>Ga0181520_10000853_pt1 | contig 65845 bp, 49 predicted proteins | sample PEATcosm2014_Bin_29_FD_132451 | JGI IMG/M metagenome (GOLD analysis project Ga0181520, IMG submission 132451) | Peatland microbial communities from MTU Mesocosm Facility, Houghton, MI, USA - PEATcosm2014_Bin02_30_metaG | ecosystem: Environmental > Terrestrial > Soil > Wetlands > Peat | place...
ACCTTTAGGGGAAGCAGAGCACACACATGGACGGACAAAATCGCCTCCGAAACTCCAAGAGGCCCCTTTTCGTGACCAAGTCACACCGCTGCCTGCCCCGATACGGCGGGTTGGTCGCGGCGGACAAGACGGAAGAAACGCCGCTGGAAGCACTTTTTTCTGACCTGTCCTTGCCGTCGGCTTGGTTGCGGAATCCTGTAGGACAGATTTTTAATCTGTCACGACAGGTTGAAAACCTCCCCTTTCAATCCCGCCAACTCGGCTGTGGCGGTAAAATCGCGAATGCCGGTCGTGGCTCCCAGGGCCGTAATACAACAAGCCCCGGCCGCAGCGCCCAGCAGACCCGCACTGCGAACGTCCAACCCGCGGAGCAGTCCCGTCAAAAGCCCGGCGTAAAAACAGTCGCCAGCACCTGTCGTATCCATGATCGGGCCGGGCGGGGCGACAGCGGGAATCTCAATGTACTCGCCGACCGTGGGACTAAGCAGCACGCCCTTGGAACCGAGTTTCACGCCCACCAGCCCAGCGGCCCCGCAACCGCGATACAACTCCAGGATCGCCCGTGGATCGTCCAAGCCGGTCTGATGGCTCGCCTCGTTATGGCTTGGAACGTAGACATCCAGGTGCGGCAGCATTCGCTCGAGCGGCTGCATGGAACCGCCGCTACCGGCACAGTCCAGGGCCGTCTTGCAACCCGTTTCGCGGATCGCCGCCAGGACCTCCGGCAGATCGCCCTCCAGGTTCGGCATGAGCGAGTAGTAGCCGATCAGCGTCATGCGGCTGCGGGCGAAGAGGTCGATATGGTCGAGGAAGAGCCGGCGGTCCATGAGTTTCGGCGCGCCGACGCAGTGGGCAAAGCTCCGCTCGCCGCTGGGATCGATGAGCACGACCGTCGTACTGGTCGAGGCGGTCGGGTGCTCCAGGAGGCCCGTACAATCGAGCCCCTCGGCCTCCAACCGGCCGCGGATCAGCCGTGCCCATTCGTCGCGGCCGACATAGGTGAAGGCGGCCACCTTCATGCCCAGCCGGGCCATGGCCACGCCCGAGTTGTTCACGATCCCGCCCGTGGTGACCTGGAGCGGTTCGGTAGACAGAAGTCGGCCAGCGCCGATGGCCACGTCCAGGGCAACCGGCCGGCAAAGGATGTCGGCCACGCACGATCCACAGAGAATACAGTCGGTTTCTTTTCGCATAGTGAGAGCCAGTTTACCCTGCAATGGCCCCCAGGGTCAAGGTTCCCTATCCTGAGCCGGCATTATTGCGGCAATCTTCCGCCTGAAGTATGATTTTAGTTTATATCGACATCACGACCGCTCACATTTCCCGGCGAGAGGAGTTTTTCGCAATGCAACAGGCTACTGGTGGATGGACACGAAAAGCCCGGCTGACTTGGTTTCTGGCCGGCATAGGAATGATCTTTTTCGGCCCCGTGGCCGCCCAGGGAGACGAAGGTATGTGGCTTTTTAACAACCCGCCCAAGAAAATCCTCAAGGAGAAGTACGATTTCGAGCCGGACCAGGCCTGGTTCGACCACTTGCAGCGGGCCAGCGTGCGCTTCAATTCGGGCGGCTCGGGGTCGTTCGTGTCGTCCAATGGGCTGGTGCTGACCAACCACCATGTCGGCGCCGATGCCTTGCAAAAGTTCAGCACCAAGGACAAGAACTACCTGGCCGACGGGTTTTATGCCAAGACGCAGAGCGAGGAAATCAAGTGCGTCGACCTCGAATTGAACGTGCTCATGAGCATCGAGGACGTCACCGAGCGGGTCAACGCCGCGGTTCCCAAGCACGGCACCTTGGCCGAGTCGGAAAAGGCCCGCCGCGCAATTTTGAACACGATCGAGCAAGAATCGACGGAGAAGACGGGGCTGCGGAGCGATGTGATCACCCTTTACCAGGGGGCGCAGTACCACCTTTACCGCTTCAAGAAGTACACCGACGTCCGCTTGGTCTTCGCCCCGGAGGTGGACGCGGCCTTCTTCGGCGGCGATCCAGACAACTTCGAGTACCCCCGCTATGACCTCGACATCTGCTTCTTCCGCGTCTACGAAGACAACAAGCCGGCCAAGATCGAGCACTACTTGCAGTGGGCGTCGGCCGGGGCAGCCGACGGCGAATTGATTTTCGTCTCCGGCCATCCCGGCAAGACCGATCGCCTGGACACGGTGGCCCATCTCGACTACCTGCGCGACCTCTCCTTGCCCACGATGTTGAATTGGCTGATGCGCAACGAAGTGCTGTTGCTGAACTACAGCGAGCGGGCCGACGAGAACGCGCGGCGTGCCCGGGAGGAGTTGTTCAACATCCAGAATTCGCGCAAGGCCCAGGTCGGCCGCCTGGAGGGCCTGCAAGATCCGGCGGTGATGAAGGCCAAGCAGGCGGCGGAGAAAGCCCTGCGCGACGCCGTCGACGCCATCGAATCCGAAGCCATCGAATCCGAAGCGTCGTTTCAGAAGGCCACCGGTTCGGCCTGGAACGACGTCGTCGCCGTCCTGAAGACTCTGCGCACGATCCGCAAGAACGTGCTCCTGCTGGAGGAAGGCCGCGCGTTTCGCTGCCGCCAATTTCTGATCGCCAGGACTCTCGTGCGGATGGCCGAGGAAGACGGCAAGCCCAACGCGGATCGTCTGCGCGAGTATCGCAAGTCGAACCGCGAATCGCTCGATCAGATCCTTTTCTCCGAAGCGCCGATCTACGATGACTTGGAAACGGTCAAGCTGGCCGACGCCCTGAGCATGTTCGTAACCGAGGCCGGGGCCGACAACGAATTGGTCGTGAAGGTGCTCGACGGCCGATCGCCGCGCGATCGGGCTGCCGAACTGGTCCGCGGGTCGAAATTGAGGGACGTAGCCGTGCGGCGCAAGCTCGCCCAAGGCGGCAAGGCGGCCATCGAGGCCTCGAAAGACCCGATGATCCAACTGGCCTTGCTCGTCGATGGGCCAGCGCGGAAGGTCCGCCGCACGCTGGAAGAACAGGTCGATGAGCCGCTGCGGCAGGCCTATGCCAAGATCGCCAAGGCGCGCTTCGCCGTGTCCGGCACGGAGGACTATCCGGACGCCACCTTTACGCTCCGTCTCTCTTTTGGCGTGGTGAAGGGTTATGACGAACTGGGGCAACCGCAACCCCCTTGGACGACGCTCGGCGGCGCTTACAAGCACTCGGCCGAACATCATAACCGCGAACCCTTCAATCTGCCCAAACGCTGGCTGGATGGCAAGGACCGGTTGAACCTGAACACGCCGCTGAACTTCGTGTCCACGGCCGACATCATCGGCGGCAATTCGGGCAGCCCCGTGGTCAATCGCAAGGGACAGTTCGTGGGTATCATTTTCGACGGCAACCTCGAATCGTTGGTATGGGACTTTATTTATACGGAGAAAGTGGGGCGGGCCATCGCCGTCCACAGCGCAGCCATCGAAGAGACGTTACGCAAGTTGTACGGCGCCGGCGCCCTGGCGGATGAACTGGGAAAATAAGGTGCGATCGACGAATAACTTCCGGAAGCTATTTATCGTCCGGTCCTAAGCGAATGCCGCGGCGGCAAGAGACAGATTTGCAATGAAAAAGAGAAGTCCACTCCACCTGTTGGGGCCATTGCTCGTCGTGGCGGTCTTTGCCGTCGCGGCCTGGTTGCTGTGCGACGAGTTGGCGCGGGCCAAGTTGACCCCCGCCAAGATTTACGACAGCCTCTTGGACATCCCCATTTGGCGCATCATGGTCGCATTGGGCTTGACGATCATCAATTATGGCATCCTGGTCTGTTTCGATTACCTGGCTTTTCGTTATGCCAAGGTGCCGATTTCGCTGCAAAGGGTCGCCTTCGCCGCCCTGACCAGTTATTCGTTCAGCTACAATTTCGGCGCTACCTTGGCAGGCGTTCCCCTGCGCTATCGCCTCTACTCGTCGTGGAACATCCCCTTGACGAAGATCGTCCAGTTGCTGGTGATCCTGGCCTTGACGTTCTGGTTCGGCGTGTTCTTTATTTCGGGCGTACTGTTCGTGGCGGCGCCGCTGCGAATTCCGCCCGACCAGCTTCAGTCGATCACGCAGGCCCTGTTGACAAAGATTCCTAAAGAGGCCGTCGATTGGTTTGCGTACTTGTTTTCCGATTCGCGGCCCTTCGGCGTCGTACTGCTCCTACTGGCAGGATTTTACGTGGGCACGAGCCTATTGCACCGTGGTTCCTTGAAGATCTTTCGCTGGACGCTGCCGGTGCCGCCGTTTCGGCTGACCATTTACCAGATCGGCATCGCCTCGGCGGACATGCTTGTGGCCGGCTCCGTGCTCTACACCCTCTTCCCGCCGATCCTGGGCGGTTATTTGAAGATCCTTGAAGTCTACCTGGTGGTCTACGTGCTGATCGTGCTCTCGCACGTACCGGGCGGATGGGGCGTGCTGGAAGCCGGCATGATGGCCTTGCTGGGAACGTTGCAACTGGTGCCGAATCCTGAAGCGAACATGCCGATGGTGGTTGCCGGCATCATCGTTTTTCGCGTGATCTACTTCCTCATGCCCTTGGCGTTCAGCGCAGCCCTGGTGGGCTGGCACGAATATGCCTTGCGGAAGCAGTGGATTTCGCCGATTGTCGTAAGTCCCGAAGGCGCCGCCGACAATGTGTCCACCAACGTGCCCTCATCCAACGGCAAGAGCGAAACCGGGGAGCCGAGACGTCACGTGCCGTCGGAGAAGGAATAGGCCCACCAGGAGAATTGATTTTCAGAGTGGCTAGCGCGGAGACGTTCCGAACCGAGCTGCGACTACAGCCCCGCCACGCGCTCGATCTGCTCTTCCCGGCAATCGGGGCGCAACCGCTCGGGCGGCAGAGAATCGAGATACTCCAGCCGCGGGGCCAGACCACGGCGATTGGCAACCTGGATATTGAGACCCGGCCGGGCGTTGGCCTCCAGGACCACGGGGCCAAGGTTGGCATCGACGACGAAGTCGACGCCGATATAGCCCAAATCCAGCCCGTCGGCCAGCTTCATGGCGGCTCGCAAGAGGTCTTTCCAGAAGGGAACTTCCACGCCGGCGATCGCGTAGTCAGTGTCGGGATGCCGGGCGATCGCGCGGTCCATGCAGACGCCGCCGAAGGTCCGGCCGGAGCGCAGATCGACGCCTACGCCAGCCGCGCCTTGGTGCAGATTCGCCTTGCCGCGCGAGGCCCGCGTCGGTAGTCGGACCATGGCCATCACCGGGATGCAGCGGTAGAGCACGACGCGGATGTCCGGCGTGCCGCCCACACTGATGTTGGCGAAGACGTCGTGGCGGACGATCCGCTGCTCGATGATCGCCAGATCGACCTGCCCGTGCAGCGAATACAGCCCGGAAAGAATCGCCGAGATATGATAGCGCAGATCGGCCAGCGTGTGGCGTTCCCCGCTGGAGGTCACAAACACTTGGCCATCATGCTCCGCCACCACCACGATCCCCCGCCCTGCGCTGCCCGCGGCCGGCTTGATCACAAATTCCGGCCGATTGCCGGAAAGCTCCAGAAACCGCTTCACGTCGCCATTGTTCTCGATCAGGGCATACGTCTCTGGTACGGGAATACCGGTAGCGTGGCAAATCCCCTTCGTGATGTGCTTCTCGTCGACCCGCGGGTAAAAGGCCCGGCGGTTCACCGGCAGAATGAAACTGCCGTTGCGGCGGTTGATGCCGACGATCCCCGCTTTCTTTAACTCGCTCGGCCAGGCCCAGAATCGCCATCGAGAGGGTTTCGGCATGCGGACTACCCCTTGTGACTTTCCGGCGGAGGGACCAGATCGCGGAAACGCACCAACTCCGTCAAGCGGTAGCCGGTGTAGCGTCCCATCAGCATCAAGGCCGCGACCGTGAAGAAGTGCAACTCGGGATAATGGAAGAGCAGATCGCCGAGGTCCGGCCAACGCAGCAACAAATAGATGACCAGGGCCAACGCCACAGAGTTGATCAGCAACCGCATGGCCTGGAAGATCGAGTCCTCTTCGGTGGTGACGTAGAACCGCTCGACGAGATTCGTCAGGATCACCATCGGCAAGAGCACGGTCTGGCCGCCGGGCACCCACTTGAAATAGTTCATCACCGAGATGCTCAGCACCATGAGCATCACGACCATCGTGAGGATGATTCCCAAGCGGGGAACCAGCAGGAGCTTGAGTTGGTCCAGAAACGAACGGCTGACAAAGCCCGTGGCGATGACGACGAAAAAGATGCAGATCCCGCTCCGCCAATCATTGTAGACAAAGGCCAGGGCCAGCAGCGTGGGCGAAAACGTGCCGAAGGTGCGGATGCCGATAATCGTTCTCACCAGCGCGGTGAAGAGGGCACCGATGGGCAGGATCAAGACGACTTTGATCGGCTCCTTGAGCTTGCCCGGCAGGCGGCGCAGATCGAATATCCCCCAGATCGTGCGGGTCGCCGGCGGAATGCCTTGGATCGAGTAGGAGCACGACAGGTCCGTGGAATTGGTGACGCGAATCAACTCGACGCCGTCGCGCCGCACGGGCAGGTAATTGTAGTCCAGAGCGCCCTCAAAGCCGTTCTCCGGATCGTACGGCTCCCAGCGATTGACCGCATAGACCTCCACCCAGGTCTGCGGGCGGATGTCTTCCCCCTTCTTGATTTCGAAACCCGTCACCAACCGGGCTGGAATCTTGGCGTGCCGGCAGAGGAGAGCAAAGGCCTGGGCGCGTCCCAGCGGCGATCCTGCCTGGTGCATGAGGGCCTCGTCGCCCGTAGCAGGGCCCGTTTCGCCGGCCGGCACGATATCGTGGAACACCTCGCGGAAGATCCGATCGACCAGGTCATGCGGCCCGGGGTGGCTGTCCAACAGCCGGTTGACGATCTGCCGCGCCGTGTCGCTCGTCGCCGTCATGCCCTTGGCGTTGGCCGTATAGGTTGCCCGCTCGCGGGGAGTCAGGGCCGCATCGGGCGCATTCTGCCCCTCGCCCTTGCGATCGAGCTGGAGGCGAAAGGAGATCGAACAGGTGATTTGCCCCGGGTTGCGGGCCTTCAACACGATGTCCTTTCGCGCGGCCGCCGTGTGAACGCGGGTCCGCACCAGGTCCATCTCCGGGGCGTCGATCTCCTGCTCCAGCACGCGACAGTAACGCGTCGTCTCAGGAAAGGCCGCCATCAAGCGGGCCTCCGGCATCAGGGCACTGCGGGCATGAAAGTCGGCCGTATAGGTCAACAGATAATCGCTGTCGCCGGCCCCGAGATTAAGATTGTGCCGCGCAACGAGAGAGCCGATCCCCAGGACCAAGAGAACTAGGATTGTCCATAAGGAATTCGACTTGCCGGTCACTTCGCCTGCCTCCGGGTGCGCTCGGCGGCAGTCACGGCCTTGAATCGCAGGACGATCGAATCGCCCGGCGCCTCCTGCTCGGGATAGTAAACTAGGTACAGCAGGCCGCGGCTGCGGTCCAAGCGGGCGTCAACCCGCCGGGCATCGCTCCGCGACGGTTCCAACTCCACCACGTCGCGGTCGGCCATGCTCTGCGGCAGCGGCAGGCAGAAATAATAGACCGGCGAGATTCGTTTCGCCGACTCGCCCACCGTCTTCAATAACCCCGCCGTTTGGCAATTGGGAAACATGCAGGCCACGTATTTCTCGTTGCGGGCCTCGGGCAGCCGCGACTCGGGCAGATCGATCCGCACCGTATCGTCGTCTTCCCACTTCGCCCGCACGGGCGCTTGCCGCGGGGCGCCCAAGCGGCCGGGCAGGACATGCAACTCCGGATCGCCCCAGAGGCGGAAGCTGAGTGCCACGCGAACGCCCTTGGCCATTTCCGTGTGGCCGCGGCGGGCCTTCAGCTCCTCCACGCAAAACATGTAATTCTCGGCGTCGCGAAGCGCTTCGCCCAGCGTGCCGCCGCGATAGAGCAACGAAGTCATCGCCGCGTTCAAGAGGGAACTGCCGCAGCCGCTGTGGATGGGCGTCATGCTGCCGATCACGGCCACCCCGCCCAACTCGTCCATGCGCCAGAGCACGGAATCGTCCAGCGATTCGCAACTCTGTAAAAAGAAGATGGGCATCCCCGTCAACGGCCCTTGCAGATGCCCCGGCGCCGGCTCGGCCATCACGACCCGCGGCGGCTGGCCCTGGTCTTCATGCCGGTCCGCGGCGTTTCGCCCGATAACGACCCCTTCCAGCTCGTCCTCTTCCCAGGGGTAATCCTGCGATTGCGATCTCCGTAGAATCGGGGCGTCGATCAAATCCTGATAGGAGACGTGGCCTTCATAGAGAATCAAGTTCGCCGACTGCGCGGCCGTGAGGATCTCCGGCGAGTCGGTCAGCTTGCCGTAGAACTCATCGACGTGTACATCGAAGTTCTTGAACTCGGCCGCCGTGACGCGGCTGATCGTCTCGCACATCGGCAGCGAGCGCCGCATCGCGCCGGAGTTGGCAACCATCAGCAGCCGCGGCTCAGCCTTGCCCAGCAGTCGTTCGCGCAATAACCCACGGGCGAAGAAGACCGAGGCGTCGCCCAGCGATTCCAGCGGAATCCGGCCCACGCCCAGCGTGGCCAACTGCTCCGGCTGGCAAGGCACGAATGGTTCCGTGCGGACGATGTAATGCGGCGGCGGGGACGGCACCGTCGGCAGGATGGCTGTGCCCCCGGAGACGACCGTTGCGGCGGATGTCGCCGGCTGGCAAACGACCGCGGGCGGCTCGGCGCGCTCGGTCTCCCCATTGCCCGGATCGAGTTCCACGTAGCGATAGCCGATCGAGGCGTAGTCGGCCAGGATGGTCACCGTCCGCGGTTGCAACGACTCGCGGTGGATCAACTCCTGCACGTCGGCCTCGGCCACCGCGGCCCCTTGGGCATGGGTCAATACCACCGCCGCGCCACGGGCAAGACTCAAGTACGGCGCCAGCCATGCCGTATGTCCCACGCCCGCCCGCTCATCCGGCGCCCGCGCGACCACCACGTTGTGGACCCTATCCGCCCCGAGGGCTGCGATCAGGCCATGTTGCAGGGCCGCGGGTAGCAAAATCCGCGCGGGGATTTCATAGTCCTGAACCCAGTGGGGCGATTTTTTAATATCGCTCACCGCCACCAACATCCGTGTAACCGACAGTTCCTTGAGCACTGCCGACAGCGCGGCCCCCGCTTCATCTTCTTGGCAAAGCAGCAGCGGCACGCCCAGGCTCGCCGCCAGGGCGCTGCCCAGGACCACGGCCTCCGGATCGTCGGCCGCTGCCACGACGACTTCGTGCGACTCCTTCCAGAATCGCCGCGCCACCGCCGCGCTGGCCGCACCGGGGCTGTTGCCGACGCGCAACAATTCGACTGGCCGCTTTTTCAGCGTAGAGCCAAGCTTTACACTATCCGACGTTGTCAGCACGATTGCCCGTCGGCCCGGAGTCAGCGAGAGCAGCCATTCTGCCTCCCGCGTAGGCGGGCTGGTAAGGGCCATGATGAGCGGACTACTAGAGCCTGCTTTTCCCAGTTGCGCGGCGGCCGGGGCCGCCAAGGTCATCGTCCATGCTTGGTCGTCACAGGCCAGGAGCCAAGCCGTTTCGGCCGTAGCCGCCCGTCGGTCAGGCCGCGCAACACTTTGGGGCGACCCCGCCACGGCCGCAGCCCCTCCCAGGAGAAGCAAAGCCCAGGCAACCGCGGCCGGAAGGACTGGCGTAATAAAATAACGTCTCGGGCAGTTCCTTGGGGTCAAGGCGATCCTCCGTGCGAAGTGGCGATACGACACATGCTAAAAACAGTCGTCGGAATGGGTGTAAGGCGCGGGTGGCAGGCCTTACTCCCGCGGTTACCGGGATAGATATTACCACGGCACGAAAGTAGGTCAGGCCGACCATGGGTACATGGTACCCGAGCCTGGCGGAACAGGCATGTCAGGCTGGAAAGCCTGACGTACATGAGGGTCTTACATGCCGGGGTAATATGTCTTACTGGTATTTCTGGCAGTTGGCAAGCTAACGGTCAAGGCCCGTGGGCGAGACAGGCGTTAATCTATTTTCCGCATTCCGCCTCCAGGACGCAAGGTGGAAATGTGAAAATGCGAAATGTTATGCCCTCCATCCCCGTCGTTTCGCCAGCCGGCTCAATGATAAATCGACAGACGGCAAGCCAGTGGCATTTTCATGTCGATCGCTCTATCGGGGCAACCAACGAATAACTTCCGGATTTGGGTGGCATGCCTTAAGCCTTCTAGGCTAGGCATGTTTGCCGCTGACATGCCTAGCCTAGAAGGCTTAAGGCATGCCACCCTCGCAGAAACACGGAAGTTACTTATTGTCCCGTCTACAGCACCCAGCCCGCGCGGTAGGGCTGCTTGAGGAACTGGTCGGCCTCGGGACAATTGGTCGCCTTGAGGCTGGCCGCGTCCCATTGGAGCTTCTTGCCGGTTCGCAGGGCGACATTGCACAACAAAGCCGCCTCGGTCAACGCCCCCGAATAGTCGAAATTGCAGGTGGTCGGGCTGCCGGTCTTGCAGGCCCGGATCCACTCCGCATGATGGCCGATCGAATCGGGAATCGACTTGGCCGGCCGCTGGTAATCCTTGAACTTCTCCTCAGGAAGAAGCCGGTGTCGGCCATAGTCGGCAATCAGCATCCCGTCGGTCCCGATAAACAACACGGCGTTGCCCCACTGCGGTACCTTTTTCTCCTTGACCCAGGCCGGATGCGCGCCGCCATGATACCAGGTCAGCGCTACCGGCGGCAGATCGCCGCGGGCTGGATACTCCTGGCGGGCGATGGTCCAGAGTGCGGCGCTTTCGGGGTGGACCGGCCCTTCGGCCTCGACCGTTGTGGGATGCCGGAGCTTCAAGGCCCAAAAGGCCAAGTCGCAGTAGTGGCAGAAGAAATCGCCCAGGACGCCGTTGCCGAATGCCCACCAGTAACGCCACTGGAATGGCACATAGGTCCCACTGTACGGTCGAAACGGCGCAGGTCCGAGCCAGAGGTCCCAGTCGAGCGTGCTGGGCACGGGCTGCCCCTGCTTGGGAGCATCGTTCTGTCGGCCGCCGACCGGCTTGGGCGGCCCATCGAAGTTGGCCCCCAGCCACACATGCACGTCGCGGATGGGGCCGATCGCCCCGGCCTGGACCAGTTCCACCACGCGGCGGTAATTCGACTCGGCGTGGATCTGCGTGCCCATCTGCGTGGCCAGGTTCTTTTCACGGGCGATACCGGCCAAGACCCGCGCCTCGTAGACCGTGTGCGTCAGCGGCTTCTCGCAGTAGCAGTGCTTGTGCAATCGCATGGCCATGGCGGCGGCGGGGGCATGCGTGTGGTCGGGCGTGCCCACGACTACCGCGTCGATCTGCTTGCCCATCTCGTCGAACATCTTGCGGAAGTCGCGATATCGCTTGGCCTTGCGGAAGCGCGCGACAGAGCCTTCGCAACGGCGATCGTCGACGTCGCAGAGGGCGACGATGTTTTCGCCCGCACAATTGTCGATGTCCCAGCCGCCCTGGCCTCCCGCCCCGATTCCGGCAATCGCCAGTTTCTCATTGGGCGACTTCTCCTTGGCAATCGCCGGAAAAGGGAACATGGCGGCCGCGCCGGCGGCGGCCGACGCCGCGAGCAAATCGCGGCGACGGATACGCGGAATGGATGGCATGAAACTCTCCTTACTTCCGCGGGATTTCCCGCAGGTAGATGTTCTTGAACCAGAGATAACTGCCGTGGTGTTGCAGCTCAATCTGCTCGGTCGGATAGATCGGCTTGTTGCGTTCCCAATAGTTTTCCAGCGTCACGTTGTCGACAACCAATACGTCATTGAGCCACACCCACACCTTTTCACCGATCATTTTGATGTGCAGCGTGTTCCACTGGCCGATGGGCTTATCGGCAAATTTCAGCGGGTCGTGCGGGTTCTCCGGTTTCTGGTTGTTGTAAAGTCCGCCGGAGCCGATCTTGTTGTCCCAGATCTGCACCTGAGGCGAGCCGCGGAGGTAGACGCCGCTGTCGCCGCCTTTGCCGATCTTCCAATCGACATACATCTCGAAGTCGCCGTACTTCTTGGCGGTACAGAGATTGTTCGCCTTGCCATCATAGACCAGTACGCCGTCGGCGACCTTCCAATGCTCGCGCGTGAGCTTGTCGGACGCCTCCTGCGCCTTGGCGAGCTGCTGGGGTCTCATCTTCGCCCGCGTGGGCGGATCGGCCACCAGACCCTTCCAGCCCGTCAGGTCCTTGCCGTTGAACAAGGCGACGAATCCGGGCGGCGGGCTGTTGTCGGCCGCTTGGGCGGGCAGTGCCGCCAGGGAAATCAGACCACAGCTCAGAAAGAGAGTCCAAGAAAATCTCATCGCATGACTCCTGTTGTTGGGAGGGGGAGGTATTACTAAGGCAGGCCATTAGCATAACACAGGCAGGACCGGTTTGCCAGCAATGTTTGTCAATGTGCAATCGACTGCCAATCCGGCGGACCGCCAGGCGCGGTCTATCGTTTGCGCGGGCAGAAATGAGCCGTTGGAGTTCCGGCTTCAGCCGGCTTTTGCCGGGATCGCCGCCTAAAGGCGGAACTCCAACGGCTCATTTCTGCCCGCTCGCGGTATGATACAGCGGTCCAGCGTGCAGCATGATCGGCTGCCTGAGCTGAGAGCATGTCCGCCCCTGACTATCGTGGATGGCCGTATACAACACATACTTGCCTGGCTGGACCCACGGCAGAGAGATCACCATCCGATTTCCGGCCGCCAGGTCTTGCTCGACCTCGGCGGCCCTTGTTCCATCGGGCTTCTCCAACACGGCGGCAACCTGGTGGCTGCCCTTGCAGACAGCCAGCATACCCGCGGCGTCGAACGTCAACGACAAGCTGCGGCGCGGCAACAACACGTGCTGCGGGACATCCACGCCAAGCAAGGTCGGTTCTCGCATGCGCTGTGCCAATGCGTCGCCGACGTCGAAAACCAATCGCGTTCCGTGCGGAAAGTTGCTTTCCGAAATGAATAGTTGCACGAGACTGACCGACCTCCACGGCTCCGCCCCGTCGCCCGCCGCGGCGATCATTTCCGGCACGGACAGTCGCAGTGCGGTCCAAGCATGTCGCCCGCTGTCCAACTCAACTGTTTTCTCGGACAGCGGCATCTTCAACAAGTGCGAGCGAAGCACCACGCCAATCGGTATGTGGTCGGCGGCAGCCTGGCCGCGGCTGGACTCCGCCCGTATCCAGAAGACGAGGGACTCGTAGCGGCTTAAATCGAGTTCGCCCGGTTTGAAGCTTCTGCTGATCCTGGGCCAGCCGATCGGATACTTGCCGCCTTCCCCACCATCGTGTTCCCAATCCACCAGCACAGTCCAGTGGAGTCCCGTTTTGCCCGCATATCGAGCGTCGGGCGTGATCTTGACCTTGCCTTCGGCAGTGCCATTGACCCAGGAGCGGAATCCGTCGCCCAGGTCGAATGCATCCAGCTTTCCCTCCTTGGCAGCCTCTTCGAACGGCGATGGCGATTCCACTGCATCCGGCGAAGCGCTAGAACCCTCCGCCAGGACGGACGGGGCTGTTGACCTGTTGGTGGCGGGATACACAAGTAGTCGTTGAGTCTGGGCCGCCAGGCGCCAGCGAATCGTGTCGAACTCCTCGGATGGCCACATGCCGGCAGCCATGTATTTCGGCTGGACGCGGATGGAATCCCACGTCGCTTGCAGGGCTTTCTTCGCCTCACGCACCGCCGCCCGGCATGCCGGGTCGCTGGAATCCTGCCGCTGGGCGACCGCCTGCTGGAGCGTATAGACATAACGGGCATCATCACAGCCCTCGCGGAAGCAGGACCAGTACACCGCCGGAACGACCTCGCCGGCATCGTCCAATCGCTGCCCGCATCCGGAATACTGCCCCCGCAAGTAATCGAAGGGGTCCGCTGCGCACGTCCAACACCAGTGCCAGGGGATCAGCGTGGTGTAGCCGCTCCGCCAGAAGCCGAAGCCGTACGTCATGCGTCCGCCTTTGCACATCGTCACGCGGTCCTTGATCTCGCCGGCATTGTGGTTGGGGTAGCACCAGTATTCGTACTGTTTCTGAGCGACGATCCGCTCGAAGGGTACGGAGTACGGCTGGGAACACCAGATGTCGAGATAAGGAGCGTAGGTGGCGGCATCGGGTTCCACGGGATCCTTCGTCGCGTAGGTCTTCACACCGGCGGCCTTGACGGCGGCGTAGACCTTCACACCGAATTCTCGACAGGACGGATCGACCTCGTCGATGGGGCAACAGATGAACTCCGGCCAGCCCGCGGCCTTACGCTCGGCGTTCAACGCCCGAAAGAGCTTGGTAATCCGGTCGTAGAAGGCCGGTGGCGGTAGCGGGCTGATCGTCCAATGGCTCCCGACTTTTCCGCCGGGCGTGGTGTCGTAGTAGATCCGCTGAATGACGCTATCGGCCGTGACGGGTGCCGGCCCTCGCAAGCCGGCATGGAGCATCCGTGGGATTTCGGCGGCATCGCGGACCACGATCCGGTTGCCGTCCGCGCAACTCAAGTAAAGGGTCGGCAACATGTCCAAGCCGAAGTCCGCCATGGCCCGGTAGTCGTTGCCGGTTGCCTTCTGAATAAAGGCCTCGTCCCGTCCCTCGTAAAGCGTCTTGTTCCGCGTGTAGAAATAGGCCGAGTAGTGCTTGGCCGGGTCTTTCTGCAGATGGAAGCCGAGCACCCGCAGGGCGAGCGGGACGCTAACGGCGCGGTCGTAGGAATCGTCCCACACCGTCGCCGTGCCCAGATAAAGGCCCGGCTTGGCGTCGTCCGGGACATGCACGGTAAGCCAGTACCGCTGGCACTCACCGGCGGGCGAGGAGTGGACAGTCACACGCTCCAACAGTTCCGGCGTGCGGCGGTAGGTCTTCACCGTGGTGTATGCCGGGTAGCCGACATTCCAATACGTTCCCAGCCGCACATCGATACGGTCAGCCGGAATCTCGCCTGCGGAGCATGTCAAGGATGATGCGCGGACCTTGAGGTTAACCAGTGGGCGGACAGGATACAAGGCCAGGGTCACCGGCTCGAATTGGCCGGGAGCGGCGAAAGCGACCAGGGCATCCAGACGCTCTTCCGGCCTTGGACGGGTATTTGGATAGACCGGTTCCACCGTGGGCCGGGTGAACAGCAGATATCCCCGCTGCTTTTCAGCCTCTGTCAGCGTGGGCTGCGGCGCTGCCTCGATATACGGAATCTCCTTGACGCCGGCCGGCACGGCAGGCTGGGCGTGGGCCTGTCGCTCCGCCATGTTGTCGCGCGGCTTCTGCACAAGTTTGATTGGCGGCAGTTGGGCGGGTAGTACCGCCTGTTGGCTATCACTGGCGTTCGTCGTAGGCGTAGCGTAGCCGGCGAACGCAAAAGCTAGGAGGACAGTACTGACGGTGAATTTGTGGTGTTTCATAAGTATCATGAGTGCCTTCATTGCGCCCTCAGTGAGCGATTCGGCAGGATAGCGGCCTCTTATGAATCGTTGGAGGTTATACGTCGCCAACGAGCCCGGTGGGGTTTGGATCAACTCACACCCAAGACCTTCGCAGGCAAGAACTGCGAGCTCAGTTCTTGGCCACGAAATCGATCACCAGCACCTTGTCGAAATAAGGCCCCGCCACCTTCCCAAACGCCTTGTGCGCCGGATGGGGGAGGTAGACGTCGCGACCCTTGGCGTCGTTGAACGTGACCAAAAAACAGTGCGTGAACCCCTGGGCCAGATTCTCCGGGCTGATATTCGTGCCCCACTCGAAGCCGACGATCTCGTGGATCTTCGAAGGCAATGCGCGAAAAGCGTCCTCGACGGTCTTGATCTGCGCGTCCGTGGTCCCCGCCTTGAACTTGAACAACACAACATGCCGTACCTTGCCCAATTGCGGGCTAATCTTCGCGCCTTCGGCGGCGGTTCCCTGCCCACTCGCCATCGCTGCTGCCAACGCCACAACCATTCCCAACACGACACAACGCATGATTTCTCCTCGGATCCAAAAAAGGGGGGATTTATGCCTCAAGCGGCACTTTCTATATTAACCAAACGGATCAAAGATTACCAGTTGGCCCAGCAAGAGTTCGGCTGGCAGCGAGAAGACCATTATGGGTGCAGTGCAAAACGCGAAGATCATTCTGCTTGCCACGGTCGCCGCAATCGCCTACGGCATCCTCCACGATCAGATCACCGCCCGCCTCTGCGTCGAATACTTCACGATCGGGCATCTGCCCCTGTTTCCCACATCCTCGCCGACGGTCCTTGCAATTTGCTGGGGCGTGGCTGCGACATTCGGCCTTGGCGCCCTTCTGGGCGTTGTCCTGGCACTGGTCTCGCAGTCGGGAGGTCTGCCTGCCGTTCCGATTCCGCGTCTGTTCAAGTCCATTCTGCGCCTTCTCGCCGTGATGGCAATTTCCGCGTCGCTGGCCGGCGTTGCGGGGTTCGAGCTTTCACGCCGATCGATCATCGGCGTGCCGGCCGCTTTCGCAGAACTCGTTCCGCCCGGCCGGCACGACCGGTTCATGGCGGTTTGGTTTGTTCACGGGGCGAGTTACGTGGTCGGTCTCGTTGGGGCTTCGTTTCTCATCTTGCGAATCTGGCGGGCAAGGGGTTGCCCTCGCGTCCTCTCGCTTGTTCCCCACAGCAAAGCAGGGGTTGTGCGAGCCGTGATCTTGGCCGTGATTACAGTACTGATTGCCTGGTTCCGCTTCGCCAAGTTCTAAGCAGCTATCCGGAAAGTTTTATGTGATTGCCACAAGTATTGACGCGGCGGTATACTACGGCAAGCGGCCATGAACGTCATGTCCGCGTACACAGCTAGGCTGCGTCCAAAAGAGGACCATATCATGCAAGTCTTTCAGCATTTCGGAATTGTCATGTTATTCGGCGCACTAGTGTGCCTCGCAACGGCGCGGTCGGTTGCGGGTGACTTTCAGTCAGCAGCAGAAGCCTGCGAAGCGGGCAAGGCACGCGCTAAAAACATGGATCTCGATGGCGCGATCGCTGCCTACACAGAGGCTATTCGACTCGACGGGAAGGATGCGCAGACACACCTTCTTCGTGGCGCGGCTTACGGACATAAGCAGGAACATGCCAGGGCCATTTCCGACATGGACGAGGCGATCCGGCTCGATCCAAAACTGGTCGAAGCTCACTTCGTCCGTGCGGTGGAATATCAGGTTACGGGCAAAACGAACGAGGCAATCGCGGGTTTTTCTGAGGCGATCCGCTTGAACGCCCAGCTTTTCCAGGCATACAACAATCGTGGCGGCGCCTACGCGAAGCTAGGGGATCGTGAAAAAGCGATTGCCGATTATACTGAGGCCATCCGGATCGCACTGCGGGATCCTGCCGCATACTTTAACCGAAGCATGGCCTATGCCCAAAAAGGCGATTACGACAAGGCTGTGGCTGATTTGACCGAAGTCATTCAATTTGCCCCCGGGAACGTCAGTGCATATCGCAACCGCGGCATGCTACATGGACGTCAGCATCAATACGACAAGGCGATTGCCGACTTCACGGAAGTGGTTCGGCTCGATCCGAAGGACGCAAAGGGATATCTTTACCGAGGCACGGTCTACGGGCACCTACGGAAATATGGGGAGGCGGTAGCCGACTTCACGGAGGTGATACGGCTGCAACCAGGTAACGCTTTGGCGTACAACAACCGGGGGTTGGCCTACGAAGGAAAGGGCGAGCATGCCAAGGCGGAAGAGGACTTTTCTCAGGCGAAGAAACTCGGTTACAAAGCTCAGTAAGCAACATCGCGGCCGGCAGGAGCGTTCCCGCAGTGCGACCGCGCGGCCAACTCCGCTGTCGGGAACACCTTCCGTTGGACGAGCGTGACCCCCAAAAGGTCTTGAAACAACATGTTCGGGCTGGACGCAGACAGTTGGGCAAAGATTGCATGCGCGCTCTACACATTGCTTGGCGTCCCGATTGCTTGGATCTTCATCAAGCATGAGAAGATGACCACGAGTGTGCATCAAGCACCGCCTCGTGCTTCCGCGTTGGTTGCCCTCACTCTCGCCTTGATGTGGCCAATCCTCTTATTCTGCATGGCTTTGAATCGCTGTCAGGAAAAGGCCAGGAAAGGTTCCCTCAAGGCAGACAGTGCAACGAATCCAGTTGACAAACCAAAGACGCAAATCCCACGATGCAACACCGAAGGAACTGTCGAACCATGAGACTTTCCGTACTGTTTTGCCTTTTCGTCACCGTGGCCACAGTTTCCAATGAAGGGAAGGCGAATGCCGAAGCGCCAGTCGGCGTGCCGCCCCCGGCCTCTGCCGCGGCCTTTCCCTTGAAGCCCGTGGATAGCGGCCGGTATCTTATCGATCAAAAAGGCGAGCCTTTCCTCGTGACCGGCGACAGCGCATGGTCGCTCATCGTGCAACTGGCCGAAGAGGACATCGACCACTACCTGCAAGACCGGCGGAAACGCGGCTTCAATTCGATCATTGTCAATCTGCTCGAGCACAAGTTCTGCACGCACGCCCCCAACACACGGGCTGGGCTGGCGCCGTTCACAAAGGCCGGTGATTTCTCCACGCCGAACCCCGCTTACTTCGACTTCGCCTACAAGGTCGTGAAGAAAGCCGCTGATCAGGGCATCGTGGTCTGGCTCTGCCCGGCCTATCTGGGCTACGGGGGCGGCGACGAGGGCTGGTTCCAGGAAATGAAGGCGGGCGGCAGGGCGAAGATCCGCGGTTACGGCAGATTCGTCGGCAAGCGATTCAAGAATCTGCCCAATATCGTCTGGGTCATGGGCGGCGATTTCATCCCCGACAGGGCCGACCAGTGGACCGCCAGCGAGGTCGCCGAGGGTATCCGGGCCGAAGATTCCAGTCACCTCATGTGCGCGCACGGCTCGCGCGGCAAGTCGGTCGCCGCCGGCCTGGGCAATCCGGCGTGGCTGACGGTGAACACCACGTATGTCGACGCCAACACGCTGATCGAATCCACGCGCAGCGAATACGACCATCGCCCGATTCGTCCGTTCGTGCTCATCGAGGCCATCTACGAGGGCGAGCACAACTCCACGCCGGATCAGGTTCGTCGCCAGGCCTATTTGACCATGCTCGGGGGGGCGAGCGGGCAATTCTTGGGGAATAACCCCATCTGGCACTTCGACGGACCGGGGCTTTTTCCCGTGAAAACCACTTGGAAAGAGGCCCTGGATGGCCCCGGGTCGCGGGACATGGCCCGACTGCGCGAGCTGTTCGCAGGGCTGGCATGGCACCGCCTCGAGCCCGAGCGGAACCATGAGATTGTCACGGCCGGATACGGCCAAGGCATTGCCACGGCCTTGACCGCCCGAACAGCGGACAAGCGGCTGGCAGTCATCTACATCCCCTCGACCGGCATCGAATCCCGCAGCATAACTGTCGACTTGGCACGATTTTCCGGGCCGGTCACCGCCTGCTGGTACAACCCGACGAACGGACGCCGGACAGTCAACAACGCGACACCGCTGCCCAACCGGGATTCCCACCCCTTCCGCACGCCGGGCGACAACGGGAGCAAGAGCAACGATTGGGTTCTTTTGCTGGAAGCACGCTGACTATTTCCCGACAACCAAGATCGTAAACGAACCGGGCACCATCGCTCCGCCACGCCGTCCCCCACCACGCCGTCCCCCACCACGCCGTTCGCCGCCTTGACCGGCCGCTTGCGCCGCCGGCGCTGCGCCGCGTTCAGCCGTGATCAGATAAATCCGGCCCGTCTTGGAATCCAAGGTCGAACATTTTGCCCCGGACTTGGTGGTTACGTTCTGCTCCACCGCAAAACTGGTGGGACTTGTCTCCTTGATCACCGTCAGCTTTCCATCGCCGGCTGAACAGAACGATTCCATGGTTTGCGGATTAAATTCGGCCGCATCAACGCCACTGCCGGTCGGCAGAGTGGCCAGGAGTTTTCCATCCGCGGCGTCCAACACCAGGCAGTTCTTCGCGGTCCGGCAATAGACGAAGAGAACGTTGTTCGCCGGGTCCATGGACAAGCCCGCGGGTTGGCCGCCTTTCGCGCCCAGATCGTAATGCGCGGTGGTCTTTAGCGCTTTGCAGTCCACGACCGCAACCTGCGCCTTGTCTTCCACGCAAATATAGGCATGCCCCTTTCCGTCAGCAACGCCCTCTTCGGGCGAGCCGCCAAGATCGAACGTGCCGGCGATGGTTCCGTCGGCTGTATTGATCGCCGTCACGTGCGGAGCGCGATGACTCAGGACATAGACCCGCTCGGTGGACGGTTCCAAGAAAATCCCGTCCGGGCGTCCCTCGACTGGAATGGTCTTGATCACGGCCAGAGTTTTGGAATCGAACATCACCACCGGACTACTACTGGAAAAGGCGTGGCCGGTCTTGGGATCAACGGCCACGCCGTGACCGCCACTGACGTTGGGAATTTCGCCCGCCAGTTTCAACGTATCCATGTCATAGGCGGAAATGCGCCCGGCCTGCCCGCTTCGAACCACGTACAGATGTCGGCTATCCGGGTCGGCCGCCACGTAATCGAAGCCGCCCTCGCCACCGACTTTGGCGCTCTTGACGACCTTATAGGGCCCATCGGCAGACTCCGCCGGCACCGCCTGGCCGCAGGCAGCGGAAGCCGAAATGCCGAACACCGCCGCAATCACTAGTTCTGACAAACGCACCATTCGTTCTCCATGAATAGGGGGTTGGGTTCCGTGAATCGCCACTGACCCTACCGTAAGCGCCGATTACTGTCAAGAATCCGCGGCAAATTCGGGCAGGAATTAACACGGCGAAAACAATAACCACGAGAAACACGAAGTACACGAAAGGTGGGCAGGCCAATTTTGATTGGAATTCCTTGTAACTCTTGGCTAACATAGGGGAGTTGCCGTTCGCGTCGAAACAAACGACCGGACAATAGACGCCAAATGCTTTCTCAACCGGGAGATTACCGTCAATGAAACGCCTGCAAGTCCTGCTCTTGCCCTGCGTACTGCTTCTTGGCCCGCATTTTGCGGCCGGATTTGAATCGCTGTTGCAAACCGATTTTGCCAAGAACCCTGTAGCGGCGGGGTGGGAGTTGCGGGCCAACGGCGATCAGCCGTTCGACGGCGGATGGGTGGCAACGAGAGACACGCCCTCTGAACACTGCCTCACGGTCCGCAGCGGCTACTGGCAGACGCCCGCGGTTCGTGTCCAGCCCTTTCACTTCTACCGCTTCGACTTCACCGCCAAGGCGGAGAAGGGCGGCCTTTGGTCGGCCGTCTTTTTCGATGCCGACGGCAAGGAACTGGTCGCCGACGACTACGACAGTATCTACGCCTCGGCGGACTGGCAACCGCAGACGATTTGCTTTCGGGGGCACGCCGAGGCCCGTCAGGTCCGCGTGCGTTTTCATGCGGACGGCCAGCCGCTCTGGGTGAAGACCGCCGCGCTGGTCGAGGTCGATTCGGCCGCGGTTGCCGAGTGGGCCGACGGGATCGCCGCCCACGTCCCCGCGCTGTACTACACTCCGCCGGAGAAACGTTGCACGCGGCTGCCCAAAACCATGAAGACGCTTCAACAGGGCGGCAAGCTTCGCATCGTGATGCTGGGCGACAGCATCTGCAACGACACTTCGAACTCCGTCTACGAAACACTGCTGAAGCGGGTCTATCCACGGGCGCAGATCGAGGTTGTCGTGTCCGTGCGCGGCGGCACCGGTTGCCAGTATTACAAGGACGAGAACCGGGTGCAAGACTACGTGCTCCGCTTCAAGCCCGACCTGGCGATTATCGCCGGCATCAGCCACGGCTATGACCCGGAAGCCATGCGTAGCGTGATCCGGCAGATCAAACGCCGTTCGGACTGCGAGTTCATGGTGTTGACCGGGGTGATTACGCCGGACGAGACGTGCCGGGAGGGATATTTTAAGACCCCGGCCCTGACGATTTCCCGGGCCTTGGAGAATTTCGAGAAGTTCACCATGCGGATGCAACGCATGACGGACGAGGAACATGTGGAGTTCCTCGATTTGCGCAGCGCCTGGAACGAGTATGTGCTCCGCTCGCCGCGGCTGATCGAGTGGTTCCAGCGCGATCCAATCCACGGCAACAGCCGCGGCAAGCAGGTCGTGGGCCGCATCCTGCTGCGTTACTTCGAACCGTAATAACGAATCACAAGACATACGGAGAACGAATTATGCGAGACCTTTTCCCGCTAACTGGCTTGTCATTGATATTGTGGCTCCAATTGCTTGCAGCGCAGGCCGCGGAACCGGTGGGCGGCGCGACTGCCCGTATCGAGAAAACGCAGCGCGGCGCAATCGCCGAAACCACTCGATTCCGCGCTGAAATCCGCGACGGCGTGCTCGTAAGTTTCTTCAACAAGCTCACGGGCGAGGAGTATCTCGCCAAGGGCGGGAGGCCGGACTCGCTTCTCCCGCACCTGCCCAGCGGATTGGGTACCCAGCACGCGGATTCCGAACGCGAGTCGGCCCGCAGGCTTTTCGAGTGGCCGTGGTGGGAGCATCCGACCACGGCCAGTTGGCCCAATCAACACTATCCGACCGCGACGAGCGCCTTCGTTTTCAAAGCCAAGGACAAGCTCGGTGCGTTGCTCACCTACAAGGGCCTGAGCAACGCAGCCGGCAGTTTTGCCGACGAGTCATTCGCGATTGAGGTGGCGATTGATGCGGAAACCGGCGATCTCCTGGTAACCCCCGCAGCGGAAGCCCCGCGCGGCGGGATCTACGGCTGCGGATTCACGCTCGCGGCCTTAGCGCCGGAAATCACCGTGGAAGCGCCCATCTTCGAGGGGCTGCGTCTCGATCGCCACATGCAACCGTCCCTCTACGCGAACCAATGGGCCAACTTCTGGGACTACGCCTTCGTGGCCCTCAACGGCGAAAAGACGGGGGCCGTGGGGCTGTGGTGCCAAGACAAGGAGTTGAAGGTCTACAAGACGCTGTTCTATTTGATTAACGAGCAGGGGCTGAGCCTTTCCGTGCATGCCATGAACCGGCCGCCGTTCGACGAGTTGAAGTCGGCCCGGCCGATGACCTGGCGATTGCAGGCATTCGACAAGAGTTGGGCGGAGGCGGCGGCGCGCTTCCGTCAGTGGCGAGTGAAAAACGTCAAGATTCCCCCGCGACCGGACTGGGTGAAGAAGCTGTCGTTCATGGAGTACGGCATGGACAAGGCCAGCCCGGTGAATGAGACCCGCATGCTGGAAAAGTACTTCGGCGGAAAGGACCTCGACCGCGTGCTCACCTGGGCGGCGGCGGTGCGCGGGGCGGGATTCGATAACAACCACGCGAACAACGACCCCTATCCCGGGTTCCGCGAGGATATGCAGGGCTGGAAGGCGAAACATCTCAAATTGATAGTTTATCTGCAACCCATGATCATGTGGGGGCCGAACCCGAAGACGGACCGCGAGCGGCAGGCCGTCGCGTTCTCGGCCGTGGCCAACACCCGTTCGCCGTTCCGCACGGATTTCAATACGGTGGACTTGAGGCACGACCAGCACAACCTGGGCTGTCCGCAGTGGCAGCGCTGGTTCCTGGACTGGGTGAAAGAGTACATCCAGGGCTATGGGGCCGACGGCATCTATCACGACCAGTCCTACTGCTGTCCGATCGACGTCCGTGGCGCGGCAGCGCCCGGCGGCATGACGTCGACCCAAGGCATGGCCGACTACTTCTACAAAGCGGCCACCGAAAACCCGGGCGCGATCCATGGCACCGAACACATGACGGAGGTGAACAACGTGGGCGCGTCGATGAGTCTGGGCTGCGGGATCATCTGGGGCACGCCCGGTTACCAGGGGCACATCGGCCCGGCCGGCAGCATGAACCGGCAGCGGATCAAGCAGGCCTCGCCGGTCTCCAACGCCCTGCACTCTCCCAACGGCGCGATCTTCGGGTTCCCACATCAGTCGAATTACAGCGAGCGCGGTGCTATTGCTTTCCATCACGGCATGGACCAGATGGAACGTCGCGGCGACTTGCCCGCGATTCCCCTGGGTTGCTACGGGTTCTTTATGAACGACGTCCCCTTCGATCAATGCGCCAACGAAGTTTGGCTGGACCGTCAGCGGGCGCTGGCCTTCGTACACCATGGTCTGCGGCCGGTCTTTCCCGAGAATTGGGAGCGGAACGTGTTGACCTACTTCACGGGCGCCAACGGTGAGGACTTTCGCTACGAACAGATGCCCTGGGGAACTGCCTTCGTTCAATACGCGGGCGGTCAGCGCAAACTCCAATATGGCCGGATCAACGGCGTGTCGCGGGCTGCCGTGGAAGGCTCTATTCTAAGCTGGCCCTGCTATGACGAGCACGGACTGGCCGGTCTGAACCCGGATGAATCGGCCACCTATTGCCTCGATCCGGCCGGAAAGCGTCCGCCGGCATGGTTCTCGCTGCCCGAAGATGACGTGTATGTCGCGGATGGCTTTGCCGACGAGGACCTGGCGTATTTCCAGTTGCAGCCGGCCGCCGGCCGCGCGGTAGCGACCAAGACCGTTTACCTGAACGCGCCGAGCGGGCCGGCGGCGGTCTGGGTGGATGGAAAAGCGGTCAAGCCGGCCGCCGCGGGCGCTAACCGCTGGGCGGTTGGCGTAAACCGCGATTCGTTCGTGACGGCCATTTTCCAGGAGCCGCCAGCCGGTTTCGCCTCCATCGCCAGCCATAAGATCCTCTGCCGCGACGTGGACCCGGTCACGCGCCGAGACATTTTGCGGCCGTCCTTCTTGGCGTGTACCATCACCCAAATCAAGGAAGGCGTCAAGATCGAGCCTGCGCAGCAGAAGGCCAACCAGATCAAGGGTGAGTCCCAAGTACACATTCCGCTCAAAGCGCCGGCCAACGGCGTTCTGCGAATCTCCACCGTTGAGGTTCCTCCGCCCGCCTGTCGCGTGAACGGCAAGGCGGCCGCCTTCCGGCCCGCGACAAACGCCAAGGGGCAAACAGCGCAATTGCTAGAGGTCCCGATGCGGTCGGGTGAAGCCGCCTTGCTGAGCCTGACCCCGACAATTACCGGCACCTTCAATTTCGACTGGTTGCCTGCCGCCGGAGCAGGCAATTCCCAAGGCCGTCGATGACCACCGATGAGAACCCACGCCATGAAAGTATTTTCAAGTTGCCTCGCTTGTCTGTTGTTGCCGCTATTGGGACCGGCTACACTCTGCGCCGAGACCGCCATTGGCGATTGGGGACACTTCGTCCTCAACCGTCCTCGCATCTTCCTGAACAATCCGGAAGGCAAGGCATTTACCGTCACGATACACATGATGGGCTGGCCGCGATCGGACTGGAACAAGCCCGACGTGCAGGTGTTGCTGACAGGGCCGGGTGGCAAGGCCGTTGTGGACGGCGCGCGCGAAGTTCGTGACAGCGAGTGTATCGTGAACGTGCCCGCCGGCGCCAAGGGCGTCTACCGTCTTCAGGTCGACGGTCTGCTCTGGGTCTCCTCGTCGCTCGACGAGTCCGTGCTATGGACCGGCGATCCGAGCAAGCGGCACAACTTCCGCGAACGGTTTGCACCCGCCTTTCAAATGGTCGTGCCGCGGCAGTGGTGGTTCTGGGTGCCGGAAGGCGTTACGCGCTTCACCTGCAAGGCGCAGCGATCCAGCGAGTACATGTCGCAGCGCGAGGACTGGGGCATCTTCATCGTCACGCCGCGCGGCCAACGGATCCGCGCTTTGTGGGGCCAGCCGCCGCGCACTCCGCCGGCCGACTACCTGCAGGACATGCTGGCTGAGGTCGAGGTGGAACCTGGCGCCGGCGGCAGGTTCTGGTCGCTGGAACTCCGCAACGGCGATGCGCATAACTATTCCAAGCCCAACATCTGTTTTGACGGCGTTCCGCCCTATATCGCCAGAAGCCCCGAAGAATGGTTCGACCCGGAAACCGGCCGCAAGCCGCCGCCCAAGGTGTACGACCACGAGCCGTTCATTCAATCCGCCCGCATCGAGGACGTTATGCGGCAACGCTGGCCCAACGTCCAACATTTTTCGCCCTGCCCATCGTTGGGCGATCCCGACGGCGTCGAGGTGCTCGGCGATGCCCAATTTGCCTTGTGGAACCCCGAAGGCCGCGAGCTGCGATTTCGCGTCGGGACCTACCTGCCGCGCAAGGGCGGCAAGGATCCCGAGACGGCGGAGGTCAAGATCATGGGACCGGCGGGCAAGACGGTTTTTGCGAAAACGCTACCGATGCTCCACGTCCATGAGGCCGATGGACAACCCACGGACACGCTCAAGACGGGCAAGGGCGTTAGCGTGGTGTCGGTGAGCGGCCCGGAGCGTTGGCTCTCGTTTACTTATCCGGCCACGCCCCTGGTGCTGCTTGGCAAGGATGCCGACGGCGGTTGGCGTCGTTTCCGTTTCGCCGCCGGCACCGTGCGCAACTGGTACTTCTTCGTGCCCCCGGGCACGCGGGAATTCGCGGTCCGCGCGGCCGCCGACGATGAGGATGACGTGATGCACTTCGAGGTCTGCTCGCCGGACCGTACCGCGGTTTTGATTTACGACCGTGCGGGCGAGAAAACCGTGAAGGTCCCCGACGGCCTGGCCGGCAAGATCTGGCACCTGCGCCCGGACGTGGGCAGCGCCACGCGCATCGTCGCCAAGCCCGGCCCAGACTGCCGCTACCAGGAAATTCGGCTCACCGTCGACCTCAAGGGTGTCCCCGGTTATTTGTCGCCCACGTGGGAGCAGTGGTTCGATCCTTCTCGGCCGGTAGAAAGTGAAAAGAGGCGTTGAGTCACGCAGCCCGTCCCGACCACCAGACGACGGCCAGACCGCCCAACCCGCAGAGCAATAGGAAAGTGACGGCCAGAGCGCCGCCGTGGCTGTACTGGGGGAGAAACTGCAACGCCGCGGCGCCGACTGCCGGGCCGGCACAATTGCCCAGGCCAATCACCGATTCGTGGATGCCGCCGTGCTCGCCTTTGGTCTCGCTGATGTCCATCGAGTAGAACAGCGAGGAATAGTAGATCAGGCCGACTGCTCCGCCGAAGAGCAGTTGCGCGGCGGCCAACAGCGCCAGGTTGGGGGCCAGCAGGAGCGTGATGAAGGCGCTAACCAGGGCCAGATAAGCGGCCAACAGCCAGCGAAAACGATAGTGCCAGCCGGGCCAGAGCCAGAGACCGACAAAAGTCCCTAAGCGGGCGAAGCACCAGAGCGAACCCCATAACCCGGCCAGCGTGGTCGAAAGCTGTAGACGCTGGGCGATGCCGGGCATGAGGGCGATCAACGTATTGATGCCGATATAGGCGAAGGGATTGGCCAGCCAGGCCATGCGCAGGAAACTTCTGGCCCGGGCCACTGAGTGCGGGTGGATCTCGGCTGGGCAAGCAGTCGCGGCCACGACCGGAATCCCTGTCCCGTCAAGGCGCGATTGGCCGGAACCGAGCTCGCCGCTGCCAGAACGGCTGCGACGCGCTTGGTCCGCCAGCCAAAAAGTCAATGCGAACTCGGTGATCAGAAGACCCATCGGCACATAGAAGAGGCTGCGCGGGCCTAGCCGCTCCAACATGGCCCCGCCGGTGAAGTAGGCTAAAGCGCCCGTCCCGGCCCAGATCGCATTGTACCTGCCGATCATCTGCTGCAAACCGGCGCGCGGTTCGCCCTCGCTCACAAGGGCCTCGAGGGTGGGCCAGGTAAGGCACATGCCGGCAATCACGGTCACCATGACAACGATTTCGCCCGGCGCAGATTGCAACTGCGAGCCTACCCCCAGCGCGCCGGCCATGACGCCAAAGCCGATCTTCAGCGCGGTAAAGTACCCGAAGCGTTGCGCGAATCGCCCGCCTACCCAGGCGAGCAGCGCGTAGGTGCCTCCACTCAGCGCCGCCAGGCAGAGGTTGTCCTTGTTGTCAAAGTGGAAGGTCTGCTCCATGTAGAAGTAGAAATAGTAGAGATAAAAGACCGTGGCAGCGGAGTTCAACCCCTCCAAAACGAAATAACCGGTCTTAAGACGGCGTGAATACATCGAAGGCATTATCCCCGTCCAGCTCGCTACGGCCCAGTTCGTTGGCGATGCGGCGGACGATGTTCTTGGAAGCTGTTTCAAAACCGGGGAGTAGGCTCCGGCAATACGGCACCCAAATGAAGTGTTGAAACAGCTTCTCAGTGGTCATGGTGCGGCTCTTGGATCGATGCCGGAATCCCCGAGCATACCCGTTGAACAGCCATAGTTCAATGGGGCCGCCTGGGCCGCCAGTTGCGGCCAGTTGCGGCCGCTTGAGGTCTGTGCTACAAACCGGTAAACTAAGTCTTCGATTTGGACTCAGTAACCCGGAGGTTTTGCGATGCTTCGTATTCCCCTCATTTCAGCGATTGGCCTCGGCCTAATCCTAGCAACCGCGGCGGGTGTCCGCGGCGCGGAAACGGTAAATATCCGGCTGAAGGGTTCCGACAGCGGCCAGACGTTCCAGGGCGTGGGGGCAGTCAGTGCCGGCGCGTCCACGCGACTGCTCTTCGACTATGCCGAGCCTTATCGCAGCGACGTGCTCGACTTCCTCTTCAAACCCAGTTTCGGCGCCGGCTTCCAGCATCTGAAGGTCGAGATCGGCGGCGGCGAGAACTCGACTTGCGGTAGCGAACCGTCGCATGCCGTCACGCGCGACGAGTTGGCGCACCCCAAGGCCCGCGGATACGAGTTTTGGCTGATGCGCGAGGCCCGCAACCGCAATCCCCGCGTGATGCTCGATTGCCTGCCCTGGTGCTACCCGGGCTGGATCCGCGGGCGGTTCTCGCAAGACGCCACCGATTGGTTCGTGGCCTTCCTGGAAGTTGCGCGCAAGCAATACGGAATGGAAGTCGACTGGGTGGCCGCCGCGCAGAACGAGAATGGCACCGACCGCGACTGGATCGTTAAGAGCGTTCGCCCGACCTTGGACCGCACGGGCTTCCAATCGGTCAAGATCCAAGCCCCCGATTGCGACAAGCAATACTGGGCCGTGTTCGACGAATTCGGGAAGGACCCCGCCTATCGCGACGCTGTGGATGCGGTCGGCTACCACTATGTCAACGGGCGCGAGCCCTGGCAGATCGACCAGGTCAGCCACCGCGACACGACGGCCAAGGCCAAGGCCTCCGGCAAGCAGCTCTGGGCCAGCGAGGAGTGGAGCATGTCGGGCGGAAAGTGGGACGGCACCGGCGCGATGTTCCTGGCCCGGCTGATCAACAAGCTCTACATTCGCGACCGCATCTGCAAGACGGAGATCTGGTGCCCGATCGCTTCGATCTACGAGGGGCTGCCGTGGTCCGACACGGGGGCGATGCAGGCCGATTCGCCCTGGTCAGGACATTACACCGTGTGGCCGGCCATCTGGGCCTTGGCACACACGACGCAATTCGCCCGGCCCGGCTGGAAGTACCTCGACGGCGGTTGCGGGCAGATTGATCCGAAGACATGGAAAGGCACGTACGTTTCGCTGCAGGACCCGCAGACCGGCGACTGGAGCCTGATCGTCTGTACGGACAGCCCCACCACGTTGCGTATTGCCGTGTCCGATGGACTGAAGACCGGACCGCTCCACGTCTGGCAGTCCGACGCGCAGGACCAGTTCGTCAAGCTCGACGACATCCCATCGGCCCAGGGCGTTGTCGCCGTCCGCCTGCACGGCAACTCCATCTACTCGCTGACGACCACGACCGGCCAGCATAAAGGCGCGCCCGCCCATGCGATTCCCGCAGCCAAGCCTTTCCCGCTTCCCTACCGCGACGACTTCAAGTCGTACAAAGCGGGCGAGACGCCACGTTACTTGTCGGATCAGAAAGGCAGCTTTGAGGTCTGCGACGAGCCGGTCCACGGCAAGTGCCTGAAACAGATCGTCCCGCAGCAGGGCATCATGTGGGAATACATGCGCGCGGTCGCCAAACCGTACACGGTTTTCGGTGATCAGAAATGGAAGGACTATTCGTTTTCGGCCGACGTGCGGCTCGTGGGCGGTGACGTCGAACTGGGCGGGCGGTTCGGCGACCAGAACCGGCTTTCGTACCGCTGGATCCTGGCGAAGGACGGCGCCTGGAAGCTCAACTATCAGGACCGCATCCTCGCCGCGGGCGCAATTCAAGGCTTTAAAGCCTCCGCCTGGCACTCCATGAAACTCGTGCTGCGCGGATCGACGATCCGCGGATTGATCGACGGACGTTCGCTCGCCGAGGTCAAGGATCTTTCGCGATCCAACGGCATGCCGTACGTGGCCAGTAGCTACGACCCCAACCTGTTCGACAACCTGGCGATCGAGCCATAAGGCCGCCATTGACGAGCGCATACCATCACAGGCAGTAACATGCTCACAACGATTGACGTCCTGATCATTTTGGCCTCGATGGCGCTTGTCACCGGCGTCGGTGTCTTTGCCGGGCGAAAGAAGGCCGACACGGCCCACGGTTACTTCCTGGGCGGTAATAAAATGCCTTGGTGGCTGATCGGCACGGCCTTTGTGGCTACCGGCATTTCCAGCGAGCAGATGATCGGCACGGTCGGCGCCGCCTATCAGCACGGCATGGGGATCGCCAACTGGGAATGGTTCGGGCTTCCTTGCTACGCGCTGGTGCTGACCATATTCATCCCCATCTATCTGAAGAACCGGGTGACCACCGTGCCGGGTTTCCTGGCCGACCGTTTCGGGCCGGCCTGCGGCACGATCTACTCCTGTATGCTCCTGGTGTTCTGCGCCTGCGTCTATACGGTGACCGTGCTCTATTCCGGCAGCCTGGCGTTTTCCCTGGTCACCGGCTGGGATTTCTATTTTGTCTTGGCGTTGATCGTGGTTGCCGTGGGAGCATACTCGATCCATGGTGGGCTGACTTCCGTGATGTGGGCCGACCTGATCCAGTGCATCTTATTGATGGTGGGCGGCATCACGCTGTTCTTTGCCGCCCTGGGCCATATCCCCGGCGGCTGGGGCGCCCTGATCGCTGCCAATCCGGATCGCATGCGGCTCTATCAACCGCCCGGACACGAGATGGCGCCGTTCCTGGGGATGATCGTGGCCACCTTCGGCGCTTTCACGTTCTACCAGGTAGGCAACCAGGCGATGATCCAGCGCATGCTGGCGGCCCGCAGTACCTGGGACGCCCTGATGGGCCTGGTGCTGGCCCAGTTCATCAACTTCCTGCGGCCGCTGGTGACGTGTTTCCTGGGCCTGGTGGTATACCATTGGATTTTCGCGATGCACCAAGCCGAGCCGCTCGTAGACAAAGACCGGGCCTTCACGTTCGCCCTGGACAATTTTGCGCCGGCCTGGGGCGTGCGGGGCATCGTGGTGGCCGGGCTGATTGCCGCCGTCATGGCCGCCTTGAGCGCGCAGGTCAACTCGCTTTCCACCCTCTTCTCCACCGACATCTACAAGAAACTTATTCACAAGTCGGCCAGCGATCGCGAAATGGTCCGTGTCGGGCGGATCGCTTCCTTCACCGTGCTGCTCTCGGCGGCCGTCCTCTCGCCGATCGTCAAGTATTGCGGCGGCATCTTCGAGTTCTTTCAGTCCAGTCTGCCCGCCATCGCCGTTCCTTTCATGGCGACGGTCCTGATGGGCGTTCTCTGGAAACGGGTCAACTATGCCGGCGGCTTGTTTGGTCTGCTCGGCGGCGTGCTGATTACGGCCTCGCTGTTGGGAATCTTCAGCGGCCATGTGGGGAGCATTCCCAAACTGCACTTTTTCTACGTCGGGGGCATCGCCGAAGTGATCATCATGATCGGCATTGCCGCGGTCAGCTTGCTGACCGCCCCGCCGGACTACGAGCGGATCGCCCCGTACCTGTGGCGTCCGCAGCTTCTGCGGGCCTATGACGAGGGCGTTCGACGCCCCTGGTACCAGCAACTGAAACTCTGGTGCGGTATTGTCACCGTCATCTGGTTGGGCATATATTGGTGGTTTTGGTAACCTTCAAACACTAACCCGAAGCGCCAGCGAGGGCGCTACGTCGTTCCCTCGCTGGCGCTTCGGGTTAGTATGGATCGTACAAACCGAGAGGACCTTTCCATGGAACATCCAGGCACAGCGGTCGAATTCGAAACCCGTTACGAGTGGCTGCGGCCCGGGCAATTAGTCGAGCGACGCGAGGCGTGTCCGCTGGTTATCCTTCCCGTAGCGCCCTTGGAATATCACGGCCCGCACCTGCCGGTGGGCTGCGACATGATCAATGTGTCCGAGGTGGCCCATGCCCTCTGCCGCAAGCTCGGCCGGGGGGTCGTGCGGCCCGAGCTGAGCCTGGGCACCGAGCGCGAGCGCCCGCCCGAGATGATCGAGTGGCTGGGCTTGCCGTCTGGATCCTACGTGGTGGGCATGGACTTCCCCACGCGGCTTTGGAACAGCCACTACCTGTCCGAAGAGGTCTTCGCCCTGGCCCTCCGCGCGGAGCTTGCGATCTTGATTGGGCAAGGCTACCGCTACGTGTTCGTGGCCAGCGGGCACGGGGCTGTCAATCAGAAGGCGACGATCGACCGGCTGTGCATCGAGTTCCAGAACACGACCCCGGCACGCCTGGATCACGCGCTGACCATCTGCCGGGAGGCGGTGGAGACCGGCCTGGCGGGGCATGCCGACATTGTGGAGACGTCGCTCTTGATGCACTACCGGCCCGGTGCGGTCGATTTGGCGGCCCTGCCTCCGCGCGAGGTCCCCATTCGATACCAGGATTATTCGATCGTAGACGGCGCCGGGTTCTCCGCCGATCACGATCCGCAGCACGTCGTGCGCTACGACCCCCGCGACGCCACGGCCGCGCAGGGCCGAAAATGGTTCGAGGACTGCGTGCAAGAACTGACAACGCGCATCGAGCAGTGGCTAGGGGACTAGATGATGTTTTCCGCCAACAGATAGTCCTTGGAGGTGCTTCGGTGACGCCGCGCGAACGAGTTCGGGCCGCACTGGCCCACTGCCAGCCGGACTTTACTCCCTGCGATTACTACGCCACGCCGGAAATCCAGGCGGCGCTCCAGGGTTACTTTGGATTGCAACCGCAAGCAACGGGAGGCATTGCGATGGGCGTGAGCACGCCTTCGGGCGACAATCGCCTGGCGGAGATGCTGGGTACCGACATCCGATACATCGCGCCTCCCTATATCGGTCCGCCACTTCCCAGTTTCGACGACGGATCGAGCATGAACTTATGGGGCATCCGCCGCCGCCCCATGCCGAATCAATACGGCGACTACGCCGAGCCGGTGGAAACGCCCTACGCCGCCTGGCAAACCGTGGAGGAAGCGGCCCAATTCCCCTGGCCCAGCCCGGATTGGTTCGACTACAGCGCGATCCCCGCCCTGTGCGGGCAGTACGCCGATGCGGCGATTGCCGCGGGCGCGACCTCCGTCCAGGATTTCATCAACGGCGTGGCCTTTGGACGAGGCGTGGAGCAGGTCCTGTTTGACATCGCCGCAGAGGACCCGGTTTACCTGTTCATTGTGGAGCAACGGCATCGCTTCTACCTGAGTTATATCGAACGCATTCTGGCGGCTGGCCAAGGGCGGATCGACCTGGTTCTCTGCGGCGACGACTTCGGCAGCCAGCGGGGATTGTTGATTTCACCCAGCAGCTTCGAGCGCCTGTTCGCCGCGAAGAAGAAGGAACTGTTCGACCTCGTGCATGCGTTCCATGCGAAGGTATCGCACCACTGCTGCGGCTCAAGTCGCAGGCTATTGCCGAGATTCATCGAATGCGGCATGGACGCTCTGCAAACCGTTCAGCCACAAGCGGCCGGCATGAATCCCTACGAACTGAAGGCCCAGTTCGCCGGGCAGATCGCGCTGCACGGTGCGGTGGATGTCCAGGGGTGGCTGCAACGGGCCGCGCCCGCAGCGATCGAGACGGAGGTCAATCGCCTGATGGACGAGGTTGGCCGTGGTGGCGGATACATACTCGCCCCCAGCCACAACATCCAGCCGGACACACCTCTGGAAAATGTGCTGGCCGTGTACGAGACGGTGGCCAAGCGGCGTGGGAAGAGCATTCTCGCCCACGTGTGATTTCTCCGCAAGAGCGTCCGGAAGAAATGCGCGCGTGCTGTGTTGTGGAAAACGCCCGATTGTTGGAGTTCCGCCTTTAGGCGGCGTTTTCGAGCATTCCGGCTAAAGCCGGGACTCCAACCCGTTCATTTCTTCCGAACGCTCTAATTCATTGCCTTACCGGTAGAGTCCGTCTCGCCTTCCACATCAAGTAGAACGGGACGCCGCTGAAGGCGAGCAAGAGCCCGATCAGCGTGGCCAGGGGATCTCCCCGGATGACATAGACCAGGAACGCCAGGCAAATCACCAGGTACAGGGCTGGAGTGACCGGGTAGCCCCAGCAGCGATAGGGACGCGGCAGGTCCGGCCGCTTGAAACGCAGGCGGTAGACGGCGGCCACCGTCAAGCCGCCGAAAAGCACCGAGGCGAACGTACTGTAGGTCAGCAATTCTGAGTAGGAGCCGGTCAGCGCCAGGATCATCGACCAGATGCCCTGGTAGATCAGGGCTGGCCCGGGCGTCTTGCGAGCGTTCAGGTTGGCGCAACTGCGGAAGAAGAGTCCCTCGCGGGCCATGGCGTAACAGACCCGTGCGCCGCCGAGGATCAGCCCGTTGAGGCAGCCGAAGGTCGACACCAAAATAGCGACGATCACGAGTGTGGAGCCGATGTTGCCGAAGAGCGCCAGGGCAACGCCCTCCGCCACCCGGTTCTCGGGAACCGCGGCAATTTCGTCCACGGGCAGGATGACCATGTAGGCGACATTCGTCAGCACGTACAGGACCGTCACCAGAAGGCACCCCAAAAACAGGGCCCTGGGGAGCGTGCGATGGGAATCGTGGACCTCCTCGGCCACGAAGGTAACGGTATACCAGGCGTCGTAGGCGAACAGGGCCTTCGACAAGGCGACGGCCAGCCCGGCGAGAAAGCCCGTCTTGATCGCCAACACACCGGGGATAGGCTCGACCAGGGGGAAGAAATGCTCGCCGCCGCCCGCCCGGCTCAAGCCCGCAGCGATCAGGGCCACCAGGGCAAGCACTTTCAGGACGGTGAACAGGTTCTGTACGAAGGCCCCTTCGCGGACGCCGCGCATGTTGATGCCGGTGAGCAGGGCGATCACGCCGCAGGCCACCACCTGCGCCGAGTTCAGCTCGAAGTGCAGCAGGCAGGGGGGCCAGTGGGACTGGGCGGCCAAAGGCAAGAGTTCGCCGAGAGGTAATCGCAACAAGACGTTGTTCTCTCCCAGTCTGGGCACGAGCGCCCCGAGGTACTTGGCGAAAGCAATCGCCACGGCGGCATTGAAGCCCGTTTGAATGACCAGGAACTGTGTCCAGCCGAAGAGGAACGCGCAGAAGTTACCGTAGGCTTCGCGGAGGAAGACGTACTGTCCACCGGCATGGGGATACATGGCGGCCAGTTCCGCCGAGGAAATCGCCCCCAGCATGGTAAACAATCCGCCAAAGACCCACAGGCCAATCAGCAGCCCCGGTGTCTGCACCCACTGGGCCATGATCGACAGGCCAAAGAAGATGCCCGAGCCGATCATCGAGCCGACCACGATGGCGGTTGCGTCAAACAATCGCAGGTGTTTTTGCAACTGATGGGAATGGCTCATATTTTCTCCAAGGGCCTATTGAAAAATATGAAAAACAGGCTCCGGCCGGAATTTCCTATAACGCCGACGCGGCCGTTGACGGCGCGCTGCATTTTCCACCAGGTTGGATGATGAATTTCCTCTCTTGCGGGCGTAGTATTTGAAACCATCGTCGGCCGGCACACGAGTCTTTGGTCGCTCTGGCACGGGGATTCTTACGAATTGGTGGGCGAATCCCGTTACGGGCGCGCTGAGACTGTTTAATTTTTTGAAACAAAGTGTTTCACTTGTTGGATTTCGCCAAACGGGTGAGTTCACAAATTCCATAGGCCATCGGGCGGTATTTACCGCGATTGTCTCTGGCATCCGTTCGGCCGGCAAGGGTGTTATCCGAGCGCCGGCCCGGGCCGTGATCATAAGTTTGCGCATCGATGACATTATATTAGCACTTGGCAATCTATTGCTTGTCTGCTTTTGCTCGATTAAAATATGGCTATGAAAAGCCCTTTTCCCGGCATGGACCCGTACCTTGAAGCCCATTGGCTGGACGTCCACACGCGGCTTATCGTCGAAGCGTCGAACCAACTTCAGGGACAGTTGGGCGAGAGCCTTATCGCCCGAATCGAGGAACGTCTTGTCGTTGAAGATCCAATGTCGGGCGACAGCCGCCGGATTGGCCCCGACGTTCGCGTTGTGGAGTATGGGGCGAGCGAGTCGACCGTCCAGCCAGCGGGCGGAATCGCCTTGGCGGAGCCGATCGTTCTTACCGCCGAGTCGGAACCGGTCGTCCAACGCTTTCTTGAGATCATCGACCTGAGCACCGGGGGGCGCGTGATTACGGTGATCGAGTTTGTGTCTCCGGCCAACAAAGTGCCGGGAGACGGATTGGAGAAATACAAGCAGAAGCAATCGGAGTGCCGTGGGGCGGGCGTCAATCTGGTCGAAATCGACCTTACCCGCACTGGCCATCGGCAGCTCTTGGCGCATCGTTGGCACGAAGCCCGCCGGCACGACAGCACGTATCAAGCCTCCATTTGGCGCGCCGCGGCCGCCTATCGCGTCGAGTTGTATCCGCTGCGCCTTGCGGTCCGGTTGCCGACACTCCGCATCCCGCTCCGCCCGTCCGACGCGGACGCCGTGCTTGATCTCCAGTCGCTTGTTGACGCGGTTTACGCTGCCTCCCGCTACGATCGCACCACTGACTATCGCGCGTCTCCCGAGCCGCCGTTGGAAGGCGAGGAAGCAGCCTCGGCGGATTCTCTGCTAAAGGCTGCTGGCCGGAGATGAGCTTGTGCGCCAGCGCAGCAGGCAATGCACGAGAGCATTGCGGCATTCCTCGAAGCCCGCTTCGGCGACGTTCCGCGCGATCTGGTCGAGACAATCGAGTCGGTTGTCGACGAAAAACAACTGAAAGACCTCGTGCGATCGGCCGCCGCCTGCCCCGACTTGGCCGCATTTCGTCGCACGATGACGCGGGGTTGACCGTAGGTGGCCGGGGTCGCGCGCGATCGCGCGCCGAGAATGGCTGGCAGGGAGGTCTACGCGTCTCCGGATTTAAGGTATGTGAACTCCATGACGGGATGTCGAAGTCGCAACAATGGATACCTGGGTCGGCAAAGGGTGAGCGACCACGTACCGCTGATCGTCGATCTGGACGTACCGATTCGGCGGGACCAGACGTTATCGAAGCCTGGCAAGGCCCTGCGGACGGACTTGGAAGGCTAAGCGAGGGGCCAGTCCATTTTAGGGCCACGGATGAAACACGGATGAAACACGGATCAATAATCCGTGTTTGATCCGTGTTCAATCAGTGGCTATTGAAGATAATCTGGCAGGCCGATGTTCGATGGAATACTCAATGGTTGCCGTCCCGTGCCCGCCGTTCCCACACCTCGTGCAAGAGCGACAGGAAATCGGTCGCAAATCGTTTCCCGTCGCAAAGGGGCGAGGCAGCCATCCGTTCCCGCAAACCTGTCCGCAGCGTAGCCAGTCGCGGCAGATCGCCGGCCAGGGAAACAGCCAGTTCCACATACTCGTCCAGGTCGCGGGCGATCGTCTCGGTCAGGCCCACGTTCGATAGGTGACTGAGCGAATGCCGGCTGGCAAAGGTCTCGCCCGGACAGGTCATAACGGGCACGCCCATCCATAAGGCCTCGCAGGTGGTCAGGCCACCATTGTAGGGAAACGGATCGAGAGCCAGATCGATGCGATGGTACTCGGCCAACAACTCGGCGTGCGGCGAGGCGCCGAGTAGCTCCAGCCTGCCGCGATCAATGCTGCGGGCAGCGAACATCTCGGCGAATCGCCGGGCGACGCTGCCCTCGTTCCATCCGTTGAATTTGAGTACCAGCCGTGCATCCGGCACGCGGCGAAGAATCCTGGCCCAGACTTCGATAACTTGGGGCGTGACCTTGGCGGGATTATTGAAGCAACCGAAGGTTACCTGTCCACGCTCCCGCGCTGGCAGAGGCGCTACCGGCGGGGCGTAGGCGGGCGGGTCATAACAGACGTAGCCTTGCGGCATGCGCAGCACGCGTTCTTGATAGTGCCGCTCCGCGCCTGGCGGGACCTCGTAGCGGTCGGCCAGCAGATAGTCCATCGCTTTCAGGCCAGTTGTGCCCACATAGCCCGCCCAACTGATCTGGACCGGCGCCGGCTGGCGGGCGAAGACCAGCAAGCGGTTGCGAGCGGTGTGTCCTGCCAGGTCGAAGAGGATGTCGATGCGGTCCGCCCGGATTTGCTCCGCCAAGCGCTGGTCGCTCATGCCGATCACCTCACGCCATTGGGTCGCCGCGGCTTGCAGACGACGAGTCAAATCGTCTTTGCCCATGCGATCGGAGTAGCAAACGATCTCGATCTGCTGCTTGTCGAGGTTCTCCAGGACGCAGACCAGGTAATAGCCGACCGGGTGCCGCCCCAGGTCGCGGGAAACAAAGCCCACGCGGAACCGCCCAGGACAAGCTCGGCCGTTCTCGTATTGCGCGAACGCGCCGCGCAGCGGCGCGGCGTGCTGGCGGTCGAACTCGGCATGGGCTTCTGCCAACGCTGCCGGTGTCACGTCCGCAAAATACTGGAGCGCCATGAGCAGGTTGCTGTGTGCCCCCGCAAATGCCGGCTTCAGTTCCAACGCCCGGCGGTAACAGGCGACTGCTTCGTGTAGATTCCCCTGGTTCTTGAGAACGACGCCCAAGTTGTTGTGTGCCTCGGCAAAGTCCGGCTTCAGTGTCAACGCCCGCCGATAACAGGCAACTGCCTCGTCCGGCTTTCCCCGGTCCCGCAAGGCATTACCCAGATTGTTGTGCGCGCCGGCGGAGTTCGGATCCAGTGCCAGTGCCCGGCCGCAGCAAGCGATCGCCTCCTCGACCTTGCCCTGCACTCTCAGCGCATCGCCCAAGTTGTTGTACACCTCGGCATAGTCGGGATTCAGTTCGATTGAACGCCGCCAGTAGACGATGGCTTCATCCAGCTTGCCCGTCTGGGCGGCAATCACGCCGAGAAGATGGTGCGCACCAGCGTGGTTCGGCTCGACCGCCAGAACCTGCCGATAGATCTGCTCGGCGGCTTGCAGTCTTCCGGCGCGATGATGCTGGACCGCAATCGCCAATGCTTCAGGAATCGTTGCCATAGCGTAAATTCTACTCGGTACACCACCGCCCCCACATCTGGCGGTAGGCGGCCTCGAGGTTGCGCGCGAATCGCGAGGCATCCGTCAGCGGAGAACTTTGCAGACGCTGGCGCAAAGTCGCACGCAGGTTGCTCAGGCGGGGAATGTCCCGGGCCAAATCGGCGGCAATCTGCACGTATTGCTCGGGGCTCGTGGCGATCAGTTCGGGCAAGCCGAGATTCATTAGTTGGCACAACCCCGCTCGCCCCACGACCGTCTGCCCCACCAGGGTCACGACCGGCACACCCATCCAAAAGGAGTCCAGGCTGGTCGTGTGCCCATTGTAAGGGACCGTATCCAATCCGATGTCAATGTCGTGGTAGCACTGCAAGTACTGCTGCCTGGGCTGGTGGGGAACAAACGTCACGCGCTCGCGGCCGATTCCTTCCTTTGCCAGTATCTCCAGCGTGTGCCGGCGGTGTGTTCCTTCGCCGGCCAGGACCGTCAGGCGGGAACGATCGACCGCATTGAGAACCCGCACCCAAGTCTTGATGACGAAAGGGTTCACCTTGCAGAAGTTGTTGAGGCAGCCAAACGAGACATATCCTCTCTCCGCCGCCGGCAGGGCGTTGACTGCCGGCTCGTTGTCCAACGGATCGTAGCACCAGAAGGTGTCCGACAAGCGGACGGATTCTTCCGCGTAGCAACCGTCATAGAGACCCGGCGGATCCAGATAAGGATCGGTGATGCGATAGTCGATGGTCGAAAGGCCCGTGGTGCCGGGATAGGCAAGCCAGCAGGCCTGCACGGGCGCCGGCTTGCGGGCGAAGACCAGGAGGCGATTGCGGGCCATGTGCATGGTCAGGTCCACGAGGATGTCGATCCCGTCCCGGCGAATCCGTTGGGCGACCTGCTCGTGGTCAAGGCGGGCGATGTTCCGCCACGCGTCGGCGTGGGAACGCAGTCGGGCCGTAATCGGATCGGGACGCAGGACGTCGGAGTAGCAGACGATCTCGAATGCCTTGTGGTCATGCGCGGCGAAGAGCGGCACGCTGAAGAAGGCTTCGCTATGGCTGCGAAAGTCGGGTGAGATATAACCGATCCGCAAGCGGCGATGGGCGGAACGGTCGTTGCGGTGCGGCCGGATGGACTTTACCAGGGGCGCGGCGTGCTGCCGGTCCCAGCGGCGATGTTCTTCGTAGAGTGTCTGAGCATCGCGGCCGGGACAGAATAACAGGGTGTAGAGCAGGTTGCTGTGCGCCTCGGCATAGTCGGGCTTGAGTTCCAACGCCCGGCGGAAGCAGGCGAGCGTTTCATCGAGCTTCGCCTGGTCCTTCAAGGCAGCGCCCAGGTTGAGGTGCGCCTCGGCATCGTCCGGCTTGAGTTGCACGGCCTTGCGGAAGCAGGCGACCGCTTCGTCCAGCTTCCCCTGTTTCTTCAACGCACTACCCAGGTTGCTCTGGACCTCGGCGCAGTCCGGCTTCAGCTCCAGCGCCCGGCGATGGCAGGCAACCGCTTCGTCCAGCACCCCCAGGTCCTTCAGCGCATTGCCCAAGTTGCTGTGTGCCTCGGCGAAACCCGGCTCCAGTTCGAGTGCCCGGCGGAAGTAGGCCAGCGCTTCGTCCAGTTTCCCTTGCTCTTTGAAGGCGACGCCCAGGTTGTTGTGCGCCGCGGCAAAGCCCGACTCCAGTTGCAGTACACGATGGTAACAGGCGACCGCCTCGTCCAGCTTCATCAGGTCCTTGAAAACGACGCCCAGGTTGTTGTGCGCCTCGGCAAAGCCCGGCGCCAGGTCTATTGCCCGATGGTAGCAGGTGGCGGCTTCGTCCAGCTTCCCTTGTTCCTTGAGGACGATGCCCAGGTTGTTGTGCGCCTCGGCGTCGTCCGGCTCCAGTTGCAACGCCCGGCGACAGCAGGCGGCCGCCTCGTCCAATTTCCCCTGCTCCCTCAGGACAAGCCCCAGGTTCCCGTGTGCTGCGGCATAATCGGGTTTGAGCTCCAGTGCCCGCTGGAGACAGGCAAGCGTTTCCTCCAGTTTCCCCTGGTCCTTGAGGGCGACGCCCAGGTTGTTGTGCGCCTCGGCATAGTCCGGCTCGAGTTGCAGCGCCCGGCGATAGCAGGCGACGGCTTCGTCCGGCTTACCCTGCTCCTTCAATGCGACGCCCAGGTTGTTGTGTGTCGCGGCAAGATCACTCTTTAGTTCCAGCGCGCGGCGATAACAGGCGACCGCTTCGTCCAACCTGCCCTGGTCTTTGAGCGCGACGCCCAGGTTGTTGCTCACCTCCGCGTAGTCCGCCTTCAGTTCCAGCGCGCGACGATAGCAGGCGACCGCTTCGTCCAGCTTGCCCTGCTCCCTCAATACGTTGCCCAGGCTGCCGTGTGCTTCGGCAAAACCCGGCTTCAGTCGGAGTGCCTTGCGGCAGCAGGCAGCCGCTTCGTCCTGCTTCCCGACCTGGTGAGCGATCACGCCGAGAAGGTGCCATGCCTCGGCTTGGGTCGGCTCGACCGCCAGAATCTGCCGGTAGATCTGCTCGGCGGCTGGCAGTCTCCCGGCACGATGGTGCTGGAGCGCGATTGCCAATCGTTCAGGAGTCGTTGCCATAGCGCTAATTATGCATGGCGAAGGGCGACTTGTTGAGGTCCGTGTATTCCGTGCCGGGGATGACCGGGTCGGGATCGGTGAGGCGATGCCACTTCAGTTCGTGCAGATCGAAGGCGTAGACTTCGTTTCCGTTGTAGCCGGCATGTCCACCGCCGGGGCCGATGTAGAACCGGTCACGCTGCGTGTCGAATGCCCCGCCGGCCCAGCAATCGATTACGCCGGAGATGTTTCCGCGGAGCCAAGGATACTGTTTCTGCGACGGCGCGACGGCGTCCAAGCGTGAGTTGGGCACCTCATACCACTCCCCAGGCTTGAGCTGGTCGAGCGGATCGATACTGCCGGCATGCGCGGCCAGCGGCGCGGCGAAGACTAACAAGAGTGCCCAGATCCTCATGCGCGTGTCCTTTCATGACTGACTGTGCCGCCGCGGGGCGTTATCGGCCGCCTGCCCTGGGGCCGGACAACTAAACACGGATTTCGGATTTCCGCCCCGGCCCCTCACAGGGCCTCGATCTTGATGGTGTGCCGCACCGGCTTGACTGCGGTGGCCGAGGCCTCGCGGGCGACCTTGTCTTGCTTGAGAAGCCCGGCGGCAATCCGTTCCAAGGCGGCGTGCTCGTTCGGCGCGGCCCGCTCGAACTCGGGGATATTGTGCAACAGGCTCTTGACTAAGCCCACCTCCAGGCCCTGTTGCTCGGCGATCTTGTCCTCCACCTTGTGGAACGCAGCGCTGAAGGGGTTGTCGAGGAACTCGGCCGCCAGATTGACGCCCTTGGCCAACGCCGCGGCCGGGAACTCCTTCGAGACGGCGCCCCAAGTCACGCGCACTTTCTCGCTGCCGGCCCCGCGGACGACAAGTGTTAGCCGGTTCAACTCGGCGTTGAAGGGGATGAACTCCAAGACGCCGCGGGTCGAACCGGGCTGGGCCGGATCGCCGTAGAAGCAGAACGGATACTTGCTGCTCTCGATTTCCAGGCGGCCGCGGGCGGAGGCAAGGATCTTGTGGCCTTCAGTCGCTTCCGCCTTGTCGCCCTGCAGATCGACCGTGATCGTGCCGATGTTGCCGTCGCAGCCCAGCGCCTTGAGAAAGGCATAGGCCATCACCAGGTGCCCGTTGCGATCGGGGTGGACCCCGTCGCCGCCAGCCAGGTTGTACTCGCGGCCGTACTTGGCCTTGGCCTTGGTCATGGCCGTTACCATAGGATCGAAGACGTCGGCGAAGACCACGCCCTGCTTGAGGGCCACGTCGCGAGCGATGTCGCGCAGGGCGGCCAAGGTCTTGTTGTACATGGCCGCACGTTCCGGGTTGTGGCCGCCGAACGTGTCGGCATCCACGCAGCCCGGCGAGCCGACAACGATCAAACGGACGCCGGCCTGTTTGAGTTGCTTGACGATCGAGATCTGCGCATCGCGATAGCGCTGGGCCTTGGCGGGGTCCATGGGCGAATAGCCGCCGTCGTTCATGCCGAAACAGCTTGTGGCCACGCTGGGCTGAAAGCGCAAGGCGTCGTTGGCCATGCGGCCGGCGAAGCCCGGCGCCGTTTCGCCACCCCAGCCAAATTGCGTGACCCGCAAGCTGGCGGCCGGCTGGCACATGAGCAGATAGTCCTCGATGTACATGGAATAGAGCCTCTGCTCCGTGATCGAATCGCCGATCACGGCCACATGATCGCCCCGCTGTAAGGCCGGGCCGGCGGCAACGGCGGGCGCGCGGAGGCAGCAAAGGGCAACGACAAAGATGGCCGTCAAGGTCACGATACGTTTCATGGGTGAGCTCCTCAAGATACTGGGGTGAATTGGGTTGCGGGAACGATGGTCTGGATGACTCAGTAGGATTTCGGCGAGGCTCCCTATAGGGAACGTCCTCGGCGGCGTTCCGAATCGCAGGGAACGGCATGGCGTTTCTTCCCCACGACTACGCCCGGAACCGCGCAAGGCTATACAGAATAGTCTGGCATCGCCGGATTTGCAACTATCCCCAACGGCTTCAAAGGGGAAATGAAAGGAAAATGGGGGAAAGGAAGATGGAGGAATAGCGACTTGACCATCACCTTGCGCAAGGATGGCATTGCTAGTAGAGGGTCATTTGAATTCATTTTTCTTTCCCCCATTTTCCTTTCTCCTGCTGACTTTTCGCCTTTTCTGCGGTTTTGGGCGGCGGCGCCAGACCGGACCTCGAAACCTGGACGCGAATACCACGCAATACCGGACAGTTTCGGACTCCTCTAAACGAAACGTGGGCCTCCGCAAAACGAAGGCCCACGTCATGATGATCTGCCCTGGCGGAGGAGCTATCTCGACGAATCGCCCCGCGACCGCTTGATCTCTTCACGCAGCTCGCGAAGCTCGCGGCGCATCTGCTCGACCTGGCTCCGCAATTCCTGCACGGCAGCAGCCGCGTTCGATTGGTCAGGCGTGCCCCTGCCCGTCGCGCCAACGCCGCGAGTATCTCTCGACGTCGATGCGCGCGCGGAACTGTCGCCCTCTATCCCATTGGCAATCGACAGGACGCCAATCCTCAACGTCGATGCGCTTACGGACCCGTCGCCTCTATCGGTAGGCGCACGATCACCGCGACCTTCGCGCGACGTCGATGTACTTGCGGACCTGTCGCCGGAGGACCTCGCTGCCTGCTCGCGAGATACGCTCTCGCGGCCGCCCTCGCCTTGCAGCCGCTGGAACATCTGCATCACGTGCTGGGCCTCGGGCTCGAATCCGCCTGCCTTCAGGTTCTCGGCCGCCGCGCGGAGGTGCCGCAAGCGGGCCTCGCGGTCGCCGGCCGTCTCTGGCTGGCGCGACCTGTCGCCCGCTGGCGCGGACAGCTTGGCCCGCAAGGCCTCGGCTTCCTGCTTCAAGCGAGCGACTTCGTCTTGCTTGCCGTCCTTGGTTGCCTGTTCGATCTTTTCACGCAGGCCGCGCATTTGCTGATAGAGGCTCTCCCGCTCGGGGCCGCCAGGCATTCCCGCGTCGCGGGCGCGCGGATTGAGCTTGCTGTAGAGCGCCATGGCCTCATGCTTCAGACGTTCGGCCTCCTCATGCTTGCCGTCCTTCTCCAACTGGGCGACCTTCTGGCTAATATCTTTCAATTGGGCACGGATCTTCTCGGCCTCGGGCCCGGAAACCGCCGGTTGCGACGACGGCGTGCGGCCGCCAGCGTCGCGGAGCTTCACCGCGATCTCGTGGGCCTGCTGCTTGAGCTTCTCGGCCTCGTCGTGCTTGCCGTCCTTTTCGAGCTGCGCAACTTTCTCCTTGATGGATCGCAACTGCTGCTCGGCCTGCTGACGATCGACAGCCGCCGGGGCTGCTTTTGCCGGCTGGTCGTCCGCCGTCGCGGGAACCGGTGCCGCGCCCAAGATGGTCCATAAGGCGGCCGCCGCCAGCGAACAACGCCACGAATTACTGACTACACTCATCGTCGTCTCTCCTTGCATCGGGGGAACTTGGAACGGAACCCAGGCGGTTCCAACAATTGCCGCCAGTGCGATGAGCACCGGCAAAGAAAAATGGATAAGAGCCAAGCGTGTACGGCAGGGCGCTCGCCAGGATCGCCGCGGAAGTGCCAGGAGCCGCTGCACGCGCCGGCCCAGCCCGGAACGAAAGCGGCCGCCGCCCAGCGATAGTCCAAACCGCGGGGAAAGACCCGCCAGGCGTTGCCCCAGAAGCACCAGAGCCTCGGCCAGGATGCGAGGACCGTCGGGAAGCAAGAGGCTGGCCTCGTCGGCCCGCGCCTCGTGGGCCGCGCGGAGTTGCCCGCGCAACCACCATACCAGCGGATGCCACCAGAGCAACGCGCATAAGACCAGGGCCGCCGCCTGCCAGGCCGCATCGCGCGCGACCAGGTGGGCCAGCTCGTGGGCCAGGACCGCCTCGCGCTGCCGCACGTCGAAGTCGCGGGGGAATCCCGGCGGCAATACCAACGCCGGCCGCCTACCGCTCAGCACGACCGGCGCGGCGATCCGCGACGAGGTCAATACGGCTATTGTCCACCGCATGCCGAAAGTGGTTTTCAAGCTCGCCAGTTGCGCGAGAACGGTTTCATCCGTATAGCGCGCGCATTGCCGCCGGAAGCGCCAGGCGGCCACGCGGCCGCCGACAAGCCAGGCCAACACGAGCACCGCGCCCGTCAGGCAGACCGCGGCCAAGCTCCAACTCCCGGCTGCCGCAGCGGGCAGCGCGTCAACATCAATGCCGCCCGCAGCGGGCATGGGTTCTGCATCACTTGCCGGCTCGCTTAACACCGGCAAAATCATGACTGTCCTATTGTCGCCTTTTGCTTCGCGAAAGTCCCGTTCTTTCGCGGAGCGAACGGCAACCGTTGTTTCCGCGCCGTTCCGTACTGTTGCCAAGGCGATTGCGCTCGCTGGCGAGGTATCCGCGATGGCTTTCTGCTCGCCGACCCGCTGCGCGGGTGCCCCGCCCGCTGCCTGCTTTCTGTCAGCCGCTTGCGACGTCCGCACGGTACTACCCCGGCGCGAAATATCCTCATAGTAACCCGCAGCGTGAGCGAGGATACCTCGCTCACGCCGCGGGTTACTATCTCCATCGCTGGCAACCCGCTGACGGCATAACTGCACGACAGCCTGCCCAAGGCCGGTCAATTCGAACGTCAATAGCACGAACAGGCTGAGCGTGGCAACCCGCCAGACGGCTGCCGGCCAGGCGGCCGCAACGGCCCAACGGCTGGCCGCGGCGGCCAGCAAGACGATCACCGTCGCGCCGATGCCCAACACCAGCAACAATTCCCATCCCATCACACCTGGTAGCGAGAACTGGTTTGCCATGACATGCGTCCCCGGCGTTACTTTCGCTGCTTGTGCAGTTCAATCAACTCTTGCAATTGCGCCAACTCGTGGCGGCTGACCTCGCGCGTCTCCAAGAGGTGGCTCACGGCCTCGGCCAAACTGCCGGAAAAGAGGCGGTCCACCAGGTCGTCGGCCATGCTGCGTGTGACTTCTTCGGCGCTGACCACCGCTTCATAGATGAACCGCCGGCCTTCCTCCCGATGCGTCACCAACGCGCGGTCTTCCATCTTCTTCAGCATCGTGGCCACCGTGGTATAGGCCAGCGGCTCGCCTTCCAGCCGCTCCTGGACCTCGGCAACGGTGGCCTTTCCGGCGCTCCAGAGAACCTGCATGATCCGCAGTTGCAGATTGCCCAATCGATAAATCTGGTTACGCGTCATCGCGACGGTCCCTCCTTGCCCTATAGTCGCCTTTCGCTCCGCGAAAGTTGCGCTGCTTTCGCGGAGCGAAAGGCGACACTTAGCCAATCTTTAGCACCAATACTACCAGAGTAGTTTCCGCTTGTCAAGTTGCCCTACAAAAGAATTCGCAGCCTGCTGCACATTGTCTTTTCGTCGGGTATAATTGAACTCCGATCCGGTGGGGGGCGGTTTCGCCGCCCGCTTCGCTATACCGCGAGGGGGCAGAAATGAGCCGTTGGAGTTCCGGCTTTAGCCGGCGATCCCGGCAAAAAGCCGGCTGAAGCCGGAACTCCAGCGGCTCATTTCCACGCGCGCAAACTATAACTTTCCGCCATCGTCCTCACAATTCCTGGAGGTGGAAGATGAACTATCAAATCCTGGCCGTCGCGTTGCTCGCCGGCGGCATGCTTGGCCTGCCTGGCCCCGTTGCGGCACAGATTTATCCCGGTTACGGCTACGGAGACTGGGGATGGGGCGGCGTGAATGGCGCGGCCGCGTTGCTCGGGTCCGACACCCGGCAGGCGACCGCCATGCAACTCAAGGCCCAGAGCATGCAGGCCGGGCAGCAAGCCGCGATGCAACAGAACTACGTTGTGCAAAGCGGCATTCGCAATACGTTGTCCAGCCAGGCCCAGAGCCAGACCAATGCGATCCTAGGCCAGCAACAGGCAAGCCAGGACTGGTTTTTCCAGCAGCAATCGCAGGAACTGGCCCAGCGCCGGGCCAGGGAGGCTGCCACCGGGGCCCCGCCGGTCCCGGTTGGATTTGCGCCGGCAGGCGCCCCGCCCGCCGTAGCCATGGACATCATCAAGTGGCCGACCGTGCTACAGGAACCCTGTTTTGCCTCAGAGCGCACACAGATCGAAGCGCCCTACCGCCGCACACCGCCGAAACTGAGCGTTCCCACGACCGCCGATTACCGCAAGATGGCCGGCACGGTCGAGGACATGAAGGCCGTGCTGGAGTGGCGATTGAAGGAAGGCGTCGACACCACCGAATACAATGCGGCCAAGGCCTTTCTGAACCAGTTGAGCCAGGAGCTTTCCGCCCGTGCCCAAACGGCCGGCGACCCCAATTGAGAGGTTAGGCGTTGAAAGGAATAAACTGACCAATCACTGTAGGACGGATTGCCAATCCGTCGCGGAAACCCCGACGGATTGGCAATCCGTCCTACGAATAAATGGGCAACGCCTTATCCGAAAACCCTTCACCACCAGCGAGTCCTAAGCATGCAACGTATAATCAGCAATCTTTCCGCCGCCTTGTGCATTCTCGCGATTGCAGCGTCGGCCGCGGCCCAGGTCAAGCCGGCCGTCGCTGCCGGCGGAGCGACGCCTCGACAGGCCATCCTGGCCCTGCTCGCGCAATTGGAAACGGGCTTTAACGAGGGCGACGCCAAGGCCATGGCCGCCTGTTGGACCGAAACCGGCGAGTTCGTCGGCCCGGGCGGCCTACGGATCAGCGGCCGCGAAAGCATCGAAAAACAGTTCAAAGAAATGTTCGCCGCCCGCAAAGACGCCGGCAAACTCCAGATCCACATCAACCACTTGCGCCTGGTCAACGAGAACCTGGCCCTGGTCGAAGCGACCGCCGAAGTCACACCGGCCGTGGCTGCGGGCGGTGCCGCGGTATCCGACTTTGTGCTGGTGAAACCCAACGCCCGTTGGCTGATCGAAAGCGCCCACGAGAGCGCTACGCATCTGCCGCCGCAGGCCAACCGCCTGAAAGAACTCGACTGGCTGGTCGGACGCTGGGCAAGCGAGACGTCGAAAGCCGGCATCACCCTGCACAGCGATTGCGATTGGACCGCCAACCACGCCTTCCTGATCCGCAAGTTCCGGGTCGAAGGTAAAGAGGCCATCCTGCACGACGGCACGGAAATCATCGGTTGGGATCCTCGCGGCAATCAGATCCGCTCGTGGGTCTTCGATTCCAACGGCGGTTTTGGCGAGAACGTGTGGGCGCCTGACGGCAAGCGTTGGCTGATCAAGTATAGCGGTACGTTGGCCGATGGCAGCGAGGCCTCAGCCACCCACATTCTTAGCAAAGTGGGCGCGACGACCAGCACTTTGCAATCGAGGGACCGCGTCATCAACGGAACCACACAGCCGGACATTGCGGCGATCGAGTTGAATCGGCAAACCGAGGCCAAACCGGCTGCCAAGGCCGAGGAAACGCCCAAGGCGGTGGAAAAACCTGCTCGCAGCGAGTAGTGCTACGAATCAATCGGAACCCCACACCTTATCCGAGTCCCGCCAAGACAAATCCGAAATCCGAAACACGAAATCTCAAACAAACCGGAAATCGGAAAAGAGGAGATTCAAAACGAGCGACTCGGACCTGTGAGTTCCCTCGGCCGTTAGCAAATTGCCCGCCGTATAGAATAGAACCACGAAAGACACAAAATACACGAAAGGACTTTCGTGTCTTTCGTGGTTTCCCTTGCCTTAATAATCTTGTTCGTTCGGCCCCTGTCGCAGCCATTCCGCAATGAAGTTCTTTAAGACGTGTTCCGTTGCGCTGATCTGTCTCTTCCTGCTCCTCGTATGTAATACGGCGGCTGCGGCGGATCTGGCCTCCTACCGGACGGGCAAAGCGGAGGGGCGAATCGCCGGCGTGCCTGCCGAGATCCGGCAGGCCATCTTCACGCAGCCCGGCGAGACGGTCGAGCCACTGACGCGCTGGCTGGTCCGCGACGTGAAAGATGATTTTCTGAAGGTCAAGATCCTGCACGACTGGATTGCCGACAACATCGACTACGACGTGGAGAACTACTTCGCCGGCGGTTCCCCCGAGCCAACCTGGCAGGCCACGCTCACGCGCCGCAAGGCCTTCTGCCAGGGCTATGCCCAACTGTTCCAGAAGATGTGCCAAGTGGCCGGATTCCCCTGCGAGGTGATTGCCGGCTATGGACGCGGGTTCGGCTTCATGGTCGGGCAGGCCGAAAATGTGCGGCAGACCAATCATGCCTGGAACGGCGTGAAGATCCACGAGCAATGGTATCTTGTCGACACCTGCTGGGACGCCGGTCACGTCGAGGGCAAGAGCTATCAGAAGCAATACGGCACATCGTTCCTCTTTGCCGCAGCGGGGCAATTCCTGCACACGCACTTCCCCGCAGAGGCGAAATGGCAATTGCTCGATCGGCCCCTGTCCGCCGAGCAATTCGCGGCGTTGCCTCTCTTGGACGGGCGATTCTTCGAACGAGGGCTGCGCCTCTCGACCGCGCTGCGGCGTCTGCAAGCGGTGGGCGAATCGGTGCAGTTCTCGGTCGCCGCGCCGGATGATGTCTTGCTCATGGCCGGGCTGGTCGAACCGGGCAAGAGTCAGACCGGCAACTTCAAAGGCCGAACGCTCGTCCGTCGCGGCCGTAGCGAGGTCAATGTGTTGGTGACGTTTCCGGCCGCCGGACGTTGGGGCGTCAGGCTTCTGGCAAAATCGCGACAGGACCCCGGCATGTACTGGCAGGTGGCTACGCTGGAGTTCGAGGCCAGCGCAGGCACGACCTGGACCTTTGCCGAGACCTACAGTTCCGTGGAGGGCATCGATTCGTTCCTGGAAAGCCCGCTCTACGTGCCGCTCGCGGCCGACAAGGAGCAGGAATTCAAGATTCGCGTCCGCAATGCCCAGCGCGTGCAACTCCGCGTCGGCCCGCGGAAATGGATTCCCCTGCAACGCGCAGCCGGCGAGAGCGAACTCTACCAAGTGACGGCCTCGATACCCGCCGATACGAGCGTGCGAATCGTGGCCTCGCCGCCCGGCGGCGGCAACACCTATTGGACGATCGTAGACTATGCGCCCGAGCGGAAGTAAATTGCACGCTCACCCAACCTGGGCCACCGCCCGGGCCTGGAAAACGGCCTTGATCTCCGCATCGAGTCCGGGATAGTTATCCATAAGATCCGCCCGCTGGCGATCGAGGTTCCGCTGGCGGGACTCGAAATCGGCGGCGGCGAAGAGTTTCTCCGGGTGCATGAGGATCGAATCGACGGCGCGGATCGAACGCGGAATCACCAACCCCGTGGCGTGGGAGTACTCCCAGTCTTCGGCCCCGCCCCGGAAGAGCGAATCGAGGATCCCCATCGTATCGGCGAGGCTGATGTCCTTATACGACGCGCCCTCGCCCACCCAGCCCGTGTTGAGCAGGAAGCACTTGATGCGGGGATTGCGGCGGAGGATGTCGTAGAACAGGTTGGCGTGCTCGGCACGGTCGCCGGCAATGAAGGGATCATAGAAGAACTCGTTTTTGATCATGCCCGCCAGGGTCGGGTCGCCGGCCGACGATTCCATGGACTGCCCCAGCACCATGAAGGCGGCCGCCTGTTCGTGCGTGAGTTTGGCGACGGCGGGGATGATGTTGCCGCGGGTGATCAGGAAGACGTTGTCGATCCGTTTGGCGTTGATTTCGTTGGCGGCATGCATGAAGTCGCGGCGCTCGACGACGGCGCGGCCGTTGCTGGTGCGGGCCAGGTCGTAGAAGTCGATGCTGCCGTCTTCGCTGACCGAGACATTCTCCAGGAAGGTGTCCTTGCGGAGGCAGGCGTAATAGGCTTCGCGCTGTTCGCCCGGGTTGAGACAATCGGTCTTGATGAACAGCCCGCCCGCCTCGAAACCGCGAAAGCGGCCGTCGTTGCACAACGTGCCGCCGTCGTCCTGGATCAGCCAGGAGCGCTCGTGCCCTTTGCGCGCCAGCACCTTGCAGGTGGTGCTGGTCTTACCGTTGGCGCTGAGGGCCACAAACAGAGAGTAGTTGGTGACGTACGTTCCGTGGCGGTTCTCCAGGGTGTCCTTGCGGCAGCCAGCGTGCAGGAAAATGGCGTCGCCCTTGAGCTTGGCCCGGTAGTTCTCCCCGGCGAACACGCCTTTCTTCCACTCGCCGAAGTAATTGCTGTTGCGTACGAACTTGACCAACCGCCCGTCGCTGGCGTGGGCCAAGCGGATGGTGATGTCCTTCTCCGGCAAGGGCTTGTACTTGTTCCGCTCGAACTCCTCGTCGCAGAACATCAGCACCTCGTAGGTCGGGTTGTCCGTCACGACCGGCCCGAACAACTTCTGGCCGGCGTAGGCCACGTGGGCGAACCGCCGGGGGACAGTGAGCCGGGCGGTGATCCCGTCCGTGCCGTCGCCGACTTCCACGTCGATCGAGATAATCTCTTCCTTGGCCAACGCGCACTGGGCTTTTTCCAGCAATTCGCGTTCGGGCTCGTGGAAGCGGCTGTCGACGTTGTTCTTCGTGAAGCGGGCCGCCCGAGACGTCGGTTCCGAATCGGCGAAGATGCTGCCGTACTTGGTCCGTTTGACCTCTGGTTCGTCGCGGGCCATGGCCTTGAGGCGGGCCGCGGGAAGATTGCGATGCAGTCTGCCGCTCTGTTGGGCCGTCTCGAAGATCGCACATGCGGCCCGTTGAAATGCTTCAAACATGGTAGGTTCTCCTGGCGATTACGGTTCCAAGACTTGCGACATCTGGTTCGCGGACTAAAGTCCGCGCTACGAATTTATGGTTCCAAGACTTGCGACACCGGTTCGTGCGGCGCGTTGACCCACTTGGGCGCTGTGACAACGCGAAGGACGTCGTCGCCGGCAACGTGGTGGATCTCCGCTTCGCTGAAGACCGGCGTCTTTTCGGTGAACTGCGCTTGTTCGGTCGAACCGTCCAAGGCGGCCAACGACGTCTGGCCGGCGGCAATGATCTGCGCCACGGCGTCGAAGTATCCCGCGCCCACGAAGGACTGGTGTTTGACGGCCCGATAGCCGTGGTCCCGCTCCAGGTCGAATTCGCGCTCTTGCAGCCGCGAATAGGCCAGCATGCCCTCGTCGCGGTAGGCATGCGCCAACTCGAACATGGTCATGTTCAGGGCGTGGAAACCGGCCAAGGTGACGAACTGGAACTGGTAGCCCATGGCTGCCAGGTTGCGCTGGAAGGCGGCGATCTGGTCCTCCGTGAGTTGTTGTTTCCAGTTGAACGAGGGCGAGCAGTTGTAGGCCAGCAGCTTGTGCGGGTGGCGAGCCCGGATGGCCTCGGCGAACAGCCGCGCCTCGTCCAGGTCGGGGGTCGAGGTCTCGCACCAGACCATGTCGGCGTAGGGGGCGTAGGCCAAGCCCCGGGCGATGGCCTGCTCCAGGCCGTCGCGGACCACGTGGAAGCCTTCCACTGTCCGCTGCCCAGTGAGAAACTGCCGGTCGCAGGGATCGATGTCGCTGGTGAGCAATTTCGCCGCCAGGGCATCGGTGCGGGCGATAATCAGCGTGGGCACCTCGAGCACGTCGGCCGCCAACCGCGCGGCCACGAGCTTGGCGACCGCTTCCTGCGTGGGCACCAGCACCTTTCCACCCATGTGGCCGCACTTCTTTGACGACGAGAGCTGATCCTCGAAATGCACCGCTGCGGCCCCCGCCTCGATCATGGCCTTCATCAACTCGAAGGCGTTGAGCACACCCCCAAAACCGGCCTCGGCGTCGGCGACCAAAGGGGCGTGCCAGTGGGGCATCTGCTCGGCGATCCCCGAGCTTTGCGTGATCTCGTCGGCCCGCTGCAGGGCGTTGTTGATCCGCCGCACAAGATTGGGCACGCTATCGACCGGGTACAGGCTTTGATCGGGATAGGTTTGGCCCGCGGTGTTCACGTCTCCGGCCACTTGCCAGCCGCTGACGTAGATGGCCTTGAGCCCGGCCTGGACCATTTGCACGGCCTGGGCACCGCTCTGCGCCCCCAAGGCGCGGATGTAGGGCTCCGTGTGCAACAATCGCCAGAGCCGCAGCGCGCCCAGGCGGGCCACGGTGTATTCGATCTTCACGGTCCCCCGCAGCCCTACCACGTCCTTGGCGGCGTAGGGCCGTTTCACGTCCGCCCATCGTTCATCCATCGTCCACAGTTTTTCCATGCGGGAAATGTCGCGTTCTTTCATTGCAGAGTTCCTTATCGGCCATCCGCGCTCTTCCTTCGCGGCGGCGGCCGTCAATGGGTTTCGAATTGCACACAGCCGTCCCGGTTGTGCTCGCGATGCGGCATGACCAACGGCGGCCCTGCCGCACCCGGATCCCCTCCAGTTTGCAAAAATAGGCTGCGGACAGTTGGGGTTGGCGGAGTTCATACTAACCCGAAGCGGGCACCGTGCGCAGCATGGTCGGCGAGGGAACGATTCAACGCGCTCGCTGGCGCTTCGGGTTAGTGTCGGTCGCAGCAACCAACAGTAATAAGTCGGGGTGAGGGCCCTACTCGTCAGGACCGCGTTCGTCGCCCTCACCCCTCCGCCCCTCTCCCATCCCGCTGTGCGCGACAGGCGGGAGATGGGCGTCGCCGGGTCCTGACTCAGTCCAAGAGTTCGTATCCCTCCAAGGTCATGAATTCCGTAAAATCGTTCTTTAGTACGATCCGTTCGATCAGTTTCCTGGCCGCGTCGAAATTGCCGCGGGCATAGGCCTCCGTCCCGAGCTTGTCCTGCAGCTTCGCCATCTGTTCCAAGGAAAGGCCGCGAACAAGCTCCGGCGTAATCTTGCGACCGTCGGCCAAGACACCGTTGGGTTGATGCACCCATTGCCAGATCTGCGCCCGCGAGATTTCCGCGGTGGCGGCGTCTTCCATCAGGTTGTAAATGGGCACGCAGCCATTGCCGCTCAGCCAGGAGGCCATGTACTGGTTGCCCACGTCGATGTTATGGCACAGTCCCCGTTCGGTGATCTGCCCTTGGGGCACGCGCAGCAGGTCGGCGGCCGTCACTCGCACGTCGTCGCGGGTGCGGCTGATTTGGTTGGCCTGCGGCATGCGGGCGTCGAACGAGGCCTTGGCCAGCGGCACCAGGCCGGGGTGCGCGACCCACGTGCCGTCGTGCCCGTCGCCCGCCTCGCGCTCCTTGTCGGCCTTGACTTTCTCCATCGCTTCGGCGTTCGCCTGCGGATCATTTTTGATGGGGATCTGGGCGGCCATGCCGCCGATGGCATGAATGCCGCGATGGTGGCAGGTCTTGATGGCCAGCAAGGAATAGGAGCGCATACAGTGCGCGGTCATGGTGACTTGGGCCCGGTCGGGCATCGTGAATTCCGGGGTCCGGCAGAACTTCTTGATGATGCTGAAGATGTAGTCCCAGCGCCCGCAGTTCAGTCCCGCCGAGTGCTCGCGAAGTTCGTAGAGGATCTCGTCCATCTCGAAGGCCGCCGGGATCGTCTCGATCAGCACCGTGGCGCGAATGCTCCCCCGTGGGATGCCCAACTCGTCTTGCGCCATGAGGAACACATCGTTCCACAGGCGGGCCTCCAAATGGCTCTCCAGCTTGGGAAGGTAGAAATACGGTCCCCTGCCCTGGTCGAGCAGCTTGCGGGCGTTGTGGAAAAAGAAAATGCCGAAATCGAACCACGAAGCGGGCACCGGCTTGGCGTCCAGGCAAACGTGCTTCTCCGGCAGGTGCAGGCCGCGGGGCCGCACCATGAGCGTGGCCGTGGCGTCATTGAGTTGATAGACTTTTCCCTCCGGGCTGGTGTAGTGGATTACTCCGCTGATCGCATCGCAGAGATTGAGTTGGCCGTCGACTAGGTTCTGCCAGATGGGGCTGTTGGCGTCCTCGAAGTCGGCCATGTACACGCTGGCGCCGGAGTTCAGGGCGTTGATAATCATTTTCCGGTCCGTCGGGCCGGTGATCTCCACACGCCGATCTTCAAGATCGCGAGGAATCGGCGCGACTGTCCACTCGGCCTGACGGATAGGGGCGCTGGCGGGGAGAAAATCGGGACGCTGGCCGGCGTCGAACTCTCGTTGCCGCTTGGCCCGGGCGCGGAGCAATTCCTCGCGCCGCTGGCCGAACTCGCGCACGAGTCGCTCGACAAATTTCAAAGCGTCCGGGCTGAGAATGTCGGCGTATCGCGGGGCGACCGGCATACGCACTTCCAAGTCCAGCGTTGCAGATTGCAATTGGCTCATGGCACCTTCCTTTGGCGAAGTTGGGAGAAGAGTTCTCGTCGCGGAAATTATTCGAGGTCCAGCGGCGAGAGTCAACAGTCTTCGCGCGTACGCACAAAAATTTCTGATGGGCTTCCGCGGCAAGGGAACCAGAATTTAACCGTCGAACGTCGCCGTGCAATCGCATCGGACTGGCGACAAATGACGAGTATTATCGGGGATTAGGTCTTGTTCCTGGACAGATCCCGCGGGCCTAACAAGAGAATCGCCGCCCACGGTCCTTCGCTTCGTTCCGCACTTGCATGACACTTATTTTGCGAATGCACTATACATGGCGGCCGGCCATTCTAGCAGAGAAGATCCGCATAACCCACTCAAACTGAAAACGACACCGCCGGCCCCGTGAAACCGCTGAAAAAGTCTCGCGGGAACACAACGCATAGTACTCAGTACTACATCTTGTATTCGCCTCGACTTTTTCAGCGGTTTCCCCGTGCCGGTGGAGCGAGTGTCTGGCCACTACTGGCCACGGCAATCCCCGAACTTGGGTCGTTTCTATGCCGCGGCCGTACGGCAAATCCTTAGGAGACTGCCCCGTTCTTCCCCAATGTACTACCCGGCTTTTGGGGATTACGTTGGACAACGTCCCCAAGTAGGCTTGACGTATTCAGACATGAACAGAAGCGAAAATAGATTACAAGGAGGAAAACAGATATGTCTCAATTTCAATATCTGGAATTGGCCAACACCGGACCGGTGTCGAGGATTCGCCTGTTGGTGGATGGCCCTTGTAGCGTTGAAATGATTACAAAGTTAAGCAACGAATGGAACTCCGTAGCCGACCGTGCCGATTGCCAGACACTCATCATAGACTGCTCCAACCTCCGTTTCTTGAGCAGCGAAACCCTGAGCCGCATGATCTTGTTGCAGCGGCGGTTGAGGCAGAAGAAAGCCAAGCTGGCGCTATTGGGCGTGAATCCGGAGGTCCGTGAAGTGCTGAGTTGGACCAAACTCGATAGGTTCTTCGAGCTCCATGACGAAGAGTTGGCGCCGGCGTTGACGTAACAAGTCACCATTGTGCGCCCTCGTCCTGCAGGGAACGCCCTCGGCGACGTTCCGTGCTTTCTTGGAACGCCATGACTGGCAAGCGGGTGCCCCGCGTTCCCCACACAGAAAACGATTGCCCATCTTAGCTTTCAGAATCCATCAGAGCGTCACGACGTATTACTTAAACAACCTAAGAACCGCACTATGCCAACTGGCGTCGGCACCAACGGACTAAAGTCCACCCTACGAATCTTCTTCGAAACGCGGAGCGCGTTCGTCCCACCCGCTTAGGTTAATGTTTCACCTTGCACCAAGTACGGGGGATTTCTCTCGGAGGTACGCGGTTTTCAGGGATTCTGCCTTGTAGCAAACTGGTATACGTTGAAGGGCATGGTATCGCAGAGCAATGCCGTTAGCAAATCAACACTAGTCAAGGAGATCGAACATGTGCGCAGTGGCGATGACGGAAAATGTTCCCCTTTACGAAGCCGCGGGGGACGAGGTCTTGGGCAAGATCCTCGCGGGGAAGAAGGCCCTGGTGACGGGCGGCTCGCGCGGCATCGGCAAGGCCACGGCGCTGGCCTTCGCGCAGGCCGGCGCAGCGGTGGCAATCAATTTCCAGCACGCGGCCGATGCAGCCCGCGAGGTCTGCCGGGCGGCGGGCAATCTGGGTGTCGAAGCCAATATCTATCAGGCCGACGTCTCCCACGAAGACGAAGCCAAGGCCATGCTCGACGCCGTGACCAGGGACTTCGGCTGTATCGACATCCTCGTCAACAACGCCGGCATCACCCGCGATAAATCGTTCCTCAAGATGACCAAGATGATGTGGGACGAGGTGATGGGCGTGAACCTCAACGGCGTCTTTCATGTGACGCGGCTGGCCTTGCCGGGCATGGTGGAAGCGGGCTGGGGCCGCATCATCAACATGACTTCGATCGTGGGGCAAACCGGTAATTTCGGCCAGGCGAACTACGCCGTTTCCAAAGGCGGGCTGATCGCCTTCACCATGACCTTGGCCCGCGAAGTTGCCCGCAAGGGCGTGACCGTAAACGCCGTGGCCCCCGGATTCATCGAAACGGACATGACCAAGGACATGACCCCCGCGGCATTGGCGGCGGTGGCCGCGATGACCCCCATGGGCCGGTTGGGAAAGCCGGAAGAAGTGGCGGCGGCAGTGCTTTTCCTCGCGTCGCCCCAGGCCAGCTACATCACGGGGCAAGTCATCCCCACAAACGGCGGCATGTACATGTAGCCGCCCCGGCCAGCCCTGCCCGACTCGACCCGTTCCCTTTCCAAAGAGCCCGTCGGGCAGGCTGGCAGGCCGGATGCACTCAACCGCATGCTGGCCGAGCCGGAAGCTGTTCTTTGGACCATTTGCGCCCCGCGGCAGGAGCCTCTGCCCGGGGCAGATATACCCAGTTACTTCCCGTGTCTTATTAAGGAGATTGACGAAAATGATCAGTACAATAAAAGCGAAGAACAAGTCGGGCGATCTGTTCCAGCAGGCCATGGAGTCTTTCGAGACGGCCCTCCGCACCGGAATGAAGCTTCACGAGGAATCCACGCGCCGCTGCGTCGAGATCCTCCGCGATGTGGGCTCGCCCCTGGAGTGGGAACGGACCGTGCCGGCCAAGGTCACCAAGGCCATTGCGGCCATGCAGCAGAATGTCGACCAATCGATCCAGTTCATGAACGAGAATGCCCAGCAAACCGTGAACCTGCTGGAGATGGCCTTGGAAATGCACCGCGAGGATTCCGCTGAGGGTGAGGAAGATAACTACTTCTGGACCTACGCCGTCAACGCCATGCAGAGCAACGCCCAGGTGATCCGCCAGGCCAATACGCGCGTCATGGAATCCTGGGGCGAACTGGCCAAGGAAGTTCTGCAACGCGTGGAGATCATGCGCGAAGAAGTGGCGCGCGCGACGGAACTCCGAATGCAGCAGGTCTAATCCATTCAACTCCATTACGAAAGTACAACTATCATGATGAACGAAGTTTGGTTGGCCGGCGGCACGCGCACACCGATCGGCGGTTACATGGGCGCCTTGACGGAAGTTCCGGCGCCCGCTTTAGGTAGTGTGGCGATCAAAGAAACCCTGCATCGCACGGGGGTGCCCTGCGAAGAGGTCAACGAAGTGATTCTCGGAAACGTGATTGCGGCGGGCCTGGGGCAGAACATTGCTCGCCAGGCCGCCATCGGCGCCGGATTGCCGGTTTCCGTAGGTGCGACGACCATCAACAAGGTCTGCGGGTCCGGCATGAAAGCGGTAATGTTGGCCGCCCAGGCCATCCAGTGCGGTGACGCCCAAGTCGTGGTCGCCGGCGGAACGGAGAACATGTCCGCCGGGCCCTATCTCTTGCAAAAGGCCCGCTCCGGTTATCGCCTGGGAAATGGCGAACTGGTGGATGCGGTCATCCGAGACGGCCTGTGGGATGTCTACAACAATCTGCACATGGGCACGTTCGGCGACCGCTGTGCGGCCCATGAAGGCATTTCGCGGCAGGAGCAGGACGATTTCGCCGTGGCCAGCTATCAGCGGGCGCAGAAGGCGCAGAAGGAAAAACTTTTTGCCGAAGAACTGGTGGCCGTGGAGATCAAGGGCCGCAAGGGATCGGTCTTCGTCAGCGACGACGAAGAGCCGGGCCGCTTCAACGAAGAGAAACTACGGGCCTTGCGGCCGGCCTTCGACCCCGCCGGCAGTGTCACCGCCGGCAACGCGTCGAGCATCAACGACGCGGCGGCCGCCATCGTCGTGCTCTCCGCCGAGAAGGCCAAGTCGCTGGGCGTGCAGCCGCAGGCCAAGATCCTCGGCTATTCGACCTTCTCCCGCGAGCCGGAGTGGTTCACCTTGGCCCCCGTCTGCGCGATCGATCGCCTCATGCAGAAGTTGGGGCTTTCCGTGGACAGAGTGGACCTGTTCGAAGTCAACGAGGCATTCTCCGTGGTGTCGATTGCCGCCATGAAACAATTGAAAATCCCCCACGAGAAGATGAACGTGCATGGTGGGGCCGTGGCCTTGGGCCATCCCATCGGGGCCAGCGGCACGCGGATCCTGGTGACGCTGCTCTCCGCCCTGAAGCAACGGCAAGGGAAGGTCGGCATCGCCTCGCTTTGCATTGGCGGTGGGGAGGCGGTGGCCCTGGCCGTACAACGAGTATAGAACGAGCAGGAAGTTTATGAGCATGGTTCAATTTGAGGCCGTTTGGGTAACATGTAGCGAACGCCGGGGCACCCGCGCAGCGGGTCGATGGCGTTCCGGTGGCCCTGGAACGGCCTGGGGCGGAACGGCACAGAGGCCGTTCCCTTCAGGTGTTACTATTGCAGCCTTCGAGGTAAACCAGGCGGAGCGAGATCCGCTCTTGTGCGATCGCACAATACGATCGATAGGCGGCCTTTGCGAAGGAAAGCAGGTCGATTAACGCGATTTGAACATTAAAAAATCGACCACTTGACCGTTGTGAGGGACAGCCTAGAATGAATCGATATTGTAAAGATTGTGCAGGAGCACTATGGTGGCAAACGAGCATGCGACAGAGGACCCGGTGCGAGTGCAGTTGCGGCGCTATCCCAATCGCCGCTATTACGATTCCGCCCGCAGCCAGCATCTCACGCTGGAAGACATCTTCCGGCTGATCTGCGAAGGGCACGAGGTTCAGGTCAACGATTCCAAGAGTGGCGAGGATATTACCGTGCGAGTTCTGGCGCAACTGATTCTCGAGCAGGCCCCCAGCAAGCTGGCGGCGCTGCCCGCGGAACTGTTGCACCAGATCATTCGCACCAACGAGTCGTTGTTGCGGGAATTCGTCGACAAGTATTTTTATCGCGCCTTTTCGGCGTTTATCGATTCGCAACGAGAATTGGACCGGTACTTGCGCCGGACCTTGGGGCTAAGCATTCCCGCGGAATCCCCCGGCGGCGGACTGCCCGACCAGAGTCTCCCTTTTCTCGCGCCGAACTGGGCGACGATGATGATGGGGCCTTTTGCCCGGGCGCTGCTGGCCGACAACACGAACCCGCCGAGCATCGAACTCGATGCGGGCCAAGGCCAAGATCAATCCGACGTCAGGAAGGCGGTCGAGGAGTTGAGGCAAGAGGTCAGTTCGCTACGTGACGAGTTACGGAAACGTTGATAAGTTAGATTCCTTCCCTTAAGACAGGAGATTAGCGATGTCCAATGCTGCAAGAAGTGATGATTTGTTCCGCCAGGCCATGGGCGCTTGGGAAACGGCCGCCGAGGCCGGCGTGAAAATGCAAGAGGAATGCGCAAAATGGGTGCGGCAGATGTTCTGCGAGTCGTCCACGATTAACGACTGGTACGAAAAAGGCCAGAAGGTGATGAGCGAGGCCCTGGCCAAGAGCCAGGAGAATGTGGACGAAGCCATCCGGCTGATGAACCAGCAGGCCGAAGCCAGTTTGAAGTTGATCCACAAGGCCCTCGAGGTCCGCGATACCGAGTCGCCGAGCGATGGACCGAAGAAGCTCACCGATTGGTGGGAGTCGGCCCTGGAGACCATGCGGATCAACAATCAGGCGGTGCTCAAGGCCAACAGCCGTATTCTCAGTTCCTGGTCGGAAATGGCCCGCAAGGTCAATGGCGAGGCGGCCGACACGATGGCAAACCTGGCCAAGAAGACCTCGGAGCAGGCCGAGCAAATGGCCAAGGCCTCCAGCGATCGGTTTCGAGAGATGGCCGGTGCGGCTTCCGGCAACCGGGCGTGAGACCGATTGCCAGGACAAGCAACAGCAGTGGATCGCGGATCAATCGCGACAAGGTGGGCTTCGGTCCACCTCGTTCGAGCTTGAGCGCGGACGGAGTGTTCGTGTAGATAGTTTCCTCGAAGCAAATTTCCTTGGAGATACAGGCACGGCATGAACGGGAGGCCGACCGGATGGGCAGCGACATGAATGACCCCTTCAGCAACATGACGCGAATGTGGATGGAGATGACTGCCAACGCCATGCAGGCTTGGCAGCCGACGCTGGGCGGCACGGCGTCGCCGGAGTTGGTCCGCAAGGCCCGCTCCGACTTCTTGCAAGTCTGGAGCGACTGGTGCGAGGAACTGATGCGTTCCTCCGCTTTTTTGGAAGCGCAGAAGCAGTGCATGACCGGGAACCTGGCCGTCCGCAAGCAGTTTCGCTCGACCCTGCGGAAGATGCAGAAGGAGTTGCAGATTGCCGGCCGCGAAGATATCGACGCCCTGGTGGTGGCCGTGCGGCGATCCGAACGCCGCGTCCTCGACCAATTGCAAGAGACTTCCGAACGGTTCCAGGCCCTGGAAAGCAAGTTAGACTGCCTGGGCGAGCGGATGGAGCGGTTCATGGAGGTGTTCGGCGGTGAGGAGGACCACAGCAACGGCGACGGTGGGAAGAAGAAAAAACGTCATGAATTACGAGATTAAATACCGCGAACCTACAACTCGGCAGGATCATGAATATGTTTAGCGGCGGGAATGCCTGGCTGGAAACACAGAAGACACTGATGGGCGAATGGATGGCCAATACCCGCCGCATGGCGAGCTTGCCGCGGGTGGTCGTCCAAGCCCAACACGTGAAGAAGGGCGTCACGCCTTCGGAGATTGTCTACGAGGAAGACCATCTGAAGCTGCTGCATTACCCGGGCAACGGCCAGCTCAAGCACGAAACGCCCCTGGTGTTCGTCTTCGCGCTGGTGAATCGCCCCTACATTCTCGACATCTTGCCCGACAAGAGCGTCGTCGCGCACTTCGTCAAGGCCGGTTTCGATACTTACTTGATCGATTGGGGCACGGCCACCGACGCCGACCGGCACCTGACACTGGACGACTATATCAACGGCTACCTGCGCAACGTCGTGCGCGAAGTCCGCCGCCGCTCCGGTGCGGAGAAGGTCAGCCTGCTGGGATACTGCATGGGCGGCACGATGAGCACGATGTTCACCGCCTTGAATCCGGAATACGTGAAAAACCTGATCCTTATGGCCGCAGGCATCGATTTCGCCACGCGCGAGGGCCTGATCAACCTTTGGAGCGATGCCAAGAACTTCGACGTCGACACCTTCGTCGACGAGCTGGGCAACTGTCCCGCCGACTTCCTGCAAAGCTCCTTCCTGATGCTTAGCCCGGTGCGGAATCTGCTGGGCAAGCCGCTCTCGCTGATGGAACGCATGGACGACGTTAAGTTCGTGGAAGAATTCCTCACGATGGAAAGCTGGATCAACGACAATGTTGCCATCCCGGGCGAGGTGTTTCGCGACTTTGTGAAACATCTTTACCAGCAAAACTTGTTGGCCAAGAATCGCATGCAAGTCGGCCGGCGCGTGGTCGACCTGCGGCGGATCACCTGCCCGGTGTTGAATCTCTTGGCTACGCAAGATACGCTCGTGCCACCGGCACAGAGCGCGCCGTTCACGGACTTGATCGGCTCGGAAGACAAGAAGACGATTGAACTGGCCACGGGGCACATCGGCCTGGCGATGGGATCCGCGGCCCAACGCGAACTATGGCCACAGGCCGTGGCTTGGCTGGCCGAACGGTCCTGATTTCGAATTGGTGGGACCCGCAGGCATGGCCAACCTTACGGCTCTAGTGGGAAACATTCTCAAAAGGTGCTTGCCATGGACATTCAAGGAACAGTCGCCATTGTCACCGGCGCCGGCAGCGGCATTGGTGAAGCCGTGTCTTTGGAACTGGTGCGGCGCGGGGTCAAGGCCATCGGGCTGATCGACCAGAACCCCTGCGCCATGCAGTTGGCCGCTTCCATCAACCAGTTCACGAACAATCGGGTGCAGGCCGTGGCCTGCATCGGCGACGTGGCCGAAGAGGCGTTTCGCCGCCAGGTCTTCGACGAGGTCGCGGCAAAGTGGGGTACGGTGCGGATCTTCGTTCCTGCGGCCGGCATCACGCGTGACTCGCTGGCCGCCAAGATCGACAAGACCACGGGCAAGGCCGCCTTGTATCCGGTGGAAGACTTCCGCCGCGTGGTGGAAATCAATCTTATCTCCCCAATCTACTGGGCCTTGGAGATGCTCGGCCGCATCGCCGAAGACCGCCGCGAACGCGGGCTGAAGCGTTGGCTGCCGGAAGAGCACATTCAGGGCACGGTGATCTTCATCGGCTCGGTCTCCTCGCGGGGCAACAAGGGCCAGATCGCCTATGCGGCCACGAAGGCCGGCCTGGAAGGCGCGGCGCGCACGCTCATGATGGAGGCCATGTTCCACGGCGTTCGTTGCGGTGTGATCCACCCCGGTTTCACCGATACGCCGATGGTCCACAAGCTGGGCGAAGAGTTGATTCGCGACCAGGTCCTGCCGCACACGCAATTGGGCCGGCTCATCCATCCCGAGGAAATCGCCGACGCCATCTGTTTCATGATCGGCAACTCGGCCGTCAGCGGCGAGCTCTGGGCCGACGCGGGATGGCATCCGGCAGCGTAGGCCTCGCGGCACGTTGGAGTGCGGCGAGGGCACCTTCGGGCACCGTGCTTGCATGGTCGGCATGGTCTCCGCCGCTTTCCAACAGGCTAGCCTTCCGGCGAGCCAAGCATGCCGATAACGAAGAGTTTCGCCGAGAGGTCTGTGTGCGCTGGAATAATTGCGGACTCGCGTGTGGCGGACAGACACTGTTCTTTAGCCGCTCAGCCCTAGTTGGCGCTTGACTTCATCCAAGGGAACCGTTTTGGCCTGCTTGGCGCGCTCGTCCAAGAGGGCCATGAGTTGGACGTTGCGTCGCGATCGCGCAACCTCCTCGTCAAAATCATCGATGGCGGTGAGCATGAACTGACTGCCATCGGCGGTGCAAACAAGAACGTCCTCTTGGCGGGCCTGCGCAAGTAAGGCATTTACCTCGGCCGATTGGGGTGAGATACTAATTGTCTTCACAGGTCGAACTCCTTACCATGCACAAATAGCTTGTTGCCGCGATTATGGCCAATCGCCACAACCTTCACTACAGCAGCCTGGGAATCAACATCGTAGAAGACGCGAAATTCACCAACTCGCAGTTCCCACTCAGCCAGTTGATTCGGCCGTAACCGCTTTCGATTACGGGTCTCCTCGGTCGCTTGATTCAAAAGTTGCTCCTCAATCGTCGCCACAACCTGCTGCTGATCGAACTTTCGCAGCAGTCCCAAGTCATCGATCGCCTCCGGTATGAGTTCAATCGTGAACACTTGGTCGAACCGTTTCCTGCGTCAGAACTCAAATCCTAGCAATATGATTATACACGGTAATAGAGGATGAGGAAGAGGTGTTTACCGCAGCACCAGCCGGTGATACTTGTTCCGCCGATGGGCCAGCCGCTCGGGGTTCTCGGCCATTACCGATTTCTCGTAGGCCGTGAAATTCCCTTCGTACCAGCGGGTCTGCCCGTTGCCTTCCATAATCAGCAGGTGCGTGCAAATCCGATCGAGGAAGAAGCGGTCGTGGCTGATCACCATCGCACAGCCCGGGAAGTCCAAGAGCGCCTGTTCCAGCACCCGCATCGTGTTCACGTCGAGATCGTTGGTAGGCTCGTCCAGGAGCACGAGGTTGCCGCCGCGACGGAGCATCTTGGCCAGGTGGATGCGGTTCCGCTCGCCGCCCGAGCAGTCCCCTACTCTCTTTTGCTGCGACGGCCCGCGGAAATTGAACCGCGCCAGGTAAATCCGCGAGTTCATCGAGAGGTTGCCCAACTCGATCGTGTCCTTGCCGTCGGTGATTTCTTCGAACACGCTGCGGTCGTCGTCCAGCGCGTCGCGATGCTGATCGACATAGGAAAGTTGCACACTGGGCCCCAGGTCGATCTTGCCGGCGTCCGGCTCCTCCTGCCCCACGATCATGCGGAAGAGCGTTGTCTTGCCGGTGCCGTTGGGCCCGATCACGCCGACAATGCCGCCGCGGGGCAGGTCGAACGAGCAGTTCTCCATCAGGTTCAGCTTGTCGCCCTCGACCGTGTAGGCCTTGCAGACGCCTTTGAAGGTCAACACCTTGTCGCCCAGCCGCGGCCCGGGGGCAATCTGGATGATGGCCTCGCTCTTGGCGTCGTCGACCTGCTGCGCGGCAAGCTGCTCGTAGGACTTGATGCGGGCCAGGTTCTTCTGCTTGCGGCCCTCGTGCGAATTGCGGATCCAATCCAGT
>Ga0181520_10000854_pt1 | contig 65832 bp, 65 predicted proteins | sample PEATcosm2014_Bin_29_FD_132451 | JGI IMG/M metagenome (GOLD analysis project Ga0181520, IMG submission 132451) | Peatland microbial communities from MTU Mesocosm Facility, Houghton, MI, USA - PEATcosm2014_Bin02_30_metaG | ecosystem: Environmental > Terrestrial > Soil > Wetlands > Peat | place...
GCACAGAAAGCTGGCTATAAGCCACCAACAGGATTACTGCCTGCGCGTCCCAGTTCGAACTCCAGCCCAGCATACCGCTGAATCGCCCTCGGCAAAACGCTATGCCCGACACGCACCTAGCAAAACTGCATTGCGTCCAAGAGAAAGGGCCGCTTTCGCCTGGAAGCGGCCCTTTTCTTCTGGGGGAGGGACTTTATTTATCGAAGGCCGAAGCTATAGCCTATGCCGAAGTTAATTATTGGATAGAAGCCGAACGAGTTTAAGTCATTTCTATATTTTGTAATCTGAGCCTGAAGGTTGGACTGCACAGTGGGATCGGTGGCCACATCCACGCAATTCTGCCCCTGGGCATCGCAGGCCTGGCCGCTGGTGAGCGCTACGCTCACTGTGGGAGCGCCAGTCATCGCGGCGCCTATTTCGAAAGGAGCTGACCAGTGTCCGCCCTTGCGGGAAATCATGTTGCCCCAACCAGTGGTGATTGAAAACGCCGGGTTCCGGGAGTTCAGCCCAATACTCCCGTTTCCGACGATAGGGCTCGATGCCGAGGCATAGTAGTCGATGCTGTTGAGCGTGAGCTTGGTGCCGCCGGCTACCGTCAAGTTGGCGTTCACGTTGTTCTGGTTGTAAAACAATGCTCCCGGACTGATCCGCAAGCCGTGTCTCGGGAACGGATAGAAGTCCACCGATGCGCCGCCAGTGGCAAAGTTCAGTTTGCCATTGAGATTGAATCCGCTCACGTTGACGTTATTCACCGAATAATCGAAATAGTTGCCGGTGCCGCGCAGATTCATATACCGGTTGGCGTACACGGCAAGCTGCATATTAGCTCCCATGATCCCCAGGCCGCCGCCCACGGCAATCCTGGAGAACGGCGTCGGTGCCAGCGAGGATCTGCTCGGATTGACTGCGCGAAAAGTAGCCTTAGGCGCCGGGCTCGGAGGAAGGTTGTTCTCGGCTGCTGCCACGTAGCTGGGAGTGGAGGGGAATTGGGCCGTCAGTGCGGAGGATGTGGCCACAAGTGCGAGAGTCAGGCAAAAAACGTGATATTTCAAGCGAGTGCCTCCAGTGAGCGAGTTTGGAAAGCCGGCAATTCGAGACCCCAGACTCTCGGCTTGACCATGTGTTTCAATGAAGCCAGCCGTACCCTGGGCGAAAATCGCCTCGTGGAGTGAGGGGGACGGATTTCAAAGTAACAGCGTACTAGGTACTTCGGTATACACCTTTTGCGCCATATCAATGACTTTGGTACTGTAGCAATCGAACGGCCGGACGAAAGCACAATTCCTTTAAATGCCTTAATCTGAGCCAATGGCCAGCAAGGACCAGAATCCCGCTATGATTGCCCGGGTGCGCAGCCGCCTCATGGACTGGTACGAGCGCAATCGACGCGACCTGCCCTGGCGCAACAGGCAGGATTCTTACGCTATCTGGGTTTCTGAGATCATGCTCCAGCAGACCCGCGTCGCCGTGGTCATCGATCGCTACCAGGCGTTCATGAGCCGCTTTCCTTCGCTGGTTTCGCTGGCGATGGCTCCGGAGCAGGATGTGCTGGCTTTGTGGAGCGGGCTGGGATACTACCGGCGCGCCCGCATGTTGCACAAGGCCGCACGGTTTGTGGCCGATCACTTCGAAGGCAATCTGCCGTCCAGCGCCGAGGGGTTGCGCGCACTGCCCGGCATTGGGGTTTATACAGCCGCTGCCATCGCCAGCATTGCTCACGGTGAGCCGGTGGCCGTGGTGGACGGAAATGTGGAGCGGGTCCTGTGCCGCCTGGCCGGGTGGGAAGCTACCAGCCGCGCCGGTGCGGCTGCGCTGCGCCGCAACATTGAGGAACTCGCCAAACGGCTGGTTGACCCAGAACGGCCCGGCGACTTCAATCAGGCGCTGATGGAACTTGGAGCGACCGTTTGCCTGCCTCGCAATCCGCAATGCCTGGTGTGTCCCATCGCCGCCGACTGCAAAACCCGCGGCGAGCACAAGACGTCACCACGGCCGCGCATGTCGAGCCGCGAAGTTGCTCATGCCCTCTCCGTCCGGATGGGCCGGAGCGCCGGCAAGTCGCACCAGCGCGAGGTGCTGCTGGAACGGCGCCCGGTCGAGGGAACCGTGATGCCGGGCATGTGGGAACTTCCCCTCTTGCGCGACTCCCGCGTCCCGGAAAAGGATCTGCGCATGACCGTCCGCCACGCCATCATGCAAATCAATTACTACGTGCGCATCCGCACAGTGTTTGAAGACGATGTTGACTCCTTGACGGTGCCAGGCGGCCGGCGGCGCTGGGTTCCGCTGGCACGAACCGTAGGCATGGCGCTCACCGGCCTCACGCGCAAGGTGCTCTCCCGCACCCATCTTCTGCCTGTCGCGTCTCTTGATGCCATTGCTCCGCAGCCGGAGACGGACATATTCTGAGGCGGTACGTTCCGGCGTTCTCTTCAGCGAGTCTTCCCTTGAAACTGTTGTCAACTTTGTTGAGCCAAACTCAGTAATAGTCTGAGCAGCTAAGGTAGTAGCCGCACTGGGTGCAGACCAGCTTGCAGTGGTGGCCAGAGAGATTGTGGCTGCAGGTGGGGCACACCTGGCAGTGGTGCTCCACAGTGCCTGATCCGGTAGAGGCCGGTTCACGATGTGAGAAATCAACCGTAAAATCAGGATCGAAGGCCGATGGCCGCTGCGGCAACATGCACGACAGATTACCATGAAGAGGTAGGCGCGGCTGCCGCACATTTTTCAGGCAGGCGCCTTATTCATCAGTGTGGCTCATCAACATTTCAGCGATGCTCCACTTCCCCCGACATCGCATCGGACACAATCACCGGATTTCGAATCCCCTAAGGAGGGACTATGGCAAGCAAGGCAAGTGCGGTTTGGACAGGTTCACTGAAGGAAGGCAAAGGCACAATTTCCACAGCGACGGGCGTTTTGAAGAATGCGAACTACTCCTTCGCCACGCGTTTTGAAGGCGCCGGCTCCGGCACCACTCCCGAAGAACTGATTGCGGCGGCGCACGCCAGCTGCTTCTCCATGGCTCTGGGCGCGCAGTTGGGCGGTGAAGGCCTGACCCCGGCAAAAATCGAAACCCATGCGGCCGTCACGCTGGCCAAGACCGATGGGGGCTTCGCTGTGACCAGGATCGCCCTCACGACCACCGCCAGCGTTCCCGGTGCCAGCAAAGAGGCCTTTGACAAGGCCGCAGCCGACGCCAAGGCCGGTTGCCCCATCTCCAAGCTGTTCGCCAACAACACTGAAATCACTCTCGACGCCAAACTGGTTTAAGATCGCGACCACCAACTGTGCCCGGGGGCGAGATCGACCGATCTCGCCCCCGGCCGTTTCTTGCACGCTCGACGAGATCGAAGCAGTCCCTTCCGTACGAAACTTGCTCAGCAGCGTTGAGCCGAAGTATCCCCCGTTTGCTTTGATTGCCAGCATTGAGGGCGTTGTCAAAGTCTGCTTGACGATTGACGCCGATGGCCACGCCCAATGGCCTGACGATTTTCAGACCACCTTCCCTCTATGTGCCCTGACTGCTCACGTGCGTTTTCGCATTCCTGCGGCGAATCTCTCTCCCAGGGAGGGGGAAACGGACTGCGTCTGAAAAAAGAAATGCCTCAGAGAGAGGGTTGGAATCTATGTTCGGCCGCCCGGCTCTTGGAGAACTCTATAGGCGCGCTCCGTTGCGCCCGCCAGCCACCGATGTAATCCTCCACTTGTTCATCGATCTCACTCTCGAAAGAGCCCGATTTCGCTTTGGCAGGCTTTGCGCGCATACGGCGAGGCTCGAATGCCTCACCTATTCTGTCCGCCAAGGATTCACGGGTCTCCGCGCCGCTTCCGGAAACGCAGAAGGCGCTCACCAGAGCGCCCGCAGTCAGGCCCGCCCAAAAACACGCCAAGCCGTAGGTATTCTTCCCTTCTGCCATCGAACGCAACCTCCCTTGTTTTCGTGAGCGGCCCAGCGGTAAACAGATTCCACCGAGCCCGCTGGCAGATGACGGCCTCGAGGAAGCAGGTGTGCAAAGCACACATCGAAGACCGACTCCATATCAAAAGTGTAGGGCGAATCGAAACTCAGTTGTGCTCGATTGTGCCCATGTGTTCCCTTTTTGATCAACATCGAAAACAAGGCCAGAATAATGGGAGAGATCCGACGCGCCGGGAAGGGCAATCCTGCGGCAATAGATCAGCAATGGGTTAATGGGAGTGGAAACATCTCCAGAATCTCTACTGCTCTCCGTCGGTTAAGCAGGGATTCTGGTGAGCGCCAAGCCATCGCTTGGACCAAAGGCTGATCCAGGTGCTCACTTGCATCGCCCCCGCAGTTACTTGGCGCTCCAATTATTCTTTCGGAGCCTTTGCGCGAAGAAGGAGGAGTGGGCATTGCACGAGCTTGACAATCTTCTCGGCAATCGAACCAAAGACCAGTGGATGCCAGCCGGAGATTCCGTGCGTGGAGATCACGACGAGATCGACTTGCTCTCGTTCTATTACCCCCATGATATTTCCAGCCACGTCATCGCCAACTTCGACACTGAAGGTCGCCTTGATTCCCTTGGCCACGAGAGCTGCATGACTCTTGGTCAAGAGCTGCTCCGCGCGGGTCCGTGCCTCCAGCAGAAACGACGCTTCTGGAACGAAATCGGGCATTGTGGTTGTGGGGAAAAAGGGAATGACATGCACGAGAACCAGTTGAGCATGAAAATGCTGGGCAAGATCGGACGCCATGTCCAGAGCCGCGAGGGAGGAGGGGCTGAAGTCAGTTGGCAAAAGGATCTTGGTGGGAATGGATGGAAGAGGATGAGCTTTCGGCATGACAGGCTCCTTAGCGGGCTTGAAAACCTACTGGTTCCCTATTCTATTCGATCGTCTGATTCAAGGGTGTGCGCTTATGACCAGCCACGCAGTCGGCCCCTTCTTCCATTTCCGAGACCTGAACTGTTTCCTTTTCAGCGATCCCGGTGAAACCGCTGGCTCGCCATCGTTCCGCAGTGACACTCTCCTGAACTCATTGCCGGCTCGCCCATCCATTGCAAGATCCGACTCTTTGCTGTGCTCAATTGTCAGGAGTCTTGTACCAGATCACCACCGACCGAGAGTTGGGCCAGGCATCGTCCGATAACTGTGACAGCCGCCTTGCAGGGATGTGCGCCAGGATTGAAAGCAGCAACGTATCTAAGTTATTTAACTTACTCGTCGCTCTTCGGCTTGGTCAGTGTGGCCGCGGATTTTTCCATCCCCTTGCGAATCTGGTTGGAGTCGTCCATGTTGTGAAGTTCCTCTGCCTGCTTTTTGGTCTTCGGCCGGGCAATGCGCGCCTTGGCGGGGTCGAACACTCGGGGATCGGAGGGAACAGCGGCAAACGGTTCGGTGTGCGGCTCGGTCGAGAAGATGCCTGTAATCTCCCCGGCAAGGGCGTCTTCAAGATTGAGCGGGCCCAGGCCAAGCAGTTCATCGATGGTGCGGGTAATCGAACCCATGTCGGTATGCGCGTGCGAAACCGCGCCGGGCTTTACCCACGGGCCGGCCACGAGCAGGATGCTGCGATGCGCGTCCACGTGGTCCACTCCGCTTTGGGCATCGTCTTCGGTTACAAACACCGCCGAATCATTCCAGATGGAGGTCTTTGACAGGAACTCCACGATGCGGCCGAGGGCCAGGTCGTTATCGGCCACATACGAAGCGCGGTAGGGATAGCCGTCGGCCGGACGCGGATCGGTGGTGTGGTCGTTGGGCAGACGGATCACGATGAGTGCGGGTACCGTGCCTGCCGCGAGTTTTTGCTCCATATCGCGTTCAAACTCGACAACTCGCACTTGGTCGGGAATGCCCAGGTTGAAGGTGGGATACTGCCGGTCAGTAGCCTCGAAGACCGGCTCCGGCAAAGGCGCGTTCAAAAACAACCGCTGTCCTTCCGGCTCGGCGCCGGCAATCTCGTCGTCACCCTCAATCTCAAGACTCTCGCCGTAGTTGAATAGCCCTTTGCCGCTGGCGGCGATGTGCTCCCACAGCGAACCGAACTGCGGCTCATCCTCCGGCATGGGCGCGTCGGCATCGCCGAAGACCGCCCTGCGCCCCGGCTGAGCCGCATCAAACGCGTGTGTCCGTCGTCCGCCGTAGCTCGAAGTCCATGCGGTATTAAAGAAGGTAGTCGGGTTCATGCCCACAATCCAGCGATGGCCGTCGTTGGAAACATCGCCGTCGACATAAAAGTTATCGCTCATAGCAAAACGGCCCACCAGCGCATGCAGGTCGGGAGTGACGCGAAGATGTTTTGCGACGGGCTGTTCTTCGGTCCAGCCATCGAGGCCGTAGCGCGCCAGCGCCGGATCGCCGTTGGCGCCGGCCACGTCACCCAGAACCTCGTCGTAGGTGCGGTTCTCGCGGATCACCAGAAAGCAGTGCTTCAGATGGGGTAGTTCAGGCTGGCCGGCAATATCAGCCAGGTTGGCAGCAATCACGGCCTGCGTCAGCGTATCGGGCGCGCCCAGGTCCTTAAGCGCAATTACGCTCAGGCTGCCCATTTCGAGTTGACCAATGTAGGCGGGCTTGCGGGGGTCGTGGTTCTTGCCGCCATTAGGCCCGGTGCCTTTGCCTTTAGTATTCACCACGAAGAGCGTCTCGCCGTTGGCCGAAAGCGCCAGGGCCGTAGGATTCCACCCCACCGGAATGTGTTCAATGACCGTGAGCGTCGCGGCATCCACCACACCCACCGCGTTGATGCCCGACTCGGCCACGTAGACACGGCCATCGCGCACGGCAAGTCCGCTCGGCATAACGCCGCGCAGCGCCCGGCCCTTGCTGTCCTCAAAGCGCGGCCCATGAAAGGGCGACAGTTCGGCCTGCGCCAGCAGTTGGCTCCCATCCGCGCTCAGCTTTGCGAGCGCGTCGTCATGGGCCAGGGAGACGTAGACCGCTCCCTCAGTGGCCGCAATCCCAGTCGGCGCTGCGCCGCCCACGGTCTGTCCAGGCGCCTCAGAAATGGTTGCTCCGAGCCGCAGCTTTGCCGTAATAGTGGGGTGCCGGCGGTTGTGTACGTCATAGGTCCACAACGAACTGCCACGGTCAGAGTTTTCGTCGCCAAGGCCGGGAACCTTCCTGCCCTCGGCCACTACACCCTCGCGCGCAGCCTTTGACGGGTAGCCGAAGGGCGGAAAGTGCAGTCCCGTCCCCAACTCATCGTCTTTCCTCGATCCGGCAATGGTCGAGTACTCGAAAAGCCCGGTGTTGGCGACGTAAAGCCTGTGGCCGTCCGGAGAAAGCGTCAGCCCGAACGGGTAGTTCCCGGTCGGGATCTCGGCGAGCCTTTCCAGCTTTACCGCATCCAGAATCACGATCCGCCAGTTTCCCTGGTCGAGCGCGTAGAGAGTCTTTCCGTCAGCCGAGACGGTGAGCGTTGCCGCAAAGCTGCCCGACGAGATCTTTCCGCCGGTCGGCCCATTGAGCGACACCGCGCCCGCAGCCTTCCAGTCGCTGGTTCGATAGGCGCGAATTTTGCCGGAGTCGCCTGAAGCCACATACAGCAAGGTCCCGTCGGGCGAATAGGCGAGCCCCGCGTGGACTTCGATTGAGGGGTCGTTCTTTGATCTTGCCGGCATTTGCCTGACTGTGGGGCTGGTGCTGGCCGGATCGGTAATCACATTGAGTGCAAAGGGAAAACCGATGGACGGCACGGCGATCTGGCCGCCGTCAGGCCGCAATGCCAGGGCGAATGGATACGGGGCGACGCGTATCCATTCGCCCAGCGGGTGAATCTCCCGCCCATTGGGCAGGACGGCGGTTACGCCAGTCTGGGCAAACATGGCCGTGGAGAAATAAAACCCCGGCACGCACAGAAGCAGAGCCAGTTTTCTCATGCAGATCGTCGTCCTCTCCGTCCAGCCGCGCACTATCATGGAACCGCCTGCTCGCACCCTCACCGCTACGCCTCTTTCTTGAGCTTTCGGTAGCGGCGAATCAGGTTGTTGGTTGAACTGTCGTGCTTCAAGGGCGGCTCGTCCCGGCTTTCGAGTTCGGGAATTATCCGCTGTGCCAGCACCTTGCCGAGTTCCACGCCCCACTGGTCAAAGGAGTTGATCTGCCAGATGGTTCCCTGCGTAAACACGGCGTGCTCGTAGAGCGCGACGAGTTTTCCCAAAACCTCAGGCGTAAGCTCCTCTGCCAGAATTGTGTTCGATGGGCGGTTGCCTTCGAAGACGCGGTGCGGCGCGAGCCAGTCGGGTGTGCCTTCCGCCTTCACCTGCTCCTCGGTCTTGCCGAAGGCCAATGCCTCGCTCTGCGCGAAAACGTTGGCCATCAGAATGTCGTGATGGCGGCCGAGCGGGTTCAACGACTTGCCGAACCCGATAAAGTCGCAGGGGATCAGCCGGGTCCCCTGATGGATGAGCTGGTAGAAGGAGTGTTGGCCGTTGGTGCCCGGCTCGCCCCAGTAAATGGGGCTGGTGTCGTAATTGACTTTCTTGCCGGCAAGGGTCACGTGCTTCCCGTTACTCTCCATCGTCAACTGTTGCAAATAGGCCGGAAACCGCTTCAGATACTGCTCGTAGGGCAAAACGGCCACCGTCTGCGCGTCAAAAAAGTCGGTGTTCCACAGGCCGAGCAGCCCCAGAAGAACCGGCAGATTGCGCTCGAACGGCGTCTTGATGAAATGCCTGTCCATCTGGTGAAAGCCATGCAGCATGGACCGAAAGTTCTCCGGCCCAATCGCCAGCATGGTTGCCAGGCCGATCGCCGAGTCCATGGAGTAGCGTCCGCCAACCCAGTCCCAGAACCCGAACATGTTGGCGGTATTGATTCCGAATTTCGACACTTCCGCCGCATTCGTCGAGACCGCCACAAAGTGCTTGGCAACCGATCTTTCGTTACCGCCCAATCCCTTCACCAGCCATGCGCGCGCCGATTGTGCATTGGTGATTGTTTCTAGCGTCGTAAAAGTTTTTGAAGACACGATAAACAGCGTCTCCGCGGGATCGAGCCCGAAGACGGCCTCGGCAAAGTCAGTGCCGTCGACGTTCGAAATAAAACGAAACGTCAGATTCCGGTCGCTATAGGCCTTGAGCGCCTCGTAAGCCATCACCGGCCCCAGGTCAGAGCCACCGATACCGATATTGATCACGTTGTGGATGCGTTTGCCGGTGTGGCCCTTCCATTTTCCGCTGCGCACGCGGTTCGAGAAGGCAGTCATGCGGTCGAGCACGGCATGAACTTCCGGCACCACGTTCTTGCCATCGACAAAGATCTTTGCATTCCTGGGAGCGCGCAGGGCCACATGTAAAACCGCCCGCTTCTCCGTCACGTTGATCTTGTCGCCGCGAATCATGGCGTCGATCCGTGCTGCCAATCCTGACTCCCGCGCCAGTTTCACCAGCAGCTTGACGGTTTCGTCGGTAATGCGATTCTTCGAGTAGTCAAAGTACAATCCCAAAGCATCGACGGTAAACTGCTTACCACGCTTCGGGTCGGCCGCGAACAGCTCGCGCAGATGCAGGGCGCCGATCGCTTTGGAGTGGGCCTTGAGAGCCTTCCAGGCGTTCAACCTGGTCAACGGTTTTGCAGTGTGGCTTTTGGCTGCTTTGGTTGCCGCTGTCGGCATGTCCATCATCCTCTCGTCTCTCACTTTCACTGAAGTGCTGTCATCACGGCAGGGGCGGAGATCGATCACCGCCGGCTTGTTGCAGCCCGATGAATGGTCCGCGAACGCGTTGGGCCGAACAGATACGCGCGACTGAAACAACTATAGAAGAAGGCAGCCGCTCGTGTATCGCTTTCGCGGGGGGCTCTCATGCTGCGACCGTGCAAATTTGCAATTTCCAAGATCTGAAAAGCCAGACTTGGGACAGGAGTCTTCTATCAGGCCGTTCCCCATGAGCCGCACGCGTAGACCGTCCCTATATGATTGCCAAATAGAGCCTGAGTATTCCGCCCCAAGGGGTCATCATGACGATTTCTGCACCCGTCCCCTCCGATTCCAAACCACACCTGCGCAAGGCAATGGGCTTCTGGGACGTGCTGCTGTTTAACATCGCGGCCGTGCTCGGGCCTCGCTGGATCGCCGCCGCGGGCCACAACGGTCCATCGTCCATCAGCTTATGGGTGCTTGCAGCCCTGTTCTTCTTCGTTCCCGGCGCGCTGGTCATCAACGAGCTCTCCTCGCGCTTTCCCGAGGAAGGCGGTCTGTACGCATGGGCCCGCGATGCCTTCGGACCGTTTCACGGCTTTGTCGCTGGCTGGTGTTACTGGATCTATACCGTCTTCTATTTTCCTGGCCTGCTGCTCGCCAGCGCGTCGATGGCTGCATACATTGTGGGCGGCCGCGGTGCTGCACTTGCAGGCAATCGCACCTTCCTGCTCACGGTCTCGCTCGCCATGCTCCTCGTAGCTGTCGTGCTCAATATTGTCGGCCTCAACATCGGCAAATGGCTGCAGAACGCGGGTGGCGTGGGAACCTATCTGCCTCTCCTCATGCTGGTCGGCGTGGCTGCCGTCGTCTGCTGGCGATTCGGCTCCGCGACCCGCTTCACGGTCGCCAATATGTTGCCCACCTGGAATTGGGACACGGTCAACTTCTGGTCGCAAATTGCCTTCGCCTTTACCGGGCTCGAACTTGTTTCTTGCATGAGCGAAGAGGTACATAATCCGCGCAATACGCTGCCCCGCGCCGTCTTTGGCTCTGGAGCGCTGATCGCACTCATGTATATCGCGGGCACCTTCGCCGTGCTCGCGCTGGTGCCCGCCGCGGGCCTCGATCCCCAAAGCGGCGTCTTCAACGCGATCACCGTTGGTTCGGTCGCGCTCCGCATTGGTTTTCTCGGTGTGCTTGCCGCCGTCCTTGTAACCGTGGGTAATGCCGGCGGCGTGGGCACCACCGTGGCTGGAGTCGCCCGAGTGCCCTTCATGGTGGGCATCGACCGCTATCTGCCGGCGGCCTTTGGCAAAATCCATCCGCGCTGGAAGACACCCTATGTCTCGATTCTTGTCCAGGCTTCGATCTCTGGCGCTATTCTGCTGGCGAGCCAGATCAATGAGTCGACGCGCGGCGCATACCAGTTCCTCATCGATGCCGCCATCATTCTTTACTTCATTCCGTTTCTGTATATGTTCGCGGCCGTTATTAAATTGGCGGGACGCAAAGACCGCCGCGACAATCCGCAAGCCGTTCTGGTGCCGGGAGGAGTTGCTGGTGTGTGGATCGTCAGCGGTGTGGGATTTATCGTGGTGGTGATCGGCATTCTCGTTTCGCTTGTGCCCCCCGGCGATTCCCTGAACAAGATCGGCTTTGAACTCAAGCTGGTGGTCGGCACTTTGGCGTCCATCCTGATAGGTCTTTTCCTTTACTGGCGCGGAGCCCGCGAAAGGAAGACAGTCGCGTGACAACAGAATGAAACCGGCGCTACACTGGCCCGTATAACGGCTTGGCACCTTGTGTCGCAGGCGAGACGTCAACCTGTCGAGGCAAGAAATGGACAGTTTGCCGCACCAGAGACGCGAAGAGGAGATGAAGCAGGCGCATTTCGCCATGCGCCTCTCTCTTGCCTTTGGCGTGGCCATGCTCATCGGCAAGACGGCCGCCTATCTGATGACCCACTCGGTCGCCATTTTCTCCGATGCCGCTGAATCGGTCATTCATGTCATTGCCGTGGGATTAGCAAGCTTCAGCCTTCGCCTCTCAGCGCGGCCGGCTTCCCGCAGCTTCCTCTACGGTTACGAGCGAATCACCTTCTTTTCCGCCGGATTTGAAGGCGCTTTGATCGTTGTAGCCGCCATTGCGATCCTCTATGAATCGATTCGTGAATGGATCACCGGTCTGCAACTGCTGCACCTCGGATCGGGCGTCGCGCTCATTCTCGCCGCTGGAATCCTTAACGCCGGTCTCGGGTACTATCTCATCCGCACTGGCCGCCGCACCCATTCCCTCATCCTCGAGGCCGACGGCAAGCACGTCCTCACCGACAGTTGGACGAGCTTTGGCGTCGTGCTGGGATTGGTGCTGGTGCTGGTGACCCATTTCAAGCCGTTCGATCCGCTGGTGGCTATTGCAGTTGCCGTCAATATCCTCTGGTCAGGGGGCAGCCTGATGTGGCGATCCGCTGCGGGCCTGCTCGATTACTCCGACCCCGAGGCAGGCCGCAGAATCCGCGAGCGGCTGGACGCAATCTGCGCCGATCTCAATGTTCAATACCATGGCGTAAGATTCAGAACCACCGGATTTCGGCACTTGGTCGAAGTGCATCTCCTTTTTCCTAGCATGACGCCGGTCAGCGAGGCCCACAGAATGGCCACCGTTCTTGAAGAGCGCATGGCAAACGAGATAGGAATACCGGCTGAGATCATCACGCATCTCGAGTCTCTCGAAGACCATGCCGCCGTACACCACAGCCAGCACTACACCGGAAAGCCGGACTAGAACCGGTCTGAAATACTGGCGCGATGGAACAGAACCTGCTGCAGCATTAAGGCTAGAGACCGATGACGAACCATGCGCTGGCCGCATGGCTCATAACAGGCTAAAGCTCATTGCGGTGGAAGAGGTCGTTCTTCTTGGGTTGGGAGCAGTCTGTGCACTCCAAGCAGCAGATGAGGAGCAAAGCGACTCCCACCGTCACCAGGACGGCCAGAATGCTGGCATTTACCTCGAGCCATTGAACCAGAGCGTGCATGCTGAATCACCTGTCCGAACAACTAGTATAGGGAGACTGCCGCGATTAGAACACCTCGGCGCTCCCACGTGAATACAACTTTGACGTAACCTCGGTGCCGCAAGTGGATTATCGCTAATCTGCCTCGAATTTTAGTTGAAATCAAGAGAAGAAAAGGCGAAAATGTGGACACCTTGGTAATGGGTACCAATCCGGAGCAGACTCTACCGGCAGAGGAATGGCCGGCTGAGTTCGGGAATCTGGCGCAGCCGCCGTCGACCACCCCCCAGGAGCCCGTTGAGGGACCATCCGTCAACTGGCTCTTCGTCGATCTCAACTCCTATTTCGCCTCCGTCGAACAGGAGGTGCGTCCCGAGCTGCGCGGGCGGCCGGTCGGCGTCGTGCCCATGATGGCCGATACAACCTGCTGCATCGCCGCCAGTTACGAGGCCAAGGCCTTCGGCGTCCGGACGGGAACCATCGTAGCCGAAGCCAGGCGGATCTGCCCGGAGATCGTCCTCGTTGAGGCGCGCCACGAAATCTACGTCGACTTCCATCGCCGCATCGTGGAGGCTGTGGAGAGCTGCTTGCCTGTGACCGCCGTCCTCTCCATCGACGAGATGGCCTGCCGCCTGATGGGACGTGAGCGGTCGCTGTTGGCGGCGATGGACCTGGGCCGCAAGGTGAAGGCCCGCATTCTTCAGAGCGTGGGTCCCATGCTGCGCAGTTCCGTGGGCCTTGCGACCAACCGCTATCTCGCCAAGGTGGCCAGCGACATGGAAAAGCCCGACGGCCTTATCGCGCTCCCTCTTGACCTCTTGCCTGAGGCACTCAGCCGGCTCTCGCTCCGCGATCTGCCCGGGATCGGTGCAAAAACCGAGAAGCGGCTCAATGAAAAAGACATCCACACCATAAATGAATTGCTGGCGCTCAGTTGCGAGCAGGCCGGCGAACTGTGGAGCTCGGTCTGGGGCGAGCGGCTCTGGCACTGGCTCCGCGGCGACGACTTCGACATGGCCGAAACCGAGCACCTCAAGTCCATCAGCCACTCCCACGTGCTGGCTCCGGAGATGCGCACCGCCGAAAAGGCCTGGGCCGTCGCCCACAAGCTGTTGCACAAGGCAGCCATGCGCCTGCGTGCTGGCGGTTTGTGGGCCAGCAGCATCGGGCTGGCCGTCGGCTTTGCGGTGCCCCGCGGAGAAAAAGCGCCGGTAAGCCGGTTCGGCGTGCCGACCCGCGGCTGGCACGACGAAATCCGCCTCAGCGAGTGCCGCGATAATCCCACGCTAATCTCCGCGCTCACCCGCCTCTGGGCCAGCCGCCCCTCCGGCAAGGAATTCGACCAGCCCTATTTCATCGGCGTGCAACTCAATGGCCTGGTGCCCGACCGCCTTCACTCGCTCAACCTCTTTGATGGCACTGAAGACGAGCAAAGCCGCACCCGCCTTCTCGATATCATGGACCAGCTCAACAAAAAGTACGGCATGACCACCCTCGCCCCCGCCACCATGCTCGCCGCCTTCAAAGCCGCACCCACCCGCATAGCATTCCATAGCATCCCGGATCTGTTCTAGCCTCACTGTGTTCGGAACATGCGCTGGGAACCAAACTGTCCATATGCGCCGCGTTTTCCTCTGCCTACACTTAGGGCAGTATGGCTAGCCTCGCTCCCACGCCAACCTCTGGATATCGAGGCCGGCTTGCGCCATCGCCCACCGGCTATATGCACATCGGCCATGCCCGCACCTTCTGGACCGCTTGGCTGCGCACCCGCGAGGCAGGCGGCGCGCTCATCATGCGCATGGAAGATCTTGACCCGGAGCGGAGCAAGGCTGTCTATGCCGACGCCGCTTTGGAAGACTTACGCTGGCTGGGCATTCGCTGGTTCGAAGGGCCCGACAAGGGCGGACCTTACGCTCCCTATGTGCAGAGCAAGCGCCGGCCCATCTATCTTGCTGCCTGGCGCAGGTTGCTCCGGCGCGGCTACCTCTTTCCCTGCCGCTGCTCGCGCAAGGACCTCGAATCGGCAGTCGGTGCGCCCCACGAAAGCACGGTACCGGGTGCGCCTGGCATGCGGAGCAATGGAAAAATAGAGCCTCTCGACGACGAGCCCATCTATCCCGGCACCTGCAGAGAACAGTTGGCGCGCGCTCCCCAACTCCCGGGCCCCACTGCCTCTGACATCGAGACCCCCGACGGATTTAACTGGCGCTTTCGCGTTCAGGACGGTGAAGTGGTGGAGTTCGAAGATCGAAATCTGGGCCTGCAGCGCTTTGTTGCCGGCGAGGACTTCGGCGACTTTGTCGTATGGCGTCGCGACGGCGTCCCCAGCTACCAGCTCACCTGCGTGACCGACGATTTTGAGATGGGCATCACCGAGGTGGTGCGCGGCGCCGACCTGCTCAAGTCCACCGCTCGCCAGATTCTGCTCTACCGCGCCCTCGGCTATGCCAGCCCCTCCTGGTATCACTGCCGGCTGGTGGTGGATCACAATGGTCGCCGCCTGGCCAAGCGCCATGACGCGCTTAGCCTGCGCTCCATGCGTCAGAGAGGCCTTACGCCCATGAATATCCTCTCCGCCGAGCTCCCCGTGGAGGCGTGAGCCCAGCCTTCAGCTCATGGAGACTCCAGGCAAAGCTGTATGCACCCACCCGCATTGAAAAGCAGCAAGCCCAGCTTCTCAACGCGCCGCCTGCTCTGATCGCCTCCGTTTCCTCCATGCAATGACCCTCGGGCCTATACTTGCAGGGAAATCAATCGGTGTGGCTTCCAGATCCCGATTGAATTCAGGTCCCGCGTTAAAGGAATGACAATGACCATCACTCGCCGCAATTTCATCGCCGGCGCAGCCTGTACCGTGGCCGCAACCCGCCTTGGCGCACAAAGCCAGACCAACGCCAAAGTCACGCTCGAGATTCCAGCCGAGGCCAGGGGGCCGCATATGCCCGCCGACTTCATTGGCCTCTCCTATGAAGTCCAGCAGCTGACGGATGCCAACTTTTTCTCGCCCAAGAATATCGGCCTCATTCGTGAATTCAAATCGCTCTCATCCAATGGCGTTCTGCGCCTTGGCGGCAACACCAGCGAGTTCGCCTATTGGAGGGAGACGCCCGCCGCACCCGAACCCGAGCACCCCAACACCCGCGAAGTCGTCGGCGAACCGAAGCCCAGGTATTACGCCGTTACCGGGGAGGCCGTGCGCAATCTGGCGGAGTTTCTCAAGGCCACCGGTTGGACCTGCCTATACGGCATCGGGATGGGCACCAATACGCCGCCGCGTGCTGCGGAAGAGGCCAAATTTGCGGCAAGAGCCCTCGGATCGAGCCTCCAGTACTTCCAAATCGGTAACGAAGTGGACCTGTTCGATCGCCACCTGCGCGATCCCAACACCTGGTCCGCCAAAACCTATCTCAAGGAGTGGCTCACTCTTGCCCGGGCCATCGTGGCCAGCGTGCCAAGCGCGCAATTCGGCATCCCCGACGTCGCCTCGAATGTTGGCTGGCTCACCCAGATCGCCGAAATCTGGCCTTCCATCGAGAATCCGCTTCATGTCTCCACGCTCACTCATCACTACTACTTCGGCGGTCCCGCGACCAATCCGGACGTCAACATTCCTAACCTGCTCAAGGCTGCCACCATGGCCAAAGTGCAGAAGACCGCCGACCTCGCAACAGCCGCCGGGTCCAGGATGGGCGTGCGAGTGCGCATGACGGAAGGCAACACCTGCTACCGCGGCGGCAAGCCCGGCGTCTCCGACGTGTTCGCGGCTGCGCTATGGGCGGCCGACTACTCCCTGCTGCTGGCCAGCAACAATTATTCGGGCGTCAATCTGCACGGGGGTACTGGCCCGTCGGTAGCGAACTCGGTGGGAGGTGCTTTGCCGGGTGACGCGCTGCTCAGGGACGAAGGTCAGACGCCAGAGCAGATCGCCACCCATCCGCACCCCTTCTACACGCCGATTGCGACCTTCGGTTCGAAGTTTACGATGGAGCCGGTTGCCTGCGGACTCAAGTTCGCCGGAGCGTTCAGCGGGGGCGTCTTCCTGCCTGCCAATCTCACCGCAAAAGTTCAGGCGGCTGGGGTCGATGCCAGCGCCTACGCGGTCAGCTTGCCCAGCGGGCAAACCTCCGTCATCATCCTCAACAAGGATGCGGACAAGGATCTCGACCTCACTGTTGAATTTGGAACCGGAAAAGCCGGCCACGTTGAAACGGAAACGCTCCACGCTCCGGGCCTCGACAGCCGGGAGGCCCATATCACCCGCTTTGCCAAAGCTGGCCGTCTCCATTCTGGCAAGTTCGCCGTCACCGTCCCGCGCGCGACGGGCCTGCGCCTGACGCTGATTTCCTGATACTTCCGGGGAAGAAGATTTTACTTGTGAGCCGGCCCAGTGCTCTGCCGCAACAAGCAGCGCAGCGCCTGCCGTCTTTAGCTGTGCTTAATGAACGTCCCGTCCTGAAGTTCGTTCATGGCCTGCCGTAGCTCGGCTTGCGTATTCATCACAATCGGGCCGTACCACGCCACCGGCTCTTCCAGCGGCTTGCCTGAAACCAGCAGGAAGCGAATGCCTTCCGGTCCGGCCTCGACCACGATTTCGTCTCCCCGGTCAAACAACACCAGCGAATGGTTTTTCGCGTCGTACACCGGCTCGGTGCTCGGGTCGATCGCCGATTCGGTTAGCACAGCCTGAGGCCTCGAAGCGTCGCGGAAGGTCCCCGCGCCGGCAAACACATAGGCAAACGCGTTCCGCGAAGTCTCCACCTGGATTCGCTTCCGCTTGCCGGGCGGAACGGAGATATCCACATACCGCGGATCGGCCGCGACGCCCTCCACCGGACCCCTCCGGCCCCAGAACTCGCCGCAAATGATGCGGGCCCTTGTTCCATCATCCTCGGTCACCTCGGGAATGGCGCTTGAAGGGATGTCCTGGTAGCGCGGGTCGGTCATCTTCAGCGCCGCGGGCAGGTTGGCCCAAAGCTGAAATCCGTGCATGCGGCCGCGCTCGTCCCCTTTGGGCATCTCCTGGTGCAGGATGCCGCTCCCGGCCGTCATCCATTGCACGTCCCCGGCAGTCATCTGTCCTTTGTTGCCCAGGCTGTCGCCATGCGCCACCTCGCCTGCCAGCACATACGTAATGGTCTCGATGCCCCGGTGCGGATGCCACGGAAAGCCCTTCAAATAATCCGCCGGATTCTCGTTCCGAAAATCGTCCAGCAACAGGAAAGGATCGAATTCGGCGGTCTTGCCAAAGCCGAAGGCGCGCTGCAGTTTGACGCCCGCGCCTTCAATGGTGGGTTTGGTCCCAATGATTTCTTTCACTGCTCGAAGCGACATGGTTTTCTGACCTCCTTTGTCGCAAAACAACCTGGATGCCTGGTCACGATCCCCGACACCTGATCCCTGACCCCTGTCTTCACGCCTTAATGAACTGCACATCGAGCGTTAGCGTCACCACTTCGCCCACCAGCACGCCACCCGTCTCGAGGGTCGCGTTCCACCCCAACTCGAAATCCTTGCGGTTGATCTTCGTGGTGGCGGAAAGGCCGATGCGCGTGTTCCCCCATGGATCTTTGCCCGGCTCGCTGGGGCCCTCCACGGCAAACTTCACCGGCTTGGTTACCCCGTGCAGGGTCAGATCGCCGGTCACAGTCAGTTCGCCTTCTCCAGCCTTCGCCACCTTGGTGGACTTGAAGGTCAACGTAGGAAACTTCTCCGCGTCGAAGAAGTCGGCGCTCTTCAGGTGCCCGTCGCGCTGCTCATCCCCGGTGGTCAAGGTAGACACGGGAATTGAAGCCTCGACGCTCGAGAGTGTCGGATCGCCCTCGTTCAGGCTAAGGACGCCTGAAAGGCCGCTGAACTTGCCCTTCACGTTGGAGATCATCATGTGTTTCACCTTGAATTCGGCGGCGGAGTGCGCCGGATCGATCTTCCAGGTACTTGTAGTCGGTGTAGCTGCGGTCATGGTGGTGTTGCCCCTTTCACTTCTTTGGATGCGCGAACAAGATATTCGTTGCAACAACTAATTGCAAAAAGCCTCCCGATCTCGCCTATTGAAGCAGCGTCACATAAAAGGCATTGTTGCCGGTGCGGAGGTCTTTGCCATAGGAAAAAACCAGTCCCATGCCGAGCACGCGCACTTTGGCCTGCGCGCCGGTGTCAAAAAGCAATTTTTGCGAGCCGAGGGAGGTGCCGGGGTCGGCGATTTTGCCGATGTCGAAGAAGGGACCGAACTGGAGCTTGACGATTCCATTGCCGTAGAGGCTTTTATTGAGCTCCCAGTTTTCGAGCAGGTAGTCGCGGCCTAGTGGGGCGCTGCCCTTGCGCCCGTCGCGTGTGCCGATGTGAGCGCGCAGAGGCAGGTCGTTGTCCCGCTCGAGGCCCAGAATGAAGAGTTCGTCAATGGGAACCTGGTCGAAGGTTTTGCCGGCGCTCAGTTGTTGCCAGGTCTCGTAGTCGTCGCCCTGTGTATGGGGAAACCAATGCCAGCCAAGCGAACCCGTCAGCTTCTCGAAGCCTTCCTGTGGCTGCGACCAAAGCTGCGCGACGACCGATGCGGCGCCCGCGGTTACGGTGAAGCGGCGCTCGGGCACGCGCCAGAGCGCGCCGGTCAGCTCCGCCTCCTGCTTCAGCTCGAATCCGGTGGCGAGCATCTGCGGCAGCAGGACGCTTCCTGAGTCGACGCTGCGGAAGTCGCGATGAGAGACCTCGGCGCCAACTGACCAGCCAAGGCGCTCGCTGGCGTAAGAAGTGAGATGGAAGGCCGCCAGTTCGTGGCTCAAATTGAAGCTGGCGAGCACCGGTGCCGGGCCCGCGAACCCATTGCGGACCGCCCAGTTTTCGCCACGGAAATCGGCGGCCAAGTCCCAGCGGTATTTGGCGCCGTGCTCGGAGGGGCCCGACAATCGTGCGAAAATGCGCCGCTTTTGCGCACCCCAGCGGAACATCGAATCGAAGTTGATAGCTTGCCCGCGGAAGTTATAGAACTGCGGATTGACCTGCTGGAAAGGCAGGCCTTGAAAAAAGAGAGACAGTGCGTCCAGCTTGCCGTCGCCAATTCCATTTCGTTCCCAGCCTCTGAAGATGACGTCAAAAGCGCCATCTGACCGTGCGTTGAGATCGAAATGAAATTGCGGAAAGACGCCGAAGCCCTGAACGCGCGCGCCAGAGTTGAGCAATTCAGGCAATGTGAGAGTTGTGGCCGGCGAAAAGGCAATTGCCTGGTTGAAAAGAGCGGGAGAGATGCGCGGTTTTGTGTCTTCGCGGACAGTCGCAATCCTGGGCTTGCCGACGCGGTTCCAGTGCTTGAGAGAGGCTTCGAGATTTCCTTCAAGGAAGTAGGCTGTGCCCAGAAAATCGTTCGCGTAGTTGTCGTTGGGCGCAAGGCGGAGGGCTTCACGCAGGCGCCGAATCGTTCGCGGAGTGTCTTTCTGCTTGAACGCGATGCCGGCCAGTTCCACGGGGAATCGCGGATCGTGGGGTGCAAGGCTGCGCCCGGCTTCAAGCGCGTTCTTCGCTTCTGGCAAACTGCAAAGCTGCGCCAGCGCGATTCCCAGATAGAAATCCATGCCCGCCGAACGTGATGGGAGAGGTTCGAGCAGGAGAACAATATTCTGCCAATGCTGCCCGTCGGCGAGTCTCTTCAGTTCCTGATCGGAAGGGGGTTGTGGCGCGGGTGACTGGCCGCGCAACGCGAGGCAACCAAAGAGAAGCAGAACAACGGCGAGAGAAGAGTCTCTTGCCTTGCTCAATAGGTTCATCTGCGCTCGTCGCGCGCGGAATTGACCGCTCGCTGTGCACTCTCGCTCGGCGGCGCAGCCGGTTTCAGCGAGCATTCGTTTCGGGAACGGCAAGCAGAATCCAGTAACCGGCGGCCTTCCACGCGCGCTCGAACCGGGACTGGTCTTCCTTGAGTAGCTTGCGCTGCGCAGGATCGTTGACGAGGATGAGTTGCTGGGTCTGGTCGAGACCTGCAACCACGACGTAGTGTAGCGATGGACTGGAGTCCGGCTTGAGCGCGGCGATCAGAGGACGGCCTTGCGCCAACTGGGGTTCCAGGTCGGCGGGTTGGCCAGAGAACGCGAAGGCGCGATAGCCATTTTGCTTGAAGTAGCGCACAATTGCGGACGCATAGATCCCGTGTGCCGGTCCTGAGTACAAGGCGCGGAAAATCTGGGTTGGCTTGGCCTCCGCGTGCACGGGCTCGCCCTCATGCCGCTCCCAGTACTGCATGACCATGGCGCCGCAGGCCGCGCCGCAGCCGTCCTTCTGCTGCGCCACGAACGGCACGTCGAGCCAGAGGTTCGCCAGACTGGCCGCGAAGGCGCTGGCGCACATGGTCACTGTGACGATCGAAACGGCAGCGCTCGAGGGTCTGCGCGGCATGGTTTGAATCAGCGCACCGCAACGATGACAAGAATGAGAGCGGCCAGCAGGACCACGATGAGCAGCAAATCGTGGTCGCCAATGCCTCCCGCGGCGAAATCGCTCTTAGCCTTTTGAGCGCGGAAATCGAATTGCGCCAGTTCCTGATCGCTTAATCCGGCGACGGCTTTCTTCACCTGCTGCGGATTCACATGAGCCGACAGCAAGGCTTTCTGCGCCTGATCTGAGGAGAGGAAGTTCGTGAGCGTGTTGAGGTTCTTTTGTCGGCTTTGCGAGGCAGTGACCGCTGCCTTCCCGAGGTCTGCCTGGCTGACGACGTGTTGAGAGTCTTGAGCAAATGCATTTTGGGGGACGGCAAAAGCTGTAATCAATACAGGAGCCGTGAAAATGCGTGCAAACTGCCAAAGTGCAGATCGCATGAGTTGCAACCTCCAGAGAATTAGGAGCGAGCGAGGCAACAATCTACGCGCTCCGGATTTGGGATGCCAGGCACCCGATCGGCGGCCTCAGGAAAGGCCGCGGTCGGGGCGCAAACGAACCATCAATTCAACAACTCTGTAGATGAGCGCCTTCCAAGAAGAAGTTGCTTGGCGATGAACCTCTTCCACAAGCTGTTAGGGCACGCGGCATTATGCTCATTACAGACCCTCCCGTGTCCGACTTCGCCCAAACCGTCAAGGATCGCTCCGACATCGTCAAGGTGATTGAGAGCTATATCCGCCTGCGCAAAGCCGGTGCACAAAACTACTCCGGCCTTTGCCCATTCCACAAGGAAAAGTCGCCTTCTTTCTCAGTCCACGCCGTCCGCCAGTTCTACCATTGTTTCGGCTGTGGCGTCTCGGGAGACGTCTTCAGCTTCGTACAAAAGATTGAGAATGTTGGCTTTCCCGAGTCGGTCCGCATCGTGGCGCGGAAGGTGGGCATTCCCCTGCCCAAGCACGAGTTTTCTTCCCCTGAGGAGGCTGCCGGCGCGCGTCAGCGGGCAAAACTCCTTGATTTGCACGCAACCGCAGCCGCCTGGTTTGAGGAGCAGTTGCGCTCGTCAGAAGGCGCCGTCGCGCGCGAATATCTTGCCGGCCGCGGACTTACACCCGAAGGCATCAAGACCTTCCGCATCGGCTACGCGCCTGACAGCTTCAACGCCCTGCGTGACCGCCTCAGCGGCGTGGCCGACAATGAAACCCTGCGCGCCAGCGGCCTCTTCAGTTCCAAGGAACAGGGAGACGGCAGCCAGGGCGCCCTTTACGACCGCTTTCGCAAGCGGGTCATGTTTCCCATCGCCAACGAGGGCGGCCGCGTCATCGCCTTTACCGCTCGCACCCTTGAAACGGGAGAAAAGGCCGGCCCCAAGTACGTCAACTCGCCTGAAACTCCCCTCTACTCCAAAGGCCAGGTGCTCTTCAATCTCGACAAAGCCCGCACCTCCATCCGCCAGCTCGAGTTTGCCCTGCTGGTCGAGGGCCAAATGGACTGCATCTCGGTCTTTCTGCGCGGAATCCAGAACGTGATCGCCACCAGCGGAACGGCCTTCACCGAGCAGCAGGTAACCCTTTTGCGCCGCCACACCTCCAACGTTGTGGTCAACTTCGACCCCGACGCAGCCGGCGCCAATGCCGCCGAAAAATCCATCGCCCTCCTCACCGAGGAGGGTTTTGCCATCAAGATCGTTACCCTCGACGACGGTCTAGACCCCGACCGCTTCATCCGCGAACGAGGCGTGCAGGCTTATAATGCGGCCATCCGTGGCGCCCGCCGTCAGTCCGATTACCTCATCGAGCGCGCCCGGCAAATGTTTCCTGGAGCCAGCGCCGACCAGAAGGTGAAGGCCATGAACTACCTTCTGCCGCACATCCGCCGCATGCCGGAGAAGCTGGCCCGCGACCAGTTTGCCGGCGACGCGGCGCAAAAGCTGGGCATCGACTCGTCCGTTTTGCGCGAAGAGCTGCGCCAGGCCGCGCTCAAGCGCCGTGACCGCGTAGAAGTCCGTGCCGCCGCTCTCACTGAGGTAGAACGGGTGCTCCTGCGTGCGCTGGCCATTGCCGATCCCGAAAACGAACCCGCCCGGTGCCTGGCCGCCCAGGCCCTGCACGAACAACTCAAGTGGTTTGAGCATCTTGGCACCTTCGGCGCATTGCAGGCCCTCGCCGCTCGCCAGGCCCGCGACCCCATGGACGTGGTCGAAGACCCAGCCCAGCGCGCCCTGCTGGCCGAAACTCTGCTGGCTGAGGTCAAGCCGCCTGAAGTGAGCGAGGTGCAGAGCGCTGTCCAGGAAATCCAGGAGCGCGCCATCGAGGTTCGGCAGCGCGAACTCCGCTCCCTGATCGCCGAGGCCGAGCGCCGCGCCGATTTTGCCGAACTCGCCGTCCTCACCCAGCAGAAGCTGGACCTCGACCGGACCCTGAGACAGTTGCACAACCAAAGGCCGCCGCAGACCTGAGCGGACTCGAGCCCACGCGGTCGTCGCGGGCCCGAAATGGCCGAATTCTGCGTCGAATCACTCCCTCCTGGCGTCTAACTCAGTGGGAGCATGAGCGGTGGAGGAGAATCCACCCTGCCCGGTTTCAAGACAGTTCGCCGGAACCGCGGTTTCCACGGATTTTTCCTGGAACCGCCTCGGTGACCTGTGGTAATCTGTTGATCTCAGTGAGGATGCGCGCCCCATTGCCCCACACATGAGCTACGGCTCGCGGGCTAACCAGGCGAAACCTGAAGCGCCGTCATCCTGTTCCGAGCAACTATCTGAAGCCGCTTCTTTTTTTGCGGGCAACCGCAGGTCTCTGTTCGCGCGCGGGATTCCGAGTTTCTTGCGGGATCTTTGCGATCCGTCGTGGGCCAGACGCCGCACCGTTGCGCAATTCGGTGCTGAATTTCAATTGCGCTGGAGAGCAGGAGTATTTTGGCGATTGACGACAAATTCGAACATGAAATGGACAACCTCATCGAGGTTGGTAAAGAGAAAGGCTATCTCACCTACGGTGATGTCAACGACATCCTGCCGGAAGAGATTGGTTCCACCGACGATCTTGACGATCTCATTACCACCATCGGTACTCAGGGCATCGATCTGCTAGACGCGCCCAAGTTTCCCGGCGACAAGGAATTCGAACTCGAAGAGGGAGAAGACGTTGAACTCGACCTGACCCCGGGCACGCTTGAAAAAACCAACGATCCCGTTCGCATGTACCTCCGCGAGATGGGCACGGTCCCGCTGCTCACGCGCGAGGGTGAAGTTGAAATCGCCAAGCGCATCGAGCGCGGCCAGATGCGCGTGCTCAAGGCCATTTCGCGATCGCCCATCGTGATCCGCGAAATTGCGGCCCTCGGCGAAGACCTCAAGCGCGGCGTGCGCAACATCAAAGAAGTCGTCATCTTCGACGAGGAAGAGCTTACTGAAGATGTGGTGCTGGCGCGCGTCAAGGCCACCGTTGCGCGCATTGAAACGCTGGTCAAGCACCAGAAGAAGATTGCCGTCCTCGATGAGAAGCTGGCAGCTACTTCTACGGCCACCAAGGCCAAGCTGCGCGAGGTGCGCCGCCTCCGCTGGATGATTGCCCGCGAAAGGGTCTACATCTCGCGCATCGTGCGTGAGCTCAAGTACACCGCTATGGAGCGCAAGCGGCTGCTCGACAAGGTTAACAAGACCGTCGACACCATGCGCACGCTCGAGCGGCAGATTCGCTCCCTCGATCAGAAGTTCGATGCTTCAAAGAGCGAGGAACTGAAAAAAGAGTATCGCCGTCAGCAGAAAAACTGCCGCGCCGATCTGGAAAAAATCGAAGGCGATGCCGGCGTCTCCATCGCCGAGCTCAAACGCACCCAGCGCGAAATGATCCAGGGCGACATGGACGCCGAGCAGGCCAAGCGCGAGCTGATTGAAGCCAACCTGCGCCTCGTGGTCTCTATCGCCAAAAAGTACACCAATCGCGGATTGCAGTTCCTCGACCTCATCCAGGAGGGAAACATCGGCCTGATGAAGGCCGTCGACAAATTCGAGTACCGCCGCGGCTATAAGTTCTCAACCTACGCAACGTGGTGGATTCGCCAGGCCATTACCCGCGCCATCGCAGACCAGGCGCGTACTATCCGCATCCCTGTGCACATGATCGAAACCATCAACAAGCTCATCCGCACCAGCCGCCAGCTTGTGCAGGAGCTGGGGCGCGAGCCCTCAAGCGAAGAAATAGCGCGCCGCATGGACATCCCGGTGGCCAAGGTGCGCAAGGTGCTCAAAATCGCGCAGGAGCCCATCTCGCTTGAAACCCCCATCGGCGAAGAGGAAGACTCGCACCTTGGCGATTTCATTGAAGATCGCCAGGCCGTTTCGCCCTCCGAGGCCGTCATCAGCGTCAACCTCAAGGAGTACACATCGCAAGTTCTCCGCACCCTCACCCCGCGTGAAGAGCGCGTCATCAAGATGCGTTTCGGCCTCGAAGACGGTTCCGAGCACACCCTCGAAGAAGTCGGCCAGAGCTTCCAGGTGACCCGCGAGCGCATCCGCCAGATAGAAGCCAAGGCCCTCCGCAAGCTGCGCCATCCCTCGCGTAGCCGCAAGCTCAAAGCCTTCGTCGAAGGCGTCAAGGAGATGTAAGCAGCCTCCATGCACTTCAGTATGAAGTTGAACGTGAAACAGGAGCCGCAGCCTCGCATGGTGCTGCGGCTCTTTTGTGTCCGCACGTCTCACCCCGCCGCTCGGCTATAATCCCCAGTTGACTCCGCTCAGGCAGTCGTCCCCGCACCAAGGGCTTCGACCGGTAGGGTTCGACGCCCATCTCTGCGCTCATGAAAGGTGCATTCATCCATGAAAATCATCACCCGCCGTCAATTCAACAAGACCGTCGCCGCCACTTTCGCCGCAACTCAGTTGCCGCGTCTGGCCTTTGCTGACACCCATCCCGTCAGCCGTGAGTTTCCGCGGGGATTTCTCTGGGGTTGTGCTACCGCGGCATATCAAATTGAAGGCGCTGCAGGAGAAGATGGCCGTGGCCCGTCGGTTTGGGACGTTTTCTCGCACACCCCCGGCAAGACCTACCACGGAGACACCGGCGACGTGGCCGACGACTCCTATCACCTTTACAAGGAAGACGTAAGACTCCTCAAAAACCTGGGCGTCAGCACCTACCGCATGTCCCTCTCCTGGTCGCGCATCTTTCCGCAAGGCAAGGGCCAGGTCAATCCCAAGGGTCTTGACTACTACAACCGCGTCGTCGATGAGCTGCTCGCCAATCACATCACGCCCTACGTCACCCTCTTTCATTGGGACCTTCCGGCAGCTCTGCCCGGCGGCTGGCAGGCGCGCGACACTTCGAAGGCCTTCGCTGACTACGCGGCCTATGTCACCCGCCGCCTTTCCGACCGCGTCCATCACTTCATGACCACCAACGAGTTCACCTGCTTCACCGACATTGGCTATCGTGAAGGCCGATTCGCTCCAGGGCTCAAGCTGCCTGACGCGGAGGCCAACCAGGTCCGCCACAATGGAATCCTTGCCCACGGTCTCGCCGTGCAGGCCATCCGCGCCAACACCCCAGCTGAAACCCAGGTCGGCCTCGCGGAAAATGCCATCGTCTACGTCCCAGTAATCGAGAGCCCGGAGCACATCGAGGCCGCCCGCCGCGCCACCCGCGACCAGAACGCTCCCTTCCTTACTGCGGTGATGGAGGGTAAATACATCGACAGCTACATCGAGCGTGAAGGAGCCAATGCGCCCAAGGCCGAGCCCGGCGACATGAAAGCCATCGGCAGCCCGCTCGACTTTGTCGGCCTCAACGTCTATACGCCCCTCTACGTCCGCGCCGACGGCTCCCGGCAGGGCTATACCGTCGAGCAACAGCCGGCGTCCTATCCCCACATGGCTTCGCCCTGGCTTACCATTGGCCCTGAATGCATCTATTGGGCGGTGCGCAATGTCAGCGAGCTCTGGCATCCACCCGCCATCTACATCACTGAGAACGGATGCTCCTCTGATGACGTGGTCAACGCCGCGGGCCGCATCGATGACACTGACCGCCTCATGTATCTGCGCAACCACATCACGCACCTGCATCGCGCCGCCGCGGAAGGCTACCCGATCAAGGGCTACTTCCTCTGGAGCCTTCTCGATAACTTTGAGTGGGCCGATGGCTACAGCAAGCGTTTCGGCATTCACTACGTTGACTTCGCAACCCTGAAGCGCACGCCCAAGCTCAGCGCCGAATGGTATCGCAATGTCATTCAGCGCAATGCAGTGGAGTGATCCACTGCGCGCTGCTTCTTCGCCTCGCCTGCGGCAAAGAAAGATTCGCCAAAATAATGCTGCTCCACCATCCTGCAGAAGATGTGTTCCAGCGCCAGGTGCGCCTGCTGGATGTACATGGTCACGTCTGAAGGCGCCGCAATCAGGGAATCGCACAACGGCGCCATCTTGCCTCCACTCTTGCCTGTCAAGCCGATGGTCGCAATGCCCAGCCCCCTGCAGGTCTCAAGGGCCAGCAGCACATTGGGCGATTTGCCCGATGTCGAGATACCCATAAACACATCACCCGCCTGGCCCAGTCCCTCAATCTGGCGCGCAAACACGCGCTCGTAGCCATAATCGTTGCCCACTGCCGTCAGGATGGAGGAGTCGGTTGTCAGCGCCAGCGCGCGCATCGCCGGCCGATCCTCGATTAACCGGCTCACAAACTCCGCCGCCAGGTGCTGCGCATCCGCCGCGCTGCCGCCATTGCCGGCAACCATCAATTTATGCCCCGCCTTCAACGCCGACGCGGTTCTTTCCGCGGCCGTTTCAAGCGTCGCGAGCAGCCCCGAGTCTGCCGCAACTGCCTGCAGCACGGCCACTCCCTCTTCCAGCGTCCTTCGCGCCAAGCCGCTCATGGAACCCTCCGCATCCGCACTCCGCCCGCAGCATTCATAAGACATGCGACGTGGCGCCACGGATGAACACCTCATGCCCCTTCATGCGTGCCTGTCGCCGCCCGAGCTCACCTGTTCAACTGCTTCACAAAAAAGTCCGCCATCATGTGATTGGCCTCGATCGCCTCCGGCAGATTCGGGTCGTACCAGAACGCGTGCGTCAACGCATCAAAAACCACCAGACGCGCATCCACCCCCGCATGCAGGTAGGCCCGATGCAGGTTCACCGTGCCGCTCAACAGCAGGTCGCGCTCGCTGGTCACAAACAAGGTTGGCGGCAGCCCTTGCAGGTCGGCATATACGGGCGACAACACCGGATCGCGCAGATCGGTGTCCCCTGCGTAGGCGCTGCCGTGCTGCACGGGAGCAGGCGGGTCCAGATGTCCTGAGAGACCGCGCAAACTGAAAAGCGACATCGAGTCGCCCATGCGCGCCGCGTCGCCCATCCCGCTGAAGATGCCCAACGCCGCCGGCATCGGCAATCCCAGTTCCTTCAGCTTCACCGCCACTTCCGCTGTCAGAATCGCTCCCGCCGACGTTCCGTAGATCACGATGTGGTCCGGCTTGTACTTCTTCAACAACTCCTTGTACACAGCCACGGCGTCATCCACGGCAGCAGGGAACGGAAACTCCGGCGCCAGCCGGTAAAGCACCGCTACCACCTTGATCCCCGTGTAGCCGGCAATCGGAATCGTCTCGGTATACGAGCCCGAGTCGGAGTCGAAGCCGCCTCCGTGCAGGTTCATCAACACCTTGTCGCGGTTGGCCGCAGGCATTCCCTCCGGCGTCACGATGCGCACAGGAACCCCGGCCAGCTTATCCTCCACAATCTCGTTCGGGCAGATCCTGCTCCACACCACGCGCGCCCCGGCCGTATAGGCATCCGTGTGAGCGCGCCGCTCCGCCAACGACTCCGGCGGACCCTGATCCAGCGTCGCCCGGCCAAGCACCGCTTTCGCTTCCGGGCTGATCGTGTCCGGCAGCGGCACTACGCGCGTCACATGGGCCGTGCCCTGCGCGTCAATGTAGCTCGTGTCGCTCATGGGCGCCTGGGCCGCGGTGGTGGGCTGCAGAGCAGGTTGCTGTGCGGACAGAGCAGCCGAAAAAAACAGCAGAAACGACACAAGACAGGGAGATTTCAAATTCAATTCGTCAACTCCGGATGAACGAACCTGTTCCACTGAAGTCAGGTTCGCGAGGGTTTTACATCACCCTGTCAACCATAGCTAGAATATGCTGTCACGTCCACCGCGGGCTCATCAATCGGCGCCTGTCTTTGGCGCTCAAGAATCCTCCACCGTGGCAAATCGACGAAGGGGAGCAATTTGCTCGCTCCCCTCCGCCAACTGCTTCGCTGCATCGTTCGGTATTAATGCGGTAAGACCAGAAGCCCGCTTGCCAGCAACTTCTCCGTTAGCCGGTCGAGAGCCTGCGGGAATTTGTAGGAAATGGCCCGTACGCTCATGCCCAGCATCGTGGCTGTTTCGGCCTGCGTGTATTCCTGCAGCACGATCCGGCTCAGCATCTGGCGGTCCAGCGAACTAAGCCGGTCCAGGCACTTCTCCAGATCGAGAACGAAGATCACTGCGTCCTCAAACGTACGGATCGGCCGGCTCGACGCCCATCCCCGCGAAACCGGATCGCTCAATATCGACGGGGCCCTGCCCACCTGCATTGAGGCATACAGATAGCGCCGCAACATGCTCTGCGTGTGCTTCCTGTAGAAGGCCAGGCTGACCACCGGTCCTGCATCCGGCGTCCTTGCCGTTCTTGCTGCCGGCTTGTGCTTCCAGTTCCCTTGTTCTTCCTGCCACGCCAATTGCGGACTGCTTGCTCCCCATACCGTTGCCAACTGCAGGGCTGCACTCATCGCACACCTCCCACAGCTTCAGCAGCCCTCCACACACACGTATGAGGCTTCCGTGACGGCCGACCGCGCCGCCTTCGGCTTTCCGGCGAAGGAAAGTCCTTTAGTTTAATCTCACAACCCTGGCAATAAACACTTCCATAATTCTGGGGGCGGTACCAAAGACAGCCGCACCCCTCGCAAATTTTCAATTGCACGCGCACTTCCATGACCCACTCTCCGTAGTCGTATCTTCTCCCGACGGATTTTTTCGAAGCTGTTGTTCCGCGGGGTGACGAGAACCAGGCTGGGCAACTCAGGATTCTCTCGTCCTGATGGGGGATTGCCGCCTTCGCTCTCTCGCTTTTTGTCAGGCTCATAGCGCGCAGATCCTGGAATTTTCGCACTGGCCTGCCCTATGCGCCCTTGCGGCGCCATCAGGCGGAGAGGGATCGACCCGGACAGACATACCGCCGCCGGACGATGTTCATTGGCCGACAAAGAAGACACAATTCCGTCCTGCTCGGTCAAGAGCCAAGGAGGCATTTCCCCAAAAATTCCCACAAGCCAGTACGAGATTAAGTAAACCTAATTTAGGAATATGTATCTCTTGAGTCAACGCTACACCATAGATTTTGCGCCCAATGCTTTTCAATCCAAAGCAAAGCGCCCAAAATGAAGGCTAGCCAGCACAAGCAGCATTTCTCAAAGAAATCAAGCAGCGAGCATTCCCATTGCCGGCGGCGAATTATCCACAGATGAATTTTACTCAACTGCACGAGCGACTACGCCTTGAGTTGCTCCGAAGGATACAAAGGGGGACGCTCAGCGTCTCTTTGCTGGCTCGCCAGACCGGCTTTGGCCAGCCCCATCTCTCCAACTTCCTGCACAGCCGTCGCCAGCTTTCCCTCGAAGCCATGGATCGGATCCTCGCTGCACAGCACCTCAAAGCCGACGATCTGCTCCCCGTAATCTACCGAACCGGGAGTCTCTCGGCTGATGGGGACACCAACTCCGTGCCCATCGTTTCCCATGCCGCCGCGCTCCATGAGCCGCTCATCCGCGCCTCGTCAGCTCATTCCATGCTGCGTTTGCCCGTCGGCGTCCTCGAGAAGCTGCATACGCGCGTCTCAAACTCTCGACGCGCCTGGCAGCGATTTGTTGCAGTCTCCATTCCCCCGGCCGATGCTCTGGCAATGGAGCCGCTGGTGCTGCCTGAGGCCATCGTGCTCATCGACCGCCATTACAACTCGTTCGTGGCCTACCGTCCTCACCATCCCAACCTCTACGCAGTGAGGAACAGCTCGCACCTCGCCCTTCGTTACGTGGATTTTCTCTTGGGTCGCCTCGTTCTGCGCCCCCACAATCCAGCCTTCCCCGTGGATCTGGTCGAGGTTGATCCCGGCTATTCCCCTGGCGACCTGCTGGCCGGCCGCGTCGCGCTCATCGTCAACGAGCTCTGAGCCGCTTCGAGAACGGTAGCTTAGACATCGTGCCCCGAATCCTGATTCTCGAAGCGCGTCAACCGCTCGATAAAATTCAAATGAACCGTGTCGGTAGGTCCGTTGCGCTGCTTGGCGATAATAATCTCCGACTTGGCCCGGTCCGCTTCCGACAGTTCCCCCTTGTCGTGGTTGTAATACGACTCGCGATGAATAAACGCCACCACGTCGGCGTCTTGCTCAATCGAGCCCGATTCGCGCAAGTCGCTCAGCATGGGCCGCTTGTCGTCCCCGCGGCGCTCGCTGGCGCGGGAAAGCTGCGAAAGCGCCACCACCGGCACGTCCAGCTCTTTAGCAAGCGCCTTCAGTCCGCGTGAGATGGCTGAAACCTCCTGGGTCCGGTTCTCATAGTTCCGCCTCCCCGAAGAAGGCACCGTGGCCGACATCAGTTGCAGGTAATCCACCACCACCAGGTCAAGGCCCCCGGCGTTCTGTTTCAGCCGCCGCGCTTTGGCACGCATCTCGGCCAGAGAGATCCCTGCCGAATCGTCAATAAAGATCCTCGACTCCACTAGTTGACCCAGTGCACTCTGCAAGCGCTCCTGGTCTTCGCGCGGAATGAATCCCATTTGCAGGCTGCGCTGGTCCACCCACGCCTGCGAGGCCAGCATGCGCCGCAACAGCGAGGCCTTGCTCATTTCCAGGCTGAAGACCGCAACCGTCGCCCCATGATTGACAGCAGCATTTTGCGCAATGTTGATGGCCAACGCGGTTTTGCCCATCGAGGGCCGCGCCGCGATTATGATCAGGTCGCCCTTCTGAAGCCCACTGGTCATGGCGTCGAATTTGGTAAAGTCCGTGGCCAGCCCGGTCACTTCGCGGCCGTTCTTGTAAAGATTGTCAATGGTGCCGAACGAGTTCGCCACGATCTGGTCCAGCGGCTCCAGCCCGTGGGTTGTACCCTTCTGGCTCACCTCAAGAAGTTGCGATTCGGCCAGGTCAAGTACCTCGATGGCTGACTCGCTCTGGTCGGCAGCGCGAGCGATAGCCATCGAGCAGATACCCATCAGCTTGCGCAGCAGACTCTTGTCCTTGACGATGCGAATGTACTCTTCAATCACCGGCCGGCGCGGCAATCCCTCGGTCAATGAGGCTAGGTAGGCAACGCCGCCCACCGACTCCACCTCTTTGTAGCGGGCCAGCTCGTTGGCCAGGGTCACAATATCCACGGCCCGCTGCGCGTCCATCAACTCGCTCATGCGCAAATAGATACGGCGGTGCGAGTCAAGCGAAAAGTCTTCAGCCTCAAGCCGCTCGGCGGCCTCGGCGTGGGCGGCGTTGTCCAGCAGGATTGCGCCCAGAATGGTCTTCTCGGCGTCGATGTTCGCAGGCAGTCCGGTATCGAGGGTAAGGTCGGGGATCGTGGCCATCTCAAGAAAAGTGTAGGCCAAATCCGGTCGCGGACTGGGTGTGAAGATTGAGTCTTAAACGCGGAAAAGCAGGAGCGACAGCGGGTGCCCCAGGTCTGGATTTTCAGACCTGGGATACAGCGACACCCCATCAAGGCAAGCAACATCCACAGGTTATCGCTCTATTCCTCGCTGGCCACGGCAGCGTTGAGCCCCTTGAAGATAAAGTCAAATTTCCCGCTCTCGGCGGCAAAACGCAGCCGCTTCACGTTCTCCACGCAAATCTCCGTCGGCGTGGGCTCGGCCTTCAAAATCCCTATCACCTCGGCGAGAAATGCACTCAAAGGCATCGCACGGGGATCTTCCGCACCGTCCATCAGATGCGTAGCCACATAGGGAGGGATCAGCTCAAGAACCTCAATCGCAGTGGCCCGCAGCTGGTGGCGCAGCGACAGGGTATAGGAGTGCAGGGCAGCCTTGGTGGCGCAGTAGGTGGGCGTCAGCACCATTGGCAGAAAGGCCAATCCTGAAGAGACGTTCATAATCGTCGCGCTGGCCTGCTTCTCGAGCAAGGGCAAAAGCGCCGCCGTCAGCCGTATCGGACCCAGCAAGTTGGTGGCGACAATCGCCTCCGCGTCCGCCAGATCCGGCTGCTGGGCGAGCAGCTTTTCCCGGCGCATGATGCCGGCGTTGTTCACCAGCACGTTCAGCGAAGGGAATTTGGCAGCCACTTGCGCCGAAAAGGCGCGGATCGCCGCGGGATCCTTAGCGTCGAGAGGCAGCGACTTCATGCCGGGATTGGCGCCGGTCGTCTCGTCCAGTACCTGCCGCCGCCGGCCGGCGATCACAACTTGATTGTCGAGTGCGTGGAATGCCTCGGCAAGTCCCCGCCCGATGCCGGAACCGCCGCCCGTGATAAGAATCGTATTGCCTGAAACCTTCATTGCCTTCAACGCCCCTGAATTGAATTCTATGGTCTGGGCTTGAAACACAATCTTCCTGACCGAACCGCGGGGCTGCCATGGGGCGCGCTCAACCATTGTATCCCCGAGGTTGAGCTTAAGTTGTAGCCATTTCCGGCCCGTTACCTGCGAGAATAAGCGGGTGGCCCGAGGGGGTTAGCCAGCTTCGTACATTCCCCCCAGGTGAAACGCTCTATGCAACGTGTTGCATTGATCTATAACCCGGCCTCCGGGCAACATTCCAGAAAGCGACAGGCGGCTGTTCAGCAAGCCATCGCCGCTTTGCGCGATGCGGGCGTCGCCGCGGAGGCGTTTGTCACCACCGGGGCTGGAAGCGCAACGGACCTCGCGCTCGGAGCTATTCGGGAAGGCTACGACACGGTCATTGCCTGTGGTGGCGACGGCACCGTCCACGAGGTGCTGCAAAGCCTTGTGGGCACCGGGGTCGCGCTCGGCGTCGTGCCGCTGGGCACCGCCAATGCCCTGGCCGCGGACCTGGGGCTGACCGCATCTCCCGCCAAGGTGGTGCGCACCCTGCTAAATGCGGCGCCGGCGCGCATTTCCGTGGGGCGCATTCACTATCACGACAACTGGGGCAATCCCAATTCGCGTTACTTTACAGTCGCCGCGGGAGTGGGCGCCGATGCGCTGCTGATGTCGCGCCTCGATGCGCGGCTCAAGCGGCACCTAGGCTATGTTCTCTATCTCGTTGAGGCTTGCCGCATCCTGGTGACGCACGCCTTTCCGCTCTTTGAAGCCGATGTTCCGGTGAACGGCAACGGCACCCGCCGCGTGGTTGACGTCTCGCAGTTGCTGGCCGTGCGTGTGCGCTCGTTTGGCGGGGTGCTGCACAACCTTGCTCCTGGCGCCAGCCTGCGCAATGGCACGCTGAGCCTGCTGGCCTTCAAAACGCGCAACCGCCTGCATTACTTGCTGTTTCTGCTCGCAGTGGTCACCGGGCGCCACAAGTTCGAACGTGAAGTTGAATTGCTTGAGACCCCCTCCGTCGAGTGCCGCGCCCCCAAGGGCTCCGTCGATTCTTTTTTTGTCGAGGCGGATGGAGAAGTTCTTGGCATGCTTCCGGTTCGCATGGAAGTCGTGCCCCACTCCCTCACCCTTCTGGTTCCCCGCGGTGCCGAGCCCTAGGGCACGAGGCTGGCCCTAGGCGCTGCGATCGCGCATCTTCATTTGTGCCTTGAAATCGCAGGCCTGCTGCTGCAGCGGTTCCACAGTTGCTGTATTCCGAAGCGATGAGGCTAAGTGGCTTTTTATCAAGAAAAAGCCTCCTCGGATTGCGCCAGAAGAGGCGACAAGTACTGTGGAACCGCTCTAGCCCAACGGCTGCCGCTGATCTTCAGTTCGCGTCGTCTCCGGTCTTTTCTGCGTCTGTGCTAGAGGACGATCCGGTCTGCTCGTTGATCAGCACCAGCGATGCCTGCGCTTGAGTGCTCCCCTGGCTCGCCGCCTTTTCAAACCAGGCCCGCGCTTGCGCCCGGTCCGCCGTCACACCCAAGCCCTTCAGATACATGGCTCCAAGATTGCTTTCCGCCGTCGCCGATCCCTGCTCTGCGGCTTTGCTATAGAGAGCCAGCGCCTGCGCGTAATCCCGCGCCGTTCCCATGCCGTTGAAGTACATGAAACCAAGGTCGGCCTCGGCCGCCGCCAATCCCTGCCGTGCCGCCTTGCTATACCAACCCACCGCAGCGCTGTAGTCCTGTGGCGTACCCAGGCCTTCCAGGTATATCCAGCCCAGGTTGTATTCGGAGTTCGCATTGCCCTGGTTCGCGGCTTTGGTGAACCACGTCAGCGCCCGCGCATAGTCCCGCGCCATGCCGGTGCCGCGGAAGTACATTACGCCAAGATTGTTTTCCCCGGCTGCGAACCCTTGGTCCGCTGCTCTCATGAACCAGGCCAGAGCACGGGCATAATCCGGGGTTGTTCCCTGGCCCGAAAGATTAACAAGGCCCAGGTTGTTCTCGGCACTTGCATTGCCCTGCTCCGCGGCCTTGCCGTACCAGGTGATCGCGTGCTCGTCATCCCGTGCCGTTCCCGTGCCGTTCTGGTACATCTCGCCCAGCAGATTCTCCCCCTCGGCATCGTCCTGCTCCGCGGCCTTCATCATCCAATTGAAAGCCTGTTCAGGGTCCCTTTTGGTTCCCTTGCCGGTGGCGTACATCGAGGCAAGCAGAATCTCGCACCGGGCGCTGCCCAAGTCGGCGCATCGCCCGTAGGCTGCAAACGACTCGGCGTATTTTCCCTGCTGAAAAAGAGAGCTTGCCTGGCTCTCGATTCCGGCAATGGACGTACCCTGGCTCTTTGTCCGTGCATCCGCGGCTTTGGGGACAAGGCTGATGACCAGGGCCCATAGGACAAAGTGACGCACCTGGCACATGGCGGTGACCTCCGCTTCCAAGGTGACAATCCAGATTTTTGTCGGACCCCGGCAGTAGAAGGGAAGAGCCAAGGCACTATCGGATTATGAGAACAGCATTTTTCGCTTGTCAAGCAAAAATTCGATGTTTCGCCGCGGGTTGCCGCGTGAGGCAACCGATGCACTGCTGGCAGGGGAAGGAGCGCTCGGCAGCGAAATCCTGTGCGACTTCATCAACGCCTCGGCGGGTTCTCCTCACACGGCAGCTTATTATTTCTTCATCGGCTTCCGCGCAAAATAGAAAAGCGAAAATGCCAGTGCTGCAAACGCCGTGGCCGAGACCGCCGGGTTATCGAGAAATGTGTGCGGAAAGTTCAGAATGTCTCCCTTGTCCGCGGTCGTCTCGTAAAGCTTCAGGGCCACGCCCAGCAGGCCCACTATACCGCCTGCCGCAATCAGCCCCGACGCATAAAGCGACCCTGACGAAATCTCGATCTCGGTGCTTTCCGAGTCCTCTCCGGCCTTTTTCACTGCCTGGTCGGCGAACCAGCGCACCATGCCGCCCACAAAGATTGCCAGCGTGGTTCCAATCGATAGGTAGGCCCCCACAGCAAACGAAAGCGAGCGAATGCCGAGCAGCTCCACCGCAACCACCAGGAAGACGCCCAGCATCACCAAACCCCAGGGCAGCTTCCGGTTCAGGATTCCGTTGATCACCGTGGCCATCAGGCGGGCCTGCGGCGCGGGCGCCTTCTCGCTGCCGATGCCTGAGATCCACTGCACTTCAATGCGCCCGGTCGAGGGCGAGTAAAGGTACTTGCCGTCGGCCAGCTCCGGCGAGCCCAGCGCGTTCAGCACAATGTATTCGCTCCTCTGATGCACCGTTGAGGTCTGATTTGTGCCGGTGACGGGAAACTGGTCCGGCAGTCGGCGCACGTCGTTCTGCACCGCCACGCCGGGATGGGGCGCCGACAGGTTCCACGGTTGGGCTGCCGCGCGAAACTCCTGCAAGCCCGTATTCATCAGGTTAAGCGTGAAGCCGACGGCGACCGTGGACACCACCACCCCGATCATCAGAGCAATCTGCTGCAGTCGCGGCGTCGATCCCACAAGGAAGCCGGTCTTCAAGTCCTGCGACGTGTCGCCGGCATTCGCCGCCGCAATGCAAACCACACCGCCAATGGTGATCGCCAGCGCTCCATAGGCAGGAGCCGTCCATCCCTGCACCAGAAAGATGGCCGAGGTGGCCATCAGTGTGGCAATGGTCATCCCCGAAATGGGGTTCGCCGAGCTGCCGATCAGCCCCACGATCCGCGAACTCACAGTAACGAAAAGAAATCCAAAAAGCACCACCAGCAGCGAAGCGGCCAAGTTCGCTCCCCACCCCACAAACGCGCCCGGAACCGGCTTGAACTCAAGAAAGATGAACATGCAGGCCACCAGCACCAGCGAGCCGAACACCACCACGCCCATTGAGATATCGTCCTCTGTCCGGATCGGTTTTGCCGTCGCAGCCCCACCCCGTCGCATGTTGTGCAATCCCGAGCCCAGCGCCGCGAAAATCGTGGGCAGCGTTTTGACGAGCGTAATCAGACCGGCTGCGGCCACAGCTCCCGCTCCCATCGGACGCACATAAGTGGCCCACAGGTCGCTGGGATCCATCTGCGCAATCGGCACCGTGCCGGGGTACACGGCATGAGGCTGATCCTTGCCAAAAAAGTAAATCAACGGCATCAGCACCAGCCACGAGAACACCCCGCCCGCAAACAGCACCCCAGCGGTCCGCGGTCCGATGATGTAGCCCACGCCTAGGTACTCTGGCGTGGCCGCGGCTTTGATCGAGGAGCCCTTCATGATGTGCGTCGGTCCGAAGTCCGGCTGATATTCCGGCGTGCCCGGCCAGGCTTTGAAAATGAACTCATTCTGAAAAAGCGTGTAGAGCGTTCCCAGTCCCAGTCCGAAAAACACTCGGCTGGCAAAGGTGCCTCCGCGTTCGCCGGCAACCAGCACGTCGGCGCAGGCCGTTCCTTCGGGATAGGTTAGGTTCCCGTGCTCCTCCACAATCAACTGCCGGCGTAGCGGAATCATGAACAGTACGCCCAGCCAGCCGCCAATCAGGGCTAGAAGAAAAATCCGTGAGTACTCCAGATCGAAACCGAGAAATATGAGAGCAGGCAGGGTAAAGATGACGCCCGCAGCAATCGACTGGCCGGCATTGCCAGTGGTCTGGACGATGTTGTTCTCCAGAATCGAAGCCCTGCCAAAGGCGCGAAGAATACTGATGGAGAGTACCGCGATCGGAATCGATGCGGCCACGGTCAACCCTGCTTCAAGGCCCACGTAAACCGTAACCGCGCCGAACACAAGTCCAAAAAACGAACCCAGCATCACGGCGCGAAACGTAAACTCCGGGCGCTTTTCCCCGGCCGGCACAAACGGCTGAAATTCAGGCACAGGCAGCCTCCAGAGGCTTGCTTATCAATCTCCAGTAGAAATCCCTGAAGGGCGAGTGTAGCAGCATCAGGGCGGGGCGTCACAACTTTGACTTCGCCAGGCTGAACACAGGTTGACCAACGGATTTCGCCGCGCACTTGGCGACCAAGGCCCTGAGGGCGTAGGGTGGTGCATTAGCTAATCAGATCAATCGGAGAGTCCTTCATTCATGGCCGGTCCGGCAACTGCCTACACATCTGTCCAATGGCGGCTCTCGCCCGGCATTATGCGCGGCCTCACCATTACCTTCATCATCATCGTAAACAACAATGGAGGCGACGAGGCCTAGGCTCAGATGCACCACGCACAATGGAACGGCTTCACGGCCACTGACCTCGTCTTTCCCACTTTTCTGTTTGTCGCGGGCGCTTCCAACGTCTTTGCTTTTGAGGCGCGGCCGGCCAGGGGCGCCGGTAGCCGTCAAGAGTGAACAATCCATCAAAGTACCGCCCCGGTTTTGATTCATGCTGATAAGTGGATACGTCTGTAGTTGCCGATGCTGGTGCGATGACCGACCGCGCTCCTTACGTTTGCTGGCGAGCATAACTCGCCGCATTTTTCGCGCTGTGTAGCCGTGGCTCAACAGACGGCAATGAATATTTGGGAAGGGAGGCCAGAATTCGATGGAGACGTTTGTCAAGCTACTCGCGCTCGTCGCGATCGTCGGCTGTGTTGGCACTAACTCCCACGCTCAACAAGGAAATGTTCCGCAACAACCTTGGTCAATTGCAATGGCTGACACCATCATGGCGCGCAATCCCGGCACACCGGAAGATCCCCTGGCACGGTGGTCTTATTGGAAGGGCTATACGTTGAATGGGTTTGAGATGCTTTACCAGTCAACGGGCGACGAGAAGTACTTGAACTTCATCAAGTGCGAGATTGATCCATATATCGACAAGGACGGTAACCTGGTGAGCGTGAGCCTCAACAGCCTGGATAGCGTGATGACGGGAAACATTGTGGTGGGGTTGTACGAGCGCACGCATGATCCTCGTTACCGCGTCGCTGCCACCAAAATCCGGAAAGCGTTTGACACGTTTCCGCGAAATCCTGATGGGGGATTCTGGCACAATCCTCAATTCAAGGGCGAGATGTGGATAGACGGCGTCTTTATGGGACAAATGTTTCTGATCCGGTATGGCGAATCGATCGGTGATCGCAAATATTGCTTTGACGAGGTTATCAAGCAAATTACGACGTATGCGCGGCATGCGCGGAAGGCCGACAGCGGGTTGTACTATCACGCATGGGCCGCGCAACTCGCCTCTGCACCCGCAGCTTCCGAGCATAAGACGCTCTGGGCCGACCCGAAGACTGGCCTTTCTTCTGAGGTGTGGAGCGAGGGTCTTGGATGGTACGCCCTCGTCGTTGTGGAGGCGCTCGCTCATCTTCCCGCAGACTATCCGCATCGCGACGAAGTGCTCGATATCTACGAACGTTTGGCGGATGGACTGAAGCACACGCAGGATCCGGTAAGCGGAGGATGGTTCCAGGTCGTTGACAAGCCACAGTGGCCCGGGAACTGGATCGACGACTCAGGCAGCGCCATGTTCACTTACTCATTGCAGCGCGGCATAGAGCTTGGGCTGCTAAAGCAGGAAGAGTTCGGGCCGGTTGTTGCCAATGGGTATCGGGCCATTACTAACACGGCGAAGATAAACAGCGCAGGACTGGTCGACATCGCGAGCGGCTGCGAAGGCCTGGGTGTGCAAGAGAACTACTCGGACTACGTAAATTGTGGCCGGAAGTTGAACGCGCATGAAGCTGTGGCAGGCTTCCTGTGGGCGACCGCCATAGTTGAAGCGAACGCGCACAACAAGAGCGCGAGCGGAGGGTCGCTTCTCCGGTAGGTTGAGGATTCCAGCCATATTGCGGGCGCCTGCTCCGCATTTCTCAGAATCCGTTTAAACACTACCTTGCCGCCCAAGAAGCAGAACGACGAAAGCGGCATAAATCATAGTTTCGTCCGTGGCGGGGAGTAACTCATTGTCTTTCGAGAGGCGGTGCCGGCAGGTTCATCAGTCGGTGCGCGGGCCGGCCCACCTCGACCTCCTCATCTTCAATCTCGATCGATAGCCGCGCGGCCTTTTCAATGCGGTCCAGATCGCTGTCTTTATAAAGGATATGGTCGGGGAAGGTAATGCGCGCAGCAACCTGCAACTCCGCCGCACCCGGAAGCAACCGCCGCATCGAGCCAGCCGTGGTTACCCAATCAGACCGCCTCGTCCATCGCGTTGTCGGCAACTGGACAGAAGAGCGGCACAAGCATTTCTTTCAGACCCTCCTCAATCGCCGGCAGCGGAACCCCGACGATGAAAATAGCCGTCAGCAGCAGGGCAACAGAGGTGCCTCCACGATCGTCGCCCAGGGTACGGGTGGAAGCAACCCGCATTTAGTGAATGTCGCGTTGACCCTACAGTGAGCTCAATCCCGCAGTTCCCCGGTCCTCCACGACCGGCAACCAGGTCTGGACCCTCCAGAGTCCGGGCCTTTTGCGTGAGACCGTAACCCACTTGGCGAACATAACCCTCCTAGCGTAGGGTTGTGGATCAGATCCTGTTATGACGTATCAGGTCGAACGGAGAATCTTTAATTCATGACCGATCCGGCAACTGCTCCCACATCCGTCCAACGGTTCCTTTCGCTCGACGTTCTGCGCGGCCTCACCATCACCTTCATGATCATGGTCAACAACAACGGAGGCGACCAGGCTTGGGCCGAGATGCACCACGCAGCATGGAACGGCTTCACGGCTACTGACCTTGTCTTTCCCACCTTTCTGTTTGTCGTGGGCGTTTCAATCGTCTTTGCTTTTGAAACGCGGTTGGCCCGAGGTGCCACACGTGCCCAGTTGGCCTGGCATACGGTGCGCCGAGCCGTGACTCTGTTTCTGCTCGGCATCGTCGTCAACAGCTTCCCCTACTTCCACTGGGCGCACATGCGCTTTTACGGAGTCCTGCAACGGATCGCCATCTGCTACCTCCTGGTCAGTCTCTTCTATCTATGGGACAGGCGTGCGTGGACCAAGGTCGCCGCACTGGCCGTCGTACTTCTTGGTTACTGGGTGCTGGTGCGCTGGGTACCGGTTCCTGGCGCGGGCATGCCCGTACGCGACATTCACTTCCTCGACACGGACCAGAATATCGTCGCCTGGCTTGACCGCCAGCTCATGCCTAATCACCTTTATGAGGACTACATTACGCACAACGTGCGCGATCCCGAGGGGCTGCTGAGCGACATTCCCGCCCTGGGCACCGCCCTGCTGGGGCTGCTCACCGGCCTTTGGCTCCGCAGTCGGCGCGATTTGAAAACTAGGGCCCTGGGGCTTGTCTCTGCCGCCGCTGCCTGTCTCGCCTCCGGCTACCTCTGGTCCATCTGGTTCCCGCTCAACAAGAAAATGTGGACCAGTTCCTTCGTCCTGGTGGCGGCTGGGTGGTCGCTTGCCATCTTTGCGTTGGTCTTTTGGGCTGTCGAGATCAAAGGCTGGGGAAAGGGTAAGGGGCTGGGTAGGGCGGCCGTCTGGCCTTGGCTCGTCTTCGGCTCCAACGCCATCGCAGCCTACATGATCAGCGAGCTGCTCCCAGGCGTCGTCGATCTGCTTCCCTTTATGGCCAACGGTCACAAGGTGAATGCGTTTGAATGGGCGCGCATTTACATCTTTGGCCAGATCCCCAACCCGGGTTGGGCCTGCTTTGGCTACTCGGTCTTCTATGCCGCCCTCTGTTTCATCCCGGTATGGATTCTTTACCGCAAGAAGATCTTCCTGAAGGTGTAAGCCGCGCCTCCATCGCACGGGCCATAGCGGTTCCCAAGTTACTGTAAACCGAGGGGCAAGAACTAAAGTGGATTGTTCCGCAAGGAAAAGCCACCCTCTGCAAAATCCAGGACGGCTGCATTCATTCGGGAGCTGCTCTAAGTCGGATTATTCCTCGCGCGCAGGCAGGTTCATCAGCCAGTGCGCGAGCCGACCCACAGCGGCCTCCTCATCCTCAATTTCAATCGATAGCCGTGCGGTCTTCAGAGGGTGCGACTCAGGAAAGACCTCCGCCAGCGCACCCAGCCGCACCCAGTCCTTCTCCGTGGTCACAAAGGCCTTACCCTCGGTACTGTGCGCGGCCTCCTCGATGCGGTCGAGATCGCTGTCTCTGTAGACGTGATGGTCGGGGAACGTGATGCGCGCGGCAACCTGCAAGCCCGCTTCCTCAAGGCCCGCAAAAAACTGATCGCTCCGGGCAATGCCGCAGAACGCCACTACCGGTCCCTCGATTGGTCCCTCGATTGGCGGGACCTCCATGCGCCGGCGCAGACGCCAAATCACGCCTTTCCAGCCCGTTGCCTTCAACCGCGCCTCGAGCTCGGGTTCGCCGGCAGGCACCGCAATGATATGAGCCCGTTCTATTGCGCTCAGTGGTTCCCGCAGCCTTCCCGCCGGCAGCAGGCTGTCGAGCAGGTCCCCGCCATCGACCATCAGCAGATTCACATCGCGATGCAGCTGCCGGTGTTGGAAGCCGTCGTCGAGCAGATGCAGGCTCCGGTTCGCGGGAGCAAACTTTTCCGCTTGCAAACCAGCTTCGTAGCGCTTTGCTCCTACAAAAACCCCAATTCCTGCCCGGCGTGCAATCAGCAGCGGCTCATCGCCAAACATCTCCGCTGTTCCGCTCGAGTCAACCCGCAAGCAGGACTTGCCTTTGCGCCCGTAGCCGCGCGAGAGCACGTCCACGTGCAGGCCGCGCCGCGTCAGCGCCTGCGCCAGTGCAATCGTCAGCGGAGTTTTTCCCGAGCCGCCCGCCGAAAGGCTGCCGATACTGACGACGGGAAATTTCAGCCGGTGCACCGGCTCCAACTTCCAGTCCAGCGCAAGTTCGCGCAGTTCCAGTCCCAGCCGGTAAAGCGGAACCAGACATTCAAGCAGGCGTCGATCTGAATGGACCTCCGTCACCGCGTCTCCCCCCGCGAAACGGTCACTGAGAGCAGCTCCCTCATCGCTTCCACCGAACGCTCCGTAGCCCCTGCTTGTTGGTTGAACACCTTTCGGGCGCGCTCGCCCATCGCGGCGGCATCGTCCCGGTTCATCAGCAAATCCGTCAGCGTTGAGGCCAACTCCTCCCGGGTCGCAATCCGAAGCGCATCGTGTACCCGCAAGTCCTCGGTAATAGCACGAAAATTTGCGTAGTGCGGGCCCATTACAATCGGAACCCCAAACTGTGCCGGCTCCAGCGGGTTGTGGCCGGCGACCGACAGGCTGCCGCCTACAAAGGCCACAGCAGCCAGCGAATATACCGACGCCAGCTCGCCGATCGTATCCAAAAGAACGATCCCACCCGGAAGCAGTGGCCGCAGCGTGTTAGGCGTGTCTTTCCAGTCAGACCGCCTCGTCCACAGCGCGCCCGATTGCTCCAGCAGTGCTGCGACGGCCGCAAAACGCTCCGGATGCCGAGGTGCGATCACCATCGCAAGGTGAGCGTCGGCAGCCAGCAACCGAGGCCACGCCTCCAACATTGCCGTCTCCTCGCCTTCCAGCGTGCTGCCCGCCACCACCAGCCGCAGGCCCGTCGTCCTTGCCTTCAGCAACCGTGTTGCCTCCGCCTCCGTTGCCTCGCGCACATCGAATTTCAGGTTGCCCGCCACCGAGACGCGCTCCGTCAGGCAGCCCAGCGCCTGCAGCCGCTCCGCGTCGGTCTCCGTCTGGGCCAGCAGCCGTGTAATTCGGCTCAGCAGAGATTTCCATGGGCCTTTCAACATCCGGTAGCGCGGCCACGAGCGGTCCGAGATCCGCGCATTCACAACCAATACGGGAATCGACCGCCGAAAGCACCCGTTCAGCAAGTTCGGCCAGAATTCTGTCTCTGCCAGAATCAGCAATCGCGGCTGCAGTGCGTTGAGATAGGCGCCCACCGCCCAAGGCAGATCCAGCGGACAATAGAACACGCGCTCCGCGCCAAACCGCTGCTTCGCCAGGTCCTGGCCGGTGCGTGTGGTCGTCGAAATCAGCAGTCTGAACTCCGGCAGCGCGCGGTCAAGCTCCCCCACCAGCCGGCTCACCGCCAAGATCTCACCGACTGACACGGCATGCAGCCACAGGGTCGGCCTCCCGCCCTGCTTCTTGAACCGCTTTACCCGTCCCAGCCGTTCGCCGAGTCCCACGCGGTACTTGTGCGTCGTCGCCATCTTCCATAACCACCACGGAGTTCCAGCCACCAGGGCCACCAGTAGCGCGAGGTTATAGAAAATGAGAATCATGCGTGACGTGCGCGCCTTTCCCGAGTCCAAATTAAGATGATACAGTCGAGCACGATGAAGATCGTGCGGGCAATTCCACTTCTGCTGCTCCTGTTGGCTCTTTTCAGTCAGGCCCTGCCCGCCCGGGCCAGCGACCACACTCCGCCCGCCGTGCAGCCTGCCACATCCTTTGCCGCCGTCGAGGTGCACCCGGACGAAAAGGTGGCCATCGCCGCCGAACCCTATGACACCAGGGAAAAAGAGTCCATCTTCCGCGTCGATTATCTCAGCCACGGCGTCATGCCGGTGCGTCTCATCGTCACCAACAATGGCGATCGCCCCATCTCGCTGAGCGACGCTCGCATTCTCTTTCAAACCGCCGCTGGCGACAGAATCCAGGCCGCTGAACCCGAGGATGTCGAGCGCCTGATGACCCGCAAGGAGCGCGAGGGAGGCAAAATTCCTCTTCCCGGCCCGCTTCCCGGCATCAAGCTCAAGCCCAAGGCCAGTGACAAGGAAGTCGAGCAGGATTTCGATACATTCGAGTACCAGGCCCTGGTAGTCGAGCCTCACACCACGCGCGCCGGGTTCCTCTTCTATGATGTGTCGGACCTTACCCAACCCTTGCAGGGAGCCAAGCTCCACCTGCACGCCCTCCGCGACGCAGACGGCCATGAGCTCTTCTACTTCGAGATTCCCTTTGACAAGTACCTGAAGTCCAAATCCGGCCAGATGAACTAGAGCTTTTACTCGTAGTAGGTGGCCGTTGTTGTGTCCGTCTCCCAGATGGTGCAGTCCTTGATGCGCACCCGCCCCGCTGTCATTCCTGAGAGTTGCTCGCTGGTCTGGTCGTAGAAATATTTGGCAATATTCTCCGCGGACGGATTCAGCACCGTGAACGGCTCCAGATCGTTCAGCATCTGGTGGTCGATGCGCTCGATCACCGGACGCAGCACCTGCTTCAGCAGCTTGAAGTCCAGTAGCAGGCCGGCCCCGTCCAGTTCCGTCCCCGCCAGCGTCACGCGGACCTTGTAATTGTGGCCGTGCGGGTTCTCGCACTTCCCTTTGTAGTTCCGAAGGTAGTGGCCGGAGGAGAAACCTGCCTCCACGGTGACTTCATACATCTGCGTCTGCCCGATCCTGTGCGGGAATGTGTCCCACAATTCATTTTAACGGGCAGGCCGGGGCTTTACGCGTCGTGGCCATCCCGCCGTCTCCGCCGCGCCGCCCGGCGTGCCTCTTCGCTGCGCCGGTCCACCTGCTCGAAAAGGTGGCTCATCACCCCGACCAGCGCCGAAAGCAGCCCGAAGAGCAACAGAACCATGGCCACAGTCCGCCACAGGGAGCCATTTGCCGGCAGACCCGGCTGAAAGGTCGAAGGCACCAGCGACATGCCCCCCGACACCACCGCGAACAGAACCAGGGAAGCGGCCAGAATGTAAAAATTGCGTGACATGTCTGTGGGCTAAATCCACGAAGCCTGCTGCGATTCTATGCGGTGCGGGCAGCATTCGGCGCTTTCTACCGGAGATCCGCAGCAGAAATCTTTCCTCTTGCGCCGTGGCGGATGTGAGGCTCTTCAACCTGCTTCTTCTTCTCCCGCCCACGGTAGACCACGCGATAGACATCCGGCCTGCGGCTGAAAACCAGGTGGCGGAGCTGTCCTTTCTTACTGATCACCGGGCATCGGTAGGGTAGCTCTTCAAGACTGAGAATCGCATCTTTAAGCCCCATGTACCACTTCAGGCACGTCGCGGAATGCTGAACGTCGATTTCGTAGTACAAGCTCGCAAAGTCGCGCTCGGCGCGGACAGTGATGCTAACGAGATAGGCCATGATTGGTTTCGAACTCGCTGAAAAACTGACGAGCCTTCCGGCTTCTGCCATTCTTCGCGTCTTCCAGACCCTGCCGAATGCCTTCCTCCGCATCAGCGCGCGCGGCAATATCGAGCAGCCGCTGATAGGCCTCGGCGTCCTGCACAACGACCGCGGCGTTCCCATTCACGGTCAACACCAGTGGACGCTGGGTCTTCCTTAGCTGCTCCCAAAAGTCACCTGAAGCTCTGCGAAAGGCCGTCAGCGATTGAATGTCGGTGGTAATGTCGAGCATCCATGCCTGCTCTGGTAAGCACCTTATTCGGTGCTTTAAGAAGAACGCATCGCCGCATTGTCCACCAGACGTTCCCAATCGTTTGTACTGCCCGCGGCAGGTTCGCCCACAATTCCTCCCGGCCTCAACTCGAAAGCGCCGCGCTTTCGATCACCGCAACGCCCGCTCGCGCAAACTCAGCATCCATCTTTTCAACGGAGCCGTTCAGGTCGATCGCCCGGCAGCCGTCGCGAACAATCAACGCAGGCAGCCCCAGCCGCCGTGCATCGAGGGCCGAGTAGCCGACGCAGTAGTCATAGGCAAGCCCGGCAAGGAACACCCGCGAAAGCCCGCGCTCCTCCAGGTAGCCGGCCAGGCCGGTCGGCGTCCTGCGGTCATTCTCAAAAAATGCTGAGTAGGAATCGATCTTCGCATCGAATCCCTTGCGCAACACCAGCTCCGCCTGGGGCAAATTGAGCGCGGGATGAAATTCGGCGCCTTTGCTGCCTTGAACGCAATGCTCGGGCCACAGCGTCTGCCGGCCATAGCTCATCTCAATCTCCTCGTAGGCGCTTCGGCCGGTATGAGCAGAAGCAAATGAGCTGTGATGCGCCGGATGCCAGTCCTGCGTCAGCACGATGTGCTCGAAACGCGGCGCAATCCGATGGATCACCTCGAGTACCGCATCCCCATCCGGCACCGCAAGCGCTCCGCCGGTGCAGAAATCATTCTGCACATCGAGCACCATGAGAACGTCATGCGCGTTCGTCTCCATCGCGTCTCCTGCGCCGGCGCGTACCTCGGCACATTCATCTTCTCAAAGTTGGGGGCAGCAGGGTGGCTCAGCTCAGGCCAGCAGCACTTGAACGCCGTGGTCGCGCAAAAGCTCCACATACTCTGAAGCGAGGTCCTTGTCCGAGATCACGATATCGGCGGCGTTCAGCGGCGCCACGGGAATCATTCCGCCCCTCCCGAACTTGGTGTGGTCGGCCACAATGATTACCTTGCCCGCGATCTCGATCATCCTCTGCTCCGAGCCAACCACCAGCGTGTTGTTGTTTGAGAATCCCGCCGCGGTAATGCTGCCGATGCCCATAATCACGGCGTCGGCACGTATGGCGCCCAGCATCTGCTCGCAAAACGGCCCCAGCAACACCCGCAGCCGCGGATCCAGGTACCCGCCGGTCAGCGTCAGCTCAATGTTGCGCAGCGATTCCAGACCTTCGGCTATTGGAAGGGAGTTGGTGATAATGTGCAGTGACTTCGTCGATAGTTCCCGGGCCACGGCCGCCACCGTCGAACCGCCGTCGAGAATCACGGTCTGGCCATCTTCGATCAGCCCGGCTGCCAGCCGCGCAATGCGGTCCTTCTCGTCGTTCAGCCGCACGCTCTCCACTGCGTAGTCGAACGCACGGGCAGGCGGCGTCACCAGTGTCACCGCGCCGCCATAGACGCGCCGCAGCACCCGCTCTTCTTCCAGAATGTCCAGGTCGCGGCGGACGCTGGACTCTGAAGCGTCCAGTTCCCGGCAAAGAGTGTCCAGGCCAACAAAGTCCCGGGACTCCAGCATCTGGCGAATTCTAAGTTGCCGTTCAGCAGCTTTCATCGTTTGTCAGCACGGCGCCGAAACTCCTGCATCGCACTTGCCTACCGCGCGCCGATCGCCCCCATCACCGCATCGGTAACCGACTTCACCAGCGCTTCTATCTCCGCTTCGCTCCCCGCTCGGGCATTCTTGCCCCCGTCTCCGTCACACGGCGTCGCCGTCAGCGCAATCGAATTTGGCATCTCCAGGTCCGCCAGTTGGCACTCCTTCATCCGCGACGTATCAAAACGAATATCCGGCAGTCCCAGCTTCTTCTTGATCGCCAGCAGGTCTGAGGTTTGCTGCTCGGAGATATACGAGATGGGAACACCCAGTTGCGAAGCCAGCATCAGCGTCCAGCAATAGGTTTCAAGCACTTCGGCGTACCATTCGGCGTGCGTCACTGAGTCGGCCCAGCACACGATGCCGTGATTGCCCAGCAGTACCGTGTTGTGATCGCGGACGTAAGGGATGACAGTCTGCGCAAACTCGGCCGTTCCCGGAGTCTTGTAAGGCGAGATGGCAACCTTGCCCACGAACACCTCGAACTCGGGAATGATCATGTTCGGCGGAACCTTGCCCGTGATCGCGTACGCGGTAGCATGGGGCGGATGGCAATGCACCACCGACTTTGCTTCGGGAACGTGTTTGTAGATCTCAAGATGAAGGAAAATTTCGCTGGTGCGCGGCTTGGTGCCCGCAATCTGCGTCCCTTCCAGGTCCACCAGGGAAAGATCCTCCGGTGTCAGGTCATACTTGCTTACCAGCGTCGGGGTGCACAGCACCTCGTTGGGCCCGATGCGATAAGAGATGTTGCCCCCGTTGCCGTCCACAAACTGCCGCATCCATAGCTTCTTGCCGATGGCGCAAATCTCCTTCTTGACGGCTTCGGCTTCGGGCGTCGAGAACAGGCGCGGATTGGAAGCCGGGCGGCTCGGCGACAAACTGGGCTGCGCACTTTTGCTCGCCGCCGCTGAACTCGGCGCTGCCGCGACTGGTGCTGCCTCCGTTCCCGCGGTCTGCAGGGCAATATTGTTCTGCTGCAGAAAATCGCGGGCTGAAGGCGTCACCACGCAGTTTTCGGCGACAACGATGTGGGTTGCTCCCCCTTGCGCCGCGTCCTGCACGTCGCGCATCGACACCACCCTGCGGCTTGAAATATTTATGCTCTTTTCTTTCTTATGCACGTCCGCTCCTCAGATCCTTCACTTTGACCGCCTGTTTTTGTGCCAACCTCGGGTGCCGTAGGCTTTTCAGACCTTGGACCGCAAGAACCTACTGCCGTACGTCAATCAAGTCCACAATCAGCGAGCAGTACGCATCCACCGGGACTGCATCCGGCCAGAATGGATTCGACGCCTCGCGCCCTTCCGTGAATGCAACCATCTGGCCTTCGGCCGCACCCAGTTCATCCACCGCGATCAGCGCCTTACCCCCGCCCCTGCCGTTCTTTGCGCGCAGGTTCTCCATCGTTATCGGCTCCACAACCACCAGTGTCTTGCCGCTATACGACCCCACAGCGGGAGTCAGCGTCAGGTGTCCGCGAACGATGCCCAGTCTCATGCCGTCGCTCCTGCCCGCCCCGTTGGCTGCACTGCATCCACAATGCCTACAACCACCATGCGCGCCGGTGTCGTGTTGCCCAGTTTCTCTCGCGCAATGTCTCCGTCCGTTGACACCATCACTGTGGCCCCGCGCGCCGCGCCCAGCCAGTCCACAACGGCAATTGGCTCCGCGCTCGCGCCGCCATCGGCCTCAAGCCGTTGCGCCACAAGGAATCGGCAGCCATCCAGTGTCGGATGCTTCGCCGCCGCAACCACCGTGCCCTCAATCCGCGCCAGAAACATGGTTATATGATCCGCAATGCATGCCCGACCACCATCTGCCGCTCGCGCGTAAACGTCATCGGCGTAGTCACGCCTTCGCCCGTCGGCGTGGCAATCGTGTGGCTGAAGTATCCCGGTCCGCCGACGCCAAGCGATGCCGCCGATGCCGCGTTCTGGATAAAAAGTGTCGTGTTCATCGCCCGCGCCATGCGGGTTGCCGTTTCCACGTTCTGAGTGTGAATGATGGCCGTGTGCCGGTAGCCATGTTCCGCTTTCACCGCGGCCTCGATCGCCCGGTTCACGCAGCCCACGCGCACCACGGGAACAAAAGGCATCATCTGCTCTTCCACCACGAACGGGTGGTCTTCATCGGTCTCGCCAAACAGGAGGTCGGTGCCGGCAGGCACGCGCACCCCAGCCGCTTCGCCCAGCACCGCCGGGTCCTTGCCCACCAGGTCCTTCTTCACGTGCGCCCGCTTGCAGCCCCCTCCGCCGCCTTCAAACGTAAAGGCCGTGCGCGTAAGCCGCTCGATTGCCTCTCTATCCAGTTGGAACGCGCCCGCTCGCCGCATCGCGGCCATAAAGGCGTCGGCAACCGGCGCAACGACGAAAATCTCCTTCTCGCCAATGCACAGCAGGTTGTTATCGAATCCGCCGCCCTCGATAATGCTCCTCGCCGCGTTGTCCAGGTCGGCGGTTTCGTCCACCACTACCGGTGGATTGCCCGGGCCGCCCGCAATCACCCGCTTCCCCGACATCGCCGCCGCCTTGGCTACGGCTGAGCCTCCCGTCACGCACAGCAACGCAACCTTGGGATGATGGAAGATCTGCTCAGCGGCCTCGATGCTGGCTTCGGCCGTCGTGGTCACCACGTTGGCCACGCCCATTTCGCGCTCAATCTCGTGGTTCCACAACTGCAGCGCGTAGCGCGCCACCTTTTGTCCCGAGGGGTGCGGCCCAAACACCGCCGTGTTGCCGGCCGCAAGAATGTTGATTGCGTTTGACGCCATGGTGGGCACCGAATGCGTCACCGGCAGCATCATTCCGATCACGCCCCACGGCGCGCGCTCAATAATGCACAGTCCCGTCGGATCGCTGCGGGCGCCGCTCTTCATGTCTTCCACGCCCAGCACAAACCGCATGTTTGTGAGCTTCAGAATCTTGTGGTCGAGCCGCCCGACCTTGGTCTCTTCCATCTCCATGCGGCCAAGCTCTTCGCGCCGGTCGTTGCATATGCGAACGATGATGTCGATCATCCGCTTGCGCTCGTCGAAGCTCATCACCCCGACCTTCCTTTGCGCCTCGTAGGCCGCGTTCACAGCCTCGTCCACCGTCGCAAACACCCCGTCCTGCGCGCCGGATTTATGTGCGGCCTGGCCGGCCTGCGGCTCCATCTGAATGCGAAGCCGCGCCACCACTTCTCTCGCAATCTCCGCGATCATCTGTTCCTGAATAGGCATTTACGGCTTCTCCAAAATCGCGCCTTCCACCTCGACGACGTCGACAATGCCGACAATCACCGCGTCTACCGGCGCATCCTTCGTTGTAGGTGTGAGCCGCGCGGAACTGCCCTGCGTAAACAGCACGCATTCGCCGATGCCCGCTCCCACGCTGTCCACCGCGACCACTGAACTGCCTGAGACCTGCAGCTTCCCATCCTTGCTGATGTACGGCTGCACCAGCAGCAGCTTCATCCCGCGAAACTTTGCGTTCTTCTGCGTGGAAACAACATTGCCGATGACTTTCGCTATGAACATGCCGGCTCACCTCGTCTGCCGCGGGACTCTTCCCCGACGGTTGCCCCTACTTGGGCAGTACGGAGCTGAGGTTGTCGTGCGGACGCGCAATCACGTGCACGCTCTGCACTTCGCCCACAGCGCGTGCGGCGCTCGCGCCCGCATCCACTGCCGCCCGCACCGAGCCCACATCCCCGGTTACATACACCGAGCACAACCCACTGCCCACCTTGTTCCAGCCCACGAACTTCACGCTCGCCGCCTTCAGCATCGCGTCGGTTGCCTGCACGAGCGCCACCAGGCCCTTGGTCTCGATCATTCCAATCGCTTCATTCGCCATCTGCGTTCTCCAAATCTCGTGTTACTTCAACATGCTTTCGACAAGCGCATCGTGAGGCCGCGCAATCACGTGCGACGACACTAGTTCGCCCACTACCTTGGCCGCCGCTGCCCCCGCGTCCACCGCGGCCCGCACGCTGCCCACGTCCCCGCGCACAATCGCCGTGACATAGCCGCCGCCAATCTGCACCGTTTTCACTAGCTCTACGCTGGCCGCTTTCACCATCGCGTCACTGGCCTCGACAAGTCCGACGAGACCCCGCGTTTCAATCAATCCGATTGCTTCACTCATCTGCTCTCCTCTGCTTACTGCGCAGCCTTGCGAGGCGCCGTCTTGTTGTTCTGTTGAACAAAAGAAGGCAGTTCGTCGTGCGGACGGCTGATCACCTGTACGCTGATCACCTCGCCGATCCGCCCTGCCGCTTCCGCTCCCGCGTCCGTGGCTGCCTTCACCGCCGCCACGTCCCCTTCCACAAATACCGTCACCAGCCCCGAACCTATGGTCTGCCACCCGGCAAAGGTCACGTTTGCTGACTTGAGCATCGCGTCGGTTGCCTCAAACAGCGCAACCAGCCCCTTTGTCTCAATCATTCCAAGCGCTTGTTTCATCGCTTCCTCTCTTTTCCTTGGCGTTACTCCAACTTCTTCTCGTGCCACAGCCCTTTACTTCAACAGCTCAATGTCCTTGGTCAAATGCAAACCGCACGCGTTGGCCTCATCGGTGTCCATGTGGACGTTGAGGCGGGATGTCGGGTCAATGCGCACATGAACGTTATTGAACGTCAATCCCGCTTGGCCGCCGATGCGCAGCTTCATCCGGTCGCCTTTTTGAACGCCGAAGTACGATGCCTCTGTGGGGTTCATATGCACGTGGATGGCGGCCCGGATCACGCCCTCCTTCAGCTCCACCACTCCCTTGGGACCGATGATGATGGCCCCAGGCGTCCCCCCGATGTCGCCGGACAGCCGCACCGGAATATCGTTGAAGCCCAGCATGATGGCGTCCGTAAACGCCAGCTCCACCTGCGACTGCCTGCGCATGGGGCCCAGAATCCGAAGATTTGAGATCAGCCTGCTCCGCGGTCCCACAATCGTCACCGTCTCTTTGGCCGCGAAGTTGCCTTCCTGAAACAGCGGGCGGTCGAACGTCAGCTCCGTTCCCGGGCCGAACAGTATGTCCATGTCTTCGCGGCACACGTGCATGTGGCGCGAAGAGGTTTGCACGGTCAGCAGCGGCGCCGCTCCGCCCTTCTGCCGCCCCAGGTATTCCAGCGCCACCTGGCGTACGATCTGTTCCACCGCCGATCTTGAGATGGAACTAGCCGAATTCACAATGGATGTGCTTGCCATAAAAATTCCTGTATTGCTGCCTTACCTTGTCTGCTTTTGCCTTACCGTTCTTGCCCTGCCAGTGCGTGCGTTGCCGCGCTTGCGCGGCTTACCACCGCCACCGTCTCCCGCGCCACAACCAGCTCTTCGTTCGCCGGAACCACCAGAACCTTCACCGCCGAGCGATCGCTTGAAATCGCGCCCTCGCATCTCACGGCGCTGTTCCGTTCTTCATCCAGTTCAATGCCGAACCCTGACAAATTCTTCAACACCGCCGCGCGTATCTCCGCGCTGTTCTCGCCAATCCCGCCAGAGAATGTAACCGCGTCCAGCCCGCCCAGCTCCAGCAGAAACGCCCCCATGTAATGTCGGATCGCATGGACGAAAACGTCCAGTGCCAGCCGCGCGCGGCCACTGCCTGCTGCCGCCGCTTCGCTCAGATCGCGCATATCACCGCTGGTTCCGCTGATCCCCGCTAGTCCCGATTGGCTCCCCAGCACCGCCGCCATCTGGTCCGGATCGAGCTTGAGCTTTTTCATCATATGCAGCACCGCAAATGCGTCAATGTCGCCCACCCGGTTGTTTTGCGGTAGCCCCGACTGCGGTGACATGCCAAAGCTTGTATCCATAGCCACGCCGCTCTTGAACGACGCCAGGCTTGAGCTCCCGCCCAGGTGGCAGCTGATATGCCGCAAATCCTTCCGCCCCAGGAGCGCCAGCACGCGTTCGCTGGCCGCGCGATGGCTGGCCCCGTGAAACCCATAGCGCCGAACCCCGAACTCCCGCTGCCACGCGTAAGGCACCGCGTACGTGGTCGAGGCTTCGTCCATAAATCGGTAGGGAAACGGCTCCACCACCGCAACCAGCGGAACGCCAGGCAGCTCCTTCCGGAACGCCTTGATCGCTTCAATGTAAGTTGGGTTGTGCGCCGGTGCGAAGAATTTGAACTCCTCCATCGCCGCCAGAAACTCGTCTCCGATTATCTGCGGCGCGTTCAGCTCCCCGGCGTGAACCGCCTTGAAGCCCACTGCCCCAATCTCGTTGAGGCTCGACAATGCCTTCCCCGGCCCCGCAATCTCGGTCAGGCACTTGTGGATGGCGGCGCCACAATCGGCGCACTCGCCGCCCGGCTGCCCGATCCGCTCCACCCGTCCCTGCGCCAGAACCGACTCTGACAGCATATCCAGAACCCTGAACTTGAACGAGGTGCTACCGATATTAGGTATCAAACATTTCATTCTGAATGATCTTGATTGAAAATGAATGATACTATACACTTGTTTGCATAGTCAATCGCAATAGTTGACAGATTTTGACGGTAGAACCAAAAATGACGGCAAAAACGATCAACTCGCCCTTCGACCCGGTGGCAGGTGCGTCTGCCATTGACCGCGTTGAAGAGTTCGGTATCGTCGGCGCCGGCGGCGGCGGATTTCCCACTGCCGTCAAGCTAAAAACCCGCGCCTCCCTGCTCATTGCCAATGCCGCCGAGTGCGAGCCACTGCTCCACAAAGACAAGGAACTGCTCCACCACCACGCCGAGCCCTTCCTGCGCGGCCTGCGGATGGCCATGCAGATGGTCGGCGCAGCCCAGGGCGTCGTCGGCATCAAGGAGAAGTACCACGACATCATCGCCGCGCTTGAAATCCAGGCACCCACCGGTATAAAGGTCGTTCCGCTCCCCGACTGCTACCCCGCCGGCGATGAGTTCATCCTCGTGCACATGGTCACCGGACGCGTCATTCCCCCCGGCGGCCTGCCCAAGGATGTGGACGCAGCCGTGGCCAACGTTGAAACCCTCATGAATATTGGCCTCGACCGCCCGGTCACCCACAAATACCTCACCGTGGCAGGCGCCGTGGAGCACCCCGTCACTCTGCGTGTGCCCGTCGGCATCACCATCGGCGAAGTCATCGCCGCGGCCGGCGGAGCCACCGTCTCCAGCTTCGGCGTGCTGCTCGGCGGCGTCATGATGGCCAAACCCGCCGCCAATCTCGACGTCCCCGTCACCAAGACCACCGGCGGCATCGTCGTTCTGCCCGCCGAGCACAGCCTCATCCGCCGCCACAACGCGCCCTGGATCCAAGTCCAGCGCATCGGCCGTTCGGCCTGCGACCAGTGCCGCTTCTGCACCGAGTTCTGTCCCCGTTTCCTGCTCGGCCATCCCATTGAGCCGCATCGCGCCATGCAGTCGCTCGGCTTCGCCACTGGCGCTGACTCCATGGTTTCCACCCTCTACTGTTGCGAATGCAACCTCTGCACCATGTTCGCCTGCCCTGAGGATCTCGACCCCAAAACCGTCTGCGTCCAGAACAAGCCTTTCGCCCGCGAGCGGGGACTGGTCTTCAAAGGCGCGCCGGAATCCATCACCCCCAACCCCATGGCCGAGTTTCGCCGTGTGCCCATGCGTCGCCTCATGGCCCGGCTGGGCCTCGGCGAGTTCAACAATACTGGCCCGCTCACTGAGCATGCCTTCGCGCCCCGCAAGGTCAACATCCTGCTCAAGCAGCATGCTGGCGCTCCCTCGGTTCCGGTGGTCAAAACCGGCCAGCGTCTCCGCGTGGGCGACCTCGTGGCCGCGCCAGAACCGGGCAAGCTCGGTGCGCGCATTCATGCCAGCATCGACGGCGTCGCCCTGGTCGAGAGCGATGCTGTGTGGATTGAAGCTTAAAGAAATCAACGGGCGGCAAAGCCCAGGGAGCCAACCAGGTGCCTGAACTCAACTCCATCGGATTGATCGAGCTTTCTAGCGTCGCTACCGGGTACGGGGTCGAAGACACCATGCTCAAGGCTGGCGATATTCAGTTGCTCATGGCGCGCAGCATCTGTTCCGGCAAGTTTCTCGTCGTCGTCGCCGGCGACATCACCAGCGTGCAGGCTGCTCTGCTTGCTGGCGCGGCTTCCGCAGGCGCCTCGCTCATAGAGCGCCGCCAGATCTCCCGTGTCCATCCCTCCGTCTTTGCCGCCATTTCGCAGTCCGTCGATTGCGACCCCCAGCAGCTCCGTTCCATCGGCGTCATTGAAACCTTCTCCGCGGCCAGCATCATCGATGTCGCCGACACCGCCGTCAAGGCAGCCAACGTCACCCTCCTCCGCATTCACCTCGCCATGGCCCTCGGCGGCAAAGGATTCGTCCTCATGGCCGGAGACGTAGCCAGCGTCCAGGCCGCCGTAGCCGCCGGGTCCAAAGTCGCCGGAGACGACGGAATGCTCGTTGGCCGCGCCGTCATCCCCAACCCCTCCCCCGAGCTCTACCGCGATTACATCTGAGCCCTTGACCGCTCGTTCTCGTACCGATGCCGGGTACCCTGGTCCTGATTTTGCGACCTGGAATCGCAACGAAACTCAACCGCAAAATGCGAAATCACACCCTAAGCAATTTACATGTGAAGTTTCAACAGGTTGTCCATTCGATCTGGATCGGAGAAGCTGAAGGTGACCAAACCTGAAGTTTCCAAGAAGGAGGTCGAATGGACTATCACAAGAATGCCCGATTGACGGTTCACAGTCGAGAGCGTTTGGCTCGACTTGTCCTGGAACGGGATTACACGCTGAAGGCCGGGGCTGGCGCGGATTTCACCATCACGCCGCACGTTGTATAGCTGCCTATGGTTTCCTGGTGGCAGAGCGGAGCAGTTATCCCCCTCAGCGCACAGCGGTCATCTTGGACTATCTGCCCGCGAACTGCCCCCCGACTTCCTACCCCGCGGCTCGCTTTCGTCCCGAACGCCATAATCCGCACTCCATCGCCACACTGCGCATTCTGCCGGCCCGTTCCGTACTCCGCAATCCCTGTCGCTGTCCGTTCTGCGCTGCCCTCCGTGTATAACACAGTAGTAGCGGGAGCCTTGCCTCCTTGTTCCCTGCGTCAAAGTTCATATGGGAGTCGCGTGAGAGCATGTGGGCCTGCTTTCCAGCAGGCCCGCTCGAGAGGCAGTTTGGGAGGGAATCCAGGGGGGAAATTAAGGGAAGAGGCCCATGACGGACCTTCAAGAAGGAGTGAGTACCTTTCTTGGGCGGGGCATTTTCGAGGAAGCCTCTGCTAATTAACTACTAAGATGCGGCAATTCGGAAAAGGTTGCAAGAGGAATCTCTGCGCCGGTCAAATTCGACGGTGAAAAATCCGCCGCGTTGGGGGCGATTTGCTAACCTGTCTGGCTCAATCCGTATACAAAACAGTATAAAAGACTTGCAAGGATGAAGCGGAATTGGCACTCTTGAGAGTGTGAGACGCTGGCCCTACATCCTGCTGACCGTCATTCTGATACTGGGCATCATTTACGTCTATCGGCATCGGGTGGATCTGGGCATCGTGTCGCCCGCCGGCAAGGGGGACGAAGAGAGCACCGCTTCCGGCATGACGTCTCCGTCGTCCCGTCCCGCCAGCATCACCTGGGAGTCTGTGGACCGGACTTCGGACGGCTTCAAAGTCGAGATGCCTATCGAGATTAAGCAGATCCAGGTTCCGGCCTATAACGAGCAGGGAGGGGTGGAACAAGTGGACATGCTCTACTCCTACCCCAACCAGGAGACCTGCTTTTCCGTAGCATGGGCTGAAGACCCTCCCGTGGAGCGTGTCAACAGCGAGGTTCCCGATCGAACCCTGGACATGGCGCGGAACGACGCGCTCGAGAGGACCCAGACCACTCTGGTTTCTGAGACAGCGGTGAGTCCACAAGGATTTCCGGCGCGGGATTTTTCGGCACGAAATCTCGGCGGCGGCGTCTTCGACTCGCGCCTGATCCTGGCGCGCAAGCGGCTTTACATGCTGACCGCGACGTTTCCTTCTGTGGACGCGCGGCGGGAACAGGATGTGATCCGCTTCTTCAACTCCTTCGCCGTGGTCCCAACCCCAAAAAACTGAGAGATTCCCGCGATCGCCGGCGGAGCCTTCACCAAGGCAAGTCTCAGCCGCTTTGCGAGAAAGCCGCGTGTTTCTAGGCAGGTCGAAAGGTTTCTGCGCCGCCACTCGACGAGCGCGCCGGTCTTATGGAAACAAGCGAGAATCATATAATTCATCCTCGGTGCATTGGCCACTATCCCAAGCATCAAAGTCGAGAGTAGGACATCCATTTCTGCTCATCTCTCGCTTTGTCGACCGACGCTATTGGGCGCCGGAGTCACCAGCCCTCATGAATCTCAGATGTTGTTTTATGCAGAATCGCCAACTTGCTCACCTATAATCGCGAGTGGAATTTGGACTGCGGGCGGTTAACCGCCATCCCGGAAATCACGCAATCGTTATCTCTGCTTCCCAGCCGGCCGATCCATGGCGGCGGGACCGCTCACCCCTGACCCCTGCAGACAGTTCTCACAGCTTCACAGACAATAAAAACGCGCAGGTACACGACTACTGAGATGCTTTAACACCGTTTTTGCACCTGAACGACGATTTCTCCAAACTGAACCAATGCCAGCGAGCCGAGGTCAGCCTCCAGCCCTCAGCTCCAGATCCCCGGCCAAGGGGCACCCTTCGCAGCGGGCAGTCCGTCCACAGTGGGCCTTGCCCACGGCCACCGTCAGCGCGTGAAACTCGTTGAATAGTTGCCCCTGGCCGCCTTGAGGGTCACGGATAAAAGCTTTCCGTGTCAGATCGGCCAGCGCTTCATAACGGATGCGCCGGCCCTGGGTCTCCAAAAGCCCGTGCCGTTCCGCAATCCGTCGCAGGTACTCATCCGCAACCGGAACCGCATGGCCCAGGGCATACAGGAGAATCGCGTCTGCCGTCTCCGGCCCCACCCCTGGCAACTGCAACAGCCGTGGCCGCAGCTTCTCCGTTCCCTCAGCCGCCATCGTGTTGAGCGAGCCGCCAAACTCGGCGTCGACCAGGGCCACAAACGCCTTCAAAGCAGGCGCCTTGCGCGTCGAAAAGCCTGAAGGCTGAATTGCGCGACGCAGATCTTCAAGCGGCAACACCCGCAGACCGTCCAAGCTCATTGCCCCTGCCGCGCGCAGATGCGCAAGCGACCGCTCCACCGCCTTCCACGCCGTGTTCTGCGTCAGGTAAGCGCCGACAATCACCTCAAGCGGCGTCTCGGCCGGCCACCAGTGCTGCGTGCCATAGTGCTGGGCAAGGCGGTCATGCATCCGGCGCAGCCGCTCCGCCGGCCCCTGCCTTTTTAAGTTTGTGGACTTCACGGGTTGGGACCCTTGTCGACCGGAGGCAGCACCGGCAGAGACGGGCTCTCGCCGGGCGCGCCCGCCGGCCTTTGCAATTGAATCTTCCACTCCAGAACCCGCGCCCGCGCCGCCGCCCGCTCGGCCTCGGGCACATGGCCCGCGCATTGCAGGCTGATTGAGAGTGCCGTGTGTGCCAGTGGATCGGCCGGAGTGAGTGTGGTCAGCGCCAGCGCCGCGCCCACCGACTGCTCCAGCCACCCAGCATCCCTGAGCGCCCGCACCAACCCGTGGTGCGCCTCAATGTGCACGGAATCCGTTCCGGAATACATTTCGATAGCAGCCCGAAACGCCTCCGCGGCCTGTTCAGCCGAGCCTGCTGCCAGCAGGTCGAGGCCGCGCTGGCAAAGCTCTTCGGCAGTGAATGCATTGGCTTTGGTCACCGCTCTAGGATAAGGTGTGAGCGGCAATCTTGCCGCCCGACGCCAATCCCAACCGGAGGCCGAAATGAAGAGTCACACCGAGTACCTGGTCTTTGGCACCAAGAAACGACGCGAAATGGTTCACATCACCGGCGAAGTCGAGCAGATTGTAGAGCGCAGCGGCGTACGTGACGGCCTGTGCTTTGTGTCCCCGATGCACATCACCGCCGCGGTCTACGTGAACGACAACGAGAGCGGTTTGATTGAAGACATCGGCAAATGGCTGGAGGAGCTTGCACCGGTCCGCCCCGACTACAAGCATCACCGTACCGGCGAGGATAACGGCGACGCCCATCTGAAATCACTGCTGCTGCACCATGAGACCACCCTGCCTGTGACGGGCGGCAAGCTGGACCTGGGCACATGGCAGCGGGTTTTCTATGCCGAGTTCGACGGCCAGCGGCGGAAGCGGGTGATCGTCAAGGTGCTGGGCGTGGAATGACCTTCGCCTGCGCGCCGCCGTAATCGAATGACTGCAAGCGGGTTACGCGCATCCCAGGCCCAACGCGCAATCCCTCTTGCGAATCCCGAAATGGCACGTGCGTACCATGGCGGTCCCGCCGGACGAATAGCCGCGCCTCAAGCAGGGCACTTGTGGAAATCTCCTATAGTATGAGTCTTGTGTTTTAAACAATATTTTCGGGTACCGATGCAGTTATTTTCGTCGATGAGCAATCCCCAGCGCAGTGCATTAGACATCGATATCGAGGGCATTGAACATCTATCATCGATGATCGGTTCGCGTGGAAAAGGAGATCCTCCGCCATGGCCGCTCCGCTCCCCTCTCTTCCGCTTTCCGTTCCTGCCGCCGCGGTTCCCGATCGCGCCGTCCGGGTCAAACCGTTCCTGGCCGCGCTGCTTTGCCTTCTGGCGCTGGGCGGCGCACATGCCGTGGCACAATCTACCACTGTCATCAGCGGCACGGTCTACGATCCGAGGACGACGTCCGACGCGCTTCCGCTGCCGAACGTGCTGGTTTACGCCACCACCGGCACCCCCTCGGCTTTGCCTTCCGGAGTGCAGTGCCTGACCTCGACCAATTCCATGCCCGCCGACCCGGATATCGTCAGCTCAACTTACACTGCGGTCGACGGCACGTATACGCTGGCCAATGTGCCCGTCAATACCACGGTCACCCTCGTCATCCAAGCGGGCAAGTGGCGCATGCAGTATCCCAACACCGCAGTCGGCGGTTCGCCGCTCACTGGACTCGCCTTGCACATGCCGGCCAACCACACCCAGGGCGACATCCCCATGATCGCCATCTCCACCGGTTCAGTTGACGCCCTGGAGTGTGTCTTCCGCCAGATGGGCATCGACGACTGCGAGTTCACCGACGACAACGGCGCTGTCATCTCCGGGTGCAATCCGGGGGGACACATCCATCTCTTCCAAGGAAGCGATTCGCCCGGTGCGGCCATGAGTGCGTCCACCCCCAGCCAGACGGTGCTGATGAGCTCGGCGACGCTGATGAACGGCTATGACATGCTGATGTTTCCATGCCAGAGAAGCTCCTCCAATCAGTCCACTTTAACCGGCGCAACCAACCTCTTCGACTTTGCCAACTCCGGCGGCCGCGTCTTCGCCACCCATTACAGCTATGCCTGGCTTGACCCTGACTCGCCCTTCGATGCGCAGTTCCCCCCGGTGGCCAACTGGACCATCGGAAGCGAGCAGCAAATTACCTCCGGCACCGGAACCCTGGATACCGGCTTCAGCGATGGCGCAATGATGGCGCAATGGCTGCAGAACGCAGGCGCAACGATCACAGGCTCACCGGACGAGATCGAAATCGGAACCCTCCGCAATGACGTGAGCTCGGTTATTGCGCCCAGTCAATCCTGGGTCACTCTCAACAGCGGAACCTACGCCGGCCAAACCGGTAATCCCGTCATGCAAATGACCTTCAATACTCCGGTGGGATCGCCCGCCGCGAGCCAGTGCGGCCGGGTGGTCTACAACGACTATCACGTCTTCAACGCCTCGACCACTGGCACTATTTATCCCAACGAGTGCACCGCTGCGGCTGCCATGACCCCCCAGGAAGAGATGCTCGAATTTGCGCTCTTCGATCTGTCTTCCTTTGTCACGCCCGTGGTTGTGCCCACGCTCTCAATCAGCTTCAGCCCCAGTCCCCTGGTAGTCAATCAGGGCGACACCGCTGACCAGGTCACGGTGGATGTGACCAACACCAGCGCCTCCACCGAGGTCTACAGCTCGACCGTTCTCACCCTTGCGCTGCCGCCCGGCCTTACGGCCACAGCCCTTGCCGATGCAACGGGCGGCTGGACCTGCACCGTCAGCACTCTAACCTGTGCGCGGAGTACCACCTTGGCCGCCGGCGCCAGCGATTCGGTCACCCTCACGGTCAGCGTCCCCGCCTACGGAACAGGAAGCGCAGCCACCGGCCTCATCACCGCGACCGCCTCCAGCCCCACCTTCTCAAGCAATGTCGCTGCGACGGACAATGTCATCTTCCAGCAGCCACCGACCATCACATGGCAGACGCCCGCGTCCATCGTCTTTGGCACCGCGCTGAGCGGCGTGCAACTCGATGCAACGTCCCCCGTGGCAGGTTCGTTCAGCTACTCGCCGGCCGCCGGGACGGTCCTCGGCACCGGCCAGCACACGCTCACGGTCACCTTCACGCCCACCGATACCGTGGACTACACCAGCGCAACGGCCAACGTGACCCTGACCGTCATCCCCATCACGGTCACGCTTGGGCTGACCTCGAACGCCAACCCAGTCTTCATGGCCAATGCGGTCACCTTCACGGTGAGCATCGCCACCCAGGTCACTGCGCCCACCGGCACAGTCACCTTTTACGACAACGGAACCCAGATCGGAACCGGCTCGGTAAGCAACGGGGTCGCCACCTTTACCACAACCGCGCTTAACACCCAGGTTCATTCGATTACCGCCATCTACTCCGGCGACTCGAGCTACGGGCCGAGCGTCAGCGGAGTGCTCTCGCAAACCGTCATGGATTTCACGCTTGCGGTCGCCGGCGGAGACTCAGCGAACGTGCCGGCAGGGGGTTTGGTGCCCTTTTCGCTCGTCGTTAGCCCGGTCGGCGGCTCGACTCTGCCCGCGGCAATCACCCTGAACATTGCCGGACTCTCTCTGGGAGCAATCGCGACATTCGCTCCGGCTTCGGTGGCGGCAGGCTCGGGGGAGACCACGGTCACCCTGCAGGTGCAATTGCCTGGCTCCGCGGCAAACCACCGGCCTGCCAGGCCATTTGGCGGACGCCCGCTGCCGTTGGCACTCTGCCTGATTCTGCTTCCCTTTGCCGGCAGGCTCCGCAAGGCTGCGCGGCATTGGAAGACGCTCGCACTGCTGGGTTTCGTGGGCGCGGGTCTGGCCCTGGGCGTCAACGGATGCGGAGGCAACGCCGCGCTGAAGGCTTCGTCCTATTCATTGAATGTGACCGCGGTCTCAGGCGGCCTGTCGCACGCGGCCACGCTGAACCTTACGGTGAAATAAGCCTTGGCCTCAGGTTGGCCCCGGAATGCCCACAGGCAGAATTTTCGACTCCGTTCGGAAACCGTCCGGGCGTCTCATGTTTCGATTTTGAGACACAACGCTACAGCGCGGGCGTCTTCTCCACCACGGCCTTCGAGAGATTGCGCGGCCGGTCCACATCCACTCCATGTTCCAGGGCCATAAAGTAGGAGAACAGTTGCAGCGGAACCACCTCCAGCAGGGGCAGCAGATATTCTGACGCCGGCTCCACGTGCACGCAGTCGCTCGCGAGGTTCGCAATCTCCCCGTCATCGGCGTTGGCCACGGCGATAACCCTGGCCCCTTGCGCCTTGATGTCCACCAGCAATTGCATCGTCTTTTCATACCGCATCACGGACGCTTCCAGCGCGCGATCCACCGTCGCCAGCACCACGAGCGGCACCCGGTCGCTCACCAGCGCATTGGGCCCATGCTTCAGCTCGCCCACCGGGTAGCCTTCGGCATGAACATACGAGGCTTCCTTCAGCTTCAGCGCGCCCTCGCGGGCAATGGCGTAGTGAATGCCGCGTCCCAGGTAGAGAAAGGTCAGCGCAGAGCGGTACTTGCTTGCCAGGCCCGCCATCTGCTCGCGCCACCGGTCAAGCGCAGCATCGATTCTGCCTGGAACAGCCCGCAGCTCGCCGATATTCCTGCTCAGTGCCGCGCCATCCATCCTGCCCAGCCGCGCGCCCTCGTAGAGCGCCAGCAGGTAGAGCACCGCCAGCTGGCAGGTAAAGCTCTTGGTGGCCGGAATCGCCTTTTCCTGTCCCGCGGCCAGCGGCATGGACACATCGGCCAGGTGGGCCATGGTGGATGCGGGATGATTGGTGATGGCCAGCGTCCTCTGCCCGCGCCGCCGCGCCTCCTCAAGCGCCGCCAGCGTGTCAGAGGTCTCACCCGACTGCGAAAGCACCAGTACGCTGGGATGGCGGAGGTCAAAGCCTCCGCGGCAGCTATATTCGCTGGCGTACTCCACATCGACGGCCAACCCGCACAGGTCCTCGAGCAGGATCTCGGCGTAAAGGCCGCTATGGCGGCTTGACCCGCTGGCGGCAATCAGAACCTCGCCCGCCGGGTTCGGCCAGCCCGCCAGCAGCGCGGCTACCTCCGGCTTCAGCCCGTTGCCACCCAGGTAAAGATCCAGCGTCCGCAGCAGGGCCACCGGCTGTTCATAGATCTCCCGCAGCATCTCGTGCTGATAGCTCGTCATATTTCCTCGCAGCGGCCGGGCCTTGCAGCCTGCGCCTGCCTTCCAACCTAGATCATCATATCCAGAAGGCCCAGGGAATCGAAGCGGCTCACCGTGGCCGGCCCAGGCAAGCCGATGAAAGACGCTCCGAAACAGGAGCAACCTCTCGACCCTCGACAGACAGCGCATATTCATACGTCTCCCCGGAGGGCGCTTCCCGCAGCCGTCCGCCGAATTTTCGGTTGTTATAAACTGGCGGTGGCACGGTGGGGGAGCGATCCGCGTCAACTTATCGGGCGCAGCCAATCGACGGGGGAAGTTCAGGGCGGAAGCGGCGAAAGATTCCTCAATGTGTGCAATGCCGTGGACGCGGATGCACAGCAAACGCCCGCCAAATATTTTTTATGGACCAAATGCGAAAGTGGCGGAATTGGCAGACGCACCAGACTTAGGATCTGGCGGAGAAATCCATGGGGGTTCGAGTCCCCCCTTTCGCACCAAAGTCAGCCTTTAGAGTCAGAAACAATAGAATGAAAAAGCGCCTAAAAGAACTTTTTAGGTAGATGTCAATCCCCACCTGAGTTTCCCACTTAGGTAGAGGAAACCGAATCAATCGGTGCTTCAGGTCCCCGGCTTTGGAGGCCTAGGGGTGAAGAAGTGGGGGCTCCTTATAGTTAGTGCTTGACCCTCGATCGCGAAAGGAGCCACTTTTCTATCAAATGCCAGCTTAGAAAGGCGGCAATGAGGGTCAATGGAGTTGATATCGCGAACAACAGGATCGGATTCATCTGCCGTCCAAACGATTGAACCGTCAACTGTTGGATTGGGAAGGCGTATAGGTATGTTCCGTAGGACATATCTCCAGTAAGCGTCCCAAGTCCCCCTCTGGCGTGAGAGCAGTTGCGCGGGCGAGTATGCGGTCATGGTTGGAACAGAGGAAGCGGGCGCTGAACGACCGATTCGCCGGTGGCGGACGTTGTCTGAGA
>Ga0181520_10000855_pt1 | contig 65780 bp, 51 predicted proteins | sample PEATcosm2014_Bin_29_FD_132451 | JGI IMG/M metagenome (GOLD analysis project Ga0181520, IMG submission 132451) | Peatland microbial communities from MTU Mesocosm Facility, Houghton, MI, USA - PEATcosm2014_Bin02_30_metaG | ecosystem: Environmental > Terrestrial > Soil > Wetlands > Peat | place...
ATGTCCGCGCCGGCGTAGGCGTTGCTGTTGTTCACCTTGAACCCGTAGCCGCTGGTGCAAACACTGGCTCCGGTTAACGGCGTACAGTAACTACCACTGAAGACATAGTAATCTGTGGCAAACTGCAAGACGCTTCCGCAGCCTGACGTGCAACTAAATACGGCCTGCCCTTGGTAGGCGCTGCTCCAGCCGGTATTGGTGCCGTGGACAGCGCTGGTTGGAGCTTGAATTGTAATCAAGGTTGAACCTGAGTCCGCGTCCTGAAATACATGATTGGGGTAAGAGCCGGCCGCCACGTAGTAGGTAACTCCGCGGGTCAAGGACGAGGGGAGAGCGGTATAGGCGTTCGTCCAATCAGTTCCGTTGGCGGCGCCGAGCGCGCCCGCGCGAACGTAGCAATTGCCGGCGTCATCGCAGCCGGAGGCCGCCCAGCAAAGTGGGGTGATCGAGCACAGGATAATTGCGCACAACAGATTGATGAGTACTTTCACAACACAACTCCTTATAAAAGACGCCCTGTGGTCGGGAATTCACGGTACATCTTGTTATCCAACCGCGCTGTTGGCAATTGTGCTACTGGGCGCAGCAAGCGACAATAGTCGATTCGGTTATTTCGCTTTTTGTCCTTATCTCATTTTCCCGGAGACGAACGCAAATTACCGTAGGCCATGGGGCAGCCCATCCGGAGTGTTCGATCCAGACCTGCAGGCATGCAAACAGACAGTTGAACTTGCCTCATTACCGGCTGCCCGCCGCGTCCCTGTTTCGATCCCGGGTGCAATGCAGGCAAATTCAGCCAGGGTACGCGTAGGGAGCGATGGACAGGAGGTCAGTTGTTCCCACCGCTAAGCCAAGTTCATTACTTCTCAACTTGGAAGGTTCGGTACCTTTGCAAGTTCGCCTCTTGGTTCAGGAATCCCTTGCCTTGGCGATTCCGGGACGCGGGCGATTCTCAACCCAAAGTAAAGCGCCGGGAAGTAATGACAAGTATCAGACCTCTTTCCCAAAGTTGCTGAGCTAATTTGACCAGGATTGCGGATTCCATGGTTTTATTTGCCGGGGACGGACCGGAATTTGACGAGGACGCGCTTGCGACGGACGCGCCCCGTGCGGTGGCTGGAGAGCGAACCTGGCTCAGAATCTGCTCAGCTGCCTGCAACCTGTGCAGTAAATCGCGAAAATTACGTTTGCAGGCAAACGAGCCCCGCTCCTTTGCCTTGGGACAACGATTGACTGGTCTGATAATCGTTTCAGGGGTGGGGGATAACTGGATGGTGAATCGTTGGGGAGACCTCCAAAGGATTCACCTTTTCGCCAATGATTGCGGACGGCCAGTGGCTGGATGGTGAATGGTTCAGGTCCGCGGAGCCCACTTTACCGGCCGAGCGGGCGGCAGCCACCGCTTCCTCATTTCTGAGAAGGACGACGGTGCGCATAAGTTTGGCGGTATCGCCATCCATGAGGATGACCAACCAGTCGGGCACTCCCGGTTCCCTCCGCATGACGGACGGAAATTCTGTAACAAGGTTCAGAATTTTCTTGCCGGAGCGGATGTTCATGATGGAGCGCATCGACGAGACGAGCGCGGGTGCGGGTCGACCTCTGCGGGGGCGGACGAACCGGCCGCCGGGTCCAAGACATGGGGAAACGATGCGGTGCCGTGGAGATTCGTTGCCTTGGATTGAGTGGTACAAACGAAAAGGCCACCCGGCAACTGGGCGACCTTTTCTTCAAGGGAGAATAGTTCCAACGGAGGCTAGACCGTCAAAACTTTCTGAAGAAATACTATGAGCGCATAAAACAGGGTGTCAAGGGAATTCTCGGAATCAAATGTCTTTATAATCAATAACTTAACTTTTTGGCTCAATATTACACTGGTGACAAAAAATGTCACTTCCTGCCTATTTCTTAGCCTAACCTATTGCTTGCAACCAGCTTACAGGTATTTTCACTAGTGAAGATCGAGGCGAATCATTTCTCCCTTGTCGCGGGTTTCTCCGGCCTTTCTGGCCCTAAATTGGGGCAGGTAGAACCTTCCAAAGCCGAAAACAGCTCCGGCGCCGACCGACATGAGGAAAAGAATAGCGGCAAGAGAGAGCGCGGCGATGACCACGTTACCGATATTGTCGCGTCTGCTCTGGCCGGCATTTTCATTCCAGGTGACGTTGGCGTCGTAGTTGACGCTGGCCAGAATTCTGTCGGCATCACCGCGAGAAATGTCGCCGCGAACCAGGGCGATGATGGGACCGCTGCGTTTGGCGGCGCTGGTGGCGCCGCTCGAAGGCGGAGCCAACTGCTCGAAGGCGGGCAGTTTGTCGATGGCGATGTGGGGCGTGGGATAGGCCACCAGCAGAATCTCCGCCGAGCCGGGAGCTTCTCCGTTGACGCGCGCCCAGAGGAGTTCAGGACTCTTGCTGAAGTCGATGAGCTCGGGACTGAGATCGATGTTGAGCGCGGAGTAGGCGGCGGGGCCAATCAGGTAGCGCGCGGTCTCCGCCACCAGTTGCTTGCGCGGCAGGTGAGTGGGAAGCGTGGGCAGGATCGCCATCGGACCTTTGGCCTGCGGCAGATGCGCGGCCAGTTCACGGAGCTGAGCCCCGCTCATGCCGGTGACGTGGTCAAACTGCACATCGACGAGGATGTTGGCGCTGAAGAACAGGACGCGGTCGTTGAGCGAGGCGGCCAGCGTCCCGATGTCTTCGGCGCGCATGAGGGGCTGGCGATAGAAAGTAAAGGCGGCATAAGCGCCGGCTGCATCTTCAAACTGTGCGGCTTTGACCGTGAGGGTGCGGTCATCGCGCTTGTAGGTGGCAACCTCAAATCCGGTAAATCGATCCTCCTTGAGCACGCTGGATGAGCCGCTGTCGATCTTGCGCGGATCGGTGCCGAGTTGGGGCGCGCCACTCTGTTCCCAGCCTGCGAAGGCGCCGGGGAGAAACGCGGAGATCGCCTTGGGCTGAGAAAATAACGCAGGGGTGGTGAATAACAAAACCAGGAGCGGGACGCACAATGATCGATACAGAGGTTTCATGGGTTCGGGCTGATCCTCTCTCTATTAGACCACGGCGGGAGCGCAGAAGTTTCCCGGGCGGAGCTGGTTGAGTCTCCGGCTGCGTGGAGGCGAGCGGGCGGCGTGATATCCTAAAGACAATCGAGTGCGTCCCGCCTTCCGGCAGTTCCAGCACTACTCAAGACATTATGATTTCAGTTTCCAGTGTTTCCATGCGCTACGGCGCTAAAGTCCTGTTCGACGAAGTGTCCACGGCATTCACGCCGGGCAAGCGTTATGGTCTTACCGGTCCCAATGGGGCCGGTAAGACTACCTTTATGATGCTTCTCACCGGCGAGTTGGAGCCGCAGAAGGGGACGGTTGTGCGCCCGCGCAAGTTCGGTGTGCTCAGCCAGGACCAGTTTGCCTTTGACGCCTTTCGCGTGATCGATACGGTGATCATGGGAAACAAGCGTCTGTGGGCCGCAATGGAAGAGCGCGAGTTGATCTATGCCAAAGCGGAGCTGAGCGACGAGGACGGCATGCGGCTGGGCGAGTTGGAGGGCACGGTGGGCGAAGAGGACGGTTACTCCGCCGCCAGCGATGCCGCGCTGCTGCTGCAGGGACTCGATCTCCCGGACCAGCTTCATGAGCGCAGAATGGGCGAGTTGCAAGGCGGGCAGAAGGTTCGCGTGCTGCTGGCACAGGCCTTGTTCGGGCATCCCCTGGCGTTGCTGCTGGACGAGCCGACCAACCACCTGGATCTCGACTCGATCCACTGGCTGCAAGGCTTTCTGAACCGGTACGACGGCACCCTGATCGTGATCTCGCACGACCGCCATTTCCTGAACAACGTGTGCACCCACATTGCCGACATCGACTACCAGACGATCATCACCTACACCGGCAGTTACGACGAGATGGTGCTGGCCAAGACCCAGGTGCGCTCGCAGATTGAGGCGCAGAACTCGCAACGCGAGAAGAAGATTGCCCAGCTCAACGATTTTATTGCCCGCTTTTCGGCCGGCACCCGTTCCAGCCAGGTACAATCGCGGCGCAAGGAAGTGGAACGGCTGCAGGTGACCGAGCTGGCGAAGTCCAACATTCAGCGTCCGTACCTGAAGTTCGAGCCGAAGCGGCCCTCCGGAAAACACATCCTGGAACTGGAAGGCGTGAGCAAATCCTACGCGGACTTCGCCGTGGTGCGGGGGTTTACCGCAAGCGTGACCCGCGGAGAGAAGATTGCGCTGATGGGACGCAACGGCGCGGGTAAAACCACGCTGATCCATGCCCTGCTGGCCAATTCGCCGACCACGCCGATGGAGGAACTACGCGCGAGCAGCGGCTACGACGGCGAGTTCCTCAGCGCCGGCAAGGTGCTCTGGGGCCACGAAGCCGCGGTGGGATACTTTGGGCAGGACCACCAGGCGCTGGTAAAGCCGGGCATGTCGGCCTTCGAGTGGCTGCACCAGTGGAACCCGGGCGCAGCCGACGAGGAGATTCGCGGATTGCTGGGACAGATGATGTTCGCCCGCGACGAGGCCAACAAGCGCACCGAAGTGCTCTCCGGCGGTGAGACGGCGCGGCTGCTGTTCTGCAAGCTGATGCTGCAGAAACCCAACGTGCTGGTGCTGGATGAGCCGACCAACCATCTGGACCTGGAGTCAATCAACGCGTTGAACATCGCGCTGCAGCGTTATCCCGGCACGGTGCTGCTGGCCACGCACGATCACGATCTGATCGAAGAGGTGGCAACCAGGATCTGGTATTTCGAGAGCGACCACAAGATTACGGACTTCAAAGGGGCGTACGAGGAATTCCAGTCCGTGCTGGTGTAATCGCTCACTCCGAAATGAATTCGCCCTCTCATCATTATATTTATGGGAGGGCGATTGCATTGTGATGCGCTTCTAATAAGAGAAGGCTATTGCGCGCCTTCGCCGGTGCCGACCCCGCTTGCCACCTTGACTCCGCTGAGTCCGTTGATGTAGCGGGCAATTCCCTTGTAAAGAGACTCGGCAATTTTCTGGCGGTACTCGGGACTCTCCAGCCTGCGCTCGTCGCCGGGATTGGAGACAAAGGAGATCTCGGCTAGGATGGATGGCATGTTGGCGCCGATGAGGACGATGAATGGAGCCTTCTTGACGCCGCGGTCGCGCATGGACCGGTCTTTCCCTGCAAGCCCCTGGTAGAGGGCGTGCTGCACGTCGGCGGCGAACTCCCGCGATTCGTCAACCTTCTCCTTCAAGGCAATCTTCTTCACCAGGTCGCCAAGCTCGTGTACGGATTTTTCACTAACCGCGTTTTCACGGGCGGCGACTTCCAGGGCATCGGGGGAAGGATTGAAATTGAGATAGTAGGTCTCAACCCCGCGCGCCGAAGGATCCGCGCTGGAGTTGGCGTGGATCGAGATGAACAGATCGGCCTGCTGCTGGTTGGCGATTGCGGTGCGGGTTTCCAGGGGGACGAAGGTATCGTCATCGCGCGTGTAGACCACCTCGGCTCCCATCCTGGCGTACAGCAGGCGGCCCAGACGCAGCGAGACATCGAGCACGAGGTCCTTCTCCAGCAGGCCATTGGGGCCGATGGTGCCCGTGTCATGGCCGCCGTGCCCGGCATCGATGACAATGCGCCCAACCTTGAGGCCGAGAGCGCGAATCAGGGAGCGCTGTCCATTGGCGGTGGGCTGAGCCTGATGAATCTCCGGGTAGTGCGCGTTCTTCTTGCCGGCAGCGAGCTTGGTTTTATCGGAGTCGCGCGGCGCTACAACCTGTGCGGTCGGCTCGGAAGTGGGTCTGTCAGTGGCTTTAAGCTCCGGGCCATCCAGATGGGCAACCTCGGACTTGGTGGACTCCACCTCCGGACTGGGCGAAATGGGAGCGGGTGGGGACTTTGCCGGGGCGGTGCGAGGCGGTGCAGCATTGGCCGCACCGGTGGAAGGCCGCGAGGACGAAAAACCTGGGTTACCTGCCGCATGGACCACCGCAGCCGGTGACGGATGCGAAAAGAAGCTGCCATCGGCCATTCTGGGTCCGAAGTTGACGGCCGGCTCGCCTGGGGCGCCAGCCGGTTGCGCGGGCTGGTTTGCCAGTGAGGTTGCGAGTGGGGTTGCGAGTGAGGTTGCGGGCGCCGTATTCGGCGAGGCGGGTGGCGCCGGTGCGGAGGGCGCTGCCAACTCCGGTTTGGTCTCCGGCTTCACCGGCGCAGATGGAGCCCTGTTCTCTTCATCGCGCTGGGCGCGGGCAACCATGGTCTGGGGAACGTTGGACTTGCGCCCATGTATATCAATGATGAGGCGGTAGGGATTGGGCAACAGGAAAGCCGAGTAGTCGGAGACGTCATCGACCTCGAGCACGACGCGCACCATGCCCTTTTGAAATTGCGCGATGCGCACGCGTCGCAGAAAACCGTCGGAGACCTCGAAGGTTTTGCCGACCAGGGTGGAAGCCAGCTTGGTATCGTGCAGGTCGAAGAAAATCCGGTCCGGATTGGGGACGCGTCCAGCCTCGTACTTCACTTCCTGCTCGAGATCGATGGCGACGCGGGTGTAGTCCGGCGTGGACCAGTGGCGGATTCCGGTAACGAGAGGCAGAGGGTTACGCGGCGTTTCGGCGGCGAGGTCCTGCGCTTTGGAGTCCGGCGCCTTGGCGGGCAGCGGGCGGGAGTCGGGCGGCTTTGGCTCCGCCGCGTGAGAGTCGCGCGGCTTCTGCTTGGGGTGCGCCTGCTGGTCCATCTCGGCGATGGCCTCGCGTGCGTCGGCGGCGAGTTGCAGATGCGGATAGCGGTGGATGACCTCCTGGAAAGCTTCGCGGGCCTTGTCGTTCTCCTCCAGATCGTCCTTATAAATCTGGCCGATGGTGAACAGGGCGTCGAAGCGATACTTGCTGCCGGGATATTCGCGGCGGAGGAATTCATACTGGGCGATGGCGGAGCGGAGCGCTTTTTCATCGTTGAAGGCGCGCCCGCTTTCGGCGAGCAGCTCAGCCACGGCCACCACGCTGGCATCGGCCTTGCTGCTGGTTGGCGCAGCGTAGTACACGCGGCGGTAGGCGTCCATGACCCGCTGGTATTCGCGGCGCGAACGATCCTTCTGGGGCAGGCCGTTGAGTTCTTCGCGCATGCGTCCGGCATTTTCAAATTGCGACCGCGCCTGCTGCTTCTTGGCCTGAATATTGGCGGCCGGGGCGGGCAGAACAAGCAGACAAAGCATGCCAAACGCCGTCAGCCAGCGTTTCCATGCGCGCCCAAAGAGTTGTTCTGTCATCCACGCACCTATCTCAAGGCCCGAAAGCTGCCCGAAAGTTAGTCCGTATTGCTGATTACAAGTACGCCGCGTTCATCGCGGTGGATGTGGATGGGCATGGACAAGCTGCTGAGGTGCATCTCCGAACCCCCTCCCATCAGGCGGGTGATGCGTTGCACGTAGTTGCGCGTTTCCGCAAATGGCGGAATCCCCCCGTTACGCTCGACCGCGCCCTGCCCGGCGTTGTAGGCGGCGAGCGAGAGCGGAACATCTCCGCCGTAATTTTCCAGCAGTCCCTTTAGATGACGGACCCCGGCATCGACGTTCTGGGCGGCGTCAAAGGGATTGCGCACGTCGTACATGCGGGCGGTGTCAGGCATCAGTTGCATCAATCCCATGGCTCCCTTGGTGGAGCGGGCACGGGGATTGAAGTTGGACTCGACTTTGACAAGGGCACGCACCAGGTTGGGGTCCACATGATGACGCGCAGCCGCTTCGTCGATGTAGCGGTCGATCTCGGCCGCGTCAACGGAACGATTTACGGCGACCCGGGAGTAGTTCGGATCCTGTGCGGCAAGCTCATCCTTGTCGCCATCCTTGTCACGAGCCGGACTTGAATCCAGCAGGGGGTGTGACTCAATGTAGGTGGAGACTTCTCCGGCAACAGCGCGCGCCGAGCGAATGGCCTTCGGGGTCACGCTCCGGATTACCTTATAGCGGTGCTCGGTGTTGCTCCAATAGACCCATTGCTTCGCAGGCCGTGCGGCGTAGGCGGCATGAGCGGAAGAAGGCTCGGCCGGAAGCGGTGAAGCGTCATTGGTCCAGACGATGCGTCCATTCTCCGAAGTTGGCCGCAGCTGTTGTGCCCCCAGCAAAGGAACCAGCGCAAGCACAGCCGAGGCTACCGCCATCAAACGGAGGTGGTGACGCGCCGGAGTTCGGAGTATCCAGACGTCAATCTTCATAGACCTAACGGGCCAATTCCCGGCGCGCATGCATGAACGCTATCTCTTTGTGATTCAATTATAAGGCCGTTGAAAGCCCTACAGCAATGATTGAAACCCGGGGAATCCAGTCAGTGAACGGCCAAAACAGGGATGAATCGGGAAGAAAGACGAAAAGCAAGAATGCATGGTTACGCCGGGTCATGGCTGGACGATTGAAACCGGCGCGGGATGCGGGAGCGGCCGACGTGAGTGCCGCGGAGCACGATCCAAACGATCGCTGCGAAAGGCCGGGCGCATGGCGCGTCCGGCCCCCGGTGCAAAACTTGCGCTAGGCGAGCAGGGCTTCCACCGTGGCGTAGCTCTCGCGCAGCGCCTGGTCGAGCGCTTGCGGATCCTTGCCACCAGCTTCGGCCATGTCGGGACGGCCTCCGCCGGTGCCGCCGACCTTCTTTGCGACCAGGCCGACGATTTTTCCGGCCTGGAGTTTGGCGGTGAGATCCTTGGTGACGGTCACGATGATGGCGACCTTGCCTTCGGTGACCGAGCCAATGATGACCACGCCGGAGCCGATCTTGTTGCGGAAGTGATCGACCAGGGTGCGGAGCTGGTTGCGATCCAGGTTATCGGCACGGTGGGCGAGAACCTTGACGCCTTTCACATCCTTCACGTTCTCGCCGGCGCTGGCCACGGCCGAGGCGGCGGACTTCATGCGAACCTGATCCAGTTCCTTGCGCAGGCGCTTGAGTTCGTCCTCGCGGCGGTCGAGTTCCTGCTTGAGGGCTTCGGCGGGACTGAGTTCGCTGCGTCCGACGAGCGTGGAGACCAGTCCTTCGAGTTCGTGATCCTGGCGGAAGTGGCGTAGCGACTGCTCGCCGGCGACCGCCTCGATGCGGCGCACCCCGCTGGAGACGCTTCCTTCTTTTAGAACCTTGATGAGGCCGATTTCGCCGGTGGCGGAGACGTGGGTACCGCCGCAGAGCTCGGTGGAGAAGTCGGCGATCTTGAGGACGCGCACCTTTTCGCCGTACTTTTCGCCGAACAGCGCCATGGCGTGGTACTCGTTCACGGCAACGTCGATGGGAACGTCTTCGACGGTCTGGACGCGCTGGTTGCGCAGCACCTGGCGGTTGGCGATGTCCTCAATCTCCTGCAACTCTTCGCCGGAAACACTGGAGAAGTGCGAGAAGTCGAAGCGCAGATAATTGGGCGAGACCAGCGAGCCAGCCTGTTTGACGTGGGTTCCGAGAACCTGGCGCAGGGCGGCGTGCAGGAGGTGGGTAGCCGTGTGATGGCGGCGGGTAGCCGAGCGCAGATTGGAGTCCACCACGGCGATGAGCTTTTCGCCGACGGCGATGGGCTGGCGCGCGCTGACCTTGTGGGCGCGAACGCCCTGCACGGGCGAGTGCACGCCTTCGACTTCAGCAACCACCACGGTACGGTCGGCCGAGTAGAGCCAGCCCTGGTCGCCCACCTGGCCGCCGCTCTCGGCGTAGAAAGGAGTGTGGTCGAGAACCAACTCGGCTTGCTGGCCGGGGAGCAGTTGCTTTGCGCCCTGTCCGTTGACGACGATAGCGAGAACTTCGCAGCCGGAGGATTGCTCCTGCTTGTAGCCTTCAAAGATGGTTGGCGGCAGCGCGGCAAAGACCGGGGACGCAGATTTCTGCGAGCCGCCCTTCCAACTGGCGCGGGCGACTGTCTTCTGCTCCTCCATGGCACGGTCAAACCCCGCCTGGTCGAAGGCAACGCCCTGGTCGTGCGCGGCATCGGTCATGAAATCCAGCGGAAGACCGAAGGTGTCGTAGAGTTTGAATGCTTCCTTTCCTTGCAGGGTACCGTTCGGGGCGGCATCGAGGAGATCCTGCAGCTTGGCCAGGCCAACCGCAACCGTGTTCGCAAAGCGAATTTCTTCAACCTCGATGACCTTGGCGACGCGCTCGGCGGAGTCGGCGAGTTCGGGGTAGGCTCCGACCATCTCCTTGACGACGGCTTCGACCATTTTGTGCAGGAATGGCTGGGTCTGGCCGAGCAGGCGCCCGTGGCGGATGGCGCGGCGGATGATCTTGCGCAGCACGTAGCCGCGGCCTTCGTTGGCGGGCAGCACGCCATCACTGATGAGGAAGGTTGCGGCGCGGCTGTGGTCGGCGATCACACGCAGCGAGGCGGCGCTGGTGGATTTCTGTTCCGCGCTCTTATTCTTATCCGCGCCGGTCAGCTCGGCCGCGCGCTGGATGAGCGGGACGAACAGGTCGGTATCGTAGTTGCTGACCACGCCCTGCATGACGGCCGCAACGCGCTCGAGTCCGGCGCCGGTGTCGATGGATGGTTTGGGCAGCGGGTTCAGGGTGCCGTCCGCGCTGCGGTCGAACTGCATGAAGACCAGGTTCCAGATTTCCACGTAGCGGCCGCACTCGCAGGGGAATTTGCACTCACCGGCGGCGCAGGCGGGAAGCTTGCGGTCGCTGGAGGCGATGCCCATGTCATAGTGGATCTCCGAGCAGGGACCGCAGGGGCCGGTGTCGCCCATCTGCCAGAAGTTTTCCTTCATGCCGAGTTCGAAGATGCGTTCGGCCGGGACGCCGGCCTTAAGCCAGAACTCGAAGGCCTCGTGATCGCGCGGCACCCCGCCTTCGCCCTGGAAGATGGTGACGTAGAGCTTTGCGGGAGGCATGTTGAACCACTGGGGTGAGGTGATCAGTTCCCAGGCGTAGGCGATCGCGTCCTGCTTGAAATAGTCGCCAAAACTGAAATTGCCAAGCATCTCAAAAAAAGTATGGTGGCGATTGGTAAAGCCGACATTCTCAAGATCGTTGTGCTTGCCGCCGGCGCGGACACACTTCTGAGAAGTGGTGGCGCGGGTGTAGTCGCGCTTCTCGGCGCCGAGAAAGACGTCCTTGAACTGGTTCATGCCGGCGTTGGTGAACAGCAGGGTGGGATCGTTGGCGGGGACCAGCGAGGAGCTATGTACCTCGCGGTGCCCCTTCTGGACAAAAAAGTCCAGAAACATGCGTCGAACATCGTTTCCGGTAGGCATAGAGGTCACTTTCAGTGCGTCCAAGGGGCCGGAAAGCCGCGCCAGAAGCACGGCAGCGGACGCCCCAAGTAGAGAAAAGAAGATTCTACCATCTCCGAATTCGGGACTGGGCCGGGGGCAAGAATGGAACCGTCCGTTCCAATCGCGACTGGCCCCCTAAAAAGTCTGATTTCTGAATCATGGAAAAACTGTGACAATCTTCCATTTAGCCGACATAATGGTTTCTTATAGGTATAGAGGCGAACGATGGATTACCCAGCTAAAACCGTCAACCAGGTTTCGGTACTTCCCAAGCGCCGGGAAGCCCGTCTGCCCGCCACGATGGAGGTTCGGGTCCTGGGCATTGATGCCAACGGAAAGGCCTTTCATCAGGTGGCGACAACGATCGACATCAGCCTCTCCGGGGCGAAGATTACCGGATTGAAGGCCCCGCTGCACCCAGGCGATGTGGTTGGCCTGCAGAGCGGCGGAGAAAAGTGCCGCTTTAATGTGAGTTGGGTGAACACCAACCCGGATGGCACGTATCAGGTTGGCTTGCATTGCCTGGAGAAGGGCACGAGTCCGTGGCGGGACCGGATGGAGAAAGCCACCTCGAACGACCGCCGCAGCGATGACCGCTATCCCTGCAACGGCTCGGTGACATTGCGTTCGGCGGCCTTTGTAACGCCAATGTGGGGCACCCTGCGCGATATCAGTTCGGGCGGGTGCTATGTGCAATGTGTCAACGTTGCGGCCAAGGGCGATATTGTCAGCGGCCAGTTCACCTTGAACGGGGTGCAGATTAACGGCGTGGCCGAGGTACACTCTTCACGCGCCACGGTAGGCATGGGACTGCGCTGGTGCGACCTCGGCTGGGATGGTCAGGAAAAGCTGAACGGGGTGCTGCGCTCGCTGGCGCTGAACTATGGCGAAACCAATTCCAGCAAGGTGCGGGCCCTGGCGCAGTTGGAGAAGCTGCACCAACTGGTGAGCGCGCTGCGGGAACGGCTGGAAAACAGCCACTCGCTGGTGGACGTCCAGATGATCGGGCGGCTCAGCGATGCCCAGGAGAGGCTGGCGGCGGCCTTGAAGAGCATGCAGCCCTAACCGCGTTGCGATACCCTGGAGAATATGCATAAGCTATCTTTGACTAACCTGCTGCTGTTGAGCCTCATGCTGTTTCATCCCCGGCCGGGAATCGCCCAGAGCGAAGCGGCCGCGGTTGCGCCCACCCAGATAGCGGCGGAGCTGGGCACCTGCTCGGCGCTGATTACGGTGACCGGCGCCGACTCCAAGCCGCTCTACAACGCAAAGGTCGCCACCCGCATCCGGTACGGCTTTATGGGCGCAAAAAAGCTCGACCTTGAAACCTTTACCAGCGCGGGCGGGCAAGTGAAGATCGTGCAGTTGCCGGAGGTTCCGAAGAAGCCGGTGTTTATCTACATCAGCAAGGACGACAAGCTGGAGATCGTGGAATTCAAGCCCGACGTGCATTGCCACGCCACCTTCGACGTGCAATTGAAGTAGCGGCGGCCTCGGCATCCTCGCACTCGAAGGCTGCCTATCCGGCGGCCTTTTTCACCCCGGCTTTGCTGGTTGGCGCACCCTCGGTTGCGCTTTTATTGCGGCGCGCAACGGGTTTGGCGTTACTGCGCTTGCGGGAGTCGGGAAGCTCCGCGCAGCGCCACATGTACCAGCTGGCGACAGAGCACCATGGCTCCCACTTGCGGGCGCGGCGGCGCATCGCATCCTTACCGGGGAGGGTGCGCAATTTATAAAGGCGCTGCACGCCCTTGCGCACCCCGAGGTCGTCCACCGGCAGCACGTTGGGACGGCCGAGGCGGAACAGAAGCATCATCTCCACCGTCCAGCGGCCGATGCCGCGCACCTGGGAGATGCGATCGATGATCGCTTCATCGGCCATGCGGGCAAGCTCGCGTTTCTGCGGTACGGTGCCGTCCAGGCACTTGGCGGCAAGATCGCGCAAGGCAGCCAGTTTGTTCTGCGAAAGCCCGGCGGCGCGCAGCGAGGCTTCGGGCATATCGAGCAGCTTTTGGGGAGTCATGCGCCGCCGGGGAAACAGGTTCTCGACCCGTCCCAGGATGGCTGTGGCGGCAGCGCCGGCCAGTTGCTGATAAATGATGGAGCGGGCCAGCGAATAAAAGATACTGAAGTGGTGGGGAATCTGCATGGTGCAGGGGCCGGCCTGGGCGATGAGCGCCCCCAGTTTGGGATCGGAGGCGGACAGGTGCTGGACGGCCTGGGACCAGTCGGGCTGCAGTTGCGGCTTCACGATTCGTCCTCGCCCAAGGCTTCGGGTGTCCCCATCTCGAGCTCCTGCTCGAGGGCGGAGAGAGTCTCGTCCCCAACCCGCCAGCCACGCAGCAAACCGACGATGACACGGGTGGAAAACCCGGCGCGCGCCATCATGCGGAAGATGCGCGCGGCCTGCTTCTGGTCCTTGGGCTGGCTGAGATGCTTGCGCTCGGCGAACTGGCGCGCCAGTATTTGCTCATCCACCTCGGCGTAGGTTTCGCCGATGGTTTTGCCGATCACGTCCGGGTGTACGCCTTTGGCGCGAAGGTCCTGCACGACGCGCATTTGGCCGAACTTCTGGTTGTCGCGGCGGGAGACCGAGTAGACAGATGCGTAGCTGGAGTCGTTGAGATAGCGCTGCTGTTTGAGACGCGCGGTGACCGCTTCGACGAGGTCCTCGCAGTCGGGTTGATGGGCGGCGCGAGTGCGCATCAGGCGCTTCAACTCGGCAACCGTGCGCATTTGCCGGCCCAGCGCGCCGAGCGCGTATTCGTACAAAGAGGCTTCCGTGTAGATCTTCTTGACCGCGCTTTTCTTCCATGCCATGGCTTGAACAGTTTCAGACCGATGGAAGATTTAAGCAAGCGAAACAGCGGCCGTCGATCCTGGCAACCAGACTCTCCGGCGGAATTAGAATCGTCCGAGCTGCTGCGAGAGATGGTCGCGCGTGGATTCGGCAGTGCCGGAAATTCCCTGCACCCGCAGCTTGAAGTCATCGGGATTGCTGGCGTTCTCAATCGCCGTGTCGTAGGAGATCAGGCCCTTCTGGAGAAGATCGTAGATCGACTGGTCGAAGGTCTGCATGCCGTACTGCGAGCCTCCCTGCTGCAGCACCTCCCGGATGTTGCGCGTCTTCTCGGGAGTTGAGATGCACTCCCGGATGTAGGCCGTGGTGACAAGCACCTCCACGGCTGGGACACGGCCTGCGCCATCGCAACGCTTGATGAGCCGCTGGCTGATGATGGCGCGCAGAGTTGCCGCCAGCTGGAGACGGATCTGTTTCTGTTCTGGAGGTGGAAAAACGCCGATGATGCGGTTGATGGTTTCGGCGGCGTCGAGTGTGTGCAGGGTGCTGAAGACCATGTGTCCGGTTTCGGCTGCCAGCAGCGCGGTGGAGATGGTTTCCAGATCGCGCATTTCGCCGACCAGGATCACGTCGGGATCCTGGCGCAGACTGGCGCGCAGAGCGCTGCCAAAAGATGGCGTGTCGACTTCGACCTCGCGCTGATTGACGAAGCCTTTCTTGTCGCGATGGAGGAATTCGATGGGGTCTTCAATGGTGATGATGTGCTCGGGGCGCGAGGAGTTGATCCGGTCCACCATGGCGGCAAGGGTGGTGGACTTGCCCGAGCCGGTGACGCCGGTGACCAGCACCAGGCCGCGCGCCTCCTCGCAGATGCGCTCGGTGATGGCGGGAAGGTGGAGTTCCTCAAGGGGAAGAATCTTGGTGGGAATGACGCGCAGAGCGATGCCGACGTTGCCGCGCTGCTGAAAGACGTTGACGCGGAAACGGCCCAGACCGGCGGCGCCGTAGGCCAAATCGATTTCGGCAAATTCCTTGAACTTCTGCTTCTGCCGGTTGGACATCATGCTGAAAGCCATGTTGAGCATGTCCTCGCCGGTGATGCGGGGCTGGTCGGCGAGGGGCACCAATTCGCCGTCCACGCGGAGATGGGGATAGTTGCCCACCTTGAGATGAAGATCACTGGCTTTGCGTTCGACGGCTATGCGCAACAGATCATCGATGCTCATCAACTCTATCTCTTTCAAAATGAGAGTAAACCGAAGCTACCACGTTGCCTGAATGGGCGCAATAAACTATGGTCACGAACCATGGTCATGCCTCGGCAGAAAACTCTGCGACGGCTAGGGTTGCCAGGGCGTGTCGGCGCTGCCGCCGTAGATATCCGGCACCTTGCCGCCGAGGGGACGAAGGTAGGTTGCAAGCTGGCCGCGGTGATGGATGGTGTGAATGTGGGCGAAGTTGAGCAGGACATAGAGGGGCAGCTTGGTGCCGAAAAAGTCGGTGGGTTCCAGGAGCTGTTCCCCGGTGAGGGCCAGGAGACGGTCGAGGTCAGGCTCGAATCCGGCATTGTAGTGGGTAACGATCTCGGCCAGCGCGGCCGGCAGCGGGGGATCCCCTCCGCCTTCAAAATTGCGCTTGCCCGCCGCGGTGAGAAACCAGCGTTCGCTGGCGGCCAGGTGCCAGGCCAGTTCGCGGGCCGAGCGGGACTTGGGATCGGGACGCCAATCGCCATCATGAAGTTCGGCAAAGACGCGATTAGTGCAGGCGTGTTCGTCGCGGATGCGCTCCACCATGAAGTCGCGGAAGAGCACGGCAAATTCGGGAGTAGGCTGTGCGGTCATCAATCCTCCTTCGCAAGGCGCGCAAAGAGATTATTCGGGAAGCCGGGTCAAACGCAAGGGCGCGATTCCAGGTGGGAGGATCGAGCGGCGGGATTGCAAGGCAATGGCGCGGGCACTGGGCCCGCGCCAGGTGAGTGCGGTTGAGGGCTAAGCGCCGACTTTCTGGGGCACTGGAACTGGCGTGAGCCAGTGGTAACGGTCGGGTTTGCTGCCGTCAAAAATGCTGAAGAGTTCCTTGCGAATCGCCCTGGTAAGGGGACCGACCGAACCATCGCCAACCGGGATTTTATCGACCGAGCGAATGGGGGTAACTTCGGCGGCGGTTCCGGTGAAGAACAGTTCGTCGGCGATGTAGAGAAGCTCGCGCGGAATGATCTGCTCAACGACGGGGATGGCCAGGTCCTGGGCGATGCGCAGGACAGAGTCGCGGGTGATGCCGGCCAGAACCGAGTTGCCCAGCGGCGGGGTGATCAGTTTGCCATCGCGGGCGAGGAAGACATTCTCGCCGGATCCTTCGCTGACATAGCCGTTGGCGTCGAGGGCGATGCCTTCGACGTAGCCATTGAGAACCGCCTCCATCTTGATGAGCTGGGAGTTCATGTAGTTGGCGCCAGCCTTGGCCATGGAAGGCAGGGTGTTGGGCGCAAGGCGGGTCCAGGACGAGACGCAGACGTCAACGCCGACGTCTTCCGTGCTGCCCAGGTACTTGCCCCAGGGATAATCGGCGACATAGAACTCGGTGGGCACGCCGATGGGGTTGACGCCGAGTTCGCCATAGCCGCGCACGATGAGCGGACGGATATAGCAGGGCCAGACGCCGTTGACGGCGACGATCGTAATTATGGCATCGACGATCTGCTGGCACGTGTATTCGACCGGGATGCGGTAGATTTTGGCGGAATCCAGCAGGCGCTGCGCGTGCTCGTGCGCGCGGAAAATGGCGGGGCCGGTGGGCAGCTCGTAACAGCGAACGCCCTCGAAGACCGAAGAGCCATAATTGACGACGTGCGACATGACGTGAATCATGGCCTGGTCCCAGTCGATAAGTTTTCCGTTGTGCCAGATTTTTTCAGTAGGTTTTACAGGCATGTTTACGCGCTCCTGGGAAACAGCAACAATTTATTATAAGGCAGCGCGGGCCGATCGCGTTCGCTCGATGATGGCGTTGTGGGAGGGCAAGGTTCGGGCGCCGTGGCAGAGCTCCGGAAGCACGGGAATCCGGTGTTTCAGGCTTGAACATTGTAAGCCGTGGAACCCTTGATCCCGCGCGTTGGCTGGAGGCGATCAGGGTCGGAGCCGCCCCATAGCAGCACCGCGCGCTGCGGCGATGCCATGGGGCGTTTTGTTTCAGCCAGCTTCATGGCTCCGGTCTGGCCGGGACGGCGCCGGGGGCGTTCGCTCAAAACGTGCCGGACTCTGCGACTTCCAGTTCCGCGGCCTGCGTTTGTTCGAGGGCGTCGATGGCGCTCGAAAGTTCGCAGACGAAGAGTTCGGCGTCGGTTACCAGGCCCAGCGCCTGAAAGGTTCCACGGTCGGCGAGCTTGGTAACAACGGCAGGATTGATATCGACAGCGACGACCTTGACCGAAGCCTTCAACATGTTTCCGGTGGCGATGGAGTGCAGCATGGTCGCGATCATGAGGACCATCTCCACACCGGCCAGGGCGGTGCGCATGCGCAGCTGGGCTTGCACGGTGTCGGTGATGACGCCGGGCATGGGGCCGTCATCGCGCACCGAGCCGGCAAGGACTACCTCAACGTCGTTCTGGATGCACTCGTACATGATGCCTTCATGCAGGAGACCGCTCTCGACGGCGCTGCGGAGCGATCCGGCGGAGCGGACGGCGTTGATGGCGGCCATGTGGTTTCGATGTCCGCCCGGGACGGGCTGGCCGTTGTGGAGGGCGACTCCCAGCGAAGTTCCGAACAGCACGCTCTCGACATCATGAGTAGCAATGGCGTTGCCGCCGAACAAGACCTGGACGTAACCATCGCGAATGAGCTTGGCAAGTTGAGGGCCGGCGCCGCTGTGGACAATTGCAGGACCGGCGACGATCAGGATCTTGCCGCCATGGGAACGAGTCTCGCGCATCTGGCGGGCAATCTCCTCGATGACAAGGCGCTTGGGATGCTCGGAGCTGACGTTGCTGCCCATGAAGCTGAAGATCTCACGCTCACGCGAACGCTGCGGCGGCAGGATGCGGATGCCATCGTGGCCCACGACGACGAGCTCGCCCTGGCAAACGGCCGACGAGGGAATCATGCGCGCCTCGGAATAGGCGGGGCTGACGACGATGGCGAGATCCATCTCCGTGTTCTGGACATCGACCCAGTGGCCGTTGAGACGAACCTGGGTGGGCAGATGGGTGGTGGAGTAGAAGTCCGCGGGAAGGATGCCGTTGGCGGGCGCAGGCTTGTACGAGACGTCCTCGCGCGAGGCGAGCACGGCGCCGAACGACTGCAAGGCAAGAAGAATGGCCTCCAGCTTGCGCTCGCTTTCGGCATACACCTTGAGACGGGCGAAGGAAACCTCGTCTTTGGCGCGGCCGACTTGAATCTCCTGCACATCGAAGGAGCCACCCAGGTCCATGATGGCGTCAAAGGCGCGTGGGAGGGTCCAGGAGTCGATAATGTGTCCTTCGAGAGTGACTTCTTCACTAAATGAATTCATGGGTCCTTTATCCTGTCGTGGCTGCCGGAACGTTGGTTACAAGCGGCCGGAAATCGATTGTGTGAGGCGAACTTCCCTTGTGCAAAAGAAAAAGACCCGCGGGCGATGAGCCTGCGGGTCTGGAGATGAATGCTGTACTGCTACAAGTACGTAAGCTCTCTCCACGCGCGCAGGACCGGGACCGGCGGTCGCGGCTGCGGGTGCGGGTTTGAGCTCTGGAGCGTCATGTAGATTGCATTTTGCGGGAAGTAGACGGGAAAGTCAACCGGGGAATTTGTTGCGGCCGCAACGGCGGCGGGTCCGCGAGCAGGCGGAGCCGGCAGGAGGGCGTCTTCCCATGGGGCGGCGTCATCTTGAGACCACGGGATTGGGCAGAAAAATTGGGAAAGGATTGGTCGGGGCGACTGGATTTGAACCAGCGACCCCCTGCGCCCAAGGCAGGTGCGCTACCAGGCTGCGCTACGCCCCGACTGTGCACCCCCGAAAGGCCGCACTCTGAAATCCTAGCACAGGACGGCGTGGTCAGTCGTTCGAGTCCTGCGGCCCGGGTGAAGTGGGCGCGGCGCTATCTTGCGAAGGGGATGGCGGGATGAGCTGCGAACTCAGGTTTACGGCGTCGGCCGTAACGGTGAGCAGAGGGTCGGAAAATTTCCACTGGTGGGCGTGCGGATCGGTGCTCCAGGTCTGGAGTTCGATCCCCATCTCGAAGGTAAGGAAAAGGTCGGAGGTGCGGGGAGCGACACGCACGCTCTTGACGCGGGTGTTCTGCAGCAGCCGGCGCGCTTCGTCCTCTTTGTCGCCAGGCTCGGGCGGGCACTTCGCTGGCGGATACGCGGCGCCAGACACCGCTCCGGCCGCGGGCGCTGAGGTGCTGGCAAAGGCGAGGTTTTCGTCGAGGACGATACGCCAGGGACAGGCGAGGGTGAGTTCGGTGTCGTGCTCGAAGCTGAGACGCCAGAGGTCGCCGGAGGATGTCTCCACGGCGGTGCAAAGCTTGCCGGCGAGGTGATCGGCAATGAGATCGGCGGCGGTGGCTGACATTTTCTTGAACCAGGCGCGCACCGGCTGAGTGTTGAGCCAGTAGAGCAGGAAAATGGCCATGAGCAGGCGAAAGAAGCTCAGAGGATGGCTCATGAGGGAGGTCAGGCTGGCGTTGCCATCGATGAGAACGGAAATATCTCTGGCGGCCACGACAAAAGACCAGAGGAGAATGAGGATTCGGCCCCAGTTCTGGCCTCTCCAGTAATTCCAGAGGATGAGCAATTCAGCGCCGCCACCAAAGCACACCAGGAGTTGCTCAAGGACGGCGGCAGGCGTCAGGGGTCCGCCGGTGAGGTGAAGCAGGCCGTGGATAAGATAAGTCGCAACCAGCGCGGCCAGGGCGAGCGCGGTGAGGGCAACGCCCGTGGGGCGAGGCGCTTCGCTTGCCGGAGCCGGCTCAGTGGTTTGCACAATGCGGAGAGTATCGTTGCCGCGAGGCGATTGTAAAGCTGCCGGGACGATGGGCGCGCGGCCTTGGCGCCCAGTTCCCTGCCGTGATCCGTGGGTCGCGGTTCAGGGAATCCGGGGCCGCTTTGCGGTGGCCCCGGAATCCTTGTCAGAGCTGCGGGCGATGCCGTGATTCCTCGCGCCACTCGAAGTCAGAACCTTCTTACGAGATTCTGGCGTGCGCCTACTGTACCGACTCCGACTCCGGGGTTTCCGGCTTGGGAATGGGCATGAGGCTGCGCACGATGACGTAGAGGATGGGGATGAGAAAGAGATTGAGCATGGTGGAAACGATCATGCCACCGCAGACCGTGGTTCCGACGGAGTGGCGGCCGGCGCTGCCGGAACCCGAGGCGAAGACCAGGGGTAAGACGCCGAGAATGAATGCGACCGAGGTCATGAGGATAGGACGAAGGCGGAGCCGGGCAGCCTCGACGGTGGCGGCAAACAGCTCGACGCCATCACGCTGCAGTTGCTCGGCAAACTCGACGATGAGGATGCCGTTCTTGCTGGCGAGGCCGATGAGCATCACGAGTCCGATCTGACAGTAAACGTCGTTCTGCAGGCCGCGCATGGCTTGGGCTCCGAGGGCTCCGAGAATCGCCATGGGCACGGATAGCAGGATGATGAACGGCAGGACGAAGCTCTCATACTGGGCAGAAAGGACAAGGTAAACGACGAGGAGCCCCAGGCCGAAGAGCAGAAATGCCTGGTTCCCGGCGGTAATTTCTTCCAGAGCCAGTCCAGTCCACTCGAAGGAGTAGCCGACGGGCAGGACTTTGTGGGAGATATCCTCCATGGCGGCCAGGGCCTGTCCGGAGCTGTATCCGGGAGCGGCCGAACCGTTGATCTCCGCCGAGCGGAAGAGGTTGTAATGGCTGATGATGCTGGGAGCCGCAGAGTCAGTGAGGGTAACGATGTTGGAGAGCGGCACCATGGCGCCGGCGTCAGAGCGGACATAATACTGGGTGATGTCGGCGGGATTGGCGCGGAAGTTCTGATCGGCCTGGACGTAGACGCGGTAGGAACGGTTGTTGAAATCGAAGTCGTTGACGTAGGTGGAGCCCATGAAAGTCTGCAGGGCGGCGTTGATCTGGGAAAAGGGAACGCCGAGGCTCTCCGCCTTTTCGCGATCGATCTGGACCACGATCTGAGGGGCGCGGGCGGTATAGCTGGAGTAGAGAGACCGGGGTAAGAGTTCCGGGCGCTGGCGGGCGGCGCCAAGGAGTTTCTGCATGGTTGCTTCGAGGTTTTCCGGGGTGCTGAAGCCGGTCTGCTGAAGTTCGTAGGAGAAGCCGCCGAATGAGCTGAGTCCTTCGATGGCCGGTGGGGCAAAGGGAATGACCATGGCTTCGGTGATGGAGCCGAGGGGACGGCGCAGGGAGTTGATGATGGTTTCCAGCGAGTGCTGCTTGCCCTTGCGCTGGGCGATGGGCTTGAGATTGACAAACATGAGGCCGCGGTTGGGAGCAACACCGTCGAAGCTGTATCCGGGTACGGCCAGGACTGCGAGCACGTCAGGGTTGCTCACGATAACGGCGCTGGCGCGGGCACTGACTTTGCCGGTGTATTCAAGCGAGGCGGCATCGGGCGCCTGCACGACCACGATGAAGTACCCCTTGTCTTCGTCGGGGACGAAGCTGGTGGAAACGGATTTGTAAACCCACGCGGTCAAGGCAAGACCAACGAAGAAGACGCCCACCACCAGGGTTTTGGCGCTCTCCATGCGGGTGAGCAGACGGCGGTAGCCTTCGGTGAGGGAGGCGATGCCGCGGTTTAAGGTGCGGAAAACGGGATTGGCCTGGCGATCCGTGTGGCGCAGCAGGAGCGCGGCCAGCGCCGGCGTAAGCGTGAGCGCGTTAAAGGCCGAGAGGGCAATGGAAAAAGCGATGGTGAGGGCAAACTGCTCGTAGAGGCGGCCCGTGGTTCCAGGAAACAGCGAGACCGGCACGAAGACGGCGATGAGGACAATGGAAGTTGCGATGACGGCGCTGGTAACTTCGCTCATGGCGACCGAGGTGGCGCGGCGCGTGTCGTGGATTCCCTCCTCGAGATGGCGCTCGACATTTTCAATCACCACAATGGCGTCATCGACCACAAGGCCGGTGGCTAGGGTGATGCCAAAAAGGGTCAACGTGTTGATGGAGAAATTGAAGAGCTTGACGAAAGCGAAGGCGCCGATGAGAGAGACGGGGATCGTGACGGCGGGGATAAGGGTGCTGCGCCAAGTCTGGAGAAAGAAAAAAATGACAACGATAACAATCAGGATGGCTTCGCCGAGGGTGATGAGAACCTCGCGGATGGAGTCGCGGACGGCGGTGGTGACATTGAAGGCTTCCGCATACTGGAGACCCGGGGGGAATTGCTTGGCGAGCCGGGCCATCTCGATTTGAACGCCCTTCTCCACTTCCAGGGCGTTGGCATTGGAGAGCTGCATGATGCCGACACCGATGGCGGGATATCCGTTCAAGGTGAGATCAGCAGCGTAGCTTTCGGCGCCCAGTTCGGCGCGGCCGACATCGCGAAGCTGGACGATGGATCCATCCTTGGAGTGCTTGACAACGATGCGCTCGAAATCGGCGGGGTCCGTGAGGCGTCCGGAGGCGCGCACGCTGAGGGTATAGAGCTGTCCGGCGGCGATCGGAGCCTGGCCGATGGAGCCGGCTGCGACCTGGACGTTCTGCTCGGCGAGGGCGTTGGTGACGTCCTCGGCAGTGAGGCCGCGCTTGGCGAGGCGGACCGGATCCAGCCAGAGGCGCATGGCATACTTGCGCTCGCCCCAGATCATAACGTCACCGACGCCGGGGACGCGCTTCAGCGAGTCGCGCACATAGACGTCAAGATAATTGGAGATGAAGAGCGGATCGTAACGATTGTCCGGGGAGAAGACGCCATAGCCGAGGACGAAGGAACCGGAGTTCTTGTTGATGGTGACGCCGGTCTGCTGGACGGTGGCGGGCAGGCGTCCCTGGGCGGTGGAGGCGCGGTTCTGGACATCGACGGCGGCAATGTCCAGATTGCGGTCGAGCTTGAAGGTGGCGGTGATGGACGAAGAGCCGTCATTGCCGCTGTTGGAGGCGATGTAACGCATGCCTTCGGCGCCGTTGATGGCCTGTTCGAGCAGCGTAGTGACGCCGCTTTCCACGGCCTGGGCGTTGGCGCCCGTGTAGTAGGCGCTGACCGTGACCTGGGGCGGAGCCAGCACCGGAAACTGGGCGATGGACAGAGTGGGAATGGAGATGGCGCCGGCGAGAATGATGAGCAGCGAGCAGACGATGGCAAAAACCGGGCGGCGAATAAAAAAATCGACGAACAAAGTTTTCCTCCGCGGAGCTTTGCGACCTGCAACGGGTCAAAAGGATGCCCGCCGGTCGCTGACGCCGGTTAGGCCTGGGGAATGACGGGCATGCCATCGACCAGGTTCTGGGTTCCACCGACGATGACGGTATCCCCGGAGTTAAGGCCCTCTTCGACAACGTAACTGTTGCCGATCAGAGCGCCGAGTTTGACCGGCTTCTGCAGGGCGGCAGCGCCAGTTGGGCGCTGCACGACGAGGAAGACAAAGGACTGGGCTCCAAGACGAGACAGGGCAGTGACGGGAATCATCGGTTTACTGAGCTGCTTCCAGATGACGCGGGCGTGCACCAGTTGATCGTTGCGGAAGCGGCGGTCGGGGTTGGGAACGGGCGCTTTGATGAGCAGAAGCTGATTGGCGGCATCAACCCGGGGCGACACGAAGTTTACCTGGGTGGTGACATCGGTTGTAGCGTCCGGCTTGAGCAGCTCGACCTGGGTTCCGTTGTGCACGTCGGAGGAACGCTCGGCGGGTACATTGATATAAGCCTCGAGCTCGCCCCCGCGATCCAGCGTGGTGAGGATGGTGGTGTTGGTGACGCGATCCCCAACGCGGACGGGAATGTCTCCGATGACACCAGCGGCAGGGGCGCGAACGGTGAAGTAGCGCAACTGGACCCGCTGCTGGTTGATGAAAGCTTCGGTGGCATCCACGGTGGCCTTGGAGGAATCATGGTCGCTGATCGCGTTGTCATATTCCTGGCGGCTGATGACGCCGGCCTCAAACAGCTTGCGGGCGCGTTGCAACCGGAGCTGATTGTTAGCCAGGGTCGCCTGCTGCGACTGCCGGGTTGCCTCCTGCTGGTTGACGTTGGCCTGTTGGCGGCGCGGGTCGATCTCCATGAGGGCCTGGCCGGGTTCGACCACGGCGCCGGAGACGACAAAAATCTTGGTGATCTGACCCTCTACCTCGGGTTCCAGGACAGCGGCCGTGCGCGATTGCAAGGTGGCGAGGAACTCGGTGGAGTCGCCTACCTGCTGCAGTTCGACCTTCTCCACCTTGACGGGAAACGCAGGTATGCCTGCGTTAGCCTGGACGGGCTTTTTACAGGAGACCGAGAGGCAAAGCAGGGACGTAAGAATGACGGAAAGGAATCGACGTTGGCGAATCATGAATCTCCGGCGGATAAAGGGCCTTGCGCGTGGCAACCGATGGCGCGCTCGATGAAAGATGGAACCGCCCAAGGATAACAGAGGCAGGGGATATATTATATCTATCGATTTAAAATTTAAAGAGGCGGCGGGGCAGCCCGATCGCAGAATTTGTCATCGGATAAACGGGAAGGGACCCATGTGGGTGGGCGGATTGCATTACAAACCTGAAACACATTTGAAATACCGGGCACGCAGGACAGGATTGCGATGAGCAGGCTTGGGACGCGGCTGGTTTATTCGGAAAAAGCAAGATTGCCGATTGGCGAACACGTCTTCCACGCGGGCAAATACCGTGCCATGCGGGACCGGTTGCTGGCGCTGGGAGCCTTCACGGAGAGTGACTTCGTGGTGGCTCCGCCGTGCCGGGACGAGGACGCGCTGCTGGTCCACACCAAGCTGTGGCTGGACAAACTGAAACGGGGGACGCTGAGCACGCGCGAGGAACTGGAGCTGGAAGTACCGTACAGCAAAGAGCTGGTGGAGGCGTTCTGGCATGTGACCGGAGGATCGATTGTGGCGGCCGAACTGGCGCTGCGCAATGAATGCTGCGTCCACATCGGCGGCGGCTTTCATCATGCCTTTGCGGATCACGGGGAAGGATTCTGCCTGATCAACGACGTCGCGGTTGCCATCCGCTGCATGCAGCGCGACGGCCAGATTGCACGCGCCATGGTGCTGGACTGCGACGTGCACCAGGGCAACGGAACCGCGGCGATCTTCGGCACCGGCGACCCGGAGCCGTTTCCGCAAGCCTCGTGGACGGCCTCGCTGCTGGCTCCCAAGCGGGCGGCGCACGTCAAGACCAGCGCGGCGCGCGACGTATTCACGGTTTCGCTGCACCAGGAGAGTAACTATCCGTATTGGAAGCCGGCCTCGTCCATCGACGTGAATCTGGCGGACGGCACCACCGACGCCGAATACCTGGAGTGGCTGGATACGGCGCTAAGGGGCGCCAGAGAGCGCTTTGAACCGGAACTGATCTGCTACATCGCCGGGGCAGACCCCTACCAGTACGACGAGTTGGGCGGACTGGCGTTGACCATCGAGGGACTGAAGCAGCGCGACCTGGCGGTGTTCAACTTTGCCCGCGATCACGGCTTCCCGATCATGACCACCCTGGCCGGTGGCTACGCGCAGAACGCCCAGGACACGGTGACGATCCACATCAACACGGCGCTGGCGGCCAAAGAAGTTTTCGGCTAGGGGATTGGGCGGGCTGCCCCCTGGGAACCTGAGGTGCCAGCGCGGGACCACAGTTGAAAATTAGCGAGAATTCACCTTGGGGCGGCTGCCCCGGTCTGCTATAGTTGCGCGGCTGGTTTAGAGACCTGCAGAATTACGACTTCGGAAAGGGTAGCCATGGAAAGAGTCTCCCGCGAACTTGAGCGGCTATTCACAGTGACCGCCCTGATGACCGAGCCGGTGATCGCCTGCGATGGCTGCGGGCAGATGGTGTACGCCAATTTTGCCGCGAAAACACTGTTCGGCGAGATTGACATGGACAAAAACAGCATGGACGACTGCCCGGAGGCGCTGGGCCTTTTCGATTCGCATGGCGAACGCATGCTGGAGCCGGAGGAAATGCCGCTGACCCAGGCGGCATACGAAGGTAAGGTGGTGCGGGTCAATCTGCTGGTGCGGCAGGAAGAAGCATCCTCGCCGGTGGAAGCGACGGCGTTTCCAGTGCTGGACCACAAGGGCCGGCAGGTTGGAGCCATGATGGTGTGCCGTAGCCTGGGAGCTTTCCCGGAGCCGGGACGGGTGATCCCGCTGGCGTGATATTCTGAGGCCTCGCGGGTTTGCCCGCTGAGTTAGGCGGCAACGGCTTGGCGGCGGGTACGGCCGAAAGATGGCCTTCCGGCCGCTGACGCCCGGTAATTCAAGAAAACTTCACAGATGGACCGCCTTGCGCGGCTCCCCGGACTTATCTGATGTTCGAGAATCTAACAGACAAACTGCAGCGTGCATTCAAAAACCTTCGCGGCCAGGGAACCCTGACCGAGGAGAACATGGACGAAGCTTTGAAAGAAATCCGCCTTGCCCTGCTGGAGGCGGACGTCAACTTCAAGGTCGTCAAGGAATTGATCGAGCACATCCGGGCGAAGGCGATTGGCGTGGAAGTGCTGACCTCGCTGTCTCCCGCCGAGATGGTGATCAAGGTAGTGCGCGACGAGCTGATTGAGACCCTGGGGCGCGACACGGCCAAGTTCAAGTTCGCCTCGCAGCCGCCAACCGTGGTGCTGATGGCGGGCCTGCAGGGTTCCGGTAAAACCACGACCTCGGGCAAGCTGGCGGGCTGGTTCAAAAAGACCGGACACCGCCCGATGCTGGTTTCCGTGGACGTCTACCGTCCCGCGGCGCGGGAGCAGTTGAAGGTGGTGGCCAAGGCCGTGGGCGCGCACCTGTATGAAGGCTCAGGCGTCGAGAGCAACACCGAAAGCGTGGTGCGGCTGGCCAAGGAAGCGCGGCGCGATGCGGTCATCAACGGCTGCGACGTGCTCATTGTGGACACCGCCGGACGGCTGCACATCGACGAGCAGTTGATGGAGGAAATGCAGTCGCTGAAGCAGTTGCTGGCACCGCAGGAAGTGCTGTTTGTGGCCGACGCCATGACCGGGCAGGACGCGGTGAATTCGGCCAAGGAGTTCCACGACAAGCTGACCCTGACCGGCGTGGTGCTGACCAAGATGGATGGCGATGCGCGCGGCGGCGCGGCCCTGTCGATCCGCTCGGTCACCGGACAGCCGATCAAGTTCCTCGGCGTGGGCGAAAAGTACGACGCCATTGAGCCCTTCCATCCCGACCGCGTGGTGGGCCGCATCCTGGGCATGGGCGATATGCTTTCGCTGATCGAAAAGGCGGAAGAAAAGATTGACAAGAAGAAGTCCGAGGAGTTTGCCAAGAAGGCGTTGAGCGGCGACGGCTTCTCGCTGGGTGACTTCCGCGAGCAGTTGCGGCAGGTGAAGAAGATGGGCTCGTTGCAGTCGATTCTTGGCATGCTGCCCAAGGTGGGACCGTTTGCGCAGATGCACCAGTCGGGCAACAAGGTGGACGAGAAACAGTTGACGCGGGTGGAGGCCATCATCAACTCGATGACGCCCTACGAGCGCGACCATCACGAGGTCATCAACGGCTCGCGGCGCAAGCGAATCGCGCGCGGCTCCGGAACCAGCGTTCCGGAGGTGAACAACCTGCTGCGGCAATACGCGCAGATGCGCAAGATGTTCAAGTCGATGGGCAAACCGAGCTTTGCCAAACGCCTGGCGGGGATGAAGATGCCGGGGATGTAGAGCAAAGTTTCAAGGTTTCAACGTTTCAAGGTTTCAAGGTTGGAAGAGCAAAGACAAGTGCATGAGCACGGATCGATCCGCACGCCCTGAAGGAATTCAGGGCGTTTGCTATTGCGCTGACATCCAGAACGATCACGGTTTTGCGATAGTTGGATATATGGCCTGTTCTCGTCAGCAATCCAGAAACTCTGGAGTTTATTCACGTTCGGGCCTAGAGTATCAACCACATGCGGAGAAGTGCGGCGGAACCTGTCTCTCTGGAATCGTTCATTGGAAGTGAGAGACTCTGTGACAATTGCATGAGAAACAAGATAGTGAGCTATATGCGCAAGTTTGTCACCTCACCGTGGACGATGGTGGCTTGAGCGTTTGTTCTTGATTGGCTCGCAGCGTTACTCGCCAGCAGCGACTTCTCTTTAGGCATGCGTTCTGTTTATCACAATTTTGTGGTACTTGTATTCTTCACTCTGGCAGCTGCACTATTTCTGGAATGGGGTGGATTCACGAAACACCTCCTCTTTCCGGAACGGAACATCTTATGCAAAGTTCTTTCCAATTTTGTGTTCGTTTCGGGTATGTGGCTACTGATACTTCTTTGGAGGCATTCGCGTTTCTCGTTCCGTAGGTAAGGTCAGATCCCTTCAAAATTCCTGATGCAAAATCGCCCAGTATCCAACAAACTCGAAGCGACGGGTAGGCTGTTCTCTACAACTCACAGATGCGCCATGCCTAACTGAGCCGTGATCTTTGGCACTCGCTGATTGATGTGACTCCGGTGGTGCCGCCCGCCCTTCTCTCAGGCTAGCGCCAAATCTTTCATCTTTGCTACCCGAGGGAACGGGCGAATCTTCGGCTGTTTGGTCTTCTGCGCCTGCCACAGGTCATACTGCATCTGCATCTTCAGCCAGAACTCAGGCGAGGTGCCAAGGGCCGCCGCGAGCCGCAAAGACATTGCCGCCGAAACTCCCGCCCGCCCGTTCAAAATCCGCGACAGATGCGCGCGGGTCACGCCCAAACGCTTCGCCGCCTCGGCAACCGTCATCTCGCCCAGGTAGTCTCGCAAAACCTCTCCGGGATGCGCTGGATTGAAAATCATGGCCTTACCCTCCTAGTGATAATCCTGGTAGTCCACCAGTACCGCGTCTTCGCCTTCGAACAAGAATGTGAGCCGCCAGTTGCCGCTCACGCTCACCGACCAGTGTCCCGCGAGATTTCCCTTTAATGGATGCAGGTCATAGCTTGGTGCGTTCATGTCTTCGGGCCGGATTGCCACATCCAGAGCGGTCAGCAATCGCTTCAACCGCGGCGCATGTTTAGGCTGGATGCCGGCCTTCGAGCCAGACTCCGCAAACTGCTTCAGTCCCTTGTGACGGAAGCTCCTGATCATTCGTATAGCGTATAGCTACACTATACGATTCGTCAATGCCAATCGAGAGGGGCAATTCCGTGCGCGAGTGGTTTTCTTTTGCGGCGACTTTGCGCGTCCCATGTTGCGAACAGGCCAAATGGGTCCGCACTCATTGAGGCCGTGACCGATCGTGGGCAAGAAGTTGCTTGGTATCCAACAATCCCGATACACGGCAACCCCGCGCCTGCTCTATTCCCCAATCCCGGCGAACAGGTCGGTCTCCATTGCCATTGCGGTGACATCGGCGGTGGCGGCCAGATGGAACAGTTCGTCTTCGCCGGCCTGCTGCTGGGCATGCTCAAAGATGGGTTGCAAAGGCCTCTGCGAAGTGTGTTTGGCGAACGCCTCGTTCTTGCGCTGGATGTAGGGGCCGACAGCGATGCGCGCGGTTACCGGTGACAACGAGACGGCCGGGCGCTCCTTCAAGGAGAACTCGGCGGTGGCGTAATAAAGTTTCTTGGCCTGCCAAGGGGTGAGGCCATGCTGAAGCTGTTTGGCGTAGCGTGTGCTGCGGGCGGCCCACTGGAAGGCAGCGGAGGTGAACATCCCGGCCATGCCGTGGTCGGGATGGGCGGTGACAAAGCCTTCGGCTCCGAAGGTGAGGACGACGTGCGGGCGCAGGCTTCGGATGGCGTGGACGATCCGTCCAGTAACGGTGTAGAAGCCCTCGCGATCCAGGGCGCCGTCGGAGTAGTCCAGCACCTGGCAGTGGGCGACGCCGAGGTGATGGCACGAGGCGGCAAATTCCGTGCGGCGCACGGCCTTGAGTGCCTCATCGCCGACGGCGTCACCGCGGTTGGCGGCGCGCTCTCCGGCGGTAAGGCAAAGGACGGAACACTGGACCCCGGCGTCGGAGTACCTGGCCAGAACTCCACCGAAGCATCCCGCTTCATCATCGGGATGCGCTACGACACAGAGCAGCTTCAGCATGGGATTTCCTCGAACATAAAATCCAGTTTGCGCTGCCGTCCCTGGCTGGCGGCGGCCACGGGCGCGTAGCTCAGGCGATGCAGAGGCGAGGGTCCGTACTGGCGCAGGGCAAGCTTGTGGCGCGGGGTGGCGTATCCCTTGTTGCTGGCAAGGCCGTAGTGGGGATACACGGGGTCCAAGGCTCGCAGAATGGCGTCGCGATGCACCTTGGCGAGGATGGATGCGGCGGCAATGGAAGCCGAAAGCGCATCACCATGGATGATTTTCCGCTGCGCGCAGCCGGTATCCAGGGTGGCGGCATCGACCAGGAGAAAATCCGGGCGCGGCTGCAGGCGCTCAACTGCCAGCTTCATGACCAACAGGCTGGCCTGGTAGATGTTGATGCGGTCGATGACGGCGGCGTCGACTTCGGCGACGGCCCAGGCAATGGCGCGCCGCCGGATGCGCAGGGCAAGCTCCTCGCGAGTCTCTTCCGGCAGCAGCTTGGAGTCGCGTAATCCGCGGATGCGATCGGCAGGATTGAGAATGCAGGCGGCGGCCACGACACATCCAAACAGCGACCCGCGGCCGACCTCATCGACGCCGGCCACCAGGCGGGCGCCACTTTGCCAGGCCGCTTTCTCAAAGCTCGTAGTGCACTTGAGGCTCTTGAGCAGACGCAACTTGGCCGCCGCAGCGGAGAGCACTGGGCGGGAGCCGTCGGGCAGGTGTGGGTGCGTGGGTTCAGACACGTCGCTGTAAGATTCGCACCGCGAGCAAGACGAATGCAAGTGTCTGGAGCCGCGGCGAATAGACCCGGGTGTCCCAATTCGCAAATGGCGTGCCGCGCCCACGCTTTAAAAAACTGTCCGGCGGAAATCGCCCACGGCCCGCAGCGCGAAGACTACCGCCAGGCCGCGAACAGTTCACAGCTTGCTATCAACGGTGTGCCGGATGGGCTCGGTTACGGTTGCAGTTCGATCCAGCTTGTCCCAGGAAAAGTGACGGCCATCGATGGCGCGCCGCAGCGTCTTGATGAGCACGAGGGAGAACAACTGGCGGTAGGCGAAGCGCTGCAGCCAGACGTGTCCGAGCAGCCACCAGTCGCGGCGGTCGCGTCCGTGGCGGCGCTCCAGCGAGAAGGCGATGACGGAGGCGATGAAGTCGATGACCAGGAACATGAGGAAGAACAGTACAAGCTGGTCAAAGCTGGCCGGGTCGGCGGTCTCGGGATGGAAGTGCTTGTCCCAGACCAGGTATTTGACACAACCGACGACGAACATGATGTCGATGAAGGGCGAGACCAGGGGCAGTAAAATCTGGAAGATGACGATGTTGGGCAGGGCGACAAAGCCCAGCGCGCCTTTGCGGGCGAACGCGGAGCGATGCTTCCAGACCGCCTGCAGGATTCCGAACGACCAGCGGAAGCGCTGGCGCATCAGTCCATTGGCGGTGGTTGGCGCCTCGGTGTAAGCCAGGGACCGGTCCTCGTACTCCACCTTGTAGCCGTTTTGCAGCAGGGCCATGGTGAGGTCGGCGTCTTCGGCGACGGTGTCTGTCTTGTAGCCTCCCGCCTGGCGCACGGCTTCCGTTCTCCAGGCGCCAATTGCGCCGGGAACGACGCAGACGGCGCTGAAGACGTTGAGAGCGCGACGGTCAAAATTCTGGCTGGTGATGTACTCAAGGGCCTGCCACCGGGTCCAGAGGTTGACGCGATTGCCGACCTTGGCATTTCCAGCCATGGCCGCAATCCGGGCATCCTGGAAGTGAGGGACCAGGTAGGCGATGGCGTCGCTGGCGATGATGGTGTCGGCGTCAATGCCGACGAAGATTTCCTCGGTGACGAACTGCAAGCCGTAATTGAGCGCCTTGGCTTTGCCGCCGTTCTCCTGGCGCAGGATGGTGACGCGGCCAAGGGCGATTTCCTCGGCAAACTGGGCGCGTGCGACCTCGCAGGTGCGATCCGTGGAGCCGTCATCGATGACCACGACATGCAGGTTGGGATAGGTGGAGCAGAGGACGCTCTGAATCGTCCGGGTGATGACCTTCTCCTCGTTGAAGGCGGGAACCAGGACGGCGACGGCGGGTTGGAAGTCGGAGTTGTCCGTGGCCTTCTCCGTGGCATGGCGGCGCAAACGGTCAAAGATCGCGGCGGCGCCGACGCAGACCAGGCGGCCGCTCATGAGAACGTCGCCAACGAAGAAGACGAAGACAATGAAGGCGTTGACGGCTCCGAAGATGAGGAAGCCGGCCGAATCGACCGTGGCCCAGATGCGCTCGTTGGTCGAGATGGGAGCCATGACATCGGCGTAGCTTTTGCCCAGCAACTCGTGTACGGAGACGATCGCATAGCCGCGCGCGCGCAGCCCTTCGATGATCATGGGAAGGGCTTTGACGGTGTTGCCGCGGTAGCCGCCGCCATCGTGCAGCAGGATGATGGAGCCGCGCCCAAGTTGACTCATAACGGACTGGGTGATCTGCTCGGGCGTGGGACGCGGGTCATCGCGCCAGTCATCCGGATCAATCTTGTCGCCGACGGTGATATACCCCATGCTCTGGGTGAGTTCGAGGGGACGAACCTCATCGGCAGTGTCGGGCTCCTGGTCCACGTCATACGGGGGACGAAAGAGCGCGGGCTTGATGCCGAGCTTGGCCGCCAGCAGGCGCTCGGTGAGGTTCAGCTCGACGCGCAGGTACTGGGCGCTGATGATGCTGATGTCGGGATGGGTGAAGGTATGATTGCCGATCTCATGGCCTTCGCGAAAAACGCGCTTCAGCAGCGACGGATACCGTTCCGCCTCGAGGCCGATGGTGAAGAACACCGCTTTGACGTTGTAGTGCTTGAGAATGTCGAGAATCTTCGGCGTCCACTGCGGGTCTGGGCCATCGTCGAAACTGATGACGACCTCTTTGGCGGATCCGCCATAAGCCTCGAGACGGTAGGGGCTGGGCAGATCCTGGAAAATTTCGTCGGTGATCAGCCCGGTGGCGTCAAGGGTGATGTTGCGGGTGCCGGCCGAGGGCTTGCTCTCGATGCGCAGGATGTCGCCATCGCCTTCGATGTCCACGTCCTGGCCGGGATCGACCACTTCGAGTTTGTCCGGCGCGTCGGTGTCGCGGGGTGAATCCCACACCTTCCAGAGGGAGCGGTCCTCGGAGCCGAGCCGCCAGAGGGCAAAGGTCGAGAGTCCAAGCGAGCGCGCCGCGCGCATCTGGTTAAGCGCGGTGACGGCGTCCAGATACCAGACATCATGGCGGTTGTTGGCGCCATCCAGATACGTGAAGTGGGGGTTCAGCATGTCGGAGTCAAAGTCGATGTCGGACTCGGAATCACGCGCCTCCAGCCATGCCTCCTGCACGTTGACGTTGTGCACGCCGGCCATGCCTGGTTTTCCCTTGGCAGCGGTCGTCCAGTCGTATCCGTAGTTGCCAATGGCGCAGATGATCTTCTCGCGCGGGATGCGCCGCAAGGCCGCCTCCAGATTCTGGGTGAACCAGTCCTGGCTGGCAATGGGGCCCGGCGGGCCTCCGGGATAGTGCTGGTCGTAGTTCATCAGGATCAGTCCGTCGGCCAGCTTGGACAGGTAGGCGTAATCGTAATCCGGGTTATTGGCGGGCACGCTGAGGTAAAGCTTTTGATTGCGCTGATGGAGGCTGGAAGCAAGCTCGGCAATCAGGGCGCGGTATCCGGGCTGGGCCTCCGTGGGAATAGCCTCGATGTCCACGGTCAGGCCCTTGTAGTTGTCACTGCCAAGGAAAGTGTTTATCTGCTGGAGGAAGCGGTCGCGCCCATCCTTGGAGTCGAGCATCGTGGCGATGTCACTGCGCCATTCGTTGACGATGGGATCGAAGTTATTGACCATCGGCAGGACGTCAACCTGGGCGTTGCTGCTCTTGATCAGGGACATGAGCTTGGGATCGATCTGGGCGACATGGCCGTTTCCGATGACGTTGAACAGGACGTTGTTCTCATCCACGGCTTGCAGATTTCCATCGGCCCCCAGGACGTGCAGCCACTCGGGAAAGACGAAGTCGATCTGGTGAATGTACTCGCGCAGTTCGCTGTAGCTGGCCGCGTCCCAGGTCACATAGAATGCGCCACGAATCCCTTCGCCGGAGTTCAAGACGACTTCGGAAGCTGGGATTCGCGTCTTGCGGTGCGTGCTTTTTCGCTGCGGCTTCTTGTGCTCATTGAGCTTGAGGGCGCGATAGTTCTTCTTCTGTTCAGCCAGCAGCACGGCGGGAATGCTGGTCTTGCGCACGATGGTGATGACGAAAAAGACGATGAGCAGACTGAGTACGACCACCGCAACGTCAGTCGTCTGGCGAATCCGCTTCCAGCGGCGCCGGTCAGGATCGAAAAATATGGGCTTGGACATTCCTTAATTGCCGTCGCTCCTATCGTATGGCCCGCATCTGCCGCCGTCAATGAAGCATGCGCGGCCGCGCGGTTGGCCTCCACTCCGCCGTGCGTCATCTGTTATATTCGGTCGTGCTCACCTTGCTGCGCAGGCATCCCTGGTGGTTTGCCGCCACAACCATGGCGGCGGTGTTGCTGCGCCTGTTTTTCGTCTTGAAGCTGCCGGTGATCGCCGGCGATTCGCTGGTCTACGGCGACATTGCCAAGTGCCTGATCAATAACCATATGTTCGGCATGGAAAAGGCATCCGGGTGGGAGCCGACTCTGATCCGCCTGCCGGGTTATCCGTTCTTTCTCGCCTTCACGTTTTTGATCTGGGGACAGGACCATTACATTGGCGCCACGCTGGTGCAGCTTGTCTTTGACGTGCTGACCTGCTTTCTGGTGGCTGACATTGCACGGCGGGTTGTGAACGATCGGGCGGCGCAAACCGCATTCCTGCTGGCGGCTTTCTGCCCGTTTCTGATGAACTACGTGGCTACGCCGCTGACCGAGTGCCTGGAAATCTTCTGCATCGCGGCCGCCATCGATAGCGCGGTGATTGCCCTGGATGCGCGGCTCCTGCGCTGGTGGGCGCTGTGCGGCGTGGCATGCGCGGGAGCGATCCTGTTGCGTCCGGACGGCGGCCTGATCCTGATCTCGATCGGCCTTGCCGTGTTGCTGCGCGGGCTGCGCGAGCCCGGACGGCGGCGCGAGTTATTTGCCGCCACCCTGCTGCTGGGCGCCGTCTCGCTATCCCCGCTGCTGCCGTGGACGATTCGCAACTGGAGGGTGATGCACGTCTTCCAGCCGCTGGTGACCACCCATGCCAGCGATCCGGGCGAATACCTGCCGATGGGATGGGAACGCTGGTTCAAGAGCTGGCTGATCGACTATGCCAGCGTCGAGGATGTGGGCTTCCGCGTTCCCGGCGACACCATCGACGTGGGCGACATTCCCGACCGCGCCTACAACTCCGAGGCCGGGCGGGCACTGGTGCACCGCCTGCTGGACGAATACAACCGGAACCACCAGATGACGCCGGAGCTGGACCGCCAGTTTGCGGCGCTGGCCGCCGAGAACGTGCGCCTGCATCCGCTGCGCTATTACCTGCTGCTGCCGGTGGCCCGCATGCTGGACATGTGGTTCCGGCCCCGCACCGAGATGATGCCGCTGGACACGCACTTCTGGGAGATGGAACAAGATCCGCACGACTCCTGCTGCGCCATTGCGCTGGGATTGCTGAACCTGGCCTACGTGGCGGCCGCCCTGGGCGGCGCATGGCTGATGCGCGGCCGCATCCGCTACCTGGGATTGCTGCTTGCCTATCCCATCTTGCGCTCGCTGTTCCTGGCAACCACCGGCGCGGCGGAAGACCGCTACACCCTGGAGTGCTTCCCGTTTTTGTTTGTTCTGGCCGCCGCCCTGCTGCTGTGGTGGCAAGGGCGCAGCCGGGGCGCAGAGACGAGCCCATTCACGGATACGCCCCCGGCAGCAAAGGCCGGAGGCTGAGTTGTGGTTCGGGAGATTTCCTAGGAGGGCGACGGAATTGGACCCGCGGCATCGTCGAAGGGCGAGTCGCTCATGCGGAAGCTGGTGCGAATGTGCTCGCTGAGCAACTCGGCGGCCTGGCGATTGGCTTCGCGGTCACTGCGCAGAAGATATTTCATGGCTTCCACCAGCACCCGCTGTCCCTCGAGATACCTGGGATCGTCGGTGCGGAGGCGGGTGCGCCGGGTTGGGTCCGGCAACGCCGCGATGATTACTACTTTGGGTTTGGCCATGAAACTCCTTGATGAATCAGACGCGCGCTGGGCGCTGGCGGTTGCAGAATTAAGAGAATGCGGCCTCCACCCGGCGCCGGTCAGTTGGGGCTGATGTACTTGGTCCGGCCCGTGGTCTTGAGCTTGAAGGCGTCGCGCGGCAGAGGCCGGTTGACCTGGATCGAGGTGTAGGTGGCGATGCGATAATCGCCGCCGCCCTCCAGGAATTCCTGCTTCACGCTCATCCCCGTCTGCTGATCGATCCAGATCCTGATCTGGCTGAACATATTCCTTACCTTCTGCGCCTTGGGCACCAGCTCGATCTTATAGGTGGCCTTGCCGTCAAAGTTCTCCGCACCCACGTAGCGCAGATCGAAGCTTTTCGCCAGGTCGTGGCCGCGGCCGCCAAAGCCGAGCGTCAGGTAAGCTTCAAAGTCCCCGCGGTTCTTGCCTGCCTTGTAGCTGGTCACCTCATCCGCCTTGGGCAGATAGACCTGCAAGCCGTCCTTTTCCGTAAATAGCACGTACTTCGGGGCGGGATAGGTAATCTCGGCAGCCATCTCCACGTTGGAACCGGCGCGGCGGAAGTACATCACGCCCTTCTGGATGTCGTGGTCGTTGACCACCTTCTGATACTGGTCCCACACAAATTCCGTCTGCACGTTCTTGAAGTTCGCGCTCTTGCTGTCCAGCAGGTTCAAGACCTGTTCCAGGTCGACGGGCTTGGCCTGGCCCAATGCGGAGGTCGCCAAAAGGACGGCCAGGGATGCCACGAGCACCAGTCTTTTCATTGCACTCTCTTTTCGAACACGGTCCCACCGGGAAGGCTGCTACCGCCGAACCCAGACATGATATCCCACGAGATTGCCCTTGCTGTCCAGCTCGGGCGCCCAGCGCTTGATCTTCACATAGCCGCTGATCGGCTCGATGACGCGCTGCAGATCGGCCTGGGTGTCCGCCGGCGTGCCGCCGTTCACATCGCGCGCATCCACCCGGAAGATGAGTCCGTTGTCGCCGTCCGGCATGACCAGGACGCTCTTGGGACGGGGCTGGCGCTCGGCCGGTTTGTCCTTGTAGTTGATGAAGTGCGGGGTCACAAAAATGATCAGCAGGATCAGCGTGACCATCACATCGTAGTGGAAGGATCCGCGCGGATAGGTCCACCAGATGTAGCCTTTGATTGTCTGCCACGCTTTTTTCATTGCACGTCTCTCATTGCACATCCAGTTTATTCGATCATGGAGCTGGCGCAGGGCCGATTGCCGCCGGAGACCGCTCCGCGCCCGGGGGTTTACAGCTTGCGCGCCTCGATTTTTTCCGCGCCGATGTAGGGGCGCAGCGCCTCGGGAATCAGGACGCTGCCGTCCCTCTGCTGGTAATTCTCAACAATGGCGACCCAGGTGCGGCCAACCGCCAGCCCGCTGCCGTTGAGGGTGTGCACCAGTTCGGCGCCTTTCCGGCCCTCGGGCTTGTAGCGGATATTGGCCCGCCGCGCCTGGAAGCTCTCAAAGTTCGAGCAGGAGGAAATTTCGCGGAACAATCCCTGCCCCGGCAACCAGACTTCCAGATCATACGTCTTGGCCGAGCTGAACCCCATATCGCCGGTTGACAGCAGCATGCGGCGATAGTGCAGGCCCAGCCGCTCCAGCACCTCTTCGGCCGAGCGCGTCAGCTTCTCGTGCTCGTCGTAGCTCTGCTCGGGACGGGTAAACTTTACCAGCTCCACCTTTTGAAATTGATGCTGGCGAATGATGCCGCGGACATCCTTGCCGTAGGAGCCCGCCTCGCTGCGGAAACACGGCGTGTAGGCAGTGAGCGAAATCGGCAGGCGCGAGGCTTCCAGGGTCTCGTCGCGGAAGATGTTGGTGACCGGAACCTCGGCCGTGGGAATCAGCCAGAGGTCGTGCTCGCCCTGCGGAACCCGGAACAGGTCCTGCTCGAACTTGGGCAACTGGCCGGTGCCGTACATGGACTCCGAGTTGACCAGGTAGGGTGGCAACACTTCGGTGTAGCCATGCTCGCGGGTGTGCAGGTCGAGCATAAAGTTCATCAGGGCGCGTTCGAGCTTGGCGCCGAGGTCCCAATAGAGGGCGAAGCGGGCGCCGGTAATCTTGGTGGCGCGCGCCAGGTCCAGAATGCCAAGCTGCTCGCCAAGCTCCCAGTGCGGCTTGGGAGTGAAGTCGAACTCCGGCGCCTTGCCCCAGCGCTTCACCTCGACGTTGGCGGTCTCATCCTTGCCCACCGGCACGGATTCGTGCGGCAGGTTGGGGATGGTTTTCAGGATGTTGTAGAGGGCGGTGTCGGCTGCCTTGGCCCGCTCTTCCAGGGCCGGAATGCCTTCCTTCAGCTTGACGACCTCGGTGCTCAGCGACTCCAATTCAGACTTCTGCGCGGGCGTGATCGATCCCTTTTTCTCCGCACCCATGAGCGGGCCGATCTTCTTGCTGAGCTCGTTGCGGCGGGCCAGCGCGGTCTCCAACTCGCGGGTCAGGGTGCGGCGCTGGCTGTCCATCTGGCGGAAACCGCCAAGAACTTCTGCGGGGTTTGCGCCACGGCTGCGCAGCTTCTCTTCCACCACGGATAAGTGCTCGCGGACAAAGGCAAGGTCTAGCATAAGAGGTAAGGATATCAAGAACGCCGGACCGAAGGCGAGGAGCAAAACCGGACACTGCGACCGGCTTCACCTGGAAACTGGACTGCCAGGAAGTCGTACTAAATCGTCCGCCGGCAGTTTCCTTAGTAAACAATCTGGATATATACTGCATCGCCCGCCAGAATCATCGCGGGAAATCCAGTGCGCAAGACAGGAGATTGCAAACAATGAGAAAGAGTGTGGGGATTCTCGTTGGGTTTTTCCTCGTATTGGTATCCCTGGGAACTGCCGTTGCGCAGCAACCGGGCCTCAACCAACCACCGAAAGTTCTTTTGATCATCCGCGAATTCCTGAAGCCGGGAAAAGACGGGATGCCGCATGAGAGGACGGAGAGCGCTTTTGTGCAGGCGCTCAGCCGCGCCAAGGAGCCGGTTCACTACCTGGGCATGAACTCCCTGTCGGGAAAGACACGGGCGCTGTTCCTGGTCCCCTATGACTCGTTCGAAGCCTGGGAAAAGGACAGGCGGTGGGTCGAGCACAACCCCGCTCTCTCCGCTGAACTGGACCGGGCCACCGTTGTCGACGGCGAACTGCTGGAGTCCGTCGACCAGGGCGCCTTTACCTACAGCGAAGAATACAGCTACCACCCGGCGGTCAACATGGCGCAGATGCGCTACTTTGAGATCGAGGTTTTCCAGACGCGCCCAGGACACCACGCCGAATGGGATGAGGCGGTGAAGCTGGTGAAGGCAGCCTATGACAAAGCCCTGCCGGACGCACACTGGGCCACCTACCAGGCGATCCTGGGAGGCAGGGAACGCTACATTGTATTTACCCCGATGAAGTCCCTGGCGGAACTGGACCAGGAGATGACGGCCAACAATTCGTTCATGGCCGCCATGGGCATGGACGGGATGAAGAGACTCGAAGAACTGACGGCGGCGGGGATTGAATCGACCGAAACAAACCTGTTCGCCTTCAATCCCAAGATGAGCTACATTTCCGAGGACTGGATCAAGGCGGACCCGGCTTTCTGGAAACCGAAGGCGGAGCCCGCGGCGGCAAAGAAGCCAGTGGAAAAACCGGCGGCCAACTAAAAAAACAGATGGTCAAAGAGCAGGAAGAAGGAGGAGGAACATGCGGATGTCCCTCCTTTTACTTTGCGCGCTTTCACCTCGCATTCACGGGTCTGCACTACACTATTCTTCGTATGCGCCGCCAACTTCGTAGTGCCATCGCTCTGCTCGTTTTCGGCCTGTGGGCCGTCGCCTCTTTTGCCAGCGCCTATAACGCCCAGCCCAGGCTGGTGGTCATCGTGGTGGTGGATCAACTGCGCGGCGATCTGCTGGAACGCTATCACGACGACTTCGGTGAGGGCGGCTTCCGCCTGCTGATGGATCACGGTGCCTGGTTTACCTCCTGCTACTACAACTACGCGGCCACCAAGACGGCGCCGGGGCACTCGACCATTGGCACGGGTACCTATGTGCTGGGGCATGGGATTCTTGCCAACGACTGGTGGGATCCGAAGTTGCGCCGCATCGTCACCAGCGTGGAGGACGAGAGCACCAGGCCGCTCGGGCTGCCTGACGGTGCCGAGGGCGTGCGCTGGAGTTCGTCGCCCCACAACCTGCAGACGGACACCATCGGCGACGAACTGAAGCTGGCCACCGGAGGGCGCGCCAAGGTTTACGGCGTCGCCTTGAAGGATCGGGCGGCGATTCTTCCGGTTGGTTTTTCCGCCGATGCGGCGTTTTTCCTCGATGCGCAATCGGGCGCATTTGTTACTTCCACGTACTACATGCAGAAGGCGCCGGAGTGGCTGCTGCGGTTCAACGCCGGCAAAACGCGCGCGGCCTATCTGAATCGCGAGGTGAAAGACGCGTCGGGCAAGGTGTTGCGCTCGACCGCCCCGGCAAAGGACGCCAAGGGCAAGGAAATGTCTTTCTACGACCTGGTGGGGCCGACGCCCTGGGGCAATGACTACACGGCCGATATTGCCAGGCAGATCATCGACAATGAGAAACTTGGCACCGGAGCGGTGACCGACCTGATCTCCATCAGTTTCTCCTCGCCCGATATCCTGGGCCACGCCGTGGGGCCAGACTCGCCCGAGCAGCAGGCGATGCTGGTGGCGCTGGACCGCACCCTGGCGGGATTCTTCGCGTATCTGGATGGCAAGTTGGGCAAGGGCAACTGGGCGGTGGCGCTGACAGCCGATCATGGCATTGCGCCGATGGCGGACTATGCCGGCAAGCTGCGGATTCCCGCCTTCAACTTCAGCTCCACGGACATGCGCACGCAGTTGAACCACATGCTGAGTGCGCAGTATGGCAAAGAAGCCGAGTACGTGGTCTACATCGACTACCCGGTCCTGTACCTAGATTCGGAGGCCTTCGCAGCCGTGCAGGTGAACCAGGCGGATGGAGAAAAAGCGGTGGGCGAGCTGATGCTGAAGCTGGGATTCCGCAACTACGCGACAAAGTTGCAGATGGGCGCCGGGGAGTTGAAGAACAGCATCTTCCGGCAGCAGATTCTGAATTCCTACTCGCCGCTGGGAGGATGGTACGTCACCGGATTCCTGCCGCCGTTCCAGATCGCCGCCGCCACCGGCACCACCCACGCGGTGCCCTACAGCTATGACGCGCACGTGCCCCTGGCGTTTTACGGAGCGGAGTTCCGCGCCGGCGTCTACCGCGAGAGCGTGGAGCCGGTGGACCTGGCGGTGACCTTGAGTTCCCTGCTCCGCATCAACAAGCCGGCGAGCGCCGTAGGCAGAGTGCTTGACGAGGCATTTGCCGGCCCGGCAGCGGTTGCCGTCGCTGCGACCCCGGCCACGAAGTAGAATGAAGGAATGAGCCCGAGCAATCCCGAGCAGCCAGTGGAGCCGGCAAGCACGGCTTCCACTCCGAACTCCACCCCAGCGCCCGCAGCGCGGCCATCGCGGCGCGCTGCGCCAACCCTTGATATGAGTGTCCGGATCGCGGGCATCGTCTTGAAAAATCCGATTCTGGCGGCCTCTGGAACGTTCGGTTATGGCATTGAGTTTGAAGACATTGTCGCGCTGGAAAAGCTCGGAGGCTTTGTCGTCAAGGGACTGTCGCGCGAGCCCATGCCGGGCAATCCTCCGCCCCGCCTGTTTGAGACGGCGGCGGGAATGCTGAATGCGATTGGCCTGCAGAACATTGGGGCGCGCGCGTTTGTGGAAGAAAAGCTGCCCCAGCTGCAGAAAATCAAAGACACGGTGGTGATCGCCAACGTCTATGGCTACAGCACGGAGGATTACGAAGCAACGATCCGCATTCTGAACGAAGGCGAAGGGATTGCGGCTTACGAGCTGAATGTTTCCTGCCCGAATGTGCGCTATGGCGGAATCGCCTTCGGGCAGGATCCGGCGTTGCTGTCCGAAGTGGTGGCCGGGGCGCGCGCCGCCTCCAGGCGGCCGCTGATCGTCAAGCTTTCGCCCAACGTGACCAGCATCGCACAAATGGCGCGGGCCGCGGAAGATGCGGGCGCGGACGCGATCTCACTGGTGAATACCTTCCTGGCGATGGCCATTGACCCGGTAACGCGGCGGCCTCGCATCTCCAATGTGACGGCGGGGCTGAGCGGCCCGGCGATCAAGCCGATCGCCGTGCGCATGGTGTACGAGGTGGCACAGGCGGTGAAGATTCCCATCATCGGCATCGGCGGCATCAGCACCCCGGAGGATGTGGTGGAATTCCTGCTGGCGGGAGCTACCGCGGTGGAAGTGGGTACGGCGAATTTCTGGGATCCGCGGGCTTGCGAGCGGCTGGTGAAGCAGTTGGAACGCTGGTGCCTGGAGCAAGAGATTGAAAGCGTGGCCAGCTTGCGCGGGGGATTGATACTAAGCTGAGCGCCGCACAATAATTCACTCCATGGATCATCGCCGGAAGAACCAAGCTGACGCAACCGGCAATGCTTGCGCAGGATGGCCCATGATGGACCAAACAGTACCCCTCCGCGCAGGAGGGGTTGCTTTTGCGATCCATTGTCGCCGCTTAGTGGCCGCCGGAGATTCTGACCCGCAATTCCTCGGGTAGGCGTTCGCGCAGATTTTCCGGGAGGCGGTCGTGCAGATTGCGTGCTCTGGTGAGGGCCGCGTCCTTGACCACGAGCGGAGCGGGAGTGGAGACGGCCACCAGCAGCCAGATCAGAGCCGAGAGCGCAAAGCCGCAGAGCGCGCCAAGTTCAAGCCAGAGGGCGTGCGGCGGAAAGAAATGGTGGATTACGGCGAAGGCGAAGACGAAGACGAAGGCCGAGACCGTGGCCAGGGTGATGAGAGTGATATCGATGGTGCGATGAAGCTTCTGGCGCGAGCGGCAGTGTTCGCAGGCGGCCAGATGGGCCTCATAGTCACCACTCATCTCCGGCGCCAGGCCGGTGATGTCATAGCGCCAACCCGCAAGGATATGGCCGACGAATGGATCGATGCATTGACTCATAATCAATCAATTCAATCTATATGGTAAGGGCCGACAGGGGCATGTCCTGCGAAGCCAGAACCAGACGGTTGCCCCACAGCACCTGACGCATCCCCAGGGCCCGCTCAGCTGCGATCCGCGCCAAGTCCGGGAGATTATTCTGCTCAGACAAGTGAGCCAAAATGAGGAATGCCGCACTCCCATCATAATCCGTTGCAAGAAATTCCGCGAGAGCCTGGTTGGAGAGATGCCCAACCCTGGACATGACGCGCTGTTTTACGGCCCAGGGATAAGGGCCAAGGCGAAGCATTTCCAGATCGTGGTTGGATTCCAGAATCAGTCCGTCGCAGCCGCGGAGTTGATCGCGGACGTTCTGCGGCAGGAAGCCGAGATCGGTGGCAATGGCCATGTGCACGCCTTCGGCAGTGAAACGGAAACCGACGGGATCAGCGGCGTCGTGGGGAATGGTGAAGGGCATGACCTCGATGTCTCCGACGCTGAACCCTTTGCCGGGAGAAAACAATTCGAGACGCTCGGCCCGCACCTGGTTGCCCGCTGAATCCTTGTACTGGCGCTGCCAGGCGCCGTGCGTGGGCGCGGTGAGGTAGACGGGCAAGCGAAACTTTTTGGCCATGACGTGTACACCGGCGACGTGGTCGGCGTGCTCGTGGGTAATGAGAATGGCGGAAACAGACTCTGGAGCGACGCCCTGGAGCGCGAGGCGGCGGCAGGTTTCGCGGCAGGAGAGACCGCAGTCGATGAGCACGCGGGTTCGGGAGGTCGCGAGCAGCGTGCAGTTGCCCCGGCTGCCCGAGGCCAGGACTGTAATCGAGACGGCCACGAGGGATAGCATAGCCGGAAAGGGCAAGGTTTCAAAGCTTCAAACAGGCGATTCCAGCTCCAGGGCACTCCAGGACGGTGTATGCCGAGTCGTGGGCAGCCGCCGTTGCCGGGTGCCATGGGCCGGGCCGCGGCCCGAAACGCGGCTGGCGTGTTGAGCTGCCCATGGGGCCGCACCCGGGATTGGACCTGTGCTTGGAGCGGTCGTCCGGAACTCGCCCCACACGCCCAGGATGCCCCATCCCGGCTGCATCTGCCCATGCACAAAAATCGCCAGACTTCCCTTACCCACAGTTTTTCCACAAACTTGCCCGCCAATCCCGCCCACCCGCCGCCGCAATGGAGCAGACTAGTAAGGTGGCCAACCCCGGAGACTTCGCCTACACCGTCAAGCAGCAGGCCGACATCGTCCGCATCATCGGCGAGTACGTAAAGCTGCGCAAGTCCGGGGCGCAGAACTACTCCGGCCTGTGCCCGTTTCATGGCGAAAAGACACCCTCGTTTTCCGTCCACGCCAGCCGCCAGTACTTTCACTGCTTCGGCTGCGGAGTCTCGGGCGACGTCTTTACCTTCGTCCAGAAGATCGAGAACATCACCTTCCCCGAAGCCGTCACTGCCGTCGCCCAGAAGCTGGGCATCGCCGCGCCCAAGGCCCAGTTCAACTCGCCGCAGGAGGCTCGTGAGGCCCGTACCCGCGGCCTTCTGCTCGACCTGCACCAAGCCGCATGCCTCTGGTTCCAGGAGCAGCTTGCCCATCCCGAGGGCGCCGCCGCCCGCGAATATCTGCGCGGCCGCGGCCTCGACGAGGAAGCCATCGCCCGCTTCCGCATTGGTTTCGCCCCCGAGTCCGGTTTCCTCCTCCGCGACAAGCTCAAGGGAGCGGCCGATGAAGACACCCTGCGCGAAAGCGGCCTTTTTAGTTGGAAGGAGCGAGAGGATGCGCGCCCCGGTGATTCGTCCAAACCCGCGCCCGCCGCGCTCTACAGCAAGTTCCGCAACCGCATCGTCTTTCCCATCTGCAATGAAGGCGGCAAGGTCATCGCCTTCACCGGGCGCACCCTGGCCAGCGACGAAAAATCCGGCCCCAAGTACCTCAACTCGCCCGAGACGCCCATCTACAGTAAGTCGCGCGTCCTCTTCAATCTCCACCTTGCCAAGGAGGCCATCCGCCGCCTCGACTACATCGTCCTGGTCGAAGGCCAGATGGACTGCATCTCCGTCTTCAATGCCGGATTCCACAACGTCATCGCCTCCAGCGGCACCGCGTTCACCGAATTGCAGGCCCGCCTGCTTGCCCGTTTCAGCAAAAAAATTGTCGTCAACTTCGATCCCGACACCGCTGGAGCCGCCGCCGCCGAGCGTTCGCTCGCCCTGCTGGTCAGCGAGGATTTTGAAATCCGCATCGCCACCCTCGACCAAGGCTTCGACCCCGATCTGTTCGTGCGCCGCAAGGGAGCCGCCGCCTACGGTGCGGCTCTGCAGGCCTCGCAGAAATATTTCGATTACCTCATCGAGCGCGCCCAGGCACGGTTTCCGCGCAGCGCCGAAGGCAAGGTCAAAGCCATCAACTATCTTCTGCCGCACATCCAGCGCATTCCCAGCCGCATCGTGCGCGACGAACTCGCCGCCGACATCGCGCAGAAGTTGCAGATCGACTCCGCCGTCCTGCGCCAGGAACTCCGTCACGTTGCCGGAGCACGCACCGCAACCAAGGTCGCGCCGGCACCCGAAGCGGCCCTCACGGAAGCCGAGCGCATCCTCCTGCAAGCTCTCGCTTCCGGCCGCGAACTCGCCTTCACTTTTGAGGATGAGAATGGCCAGGAGCAGGTCTACAACCCCGCCGAGCAGGCTTACTACACTCTCAGCGCCGAGCATCTGCACCAGGGCATGCGTGCCGAGGCGCTCATCGACGCCATTCTCAAGGCTCTCGCCGAAGGCGCCGACCTCATGACCCTCGCGCTCGCCGACGAGGATCGCGCCCTCTTCATGTCCGTCCTCATGAAGGAGCACGAGACGCTCACCGCCGAGCTTCTCCACGGCGCCATCGAAGCCCTGCGCCGCCGCCAGCTTGAGCATCGCCAGCGCGATCTCCGCCGCCAGATCGCCGAAGCCGGGCGCAACAACGATCCCGTTGCCGTCGCCCGCCTGATGCAGGAGAAGCAGGAGGTGGACCGTGCCCTGCGCCATGCCACTACCGTTTGAGAATCCGCGCGCCGGTCGCGGCGTCGCCGGCGGCAAAGCTCGCAAAAATTCCTGCTTGCAATCAGTCCCGAAAGCAGCCATCATCCGCATCAGCAAACCAGTGGGGTGGGCTTTATGAACGACCAACCAGTCAGGGAAATGCGGCGCAAGGACCGGGAGATCAGCGAAGAAGAGGCTTGCCAGCTACTGGCCACCGGCGAGTATGGCGTGCTCAGCACCGTTGGCTCAGACGGCGAGCCCTACGGCGTGCCGCTCAGCTATGTCTATCGCGATGGTGAGATTTTCTTTCACTCCGCCCCCGAAGGCCGCAAGGTGGAGAATCTCGGCGCCGGAGCCCCAGCCAGCTTTTGCGTTGTCGGCGAAACCGAGCTGCAACCGGAAATGTTCAGCACCCGCTACCAGAGCGCCATCGCCTCCGGCGAGGTCCACGAGCTCGAAGGCGAGGAAAAGATCAGCGCGCTGGGCTGGCTGGTGGAAAAGTACGCGCCCGATTTTCAGCAGCAGGGAGCAGAGTACATCGCCAGCTCTCAGAACCTGACGCGGGTTTTCGCCCTGCGTCCGCACCGCATCACCGGAAAACGGCGGCGCTGAGACCTTCCCGGCTCGCCGTACACGCAGCCGCCATGGGTTATGCCTCGGGTTGAAGCTCGACCCGGAAGCGGTCCAGTGACCAGACCCCCATGGCAAAAGCCGCCAACAACACGGGACACTCCACCGGAAACCAGGGCGGCCCGGCAACCGTGATGACATTGGGGATGAGCAGACACGCCGCGCCCACCAGCACGAGCTCACGCTCGGAACCCTTCGGCCGGCTGCCAGCCGCCTCGTCTCCCGGTATCTCGCCAGCCGGACAGCCCAGGGCCAGTCGCAGCGCCCGCGCGCCCATCAGCAGCATCGGAATGGAAATGGCGGCCAGATCGTATTTCATGAGGCGCGGATTCAGCAGGAGCGTGCCCACCAGCGCCACCGGAGCCCAGGTCTCCGGCGGAAGATTCCATTGCCGCACACGGTGGGCAAGAAACAGAAGGAAAATTCCAACTATGACGGCAAAGGCAACGCCCAGAGTGCTGGTCGCGGACGAGTACGGCAATCCTTGGCTCCAGAGAGCTTTGCCCAGCATGCCGACCGGGCCGAATCCAAAATCGCGTCCCCGGTCAAACATGAGCTGGGTGTTCGACAACCATTCGCGGAACATTCCCGGCCAAAGCCATGACTGCGCGGCAAACATCAGCACTCCCGACGAGGCGGCGATGCCGGTAGGTAACCATTGCCGCCGGTCCATCAGCACCGGAAACGCCAGCAGCGAGAGAAGCGGCGCCTTGAAAGCCGCGGCCGTCAACACGGCGAGGTAATACCAGGACCAATTGCCGCGCTTCCAACCGGCGACGGTAGCGGCCAGAACCAGTCCATATAGCACGTACGCCACGTTGCCGCTCAGGATGACGTCGTCGGTGACCAGCCCAGGGAAAAAGGCCATGGCCGGCAGCATCAGAACCAGCCAGCGGCGTTCGTCCTTGTCCGCCATCTGGAATCCGGCCCAGAGCTGGAGCAGGATGCCGGCTGCCAGCGCGGCCACGTACAAGACGCCAAGAACCCAGCCCGGAAACATTGCCAGAAACCGCAGCAAAGGCAGCGTCATTGGCGGATAGGGAGAGCAGGCGTAGACAAAGGGCGGCTGCGCCCCCGTGCCGGTTGATGCAAACCGCTGCAAAAACGCCTGATGCGCCGCTTCCACCCCGGCATAGGGGTCGCTGCCCTGGCGAACCGACTGAATCGTCTTCCAATAACCGCCGGAATCCCACCCAACCGGGCCGGTGCAGGCCATCACAACCACCGTAAGGACGGCTGCCAGCCAGAACAGAGCAATCAGTTGCGGGCGGGTAATCCAACCTGCACCCTGCATGGCGGAGGATCGGGATCGTGCGGTGATTTCTCCGGGCAAACTTGTGCTCCTTGTGCCGTAACGCGCCTGCGAGCCTGGGCGGCCACCACTGGAAACAACTCCCGAACAGGTAGCTACAGGCTAGGTTCCTTCCGGGTTTGCAGTCAAGCGTGTCTTACCGCGCAGTTTCTCGTATCATCGGAATCCGTGAGCGCGGACCCCACAAATCGCAAGATCTTCTGGGTGCTCTTCACCGTCCTGAGCCTGGGCGGATATTTCCTGCCCTTGGCCTGGGCCATCGCGGAGATGTTTCTCGCCTTGTGGGTCGCCTGGTGGATCGTCTATCGCTCCGGCATGTTCTAAGCCGCGCACCAGCATCCGTGGTTTCGCTTTTGCTTGCAACCTTGAAATTTAGAAACTTGGAATTACTGCTGCTGTTGCGCCGGCTGGCTGGGACGCTCTTCCACAATCTCCTCTTCAGGAGGGACCGCCGCGCTTCCGCTCAGTTGTTCGTGTCCGTCCACGTCCACATCCGGGCGCAGTTGCACGTCCACCGAGAGCCGTTGTCCCGCGTGCCCGTTATAGAGCCCCCGCACCGGAGCCACGTCGCCATAATCCCGTCCGTAGGCGATGCGCACGTGGCGTTCTCCCACGGCCTGGCCCAGGGTCGGGTCCAGCGCCCTCCAGCCGCAATCCGGAATGTATACCTCCACCCAGGCGTGCGAGGCTTGACCGCCGATCACTTCTTCCAGGGCGGATTTCGGGTTCTCCTGCCGCTGTGGCACCAGGTAACCGGAGACGTAGCGCGCCGGCAATCCCCGCTTGCGCGACGCACCCAGCAGCAGATGGGCGAAATCCTGGCACACTCCCTGGCCCAGCCGCAGTGCGTCCACAATGGAGGACTGCACATGGGTGGCTCCCGGCACGTACTGGAAGCGCTCGTGAATCAGCAGCGCGGCCGCCTCCGCAAATCCAAATGCCGTGCCGCCGCTTCTGCCCTCCGCCGCGGCAATCAGTCCATCCAGCTCCTCCAGGTGCGGAACATAATTGCTCTCCACAAGGTAGTCGTAAAACTCCTCGTACAAGCCATCTTCTTCCTCGCGCACCCGCGCCAGTGGAGTTGCGGCGGCGGCCTCGGGCACATCCAGCCGCAGCACCACCGAATCGGTTTCAATCTTCAGGTGCCGGTGCTCCTGCAACACGTTGAACTGGTGAACCCAGTTGCCGAAGGCGTCCTGGTAGCTCTTGGCCTGCGATGCCGGCTTGGTCGTCAGCCGGAATGACAGGCAGCTCTGCTTCTCGTCCGTCATGGGACGCAGCCGAACCTCGTTGTAGCTCTCTGTAACCGGCCCGTCGTAGTGAAACTCCGTAATGTGCACCAGGTGATACCGGTTCATGCGCCCACCCCGTAATAGAAATAACTGCGCGCGATGTTTTCCCCGATCGTCAGGCAGGCTCCCAGCAGCTCGCTCAGGTAGGCGTGCAGGCCGCGATGGAAGATTTCCTCGATCTTGTCGTAGCGCAGGCTCTCCAGCACCTTGCCCGTCTGCCGCTCCGCTTCGTTCGAGTACGCACCCGGAGCACTGCCGCTTATCGCCCGCAATCCCAACTGCACCTCGCCGACGCTGAACAGAATCGAGCGCGGGTGCTGCGGATGCAGAATCAGCATCTCGGCCACCTGCTGGGGCTGGATCTGCGAGTAGTACTTGCGCCGGTAGGCTTCGTAGGCGCCCACCGATTTCAGCACCGCCATCCACTGGTGGTTATCCGGCGGACCCAGCGACTGCGGACCTTCCAGAAGATACTGGTACTGCACGTCCACCAGCCGCGTCGTCATCTCCGCCCGCTCCAGGAAGCAACCCAGGCGCAGGAACTCCCAACCTTCGTCGTGCGGCACGGTAGCGTCGGCCACGCCGTGGAAGCGATGGCTGCCGAACTTCACCGCGTCGCAGAAGCGGTGCGGCCCGCCGGCAATCTCCTGTTTCGGGTCAAAGCCGTTCATGGCGTGATACAGCCCGTTGATGTCTTCCCACATCTCGCGCGAAAGCCGGTCGCGGATGGTGCGCGCATTTTCCCGCGCCTTGGCGATGCACTGCAGAATCGAATTCGGGTTGTCCTGCCGGAAGGCCAGAAACTCGAATACCGTGTGCGCGTTGGCGTCTTCGTACAGGCTCCGGAAGCGCGGTTCTTCGCCGGCCATCACCAGCAGCGGATCCCAGCGCAGGCGGTAGAACTTGTCCGACTCCTCCAGCAGCATGTGGTAGTTCACGTCCAGAATGCGCGCCGTGTCCTCGGCCCGCTCCATGTACCGGGCCAGCCAGAACAGTGAGTCCGCGATGCGCGATAGCATTTCGCTCATCCCTCTTCTCTCAGAACCCAGGTGTCCTTGCTTCCTCCGCCCTGCGAGGAGTTCACCACCACCGAGCCTTCCCGCAGCGCCACCCGCGTCAGCCCGCCCGGAACCACCGTCACGCTTTCGCCGTCAAACAGGCAGTAGGGCCGCAGATCCACGTGGCGGCCGCCAACTTTTGCTTTTTCCGCATCGTAGGATGGAACCCGCGACAATCCAACCAGCGGCTGCGCAATGTAGTTTCTCGGGTCGGCCCGGATCTTCTGCCGGAAATCCTCCACCGTCGCCCGGTCCGAGGCCGGCCCGATCAGCATCCCGTAGCCGCCCGACTCGCCCACCGCCTTCACCACCAGTTCCGGCAAGTGCTCCAGAACGTAAGCCAGGTCGTCAGGGCGCGAGCAGAGGTAGGTTTTCACCGAGCCCAGAATCGGCTCCTCACCCAGGTAGTAGCGAATGATCTCCGGCACGTAGGCATACACCGCCTTGTCGTCGGCCACGCCGTTGCCCACCGCGTTGGCCAGGGCCACGTTCCCCGCCCGGTAGGCGCCCATCAATCCCGGCACGCCCATCAGGGAGTCGCTGCGGAACACCAGCGCGTCCAGAAAGTCGTCGTCCACCCTGCGGTAGATCACGTCCACCCGCCGCAGTCCATGGATCGTCTTCATGTACACCACCGTGTCGTCCACAATCAGGTCGCGCCCTTCCACCAGCTCAATGCCCATTTGCTGAGCCAGGAAGCTGTGCTCGAAGTAGGCGCTGTTGTAGATTCCCGGAGTCAGCAGGACCACCTCGGCGGCGGCGGCGCCCCGCGGCGACAAGCTGCGCAGAATCCGGCAAAGCTCGGTCGGGTAGTGGTTCACCGGCTGCACCCCGTAGGCCGGGAAAACCTCGGGCAGCGTCCGCGTCATGATCAGGCGGTTCTCCAGCACGTAGCTGACGCCGCTCGGGGTGCGCACGTTGTCCTCCAGCACCAGGTACTCGCCGGTCTTCGAATCCCGGATCAGATCGATGCCGGAGATGTGCGCATAAATGCCGCGCGGCACTTCCAGCCCCACCATCTCGCGCTTGAAGTGCCGGCAGGAATAAATCAGCGAGCGCGGAATCCGTTTGTCCGCCAGAATCCGCTGCGCCCCGTACACGTCCTGCAGAAACAGATTCAAGGCCGTCACCCGCTGCGCCAGCCCGCGTTCCACCCGGCTCCACTCCGAGTGCGGCACAATCCGGGGAATCAAATCGAAAGGAAACAGCCGTTCCGCTCCCGCGCCATCGTTGTAAACCGTAAAAGTAATGCCTTGCAGCAGGAAGGACAGGTCGGCAATCTTGCGGCGTTCGTCAAACTGTTCCGGCGCCATTTCCGCCAGGGTGTGGAACAACTTGGCGTAGTGCGGCCGCGGCTCGCCGGAGGCGGCGAACATCTCGTCATAGAACTCGCCTACCTCGTAGCGCTCGAACAGTCCGCGCGGTAGGGCTTTCAATGGCTCTGCCAACATTGTTGGACAATATCAGCGCTCGAAGTTTCCGGCCAATAAGAAGAATTGATGGGTTCTATAGGCTTTCCGGGGGATAAAGAAACCGCAGCCAGTTCCCGGAGTGTTGTCAGCCTGGGCTTCCCGTGTGCTTCCGCCCATTTGCTTTTTAACCGCTCTTTTGAAACAATCATCAAGTTCCCGAAGCTCGGGACCACTCTCCGCCATCCAATGGCTATATGCCTATTCGCCTTATTGGCGACATGCCCGTAGCGGAGCGGGTCTTCTTGTGTACCGCGTGATAAAATTTAGGAGGTTCCGGCTTATTTTTCGGCCCACTTGCGGCCGTAGAGCCGGATTATGACTGTTCGGCGGCCGCCTCGCCGCCCATGACGATGTTTCGGCTGCCTACGGCGCCCGTGAAGGATATTGCTCTTGGCTCTCGACGATAAATACGAAGATATTCAAAAATTGATCGATACCGGCAAGGAAAAAGGCTTCCTCACCTACAACGAGGTGAACGACCTTTTGCCCAACGACATCAACTCGCCGGACGATCTCGACGACCTGCTGGGAATGATCGGAACCCAGGGAATCAACGTCCTGGAAGACACCAAGCTTCCCTCGGAAAAAAAGTTCGATCCCGATGCCGAGGAATCCGAAGACGTTGAACTCGACCTCACTCCCGGCGCCCTGGAAAAGACCAACGACCCGGTGCGCATGTATCTGCGCGAAATGGGCACCGTCCCTCTGCTCACCCGCGAGGGCGAAGTCGAAATCGCCAAGCGCATCGAGCGCGGACAGATTCGCGTCCTCAAGGCCTTGTCGCGTTCCGCCATTGTCATCCGCGAAGTCCTTGCCATAGGCGACGACGTCAAGCGCGGCGTCCGCTCGGTCAAGGAAGTCGTGGTCTTCGACGAGGAAGAGATCACCGACGAGGTTCTGCAGGGCCGCCTCAAGGAAATTTCCGGCAAAATCGACGATCTGGGCCGCCATTACAAACGCGGTCTCGCCTTGGCCGTCAAGCTCGCCGAAGCGGGAGCGCCCGGCAAGGACAAGAAAAAGCTCAGGGACTATCGCAAGATTCACTGGGGACTGGGCCGCGCCCAGGTGGAAGTCAGCCGCGCCATCCGCAAGCTGCGCTTCACCAACCAGGAGCGCAAGCGCCTCATCGACCGCGTCAACAAAACGGTCGAAAACATGAAGGCTCTCGACCGCCAGGTCCTCAACCTGGAGAAACGCTGCGAGTTCACCAAGAACGAAGAGCAGAAGAAGGAAATCCGCAAGCAGATCCGCACCGTGCGTACCGACATGGAGCGCATCGAGGTGGAAGCCGGAGCCGTCTTCGCCGAACTCAAGCGCACCCAGCGCGAAATCATTCAAGGCGATATGGACGCCGAGCACGCCAAGCGCGAGCTCATCGAGGCCAACCTCCGTCTGGTCGTTTCCATCGCCAAAAAGTACACCAACCGCGGCCTCCAGTTCCTCGACCTCATTCAGGAGGGCAACATCGGACTGATGAAGGCCGTGGATAAATTCGAGTACCGCCGCGGCTACAAGTTTTCCACCTATGCCACCTGGTGGATTCGCCAGGCCATCACCCGCGCCATCGCCGATCAGGCCCGCACCATCCGCATTCCGGTGCACATGATCGAGACCATCAACAAGCTCATCCGCACCTCGCGTCAACTGGTGCAGGAGCTGGGCCGCGAGCCCACCAGCGAAGAGATTGCCCGCCGCATGGACATCCCCGTCGCCAAGGTTCGCAAGGTCCTGAAGATCGCTCAGGAGCCCATCTCACTGGAGACTCCCATCGGCGAAGAGGAAGATTCGCACCTCGGAGATTTCATCGAGGATCGCGCCGTCGTCTCGCCCGCCGAAGCCGTCATCAACGTCAACCTCAAGGACCAGACTTCGCAGGTTCTTCGCACCCTCACCCCGCGCGAGGAGAAGGTCATCAAGATGCGTTTCGGCCTCGAGGATGGCAGCGAGCACACCCTGGAAGAGGTCGGCCAGTCCTTTGCCGTCACCCGTGAGCGTATCCGCCAGATCGAAGCGAAAGCCTTGCGCAAGCTGCGTCACCCTTCGCGCTCGCGCAAACTCCGCGCCTTCATGGACGGCGTCCACGATTAGCCGCAACGCGCTTTCCGCAACATCATGGGCACGGCTCCGGCCGTGCCCATAGTATTGTTTCTGGTGCCCCAAGCTGGATGAACATTGGCCACCATCCCCGGCCATTCGGACTACGCCGCTCACGGCCATAAATTAACCTCCCGTTAACATTTCTGCCATTGGCCGTGCCATATACTCTGCCGATGATTTCCAAGGAACTCACATTCGAGCTTCTGCCCGACGCAAGTCTGAATGAGCACACCTACCGGTTGCAGGGCCCACTGGTCCTCAACAACTTGTTTGCCTTCCAGGAGGTCTTGCGCGCCGAGTCCGTCACCACCATCCTGGATCTCACCGGCGTTCCCTACATCGATTCCGCCGCTCTCGGGGTGTTGACCAACTCCTACGTCTCTCATCAGAGGCGGGGACAGAGGTTGCTCTTTGTGGGCGTAAACCAGCGCGTACAGGAGCTCTTCAAGCTCACCAGCCTGGATAAGTTGTTCGAAGTTTTTCCCACCGTGGAAAGCGCCCGCCAGGCCGCCTAGCAGCCTGGCACGGGCCGCCATCGTCTGCGGAGAATGGTGCGGATCAGAGTATGGAATCCCAGGTCATAGCCGTCGCCAGCAAAGAGAATGCGGAAGCCATCGCCAAGGGTCTGCGGCTGTGGTTTGAAAGCGATCCGGCAGTGCGCGAAGTGGCAGAGGGCTGGGCGGTCGTCGTCACCGGCATCGTACCGGAAAGCGTCCGCCTCCTGATGAATCACTACGGCCTGGGCGTTCTCGACAGCAAGACCGGAAGGGTCTGAAGAGCAACCGCACTCCGGCCCTCCAATCTCCCGCGCCGCCTCATACCGGCCAGTTACTTCTTGACCTTGATTGCCGCCGAGTATTGCGTGTTCTCCCATGTCAATTTCAGCACTCCGCCGCCCGCCGGATTCGCCTCGATCGAAATCGTGAACTGGTCAACCGGTTCCTTCAAAGCGTCCTTCTTCAGGTCGATCCGCGCCACATCCAGCGCCTCGTCATAAACCTGTTTCGGGTCCCGCGAGTTCTCGCCCCACTGGCCAATCTGCTGATTGATAATCAGTTTGGCGCCGTTTTCCGCGGGCAGGGTCCACAGCGTATAGGCGCCAGCCGGGAGGGTCGCACCACCCAATTCCATGGGCTTCTGGGTGATGAGCAACGTGGCCTCATCGGCGCCGGTACGCCAGATCTTGCCATAGGGCACCAGCCCGCCCCAGATCTTGCGCACATCGCCGGTCTTGGGATCCCTGGTGTAAGGCCGTCCGTAAACAACCATGACCCGGTTGCCGTCGATCACCGCGCTGATGGTTTCATGCGGGCTGAGGCGTTTCTGCTGCGCCGCCGCCGGCCAGGCGCAGGCGATGACCACGGCGGCGAGAATGAAAGTGTAGGCGAAATGTTTCATGCCATGCATGATACCCCTACTCGTACCGCAGCGCCTCGATCGGGTTCAGATTCGCCGCCTTCCACGCCGGATAGATCCCAAACACCAGCCCAATGAGTCCCGACGACGTAAATGCAAACACCGTCCATTGCACGCTCATCGTTGCCGGCAGCGCCGGCAGCAGCGCCGCAATCAAATAGGTCAGCACTCCGCCCAGCAGAATTCCCACCACCCCGCCCACCGCCGTCAGCACCACGGCTTCCATGGTGAACTGCAGCAGCACGTCGTGCTTGCGCGCGCCCACCGCCTTGCGCACCCCAATCTCCCGGGTGCGCTCGGTCACGGAAACCAGCATGATGTTCATCACTCCCACGCCGCCCACAATCAGCGCCACGCTGGAGACGGCGAACATGAAAATGAACACTCCGCCCGTCACCTGGTTCCACACCTGCACAATCGAATCCTGGCTGAACACGGCGAAATTATCCATCTGGTCCGGCTTCAGTTTGCGCCGCCGCCGCAGCAGGTCGCGCATTTCGTCCATCGCCTTGGCCATGTCCGGCTGCGATGTGGCCTTCACGGAAATCCAATTCTGCTTCAGCTCCGGATGCAGCTTTCTGAACGTCCAGTAGGGGAACATCACAATGTTGTCTTCCGGATTCGTTCCGCCGCTGAAAGCGTCCTTCTTTTTTTCCGAGACGCCGATCACCGTAAACAGTTCGCCTTCAATATTGATTTCCTTGCCGATCGGGTCGGTCTCGGTAAACAACTCGCTGGCCGTGTCGTTGCCGATGACGATCACGGGCAGCCGCTGCTGGTCTTCCATCTGGGTGAACCAGCGGCCCTTGGCCAGGGCGTAGTCGTACACCTGCTTGGTGTCGTACGTATCGCCTTCCAGGATGGTGTTTTTGGCCACGTGTCCTTCGTACTTGACGGCATAGCTGCCAACATTGAACTGGGGCAGGAACAGCCGCAGCGACGGCGCCACGGCCTTCACGTGGGGCAGGTCTTTCATCGCCTCCGCGTCTTCCCACGTCAGCTCCTTCCGGTTCAGCATCTCCGCCGTCGGACGGCCAAAGTTGAACACGTCCAAATGGAATGCGAACACGATATTGGAGCCCATCTGCTGCACCATGTTTTGCACGTTGCGGTCCAGCCCGCGCACAACCGAAGAGATCGTGATCACAGTCGCCACCCCGATCACAACGCCCAGGATGGTCAGCCCGGAGCGCATCTTGTTGCGCACCAGCGTCTCGCCGGCCAGCCGGAAGATCTCCCTGAACTCACCGCGCGACGCCATTGCCTGACTCCCGTCCCAATCCCACGGTCACCCCTTGCAGTTCCGTGCCTTACAGTTCAAAGCGCAGCGCGGTGATCGGGTCCAGCTTGGCCGCCTGGCGCGCCGGATACACGCCGAAAAACACGCCCACCGCGCCCGCCATCAATAGCCCCGCACCCACCGTCCAGAGCTTCACTTCGCTCGGCATTCCAATCATGATCGTCACGGTCTTCGCCACTCCGATGCCCAGCGCCACGCCAATCGCCCCGCCCACCAGCGACAGGGTCGAGCTCTCGATCAGGAACTGCTGCAGCACGTCGCCCGAGCATGCTCCCAACGCTTTGCGTATGCCAATCTCGCGCGTCCGCTCGGTCACGGAAACCAGCATGATGTTCATGATCACCACCCCGCCGACGATCAGCGAGATGGAAGCCAGCGCCACCGCCACCAGGAAAAACGTCCCGCTCAGGTTGGCCCAGATGGAGAGAAAACTCTGGTTCGTCTCCACCGTAAAGCTATCCGGCCTGCCCGGCGCGTCGTGCCGCCGCGAGCGCAGCACCACCCGCACCTGGTCCATCGCCGTCTCCATCGGTGCGCCCACTCCCTCGCCCTTGGCCCAGATGCTCAGCGACATCTGTTGCGAGCCGAACTGCTTGTACCAGCTCGTCAGCGGCAGCACCACCCAGTTGTCCAGGCTCTGCCCCAGCGCCTTGCCTCTCGGTTCGGCCACTCCGATCACCGTATAAGCCAGCCCGTTGACGCGGACTTCCTTGCCCAGCGGATCCACCTCCGGCATCAGGTTCTCGGCGATGTCGCTGCCGATCACCACCACGTTCGAACCCGCGTTCACGTCGGCCTCGGTCAGCCCGCGCCCAGACTTCAGATTCAAGTCGTAGATCGCCGTCATCCCCGGCGTCCAGCCGCGCGCCATCGTGTCGTTGCTGTTCTGCTCGTTGTACTTCACCCGCACGTCGCTCAGCCGCAACGCGGCGCCCACGTTCTTGCACGCCGTGCACGCCTCCTGCACCGCCAGAAAGTCCTCGTAGCGAATGTCTTTCCGCTTCTCGCTCTCCAGGTACTGATCCACGTTGGTGATCACGTTCGGCGCCTTGGAGACGATGAACACGTCCGCGCCAAGATTGAAAATCTTCTCCGCCACATACCCATTGATGCCGTTGACGAACGTCTCCACGGCAATCACCGTCGCCACCGCGATCACCACCCCCAGCAGGGTCAGCACGCTGCGCAGCTTGTTGGCCCACAGCGATTGCAGGGCAATCCGAACCGCTTCCAGTGTGTTCATAGGGATTTCGGAGTACGAACCGAGCTCGTCCCCCGCAGTTTACCAGAGCCGCCCGCCCACCCCACCATCCCAATCCTGCCCGCGCCGGACGGCGTCTTTTTCGTCCACTCCGGAGTTTCCCCGGTTGTCCATCCTCCGGGCCCCCGGCGCGGAATATTGCACTGCGCCAGGCATTTTTCCTTTTCTCATCACATCATTCTGTGACGCATGACGATGGCAGCTTCTCGCGCCCTCGTGTATCACACCTATGGAAGAGAATTGTCACACTCCGGTGAAAATTGAGCCAACCTTCGGCCTGTGCTACGATTCTTTGCTTTAGAGTTTTCCGTCCTGTGCCGCAAGGTACATGCGGTTTTGCCCTTCCGTCCCAGCTCTGGGAGTTCCAGACGCGCGCTTCTGGCCGCGTTCGGGCAGCGGAATGGCCTGTTGGTTCAGCTCGTTTACGCAGCTTGTTTACCCAGTACGGTGTTCGCCGCCTGTTTGGGACGGTGCCATGGGCGAAATGCTTCGGCAGCGCGTACCGGTCGTTGCCGGCTTTCGAATCAACGCTCTCGGGAGTTATTTTGTGAAGACCTACGAAGGTGAGAATATCCGCAACGTGGCTGTGATTGGCCACTCCCACTCAGGCAAAACCTCTCTTGTCTCCGCTCTGCTGTTCACCGCCGGCGGAACGCCCCGGCTCGGCCGGGTCGATGATGGCACCACCACCACCGACTACGACGAGGAGGAAATCTCCCGTCAGATGACCATCTCTGCCGCGCTTGCCGCCGTCGAATGGGGCAAGATCAAGATCAACCTCATCGATACGCCTGGTTTCAACATGTTCGTCCATGAAGCCGAGCTGGCCATGCCCGCCGTCGATGCCGCCCTCGTCGTCGTCGATTCGGTCTCCGGCGTCCAGGTCATCACCCAGAAGATCTGGAACTTCGCCGACAAGTTGAGTCTGCCCCGCGTCGTCGTCTGCACCCGCATGGACCGCGAACGCGCCGACTTCGAGCGCGTCATGGGATCGCTTACCTCCACGTTCGGCCGCAACGTCGTTCCCATCCAGCTCCCCATCGGAGCCGAAAAGAGTTTTCAGGGCGTCGTCGATCTGGTCAAAATGAAGGCCTACTACTATGAGGTGGGCGGCAATGGCCGCGCCCGCACCGGAGAGATCCCCGCCAATCTGGCCGCCGCGGCCAAGACCGCGCATGAAGCTCTCATCGAGCTGGTCGCCGAAGGCGATGACGAACTCATGAGCGAGTTCTTCGACACCGGAACCATCGCCGAGGAGCACATCGTCTCCGGAATTCATAACGCCATTCGCGAAGACCGTCTCTTCCCCGTCCTGTTTGCCTCCGGTCTTGGCAACATCGGCAGCGACGAAATCCTCAACTTCCTACTCGATTACGTCCCTTCGGCCACCGAGCGCGGCACCTTCGCCGGCGTTCCCGCCACCTCTGGCGCCGAGCCTCCGGTCCGCAAAATCTCGGCCTCCGAGCCGCTTTCACTGTTCGTCTTCAAAACCGTCAGCGATCCCTTTGCCGGCCGCATTTCCTATTTCAAGGTGGTCAGCGGCGTCCTCAAGAATGACGCCTCCCTCACCAACTACTCCCGCGGCACGGTAGAAAAGTTCGCGCACATCTCCGCCGTTTTAGGCAAACAGTTGATCCCCGTGACCGAGCTCTCCGCCGGAGACATCGGCGCCGTGGCCAAGCTCAAGGAAACCCTTACCGGTGACACCCTGGGAGACAGGTCCGCGCCCATCCAGTACCCTCCCGTCACCCTGCCCGAGCCGGCCATCACCTTCGCCATCGAGCCCAAGACCCGCGCCGACGAAGACAAACTCGGCGTCGGCGTCCACAAGCTCATGGAAGAAGACGCCATGCTGCGCTTCTACCGCGATCCCCAGACCAAGGATTTCCTCATCGCCGGAACCGGTCAGCAGCACATCGAGGTCGTCGTCAGCAAGCTCAAGCGCCGCTACCACACCGAGGTCGTCCTCAAAGCGCCCAAGGTTCCCTATCGCGAAACCATCCGCGGCAGCGCCGAAGTCCAGGGACGCCACAAGAAACAGTCCGGCGGACACGGCCAGTTCGGCGATTGCAAAATCCGCATGTCTCCGCTTCCACGCGGCGGAAACTTCGAGTTCTCCAATGACATCTTCGGCGGATCCATCCCCAAGAACTACATTCCCGCCGTCGAAAAGGGAATCCTCGAGGCCGCTGCCCGTGGCTACCTCGCCGGATACCCGGTCGTCGACTTCAAGGTCAGCCTCTACGACGGCAGCTATCATGAAGTGGATTCCAACGAACTCAGCTTCAAGACCGCCGGCCGCATCGCCTTCAAGAAAGCCATGGAGGTCGCCAAGCCTACCCTGCTGGAACCCATCATGCAGGTCGAAATCACCGTTCCCGACGAGTTCGCCGGAGCCATCATGGGCGACATGAACTCTCGCCGTGGCCGCATCCAGGGCATGGACAACAAGGCTGGCAACACCATCATCCGCGCCCACTGCCCCATGTCTGAAATGTTGACCTACGGCACCGATCTCACCGCCATGACCCAGGGCCGGGGCTCGTTCAATATGGAAATGGATCACTACGACTTCGTCCCCCAACTGCAGCAGGACAAGATCATCGCCGCTGCCAAGGCCGCCGGCGCCGGCCTGGAAGAAGAGGAAGAAGAGTAAGCTCCCCGGTGGCCCACATCTGCGTCGCGTCTTTCGACGCAAATGGGGAAGCACCAAGCTCCGCTCTGCACAACAACAGGAAGGGCAGCCCGCAGGCTGCCCTTTTTCACTGACCTGAACTTTCCTACTCGCAGGCAGGTGGCCCAGAGTTGGCGTAGTTCCAACTCTGGGGCTTTTGTGGGCGAGCAGTATCTAAATTTCAGAACAGCAGGTTTTGTTTCTTCGGCATTTCCACTCCAAAGTGCCGGTACGCCAACTGGGTTGCCACCCGTCCCCGTGGAGTCCGGTCCAGAAATCCAATCTGGATCAGGAACGGTTCGTAGATTTCCTCAATCGCGTCCGGTTCTTCGGCCAGCGCCGCCGCCAGCGTATTCACTCCCACCGGCCCGCCCTGGTATTTCTCGATGATCGTCAGCAGCAACCGCCGGTCCACCTCGTCAAAACCATGCTCGTCCACTTCCAGCATTTCCAGTGCCGCCTTGGCCGTAGCGCAGTCAATGTGCCCCGTTCCCCTCACCTGCGCATAGTCGCGAACCCGCCGCAGCAGCCGGTTCGCCACCCTCGGTGTTCCCCGGCACCGGGTCGCAATCTCCAGCGCCGCGTCGTCGTCGATGCCGACATTTAAAATCCGCGCCGAGCGGTTCAGGATGATCTGCAAATCCTCATGGCTGTAGAACTCCAGCCGCAGCACCAGCCCCAGCCTCGACCGCAGCGGAGCCGACAGCAGTCCGATCCGCGTCGTCGCCCCCACAAACGTGAACGCCGGAATCTCAAACGAGTGCGTCCGCGCCGACGGCCCCTGTCCCACCATGATGTCCAGCCGGCAATCTTCCAGCGCCGAATACAGCAGCTCTTCCAGCGCCGGTTGCAGCCTGTGTACCTCGTCCACAAACAGCACCTGCCGCGCCTGTACGTTGGTCAATATCGCCGTCAAATCGCCCTTGATCTGCAAGGTCGGCCCCGAGGTCTGCTGAAACGCCGCATCCATCTCGTTGGCGATAATCGTGGCCAGCGTCGTCTTGCCCAGCCCCGGCGGCCCATACAGCAAGATGTGGTCCAGCGCCTCGCCGCGCGCCCGCGCCGCCGCAATCGCCACGGCCAGGTTTTCCTTCACCTTGGGCTGCCCGATAAACTCCTGCAATCGCTGCGGCCGCAGCTTCAGCTCAAACCCTTCTTCGCCCTCCAGTGGCGCTCCCGCCACCAGCCGCGCCCGCTCGTCCTGATTTCCGCCCATACCCGCGATGTTATATCCCCCGGCAGCCAGCGGCAATTGTGATCTGGTGTCCTCCATCGATGTTGCGCTAAACTCCGCATGCGCTGGGAGAAAGGAAACACATGCGGAAGCCGTCCATGGTCGCCATCCTTGTCGTTCTCATTCTCATCCTCGCAATCCTGTTTGCGCGCACCCGGCCGCGGACGCGCCACCTCAAATTGAATTCCTATTCTCGCGTCGCACAAGCGCTCCACGCCTGAGCCGCGTTCCCCAGGTTCGCGCCCCTTTTTTTGCAGCGATAAGTTCAGCAGCAACACCCTGCAACCTTGCGCTGGTCCGTTCCTGTCTTTTGAATTGGTTTTAGCCTTTGATTTGAGTGTCACCCTGAGCGCAGCGAAGGCCCCCTAGCTCAAATCTCCAACACCGCCCCAAGAGGCTTTTCAACCACGCCATTTAGAAGCTTCTGGCGCACCCATATCCGCCACGCTCCGGCGAATGTGGGAGAAACCCGCCCCATGCGGTAAACTTCTCTAACCGCTTCCCTCGGAGATTTCCGTCATGCTGCGTCGCTGTCTTATCGCCATTGTCCTGCTCGCTTCCATCCCGGCCCTTGCCCAAAAGCGCCCCTTCACCTTTGCGGACATGATGAACCTCAAACGTGTCGGCGACTTCACGGTCTCGCCCGACTCCCGCTGGGTCGCCTTCGCCGCCGTCGATGTCTCGCTCGCTGAAAACTCCAAGCAGTCGCATCTCTGGATCGTTCCACTCGCCGGCGGCGCGGCCCGCCGCCTTACCGAGCCCGGTCCGGGCACGGAAGACCGCCCGCGCTTTTCGCCCGACGGCACCCAGCTCCTCTATACCTCGGTCCGCGGCGGCAACTCTCAGCTTTGCGTGCAGCCCTTCCAGTCCGCCACCGGAACCCTGGCCGCCACCCCGCGCCAGCTCACCAACATCTCCACGGAAGCCGATGGCGCCATCTGGTCGCCTGACGGCAAGCAAATTCTCTTCCTCTCCGCCGTCTGGCCCAACTGCCCCGATGATGCCTGCAACCGCGCTCGCGACGAGGCCGCCGAAAAATCCAGGGTCAAGGCCAAGGTCTTCGACCACCTGCTCTACCGTCACTGGAACGCCTATGACAGCGGCAAGCGCTCGCACCTGTTCCTCATCAACGCCGCCTGCACCCCTGCGGCACCCGCCTGCGCCGCCCGCGACCTCACTCCCGGCGATCACGACGTCCCGCCCTTTTCCCTCGGCGGGCAGGACCAGTACCAGTTCTCCCCCGAAGGGCGCGAGATCGCCTTCACCGCCAATCTTGACGAAGTCCAGGCCACATCCACCAATAGCGATGTCTTCACCCTCAACCTCACCGATCCCCAAGCCAAGCCTGTAAACCTCACCGGGGCCAACAAGGGCGCGGACTCCACGCCTCTCTATTCGCCCGACGGAAAATACATTGCCATCCGTTCCCAGTTCCGCGCCGGATACGAGAGCGACCGCTTCCGCCTGCAACTCATTGAGCGTGCCACCGGCAAAATCACCAACCTCACCGAAAATTTCGACCGCTGGGTGGAGTACGCCGCCTGGGCGCCTGACTCCTCCAAACTCTACTTCACCGCCGAGGACGCCGGCGAGTCGCCCATCTATGCCATCCCGGTCACGGGTGGCGAGCCTTTGGAAATCGTCCGCGGCTTTGATGATTCCCCCACTCCAACCGCCGACGGCAAGACGCTGGTCTTCGCCCGCATCTCGGTGCGCTTTCCCACCGAGCTTTTCACCATCTCCATGGCACCGCCCGCGCCTCTGCCGCCGCCCACCACCGCCCGGCATCATCACAACAACGCTCCGGCAGCGCCGCTGGCCGCCTCCGCCAAGGCTGAAGCCAGTCAGCTCACCCACATCAACGACGCCCTGTTCGCCGGGATTCAAATGCAGCCCATCGAAGCCTTCTGGTTCACCGGTTCGGAGAAGAAACAGGTCGAAGGCTTCATCCTCAAGCCGCCGGATTTCGATCCCGCCAAAAAATATCCCGTCAAGTTCCTCATCCACGGCGGCCCGCAAGGCGCCTGGGGAGACGATTGGAGCTTCCGCTGGAATCCCAATCTCTTCGCCGCTTCCGGCTACGTCATCGTCATGATCAATCCGCGTGGCTCTACCGGCTACGGCCAGCAGTTCGTCGATGACGTAAACGGAGACTGGGGTGGCCGTCCCTTTGACGACCTCATGCTCGGCCTCGACGCTGCCGAGAATCAATTCGCCTTCATCGACCGCGACCGCGAGTGCGCCCTCGGCGCCAGCTATGGCGGCTACATGGCCAACTGGGTTCTCGGCCACACCGACCGCTTCAAGTGCATCGTCTCCCACGACGGCATGTTCAACCCCGTGAGCGCTTACGGCGACACCGAGGAACTTTGGTTCAACGAGTGGGAATTCAGGGGAACTCCGTGGTCAAATCCTGACCTTTACCGCCGTTGGTCGCCCGCCGCCGCCGCGCCCAACTTCAAAACGCCAACCCTGGTCATCCACGGCCAACTCGATTACCGCCTCGATGTCAGCGAAGGCTTCCAGCTCTTCACCACCTTGCAGCGTCTCAACGTCCCCAGCCGCATGCTCTACTTCCCCGACGAGGGACACTGGGTCCTGAAACCGCAGAACTCCCAGCTCTGGTGGAAGACCGTCACGGATTGGGTCGACTGGTTCGTCGGCACCCCCGGCAGCCATCCCCACGCCGCACCTCCGGCTCACGACTAACCACTGTACGCGATGATTAACCAGACAGGCACCCAATCAAGGGTGCCTGTTGTATTTTCGGTCAATCTTTCCGAACCTTGCGCAACCATATACCAATCACTAACTTTAGCTTCCCAAACGATTGCCTTACTGGTCAATCTTTGCCGCTGCCGGCTCAGCCGCTTCCGGGGCCAGCAGCGACCGTCGCCGCGCCGTGCGCAGGTCCTGCGCGGAAAGATGAGCTCCTCCCAGCAGCAGCAATCCCGAGAAAAAAGCCCAGAAAATCATCGTTACGGATACATAGAAAGGTCCGTAGGCTTCGTGAAAGTCCAGCAGTGGCAGGCACGCCACGAAGATAACCTTCGCAACCTCCCACGCCACGCCCGTTATGATCGCCGCTGGCAGAACGGCTTTATAGGGAACCTTTCCATTCGGCAGCAGCCAGTAAACCAGGAAGAAGATCAGCACGCTGGCAATCATTCCGAATATCTTCAGCGCAATGAACTGAATGGTCATATTGATCTGGTCCGCCAACGAGTACACCACCCCGGTGCCGATGTGATTGCCGAGCCAGATCTGCGCTTCCGCTGCCGGAGCCCATACTCCCGCCGTGCCCGCAACGCTCAACAGCGCCAGCACGCCGCAGCACAGCGCCAGCCCAAGCGATATGATCTGGTTCATCAGGTAGTTGCGTGACTTGAAGCCCCACACCGAGTTGAGCGCCACTTCCAGCGGCAGAAACACGCCCGTGCAGCTGATGAACAGCATCACGATCGAGAACAGTTGGATCTTGTGCGTCGACGACATGGCGTCCACCGTGGCAATGATAAATCCCTGGTTGCTCGGCAAATACGCTGCCAGCATGCGCTTGATTGCACTCACCATCGACGGCGAATGGAAGACCCGCCGGCTCAGCGTCAACAGCAGAACCGACGCCGGGAAGAAGGAAAGGATGGCGTTCGCAGCCACCGAAAATGC
>Ga0181520_10000857_pt1 | contig 65716 bp, 50 predicted proteins | sample PEATcosm2014_Bin_29_FD_132451 | JGI IMG/M metagenome (GOLD analysis project Ga0181520, IMG submission 132451) | Peatland microbial communities from MTU Mesocosm Facility, Houghton, MI, USA - PEATcosm2014_Bin02_30_metaG | ecosystem: Environmental > Terrestrial > Soil > Wetlands > Peat | place...
GATGAGGCAGATTTGGATTTCGGCGCTTTCCACCAGCTTCAAGCTGGACTGGGATGAACGGGCCTCGGCCTTTGTGCTCCCGCGGACCGGCGAACACCTCGCGGCCCTCGTCGACCGGCTGATCGGGGAACATCTGGAAAGCTGAGACTGGTTTTGCTGGTGCGCCGGGGCCCGGGATTCAAGACGGCAGGCCAATAAACGACTAGATATAGCTATCCCCACGCTCAACGCAGTGAGTCTGCGTTGAACGTGGGGATATTTGTTGAAGTCCGGCTACTGAAGCGAATAGATGGTTTTCAGTTCTTTTTCCACAACATTCTTGGGGAGCGGGGCATAGGAGAGGCTGGAGACTTCGCCCTCGCCGTAGTTGACGATCCAACTGAGCAGGTCTTTGATGACCTTGCCCTTGGCCGGGTCGGGAGACTTGAGAGGCACAAGGAGCCAGGTGAAGCTGGAGATGGGGTAGGCCTGTTTGCCGGGGGCGTTTGTGATGGAGACGCGGTAGTCGGAGGGCATCTGTTTGATGGAGGCGCCGGCTTCTGTGACGCCGGCAATGGAGGCCTTGATGAAGTTGCCGGCAGGGTTTTTAACCGAGCCGTAGCTGATCTTGTTTTGCAGTGCGTAAATCAGCTCGACATAACCGAGGGCTCCGGGAAGCTGGCGGACCAGTCCGGCCACGCCCTCGTTGCCCTTGCCGCCGACGCCTACCGGCCAACTGGGCGAAGCGCCCTTGCCGGGGCCGTTTGCCCACTCGGGACTGACCTTGGAGAGGTAGTCGGTAAAGATGTAGGTGGTGCCTGAGCCTTCGGACCGGTGGACGACGATGATTTTCTGATTGGGCAGCCGGACGCCCGGATTGTCCTTGGCGATGCGTCCGTCGTTCCAGGTGGAGATTTTGCCCAGGTAGATGTCGGCCAGCACTTCTGAGCTGAACCGGATGTCGCTGACGCCGGGGACATTGAAAATGGGAACAACGGCGCCCAGAACGGTGGGCAGGAGGGTCAGCTTGGTCTTGGACTGGGCCAGCTGCTCGTCGGTGGGGGGCATGTCGGAGGCGCCAAAGTCCACCAGACCGGCCGTCATCTGCTTGACTCCGCCGCCGGAGCCGATGGACTGGTAGTTGATCTGGACGCCCGGATGGGCTGCGGCGTACTCGCTAAACCATTTGGAATAAATCGGATAAGGAAAAGTAGCGCCAGCACCCGTCAATTTCTGGGCGTGAGCGGTGCTCAAGGCGAAGACGAACAAACCAACGGCAACCAACAATCTTTTCACGGAATTCTCCCTTGTGGTGTTTCTGCCGTTCCTGATTGTCCACGTTCAATGTTAAGGGCGTTTGAATAGGGGTGGGGATTTGCGGCTTTTGGAGGCTGCGAGGAAGCGTTTGTGAGTTCCTGGCGCCCTCCTAAACCGGAAAGAAGCCGCAAGGAGGCGCGCCCCGATTTCTGGTTACAAGCGCGGGTTTTGGGGCGGGCGTCTGGCGCCCATAACACCGAAAACCTGGAGCGTGCAGGGAGCGGTTCACAGGATGGGATGAATGGAGGAAAAAGGGCTCTGGGCGGAGGCGGAGCGGCGGTTCGTTTTTAGCCAAAACAGGCCCTGAACTGCTACGTTGTTTCTGAAGGATTTTGTTTTCGAAGATGGCCTCAAATTCATATTTTTCTCTGGCAGTTCTGTTTGCGGGGGCGCTGGGCTTCGGGCTGGCTCCGCTGGGGCTGGCGTGGGTCTGGGCGCATGTCTTTTCGCCGCCCAAGCCGAACGCCATAAAGAGCGCCATTTATGAGTGCGGACTGGTGTCGAAAGGCGACGCCTGGATGCAGTTCCGTTCAGCTTATTACCTGTACGCGATTATTTTTCTGATCTTCGATGTGGAGGCGGTGTTTCTGTTGCCGTTTGCCGTGGCGTTCACCGGTTTGGGGATCGCGGCCTGCGGAGCCATGCTGGTGTTTGTGCTGCTGCTGATCGAAGGGCTGGCGTGGGCTTGGGCCAAGGGCGTGCTGACGTGGGCGTGAAAAAGGCAGGGATTAGGGAACAGGGATCAGGGGTCAGTTTCCGCGGCGACTGGTGGCGGCAGGATGTATGGGTTCCCACGTCACAAAACGAATGAATACCGACGACTTACGGCTGACAACTAACCACTGACAACTGGAGCGAAGCGACGACGATGGTAGATGAGAAATTGAAGATCGAACTGGGCAAGCAGGGCGTCTTCGTTACGACCATCGAGGAGCTCTACAACTGGGGGCGGCGCAATTCGGTGTGGCCGATGCAGTTTGGGCTGGCTTGTTGCGCCATCGAGATGATTGCCACCACCATGGCGCGCTACGACCTGGCGCGGTTCGGGGCCGAGGTTTTTCGCCCGTCGCCCCGGCAGGCCGACCTGATGATCATCTCTGGAACCGTGACCAAAAAGATGGCGCCGCAGGTGGTGCGGCTCTACAACCAGATGGCCGAGCCCAGGTACGTGATTGCCATGGGGGCCTGCGCGATCTCGGGTGGGCCGTTCAAGCAGGGCTATAACGTGCTGAAGGGGATCGACCGGTACATTCCTGTCGATGTGCACATTCCCGGCTGCCCGCCGCGGCCCGAGGCACTGATCCAGGCTTTTATGACGCTGCAGAAGAAGATTGACAGGCAGCATTTGACTGGAGAAGACCGCCCGCGGCACCTGGATGCGGAAGCACGGGGCGAGTTCCCCGTGCCGGTGCAGGGAGAGCACGACCTGGAGCCCACTTCGAACAAGGGCGTGTGGCCGGTGCCGGTGGTGATTCGGTGAAGCAGCGAACAGGGAGCAGTGGGCAGGGAACAGGGAACAGTTTTTGAGGGACGTGGGATTGAAGACAGTCGAAGAGATCAAGGCGGCGATCGAGGCGGCGGTTCCGAACGCGGGGGTAGAGATTGTGGCCAACCCGAGCGTGAGCGGGCAGCGGTCGCTGCGGCTCCGGCCCAGCCATGCGCTGGCGGTGGCCAGGTTTTTGCGCGACGACGAGGAACTGAAGCTCGACTTTCTCTCCAACGTGACTGGCGTCGACTGGCCGGACAAGCAGATTGCCGAGAAGGTGATGGTAACGCGCACGGTGACCAGAACCGTCGACGGCGTGGAGCAGGCCGTGGAGGAAACCTTCGAGGAGACTCAGAAGCGCGTGGAGCCGGGTTATCTTGAGGTCGTCTATCACCTGTACTCGGTGGCAAAAAAACATGGGCCGGTCATTTTGAGGATGCGCACCGTCAACCGGACGGACCAGGTGGAACTGCCCTCAATGACGCCCCTTTGGCGTTCGGCGGAGTTCCAGGAGCGGGAAGTCTTCGACCTCTACGGGGTCGTGTTTACCGGGCATCCGGACCTGCGGCGGCTGCTCATGTGGGATGCGTTCAAGGATCATCCTATGCGTCGGGATTACGTCGAGCCGGATGATTTTGAGTACGAGCCGACGGCGCACGACGAGGTGATGAAGCGGGCGCAGGCGCACCACGTTGCGGCTGGGACCGTGTCGGCGGAACAGGCTCCGGTGGCTCGGCATGAGGGATCGGGGGCCGGCCAATGAGCGGGACAGAGGTCGTGCGCGAAAAGCAGGCGGCGGATTGGAATCGGCCGAGGCATATTGAGCCCGACGGCGAAGGCGAACTGCTGGAAGTATCCATGGGGCCGCATCATCCGTCGACGCACGGGGTCTTCCGCATGGATGTGGCCTTGGACGCGGAGCGGGTGATCCGGCTGAAGCCGGTCTTCGGCTACCTGCACCGCAATCACGAGAAGATCGCCGAAGGAATCAGTTACCTGGCGTCGATGCCCTATACGGACCGCCTGGATTATATTTGCCCGCTGACCAATAACTGGGCCTACGCGCTGGCTGTCGAGAAACTGACCGGCCAGGAAGTTTCCGAGCGCGCCGAGTATCTGCGGGTCATTCTGGGGGAGCTGACGCGCATACAGAACCACGCCTCATCGATCGGGTTCCTGATCCAGGAGATGGGCGCCAGCGGGACGCCGCTGATGTACGCCTTCCGCGAGCGCGAGAAGATTCTGGACCTGTTTGAGGAACTGACCGGTGCGCGCATGATGGTGAACTACATGCGCTTCGGGGGCTGCCGTGTGGATGCGTCGCCGGCCTGGCTCGACAGGGCGCGCAAGGTGGTAGCGGGTTTGCCGGGATTTGTGGACGAGTTTGAGCAGCTTCTGACGGGCAATGAGATCCTGATGGCGCGCTGCCAGGGCGTGGGCATCCTGCGGCCGGAACTGGCGGTAAACGCTGGCGTAACGGGGCCGATGCTGCGGGCTTCGGGCGTAAACTACGACATTCGCAAGGTCGACGGCTACGGGATCTACAGCCGGTTCAAATTCAGGGTGCCGCTCGGCGATCACTGGGATGTGTATGACCGCTTCATGATCCGGCTGCTGGAGATGCGGGAGTCGATCGGAATTCTGGAACAGGCTCTCAAAGACATTCCCGGCGGGCCGGTGATGGATCCCAAGGCCAGGATTCGCGGCTTCCGGCCCAAGCCGGGCGAGGCCTACGGGCGGATCGAGGCGCCCAAGGGCGAGTTGGGCTTTTATCTGATCAGCGACGGCGGACCGAATCCGTATCGCTACCGGGTGCGGCCGCCGAGCCTGATCAACCTGACGGTGCTTGAAGATATGTGTCTGGGCCACGACATAGCCGACGTGGTGCTGATCTTCGGAAGCGTGGATATTGTGTTGGGAGAAGTGGATCGGTGAAGTAGCTACTAGCTTCTAGCTGCTTTTGGTCGTATTTGCTTTTTCGATTTTTGCAAGGACAGTTCATCGCACGGAAGAGCTGGTAGTTAGCAGTTCATAGCTAGCAGCTAGAGGCTAGAAGCTAGCAGCTGCACTTGGAGGCTTCATTGCTGGGTGAAGGAATACTGAAGGGGATGGCGGAGACGGCAAAGAACTTTGCCGGCAGCTTTTTCTCTGCCGAGCGCCTGACGACCGTCGAGTATCCGGAGCAGCGGATAGCGCCGTACGAAGCCGCGCGCGTTTTTCCCTTCCTGGTATACGACGGCGGGGACTGGGAAGCCGGGTTGCGCTGCGTGGCCTGCCAGATCTGCGAAAAGGAATGCCCGCCCAAGTGCATTTATATCGAGAAGTCCAAGGACAAGAAGCCGGATGCGCTGGGCAAGCCGCAGTTTTATCCGGCCCGCTTCGACATCGACATTTCGGTGTGCATGAGCTGCCAGATCTGCGTCGAGGTTTGCCCGTTTGAAGCCATCAAGATGGACACGGAGTTTGAGTTGAGCACGGACGACCGCTTCGGCGGACTGCTGCTGGATCGCAAGCAACTGGCAAAATCGAACCAGTACTACCACCAGATTCACTCGACCGAAGCGGCCAGAGTGGATGCGCACCTGGCAGCGGAGAAGGCCAAGTCCGACGCCAAGGCCAGGGCCGCTACCGAAGCTGCCGCAGCCAAGGCCGCGACAGCGTCGTCCGCCAAGCCGGAAGGGGCGGGGGACTAGCCCATGCAAGAAATATCGGACCAGATATTCGTACTTCTCAGGCACTGGCTGGTTGGGTTTCTGCCCGCGTCCTGGCAGCCTGCGGCGGGCGTGGTGTTGAGCGTGTTGGTGATCGTGTGCCTGTTTCCGGCGCTGTTTGCGTTTGCCGTGTGGATGGAGCGCAAGGGCCTGGGGCGCATTCAGAACCGGTTGGGGCCGAACCGCGTGGGGCCGTTCGGACTGCTGCAGCCGATCGCCGACGGCATCAAATCGCTGACCAAGGAAGACATTGTCCCGCTGAGCGCCGATGCGGCGGTGCATTTTCTGGCGCCGGTGGTGCAGGTAGTGGCCGTGTTCCTGGGCTTTGCGGTGCTGCCCATGGGACGCAACATGGTGCTGGCGGATATGGACGCCGGCTTGCTGTTCTATTTCGCGGTGGGCGCGTCCACCGAGTTGTCGGTGTTCATGGCCGGCTGGTCAAGCCGCAACAAATATTCGCTGCTGGGCGCCATGCGCGCGGTGGCGCAGATGATCAGCTATGAAGTGGTGCTGCTCATGTCGAGCGTGGCCGTGGTGATGATTACCGGCTCGCTTTCGCTCTCAAAGATCGTGGAGGCGCAGAACCACTACACCTGGGGCCTTCCGCATTGGTACATCTTCACGCCGTGGGGACTTGCCGGCTTTGTGATGTTTGCCATTGCCGCCACGGCGGAGACCAACCGGTCGCCGTTCGATCTGCCGGAAGGCGAGTCGGAACTGGTGGCCGGGTACCACACCGAGTATTCAGGCTTCAAGTTTGCGCTCTTCTTTTTGGCCGAGTACCTGGCCATGTTTTCCATCTCCGGGCTGGGCGCCACGCTGTTTCTGGGCGGATGGTCGGCGCCCTTTTCGTTCCTCGGCTGGGTTCCGTCGTGGATCTGGTTCTTCTCCAAGCTGATGCTGTCGATCGTCGTCTTCATCTGGATGCGGGGAACGCTGCCGCGGCTTCGCCAGGACCAGTTGATGAACTTTGCCTGGAAGTTTGTCCTCCCCATGTGCCTGCTGAACTTGATGGTGGCCGCATTGTGGCGATTCCTGGGCGACGGATGGGAGCGCTGGGTGTTCTGCTCGGCGATTCTGCTGGCGGCTTACGTGGGGATGGGTTGGAAGGGGATGCATAGAAAGCACCTCGGGGCGAGGAGTTATCGCTATGCGGAGTGATTTTTGGGGAACCGGATTTCTGCTGTCCCACCCTTGCGCCCAAATGCCGGCGCAAGGATGGGGCACGGAGCTTTTGTGGACGGGGAAGGGTACAAACACGGGTCCTTCGACTGCGCCGCGCTCCGCTCAGGATGACAGGCTTTGTTTGATTGCTGGGAAACGGGAGAGTCGCCGATGAATTTTGTCTTTTACGTGCTTGCGGCGCTCACCGTGGTGGGCAGTCTGGCGGCTGTGCTCCTGAAGAACACGGTGCATTGCGCGCTGGCGCTGACCGTGGCTTTCGCCGGGCTGGCGCTGCTGTTTCTCGATCTCGATGCGCAGTTTGCCGGGTTTGCGCAGATTCTGGTGTACATCGGCGCGGTGGCTATCCTTGTGGTGTTCGCCATTCTATTGACCAAGGGGTCGGAAACTCCGAAGGACGGAGTTTTCAGCAAGACCTGGCTGGCCGGTCTGTTTGTGGCCGCGGCGGTATTCGCGGTGCTGGGCTGGGCGGTGTTGCAGACGGCGCCTATGCTGTCCAAGGGCGCAACCGTGCCCACAGTCACCGTGCAGGACATTGGAATTGCGCTCATCGGCCGGTACGTTTTGCCGCTGGAAATTGTTGCGGTGCTGCTGACAGCCGCTTTGATCGGCGCGGTGATTGTGGCCATGCATGACAAAGAGGGGGCGAAATGACGCCGCTTGCGGGATTTCTTCTGGTGGCTGCGCTCGTGTTTTCGATTGGCCTGGCCGGGGCGCTGACGCGGCGCAACGCCATCCTGGTGCTGATCGGGATCGAGCTGATGTTGAATGCGGCCAACCTGAACCTGATTGCGTTCTGGCGCTACGGGCCGCATCCGGAGGCGCTTACGGGGATGATGTTTGCGATTTTCTCGATTGCCGTGGCGGCGGCCGAAGCGGCTGTTGGATTGGGGCTGGTGATTTCGATCCATCGCCACGCGCACACCACGGACCTGGACCAGATGAACAGGATGAAGGGGTGAACGGATGTTGATGCAAGAGATGGCTTCTGTGCCCTTCCAGCCGACGACGCACTGCGGCCCTCCCGGAATCTGCGATTATCTGTGGCTGATCCCCGTCCTGCCGATTGTGGCCGCGGGCGTCACGGCGCTGTTCAAGAAGGCAACACGCAAGGGCTCGGCTACGCTTGCCATTGGGTCGCTGAGCATTTCGCTGCTGCTGTCGCTGATTGCATTCGGGCATGTGGTCGCTGGATGGGCACATGGCGTGGCCGTGCGCGAGGTCGTCAACTTCACTTGGCTCCAGTTCGGCTTGGCCAACGTGGACCTGGGTTGGGTGCTCGATCCGCTGTCGGCGGTCATGCTGGTGATGGTCAGCTTTGTGGGCCTGCTGATCTTCATCTACTCCATCGGCTACATGGAGCGCGACGAAAACTTCACGCGCTTCTTCTGCTTCCTGTCTCTATTTGCCGGGGCCATGCTGGGCGTGGTGATTGCCAATAGCTTGCTGCTGTTATTTATGGGTTGGGAGTTAGTCGGACTTACATCCTACTTATTGATTGGATTCTGGTATCAGAGGCCGGCGGCGGCCGCGGCGGCGAAAAAGGCATTCATCACCACGCGGGTGGGCGACGTTTTCTTTCTGCTGGGAATTGTCTGGCTGTTTGCGCAGACCGGCACGCTGCTGTTTTACAACCATGGCGCGGGTTCCATTGAGCCTCTGGCGCTGGCTCGATTGCTGACCCAGCCGGCGGCGTGGGGATTGACGGCGGCGGGCGCGATTGGCCTGCTGATCTTTGCCGGGGCGGCGGGCAAGAGCGGCCAGTTTCCACTGCACGTGTGGCTGCCAGACGCAATGGAGGGGCCCACGCCGGTTTCCGCGCTGATTCACGCGGCGACCATGGTGGCCGCGGGCGTTTACCTGATCGCGCGGGTGTATCCCCTGATGGCCGCCGGAGGCCTGACCGGCGGGACGACAACCGCGCTGACAGTGGTCACCTGGGTGGGCGCATTCACGGCGGTGTTTGCCGCCCTGATCGCCGTGGCGCAAAACGACATCAAGCGCATCCTGGCCTACTCGACGGTATCGCAGTTGGGCTACATGATGGCCGGCCTGGGCATGGGCGGCGTGGCCGTGGGCATGTTCCACCTGATTACCCACGCGTTCTTCAAGGCGCTCCTGTTCATGGGCGCGGGCTCGGTGATTCACGGCTGCCACGACGAGCAGGATGTGCGGCGCATGGGCGGGCTGAAGGCCGACATGCCGCTGACGTTCATTACCTATTCGATCGGCATGCTGGCGCTGTGCGGATTTCCGCTGCTGTTCTCAGGCTTCTGGAGCAAGGACGGGATTCTGGAGGCGGCGCGGCACTGGAGCGTGGCCCGGGCGCCGTTCTACATGCTGGTGTTTGGCGCGCTGCTGACAGCTTTCTACATGACGCGGCAGGTTGCCTACGTCTTCTTCGACCATTGGAGGGGCGGAAAACCGGCCCATGAGAGTCCCGCTGTAATGACTGTGCCGCTGGCCATCCTGGCATTCTTTGCAATTGCTTTGGGAGCGATTGGAACTCCGGCCTGGCCGTGGTTCCGGGCGTTCCTGGATGGACATGCCGCGGGCTTCGGCTGGAACGGGTTCAGGGAGCCGGGGTTGATGGCGCTGATGGGAGCCTCGACGGTCGTGGTTTTCCTGGGCCTCGGCTTGGGCTGGCGGCTCTATGGCGGAGATGCGCCCGCGCCGGAGGAGCCGGATGTGCTGGAAGGGGCAGTGCCGCTGGTTTGGGGCTGGCTGCGCGACCGGCTCTATGTGGATGAACTGTACGGGGTGACGGTGATCGCTTTCTACCATGGGTGGGCGCGTGTTTCCGATTGGCTCGACCGCCGGATTTGGGGCGGCCTGGTGGCCGGGGTCGCGTGGACCTTCGGCCTGTGGGCGCAGTTGAACCGGTTCCTTGACACCAACGTGGTGGACGGCAGCTTCGACAAGGGCTGTGACGAGTTGGGCGTGGGCGGAGGCTTGCTGGCGCGGGTGCAAAGCGGGCGAGTGCAGACGTACCTGCGGTTGCTGGCGCTGGCGGTTGTGGTGCTGGCCGCGATTCTGATCTGGAGCAGCCGGGCATGAACGGAATTCCTGTATTGACGGTGTTGACCGTGCTGCCCCTGGTGGGTGCGGCAATTGCGCTGGTGGCCGGCAAGCACGCGCGCGCCGTGGCTCTTATTACGACGTTTGTCAGCCTGGCGCTGGCGCTGGTGGTGTGGACCGAGCTTCCGGTGGACGGATCGATAGGGCTGGTGGAGCGGGCCGCGTGGGCGCCGTCGCTGGGCATCGAATACCACCTGGGCGTGGACGGGCTGGGCGCGCTGATGCTGGTGTTGGCGGCCATTGTGACGCTGATGTCGGTGGATGCGGCGCATCGCGTGCATCACCAGCCAGGGCTTTACTTCGGCCTCGTTTTGGTGCTGGAAGCGGGCCTGTTCGGTTCGTTCACGGCGCTGAATTTCTTCCATTGGTTTTTGTTCTGGGAACTGAGCCTGATTCCCGCATTTTTCCTGATCAAGCTCTGGGGCGGGGCGCGGCGCGGACCGGCAGCAACGCAGTTCTTCGTGTACACGATGGCCGGCTCGGCGGCGCTGCTGGTGGCGTTTCTGGCGGTCTTCCTGTCCACCGGCAGCATGGACTTCCCGCACCTGACGCTGCTTGCCTCGACCGGCGAACTGGAGCAGATGGTGGCAGCGCATCTGGGCGCGGGCGTGATGGGTTGGCCCGTGATGCTGTGGCTGGCGGTGGGCGTGCTGGCGGGGTTCTCGGTGAAGGTGCCGATGATTCCGTTCCACACTTGGCTGCCCGCGGCTTACGCAGAAGCCCCTTCGCCGGTCACCATGCTGCTGACCGGCGCGATGTCGAAGATGGGCGTGTACGGCCTGCTACGCATTGCGATTCCGCTGTTCGGGCACCAGATTGCGCAGATTCGTACGCCGCTGCTGGTGCTGGCCGTGGCGACGGTGGTGATGGGCGCGTGGGCGGCGGCGGCGCAGAAGGATCTGAAACGCGTCTTTGCGTACTCGTCGGTGAATCACCTGGGCTATTGTCTGCTGGCGATCTTTGCGCTGGCGGTGCCGGCTGTGGGGGTTGCGGCGCAGACCAGCCAGGCGGCTGCGCTCAACGGCGTCATTCTGCAAATGTTCAACCACGGCATTACAGCTGCGGCGCTCTTCTGGTTTGTGGCGATGATCCAGGAGCGGACGGGTGGCCACCGAGGCATCGACGACTTTGGGGGCTTACGCAAGCCCGCTCCTGTGCTGGCCGGACTGATGGGAATTGCGCTGTTCTCTTCGCTGGGCCTGCCGGGGCTGAACGGGTTTGTGGGTGAGTTTCTGATCTTCCGCGGCGTGTTTTCGCTGGCGTGGGTGGCGGCGACGGTGTCGCTCTTGGGCCTGCTGGTAACCGCGGTGGTGATCCTGACCGTGATTCAGAAGGTCTTTTCCGGACCCACGCCGGAGCATTGGGCCAGTTTCCCCGATCTGCATCACGGCGAGCGGTTGGCATTGGTCCCGGTGATCGGCCTGATGTTTCTCGTGGGCCTGCTGCCGCAGTTGATTTTGGACAGCGTGAATCCAACGGTCGTGAACCTGCTGGCTCACTGGAGATTTTAATTGTTGGCTTGGACGATTTACATCTCGTTTGCCGGAGCGCTGCTGCTGGCGTTGTTGCCCAAGGGGCGGCCTGCGTTGGCGCGCTGGCTGGCGCTGGCGGTGGCAGTGGCCGGGCTGGCCTTGGCGGTGCAGGGATTTGTGGCTGGCATGGGACAAGGGCGTGTAACTCTGGTCGATCTGCCCTGGGTGCCGTCTATGGGGATTCACTTCCTGCTGGCGGCTGACGGCATCAGCCGCGTGCTGGTTCTGCTTACCGGGCTGGCCGCGGTGGCCGGGGTTTTATTCAGTTGGAACATCGAACTGCGGACGAATGAGTTTTTTGCATTTTTCCTGGCGCTGATCGGAGGAGTCTACGGAGTTTTCCTCAGCTTCGACCTGTTCCTGCTGTTTGTGTTCTATGAAATTGCCATTGTGCCCAAGTATTTCCTGATCGCCATCTGGGGCTCGACGCGGCGGGAATATGCGGCGATGAAGCTGGCGCTCTATTCCTTTGTGGGTTCGGCGATGGTGCTCATCGGTCTGCTGGCGGCGTACGCCACGGCGGGCAGCCACTCGACGGGATTGGTTGCGCTGGCGCACGCGGGGCTGCCGGTGAGCTTCCAGATGTGGTGCTTCCCGCTGGTGTTCACGGGGTTTGCGATTCTGGCCGGCATGTGGCCATTCCACACCTGGGCGCCCACCGGCCACGTGGCTGCGCCGACGGCCGCTTCCATGCTGCTGGCCGGCGTGGTGATGAAGCTGGGCGCTTATGGCTGCCTGCGCGTCGGCATTTGGCTGTTTCCGCACGGGCTCGACCCATGGGGATTTTCGTTCATCGGCATCGGCTCATGGCGTGACGTGTTTGCCGTGCTCGCGGTGGTGGGCATTGTGTATGGCGCGCTGGTGGCTCTGGCGCAGACCGACTTCAAATTCGTCATCGGCTACTCGAGCGTCAGCCATATGGGCTTTGTGCTGCTGGGCCTCGTGACACTGAACCAGATCGGCGTGACCGGCGCGGTGATGCAGATGTTCTCGCACGGCATCATTGCGGGGCTGCTGTTCGCCATTGTGGGGAGGATTGTGTATGACCGTACGCACACGCGGCAGTTGGCGGAACTGGAGACGATGCACTTGTCCAGGCGGCTGCCATTTGTTGCGTGGGCCTTTGTCATTGCGGGAATGGCGTCGATGGGGCTACCGGGATTCTCAGGGTTTGTGGCCGAGCTACAAATTCTCGTGGGCGCGTGGAAGGTTGCTCCCTGGTGGACCATGGCCGCGGGCGTGGGAATCGTGGTGGGTGTGGCGTACACCTGGCGGGCGCTGCAGAAGGCCTTCTTCAGCGATGTGCGGCCCAGCGCGCATGCGCTTGAGCAGGAACACGGGCATGAGTTAGCCGCGATTACCTGGCCTGAAGTTACCGGCGTAGGTTTGCTGGCAGGGGTGAGTCTGTTTGTCGGACTTTATCCGCGCATCTTGCTGGACACGATTGAACCGGCCGTGAAAGCGCTGCTTGCGGGAGGGGGACAATGAACTACGCAGACCTTTTCCGCGTAACGCTGCCGGAGACGGCGCTGGAGATTGCCGCGCTGCTCGTGCTGGTTGTCGATCTGGGTTTCTTGCGCAAAGCTGCGCTCAAGGTGCGCGTGGCTGTGGCGGCATTGCTGGGAGTGGCCGGATGCGGCGCGGCGCTGTGGACAATGCAGTTTCAGGGTTCCGGCGGGCTGGCGCTTGAGGGCAGCAAGGACATGCTGCTGGCCACAGGCGGATTCGTTCAGGTGGCGCAATCCGGAATCCTGGTGTTGACGTCGTTGACGCTGCTGCTGCTGATCGATTCCGTTTTCACGAAGCACGTGGGCGAATATGTGGCCGTGGTGCTGATGGCTGCCGCGGGCGGGTTGCTGATTGCTGGCGCGCAGGATTTGCTGGTTATCTTTGTCGGCCTGGAGTTACTGAGTTTGGGGCTCTACATTCTGACGGCCTTCGCCAAAAGTTCCGGCAAGAGCGCAGAGGCGGCGCTGAAGTATTACTTGTTCGGCGGCATGTCGGCTGCGTTTCTGCTGTTCGGGTTCAGTTATCTCTATGGAATCACCGGATCGACGAACCTGCACCAGATCATGCTTACCTCCTTTTTTGCGAGTGCCTCCGGCGCGGCTCCTTTGCTTTATGTTTCGCTGGTCATGGTCGGGGCGGGGCTGGCCTTTAAAGTCGCAGCGGTTCCCTTTCACTTGTGGGCGCCGGATACATACGAGGGAGCGCCGGCTCCCGCAGCCGCGTTTATCGCCTCAGTCTCGAAGGTGGCCAGCTTCGCGCTGTTGATTTCCATTGCTACGGCAATTGCGCACATTTTCAGCAATGCCCGGACTGTGCAATTCGTCATCACTGTAACTGGGCCGGTTCCCAAGTTTCTGGGCGCTCAAGTACCGTGGTCGATTGTGTTGACAGTGTTCTCTGTAGCCTCGATGGTGCTGGGAAACCTGGCGGCGCTGGCGCAGGTGAGTGTTCGCAGGCTGCTTGCTTACTCCGCCATCGCTCACGCTGGCTATATGTTGCTGGCTCTTGCTTTCTTTTCGCACACCAGTTCCAGCGCCAATGCCGTGCTCTATTACATCCTCACCTACGGCCTCACCACCATCGGCGCATTCGGTGCAGTAGACGTGATTCAGCGGGCTACCGGGAGCGATCGGATGGATGCGTTTCTCGGGCTGCACAAGCGCAACCCAGTGCTCGCCGCAGTGCTTCTCGTGCTCTTTCTTTCGCTGGCGGGGATTCCGCCGCTGGTGGGATTCTGGGCCAAGTTCAATTTGTTTGCGGCGGTGCTGGGGGTTCAGGCAGGTGTGGTTCCGTTTGCGCTGGTGGCGCTGGCGGTGGCGCTCAGCGCGGTTTCACTCTACTACTATTTGCAGGTGCTCAAGCGCGCTTACGTTATGCCCGCGGTGGTTGACACACCCATCAAGGCGCATCCGGTCACACTGCTGGTGCTGCTGCTGATTGCGGCGGCCGTGGTGGCGCTAGGCTGCTTTCCGGCACTGCTGCAGGGCTGGATCGAGAGCCTTTCTCCGATGATGTAACGCACCATGACGAGTTCGTAGTCTCCCTCTCTTTCCGCAGAAAAAAGCGGAAAGGATGGGCCACGGAGGCTGTTGGGCGAGCTTGGAAAAACTATAAAAGGCGACAGATACAACGCCATACGTAAAGGAGCTATAGATATCCCACCTTAACCGCGATGAGACTGCGGCGAAGGTGGGGCACCCGCACCCGTACCCGCATTGATTGTTAACCAGCGTTGGTTATCAACTCCGCAGAAAGTCCTTGGCCTTCTGGATGAGGACGTCGCGGCTTACGTCGGAGATGGCGTTGGTCAGCGGGATCTGCTTGGGGCAGATTTCGACGCAGTTCTGCGCGAAGCCGCACTCCTGGATTCCGCCGTCGCCGGCCAGGGCGCGGAGACGGTCCTCCTTGAAGACCTTGCCCGTTGGGTGGTCGTTGAAGAGCTTGACCTGGGCGATGGTGGCCGCGCCCACGAAGCCTGTGGTCTCGTTGAACTGCGGGCAGACTTCCATGCAGCAGGTGCAGCTGATGCAATTGGAGAGCGGGTAGCTGGCTTCCTGCTGCTGCGGGAAGACGCGCGGGCCGGAACCCAGATCATAGGTGCCATCAACCGGGACCCACGCCTTGACGGCCATGAGGTTCTCGAAGAGGACCGAGCGATCCACTTGCAGATCGCGGACCAGCGGAAACTTGCTGAGCGGTTCGACGCGGATGGGCTGTTCCAGATTGTCGACCAGCGCGGAGCAGGCCATGCGGGCCTTGCCGTTGATGCGCATGGCGCAGGAGCCGCAGATCTCCTCAAGGCAATTGGAATCGTAGGTGATGGGCGTGGTTGCGCGGCCGTCGGCGGTGACCGGATTGGCGGCGATCTCCATCATGGCGGAGACGACGTTCATGCCGGGACGCCACTCGAGCTCGAAGTTCTCCCACACGGCGGGCGCATCGGGGCTGGCCTGGCGCTTGATTTCGAATTGTACGGTTTTCGTTGCCATCGTCAGTCTCCCTTTGCTTATTTGGTTGCGTCGTAGCGGCGCGGGCGGGGCTTGATGTACTGCGTATCGACCTCTTCGTACTCGAAGCGCGGACCTTCCGGCGCGCCGGTGAAGCTGGCCTTGGTGGTCTTGAGGAACCGCTCGTCGTTGCGGTCGGGGAAGTCGGGCTTGTAGTGAGCGCCGCGGGATTCGTCGCGCAACAGCGCTCCCTGAACGACGGTGCGCGAGAGCTCGAGCATGTTCTTCAACTGGCGGGCAAAGGCGAAGCTGGTGTTGGCCCACTGGCTCTTGTCGCTCAGGTTCACATTCTTGTAGCGGTCCAGCAGTTCGACGATTTTCTCGTCGGCTTGTTTAAGGCCCTTGTTGTAACGTGTGACGGTAGCGTGCTTGGTCATGGATTCACCCAGCTCGCGCCATAGCTTGAAGGGATTCTCAGTGCCCTCGTTCTTGAGCAGCGCGCCGTTAATTTCGGCCTGGCGCGCCAACTCGGCCGCGTGTCCGCCGTCGCCTTCCTGCGCGGGCAGGTTGCGCGCGTAGTTCAAAGCATTGGGGCCGGAACGGAAGCCGCCGAAGATGCAACTGACCAGCGAATTCGCGCCCAGGCGGTTGGCGCCATGGTACTGGTACTCGCACTCGCCAGCGGCAAAGATGCCGGGAATATTGGTCATCTGGTTGAAGTCCACCCACAGGCCACCCATGGTGTAGTGCATGCCGGGGAAGATCTTCATGGGCACATCGCGGGGATCGTCGCCGACGAATTTCTCGTAGATTTCGAGAATGCCCTCCAGTTTTCTGTTCAGCGTGGCGCGGTCGATGTGCGTCAGGTCGAGGTACACCATGGGCTGGCCGTCGATGCCCAGGCCCTCCTCGTAAACCACCTTATGAATGGCGCGCGTGGCCACATCGCGGGGGACAAGGTTGCCGTACTTGGGGTACCACTCTTCAAGGAAATAGAAACGCTCGGACTCGGGAATCTCCTTGATGGGGCGCGGGTCGCCCGGCTTGCGCGGAACCCATACGCGGCCGCCCTCGCCGCGGGCCGACTCCGACATGAGGCGCAGCTTGTCCTCGCCGGGAATGGCGGTGGGATGCACCTGGACGAACTCGCCATTGGCGTAGTAAGCGCCCTGCTGGAAGATGGCCGACTGGGCCGACCCGGTGCAGACAACGGAATTGGTGCTCTTGCCGAAGATGGCCCCGATGCCGCCGGTGGCCAGGATGAGCGCATCGGCGGGGAAGCTGCGGAGTTCCATGGTGCGCAGGTTGAGAGCGGTGATGCCGCGGGCCTGGCCCTTGGAGTCGAGCACGGCGGAGAGGAACTCCCAGCCCTCGTATTTTTTCACCTTGCCGTCGGCCTCATGGCGGCGAACTTGCTCGTCGAGAGCGTAGAGAAGTTGCTGCCCGGTGGTGGCGCCCGCAAAGGCAGTGCGGTTATAGAGCGTGCCGCCGAAGCGGCGGAAATCCAACAGCCCTTCAGGCGTGCGGTTGAAAGGGACGCCCATGCGGTCGAGCAGGTCGATGATGGCCGGGGCTGCCTCGCACATGGCCTTAACGGGGGTCTGGTTGGCCAGGAAGTCGCCGCCGTAGATGGTGTCGTCGAAATGCTTGTCGGTGGTGTCGCCTTCGCCCTTCAAATTTTTTGCGGCATTGATGCCGCCCTGTGCGCAGACCGAGTGGGAACGCTTGACCGGGACAATCGAGAACAGGTCAACGGTGCCGCCGGCTTCGGCGATCTTGATGACCGCGGCCAGTCCGGCCAATCCTCCGCCAACCGCGATGATTCTGGGTGATGCCATGAACGAACTTCCTTTCCGATAGCTACTAGCTCCTAGCCTCTAGCTTCTAGCTCCTAGCCTCTAGCTAAAAGCTGCGAACTCGACGCCATGCGACCTTTTCAAAGCAGGATCGCGAAAGTTGAAACATATCTTTCTTCGCACAAACAAGCTAACGGCTAGAAGCTGGCAGCTAGCGGCTGACTGACAAACGCCCAGATGCTGGCCAGGCCCATGACTGCCAGCACAACTCCGAGCAGGGCGCACACATAGCCGAAGCGCCGGCGGGCCGTGGTTCCGGGAGTGATGCCCCACTTGGCCGCGAACAGCCAGATGCCGTAAGCGAAATGCCAGCAGATGGCGATCATGGCGACGATGTAGACAGCCAGCATCCAGGGGTTCTGCAACTCCATCTGCACCTTGGCGAAGGCTGCCATGGGATGCTCGGGAAGACTGACGCCCATGAAGCGCTGACGGATAACGTGCTGGCCGATGTAAAGGATGGCGATGAGGCCGGTATAGCGCTGAGCGGTATACATCCAGTTGCCAGCCCACGGGTAGTAGACGATGTTGGACTTGCCTTGCAGCCAGATGTAGACGCCGTAGAGGCCGTGATAGAGGATGGGCAGGAAAATGAAGACCCACTCCAGCACGCGGACCAGGGGAAGGCTGTTGAGAAAGCGGACCTGCTCGCCGTAGGCGATGGGGCCATTGATGGCCTCGAAGTTCGAGAGCAGGTGCTCGAGCAGGAATGCGCCAATGGGGATGATGCCGAGCAGTGAGTGCAGCTTGCGCCAGAGAAAAGTTGTACCCTGGCCGGCGCGCAGCGGCTGTACGCCGCGGCGAAGGGTGGGCGCGGCGGAGTTTTGAGCAGTTGCCATGACGGTGTCGGCTCCTGAAAAGGCTGCGAGTTCGAGGTCCCTGGGGTGGGAAGGTTCCAGTTAATGGACTGAAGTGGTCTGCTTTGTTACCCCTGCATTATTGGTGGCACGTGTATCCCTCGTCAAGGTGGTGCTCCGCACCTCTGACCTCTTGGACGAGAGATGTGAAACATCAGCCCTTGAGCAAGGGCAGCAGGGCGGCGATGGCTCGTCCGCGGTGGCTGAGCGTGTGCTTGGTTTCAAGGTCGAGCTCCGCCATGGTCAGGTCGAGAGCGGGCAAGTAGAAGAGCGGGTCGTAGCCAAATCCGCCAGTGCCCCGGGGAGCTTCGAGGATGAGCCCCTCGACCGCGCCCTCGGCTGTGGAGAGAGCCTCGCCGTCGCGCGCCGTCACCAGCACGCAGCGGTAACGCGCTGTGCGCTGGGCGGGTGGAACGCCGGTGAGCCGTTGCAGCAGAACGATGTTGTTCCAAACATCGGTGTTGTCGTTGGCGTCGGGCGAGTCCACCATGCCGGAGTCGGCGGCAAAGCGGGCGGAGCGGACGCCGGGAGCTCCGTTGAGGGCGTCGACCTCCAGGCCGGAGTCGTCGGCCACCACCAGCGCGCCGGGAGCGAAGCGGGAGTAGTAGATGGCCTTGAGCGTGGCGTTGGCGGCGAAGGTGGCTCCGTTTTCTTCCGGTGCGGGGATGGTTGCGATGGTGGGCAGGGGATCGATGGAGAGCGACTGGGCCTGGGCGGCGACGCGGAAATCGCGCAACTTGCCCTGGTTGGATGTGGCGGCATAAAGGCAGAGGGCCATGGGGAGAGTGTAATGCGGCCGAGGGGGTTTGGACAGATTCAGCGATTCAACGAGTCGGCAGGTGGCGCGTTTTGGCCAGAGTTCGCGCGAAGGCCGGCATCTCCAGGAGAAATCCACAGGATTCGCGAGAAACCAACTTTGACAAGGGAATGACGATTTATATAGGGTTCTTCCGTTGGGGAATTGTTTCATTGGAGAAAACACTGGTCGATTTGAACTGACGCCGGAAGCGTCTTTCCAAGGCAGGCGCACAGGCCGCACAATGGTCAGGTTTTGTTTTTTGAGGGTGAGCGAGGCGATGAAGATGAGAATGGTGCGTTGGATGGCGTTGGGGGTGGTCCTGGGCGCGGCTGACTGGGCGCTGGCGGCGCACGCTCAGTCCCAGGCGGGGCCGGTGGAGTTACGAGTGGACGGGTTGAATACGCCGCTGGGCATCGACGACCCTGCGCCGCGCTTTTCATGGCAACTGGCTGACCCGGCGCGGGGGGCAAAGCAAACAGCCTACGAACTGGAGGTCGCCTCGCAGGCTGAGCTGCTGGGCAAGGCGGACATCTGGGACAGCGGGCAGATTGAGTCCAGCGCGTCACTGAATGTGCGCTACGGCGGACCTGCGCTTGAGCCGAGCAGACGGTATGCCTGGCGGGTGAAGGTGTGGGGAGCAGGCGCGAAGGCCTGTCCCGCAAGCCCGGCCAGTTGGTGGGAGACGGGCCTGATGAAGCAGGACGGCTGGCGCGCCGGATGGATTAGCTATGAGACGGCCGAGGAAGCCGCGGTGCGCCACGCGCCGGCGGCGTGGATCAAGAGCCCCGATGCGAACACTCTGAACGCCGAGAAAGTTTCGGAGCAGCACATTGCCTACCGGTTGACGGTGACGCTGGCCAAGCCGGTGTTGCACGCGGCGCTCTACGCCACTGGGCTCGACACGGTTGCAGCCTGGGTGAACGGGGCGCAGGTGCTCACGGCAGCGCCGCATCCTGCGTGGGGACGGACGCCGTGGAGGAAGTTTGTGCGCGCGGATGCGACGGGCAAGCTGACGGCCGGCGCCAATTCGATCGCCATCGACTCGGTGCGCTATGTCGATCGCCCCGGCGAAGTGGCCGCGGGCGATGTGCCGCCCATGATTGCCACACTGGTGGTTGAGTATGCGGACGGAACCACGGAGGCTTTTGCGAGTGGGCCGAATTGGAAAACCGCGGTGCACGCCGTGCAGGGCTGGCAAGAAAAGGGCTTCGATGATTCGAGCTGGAAGACGGCGATTGCATGGACGCAGCCGGGGGCGGATCAGCCGTTGGGGCACCCGTGGATTCCGGACTCGGTGAAGGCTCTGCGGCACACGTTTGAGGTCAGCGGTCCGGTGAAGTCGGCGCGCCTCTATGCAACGGCGCTGGGCGCCTACGAAATGTTTTTGAATGGCAAGCATGTGGGCGACGATGTGCTGGCGCCGGGCTGGACGGATTATCGCGAGCGGGTGAAGTACCAAACCTATGACGTGACCGCGCAGTTGAAGGCCGGAAAGAATGCGCTCGGCGCGCTGCTTGCGCCGGGATGGTACGAGACGCCGCTTGAATGGCTGCAGCAGGGGAACAACTACGGGGATACGCCTCCCGCGCTGCGCGCCCAGTTGCGCATCGAGCACACGGACGGCTCTGTGGAGTGGGTCGCGGCCGACCCAAGCTGGCAGGCGAACACTTCATACATTCAGCACGCGGAGATTTACGACGGCGAAGATCAAGACGCGCGGTTGAATCAGCCGGGATGGGATACGGCTGCGTTCCAGGCAAAAAGCTGGAAGAGCGCACAGGCGATCGAGCCCAAGCCGGTTTCAATCGAAGCGCAGGACTATCCGTCGATTCTCGCGGAGCGGACCGTCGAAGCGAAGTCGGTTGCAGAGCCGCGGCCCGGCGTCTGGGTCTACGACTTTGGGCAGAACCTGGCCGGAGTGGAACGGCTGCGGGTCGCTGGCCCGGCGGGCACGGATGTACGGCTGCGCTTTGCGGAGATTGTGAACGATGATGGCACGGTTTACATCGAGAATCTGCGCACGGCCAAAGCGACCGACCACTTTATTCTCGACGGCAAGGGCGTGGAAGAATTCACGCCGCAGTTCACCTTCCACGGCTATCGCTATGCGGAGTTGACGGGGCTGTCCACGGCGCCGGGCAAGGACGCGGTGACGGCAGTGGTGCTGCATACGGGCGCGCCGTTTACCGTCAAGCTGGAAACCGGCAGCCCCATGATCAACCAGCTCTGGAGCAACATTCTGTGGGGTCAGCGCTCCAACTTCGTAGGCGTCCCCACGGATTGCCCGCAGCGCGATGAGCGGCTCGGTTGGATGGGCGATGCGGAGGTCTTCTGGCGTGCGGCCAGCTTCAACATGGACCTGGCGGCCTTCTCGCGGAAGTTTGCCGGGGATATGCGGGGGACGCAGGCCGGCACGCCCTACTATGGAATCTATTCACCTGGAACCGTGTCACCCAATATGGGGCACGCTGCTGGCTGGAGCGATGCAGGTGTAATCATTCCGTGGACATCGTGGCTGCAGACGGGCGACACGAGCGTGATCGAGCAGAACTGGAAGGCGATGGAGAAGTATCTCGACGCCATCGCGGCCGCCAACCCCGACGGGCTGTGGACGCACGATGCGGGGATTGGGTTCGGCGATTGGCTTTCGCCGGAGGGAACGACGGATTACGCGTTGATCGCCACGGCTTACTGGGCCTACGACGTGACGTTGATGCGGCAGATGGCGCACGCAACGGGCCGCGCAGTCAGCGAGGAGAAGTACGCGCAGCTATTCGAAAAGATTCGCGCGGCTTTCGAGAAGAAGTTTGTGCGCGAGGACGGTTTTGTGGCCGGGGCAGACAACAGTGCGTCACCCTTCGGGAGCCTCAACAATCCTGATGCCACGAGCAGGGCTGGCGACACGCAGACAGGCTACGTGCTGGCGCTGCACATGAACTTGTTGCCCGACGAACTGCGCGCCAAGGCTGGCAAGAAACTGGTGGACAAGATTGAGGCCAACCATGGCCTTTTGGGGACGGGCTTTCTGGGCACTCCCTATCTGCTGGAGGAGTTGACCAAGGCGGGCTATGCAGAGGAAGCCTACAAGCTGCTGCTGAACACAGAGTATCCGTCGTGGGGCTACCAGTTGGAGCACGGAGCGACGACGATCTGGGAGCGGTGGAACGGCGACCGGATGAAGGGCGATCCGAGCATGAACTCCTTCAACCATTACGCCTATGGCGCAGTGGCCGACTGGATATATCGCTATGCTGCGGGCGTGGATGCAACGGCTCTGGACGCGGGCTTTCATACCGTGGTACTCCACCCGGTGTTCGATGCGCGGCTGGGGCACTTAACCTTCGATTACAACTCCGCGTATGGTGCGATTCATTCGAGTTGGAAGGTGGAGGGGAGTAGAGCCACGTGGCATGTGACGATTCCCGCCAACACAACCGGATGGTTAGGTCTGAGCAATGACGCTGTTGCGAAGTACAAACTGGAAGGTGCGCCGCTCGCGGGGAACAAGCTGGTGAAGGGGTCTACGCGCGACGGTCAAAGCGGCTATGAGTTAGCGGCGGGGAGTTACAGTTTTCAAGTGGACTTGAAGTAGCGAGTCATGGAAAGACAAGCGGCTTGAGATTTTCGTTTCCCACCCTTGCGGCAAATAACCGCGCAAGGGTGGGGCACGGAGGCTTTCTTGCGGGGTCTTCGTTTGCGGTGATGCGGTGAATCTGTTTTGCCGGTGGCTGGGATTCAACCGGCGGAGTGAAGAAGGGAATAAGGAATGCCGGCAATTCTGGTGGGGATCGGATGGCACATGGTGGGCGCTGCATCGGCGGCGTCGTTCTATGCGCCCATTGGCAAGGTGAAGAAATGGTCGTGGGAGACAACCTGGGCTGTGGCCGGCATCTTTTCCTGGATCCTGCTGCCGATCACGGTGAGCCTTATCCTGCTGCCGGAGTTTCGCGCCTTCTATGCCTCGACGGACGCGCATGTGCTGTGGAAGGTCGCGCTGTTCGGCGCCATGTGGGGCGTGGGCAACGTGAATTACGGGCTGGCGATGCGCCACCTGGGCATGTCGCTGGGCATTGGCGTGGCCATCGGCGTCACGCTGGTGGTGGGCACGCTGATGCCTCCACTGCTGAACGGGCAGGCGGCGGTGCTGTTCGCCACGAAGAGCGGGCTGATGACCATGGCCGGGGTGTTGGTTGCGCTTGTTGGCGTGGCCACCGTCTCCTATGCCGGCCACCAGAAGGAAGTGCAACTGCGCGGAGAATTGCGTGAGTTCAACCTGAAGCTCGGCATTCTGCTCGCGGGCATGTGCGGCGTGTTCTCTTCCGGCATGTCGTTCGCGATCAACGCGGCCAAGCCGATGGAGGCCGCGGCGCTGCACCTTGGCGTGAACCCGCTCTACGCCGCACTGCCGAGTTACGTGATCATCATGGGCGGCGGCGCAGTGGTGAACATGAGTTACTGCTTCGGACGGCTGGCGTTCAAAAAGACGATCTCGCTTCGTGACGATTTGAGCCAGACTCGCGGAACGCTGCTGAAGAATGGCTGCCTGGCGGCGACCGGCGGAATCATGTGGTATCTGCAGTTCTTCTTTTACGCCTGGGGCGCGGCCAACATTCCGCAGCGGCTCTCGTATGTGAACTGGATGCTGCACATGAGCGGTTATGTGCTGTGCGGCGGTCTGGTGGGCCTGGCACTGGGCGAGTGGGCCGGCGTGGGCAGCAGGCCGGTGCGGCTGCTGTGGGCGGGAATGCTGATCATCATTGCGGCGGCGAACCTGGTGGGGCTGGGAATGGCGTCGTAAAAGCAGGGAACAGGGATCAGGGAACAGGGATCAGGATGGCGCTGAGTGGGCAGCACGCAGTGCCGGCAGTTGAGGGATATGTCATTGGGAACAGAAATGCCGGGGCCAGGGCCCCGGCATTTCTGTCAATGCGTGAGTTGCTTAGTCGATGGTTTCGTTGACGCGCAGGTCGCGCGACGATGCGCCGACGCTGACCATGCGTTTGCCGGTTGCGGTGATCCACTTTCCTTCTTTGGTGGACCAGTACTGCAACTGGCGCGGCTCAACGTGCAGCGTAACGGTCCTCGCTTCGCCAGCGGCGAGGTGAATGCGGTCGAACGCGGCCAGCGCCCGCACCGGGAACTGGACTCCCGCGGGAATCTCGCTGGGTGCGCCAAGGTAGACCTGCGGAACTTCATCCGAATCCACGCTGCCGGTGTTCTTGATGTTGACCTTGACTTCGAGACCGCCGTTGGTGGTTCTTTCGACCTTCAGAGCGGAATATTCGAAGGTGGTGTAGCTGAGTCCGTGGCCGAAGGCAAACAGCGGAGCGATGTTTTCCTTGTCGAACCAGCGATAGCCGACGTTGACTCCCTCGCTATAAGTCGTCTTGCCGTCCACGCCTTTCAATGAGCGTTCCGGATGCTTGGGGTCGGTGGCGGCGTAGTCCTCCAACCGCTTGCCCCAGGTGACGGGCAGGCGGCCGGCGGGGCTGGTTTTGCCGGCGAGCAGGTTGGCCGTGGACCAGCCGCCCTCGTCACCGGGCCACCACATTTCGAGAACTGCTTTGACCTTGCTGACCCAGGGCAGGGCAACGGGCTGGCTGGTATTGAGCACCACGATGGTGTTGGGGTTGACCGCCGCCACTTCCTCGACCAACTTGTTTTGCTCGCCGGGCAGGCCGAAGACGGGCGCGAGGCGCGTCCAGACGAAGACCACCGCGACCTTGGTGCTTTTCGCGGCGGCCAGGGCGGCCTCGTGGTCGGCCTTGCGCTGCTCGGGGGTATACCAGTTGAGGCGCACCTGAACCGGCGAGTTGGAGCTGTCGGGGCTGGTCCTTACCTCAATCTGGTGCGGACCGGCGGTGAAGTCGAACGCGCGGCGCACGTTGTCGAGACCGTCGGGAGTGGAAACGACGTTGTCCTGGTTGGCTTGGAGGATGTCGCCGTGCACGCCGCCCTGGAAGGCACCGGTGGCGGCCAGACGCTTGCCGTCGAGGTAGATGCTGGCATTGGTTCCCATGGCTTGGAGATAGAGCCAGTAGACGCCGGCGTGGGGCGGGGTCAGCGTGCCCTTCCACGTGACGGTTGAGTTGGGCGCCAGGGCGTTGTTGCCGGTGAAGTTGAGTTGCGCGTCGGTATGGGTGACGCCCGAGCCGGTGCGCTCAAGGCCGGGCTTGCCGTCGTGGCTAAGGGCAGAGGCGGGGATAGGTACGCCGGTCATATCGTCGTCCACGGCGAAGCGGATGTTCTGGTCGCCGGTGATCTTCTTGAGAGCCTCAAGCGGGCCGACCTGGCGCCGGGGCAGGCCGACGGAACGCTCGCCGTTGATGCCGATCGAGTCGACCTGGAGGGCGGTCGGTCCGATGAGAACCACGGAGTCCAGGTCGGCGGCTTTGAGGGGCAGTGCGCCGCCTTCGTTCTTCAGCAGCACCGCGGCTTCTTCGCCGGTTTTCTCGATGATTTTGGCGTTGGCTTCAATGGACTGCGCGGTGACTTCGTGCTTGGACTGGCCGTCGAGGTAGCCGAAGTGGACGATCTCATAGAGGACGCGGCCGGCGGCGCGGTTGATGGCGGCGTCGCTGACGGTGCCGTCCTTGAGGGCGTCGGCCATCTTCTCAGGATCGAGCTTGAGACCGAAGTCGCCTCCGTTTTCGTGCACCGGAGCCGGCTCCTCAGGGATGAGGCCGCCGAACATGGCGGTAATGGCGTCCTCGCCTTTTGCGGGCGGCGGCGGAGGCACGGGCTGCAAATCGAAGAAGGACGGAATGTCGAAGGGTGCGGCGGGATCGGGTTCGCCCGGCATCTCCATGTCCAGGCCTGCGTTGATGAACTTGACCGCGTGCGTCGCTCCCCAATCGGAGGTGACGAATCCTTTGAAGCCAATTTCATCGCGCAGGATCTTGGTCAGCGTGGACTCGTTTCCGCAGGCAAAGGTCCCATTGACGCGGTTATAAGAGCACATGATGGAGGAAACGTCTGCCCGCCGGATGGCCGCATCGAACGGCGCCACGTAGATTTCGTGCAGGGCCTGGTCGTCGACGAAGATGTTGCCGCTGTTGGAGTAGTAGGCGACATAGTGCTTGATCTGCGCCATCACGTGCTGCGACTGGATTCCCTTGACCTCGGCAACGCCCATTTCGGAGGTCAGGAACGGGTCTTCTCCGAAGGTGTTGTAGCCGCGGCCAAACTCGAGGTCGCGGTCGATGTTCACAAAGGGCTGCAGGGAGACGTCGATGCCCAACGCGCGGTCTTCGCGGCCGATCACCAGGCCGTTTTCCTCGGCGGTCTTGCGGCTGAATGTGGCGGCCACGCCCATGGTGGCTGTTTCGCCCTGCGACGGATGGCGGGTGAGTACGCCGGGAGGCCCGTCGGCAAAGCGGAGGCCGGGAATGCCGAGGCGCGGGACGCCGCCCAGGTAGCCCGCCTGGCCTTGGTAGACCGCCGGGTCCTCGTGCGTGCCATGAATCAGCGCCAGTTTTTCTTCGCGCGTCATCTGGCTTAGCAGCTTGTCAACCCGCGCGTCTCCGGTGACGACGGGCACACTCTGGCCGAGCGAGCGGGCCGCGCTGAAGACCAAGACAAATCCCAGCACAGCCGCAGTGGCCGCGCGCAATGCACTTCTGGTCCGCAATGTACTCACCTTTTTGGCTCCCTGCCGTTGATCGGGAGGGCGAAGCGGTCGCAGAGATGCGATTGAGCCAACCCTCGGTTCCTGGCTTCGGCGCGCCGCATAAAACGGTTTTGCAAACCGTAGTGGAAACCCAAGCAGTGTAGAACAAGGGGCGGATGGTTGTAACCGACCGCTCCTTGGATGGACACAGACGGTTCTCAGGCGGGGAGGGGCAGCTCGGCGTCGAAGCCGTTGGCGACCAGATCGGTGCGCAGGCGGTCGATGGTGGAGAACTCCAGGGCTTGGATGCCGAGGGCCCGCGCGGCTTCGACGTTGACCAGTCTGTCGTCGAGGAAGAGGGTCTCTTCAGGCCTGGCGCCCAATGCTTTGAGGGTGTGGCGATAGATGGCCGGGTCGGGCTTGGCCATGTGGAGCTGGAAGCTCCACACCAGCACGTCGAAACGGGGCAGCCAGTCGAACTCGCGCTCCATGTTTTCGAGCACGTTGTCGCCCATGTTGGAGAGGATGGCGGTGAGCAGGCCGCGCTTTTTGAGGCTCAATTGCCAGGCCAGCATGGCGGGGTTGGAAGTGGTCCACATGCGTGCATCCCACTGGTTCAGCTCCTCGACCATCGCCTGATTTTCGGGAAGGCCGGCCTGGCGGAGAAATTGTTGCCAGAAGGCAATGCCGGTGAGCTTGCCTTCGTCGTAGGCGTGGCGGTCGGCCCAGTAGAGGCTCTCGAAGCGGTCCAGGGGCAGGCCCGTAATACGCATCATGGCGTCATGCGCCTCGTGGTCCGGTTGTCCGGTCAGCACCATTCCATAGTCAAAGACAACCGCGCGCAGAGACAATGTTCCTCCTGGGTGCGTCCGTGTAATGTTGATAGGGACGCCTGCTTCTATTGTGCATGATGCATTCAAACCGAGCCGGTGGCGCCGTTGAAGAACGGAGATTGATGCGTTTCTCGCGAAGAACGGACTGGAACACCGAAGAGAGCGAACTGGCGCGGGCTCACCGCCTGCGCGTGGAGGCTGGGCTGCCGATTGCCGATCTCACCGCATCGAATCCAACCCGCTGCGGGTTTGAGTACGATCCCGAACTACTGATGGCGCTGGCCGATGAGCGCGCGCTCGACTACGATCCGCAGCCCCGCGGCCTGATGCGCGCCCGCCTGGCGGTCTGCGGGTATTATGCGGACCACGGCGTCGCCCTGACGCCGAAGCAGATTGTGCTGACGACCAGCACCAGCGAGGCCTACAGCTTTCTTTTCCGCCTGCTGTGCGATCCGGGCAGCGAAATCATCGTGGGCCAGCCGGGCTACCCACTGTTCGACTTCCTGGCCGTGCTGGACGATGTGCGCTTGAAGAATGCCCCGCTTGTGTACGACGAGGGCTGGCAGATTGAGCCGGAGGGCTTTCGCCGCGCGATCACGCCCGCAACCCGGGCCATCGTGCTGGTGCATCCCAACAATCCCACCGGACACTTTACCAAGCCCTGGGAAGCCGAGGAGTTGGCGCGTCTTTGCCGGGAGTTCGATATTTCCCTGATTGTGGACGAGGTGTTTCTCGATTATGGCTTTGGCCACACGCCGGGGAGCTTTGCCAGGGGGCTTGCCGGGGTTCCGGAGTTCGTGGTGAGCGGGATGAGCAAGATTGCCGGCCTGCCGCAGATGAAGGCTGCGTGGATTGTGGCCACCGGACCGGAGGCCGGCCCTTCGCTGGAGCGGCTGGAGGTGATTGCCGACACGTTCCTCTCCATGAATGCGCCGGGACAGTGGGCGCTGCCGGTGTGGCTGGAAGGCCGCGGAGCGATTCAGCGTCAGATTCGTCAGCGCGTGGCGGCGAACCTGGCCGAACTGGATCGCCAATTGAGTGTGCTGCCTGAGGTGCGCCGGCAGAAGGTCGAGGGCGGCTGGTACGCGGTGGTGCGGATTCCTGCGCTGGAGCCCGACGAACAGACAGTGCTGGCTCTGCTGGAGCGAGGAGTCTGGGTCCATCCCGGCTACTTTTTCGGAATGCCCGGCTCCGGCTGGCTGGTGGTGAGCCTCCTGGCGCCGGAGGAGGAGTTTAGTACCGGCGTAACGGTTTTGGTTGATTATTTAGGGACGGATCAGATCGGTAACAGTACTGATCGCCAAGTTGAAGAATCACTTTAAGTAAATTCTTCTTTTCGATTGACAATAAACAATCTTTCGCAGGCAAGAACTTGGCCTACCTGGTAATGAGGAACGGGTTACTTTGCCGTTCCTCGCCGATGGTGGTGGCGGGGCCATGCCCGGTGAGAACGTGCGTTTCGTCGGGCAGATCCAGCAGGCGGGAGTGGATGGAGTCGATGATTTGGGGATAATTGCCGCCGGGCAGGTCGGTGCGTCCAATGCTACCGGCAAAGAGCGTGTCGCCGGCGACGAGCAGGTTGAGCGGGGCAAAGTGGAGGCAGACCGAGCCCTGGGTGTGGCCGGGAGTGTGCAGGACTTGCGCCGGGTAGCGCTCGAGGCCTACCAGCAGGCCGTCGGCCAGGTTCTGGTCGGGCGGCGCAGTTTCAGGCGGTGCGATGCCCAGCCAGGCCGCCTGCATCTCCATCATTTTGAGCAGGGGCAGGTCGTTTTCATTCAGCAGGATGGGTGCGCCCGTGAGCCGTTTGAGCTTCAGCGCGCCGCCCACGTGGTCGATGTGGGCGTGGGTGACAAGAATTTGCTTGAGTTTAAGGCCGAGCGCAGTGAGGCGGGCGTGGATGCGGCCGACCTCGTCGCCGGGGTCGATGACGATGGCCTCGCCGGCGTCTTCGTCGCCGAGGATGGTGCAGTTGCATTGCAGCGGGCCAACGGGGAAGGTCTCCAGGATCATTTTTCTATTCTAGTGTGGTGAGTCTGAAGTTCATCGAAGAACAACCGCGGATTCTTCGACTCACCACCCCCGAACTGAAAGACGTTCGGGGCCCCGTTCGCTCAGAATGACAGCCCGTTTTGTGTTGCGTATTTCAGACTCACCACACTAGGATGAGCCGGCTCTTCACGCCTCCGATTCGGGAGCCAGGCCATCCGCCCAGCCAAGTAGCCGGTCGAAAACGCCAAATTGCGGGGAAGGCTCTTCGTGCAGGTGGGCGGCCAGCTCCCACAACCCGATCAGGGCCAACGCAACCAGGTTCGGGAAAAGCAGCGGAGCCATAGGCGGCGCGCCGTAGACCGACTTCTCGAAGAGGCTGACGCCGGGGGTGTAGTAGTTCATGCGCAGGTGGAACCAGAAGCCCACGACACCCACCAGGGCCTGAATGCCGAGGACGGCCAGGCACAGGTCGAGATAGCGGCGGGTGACCGGCATGAGCACCGGGACGATCAGGAATCCCGTGGCCAGTGCGCTTGAAACGACGGGAATCCACTCGGTCTTGAGAAAGAAGCCGTTGGTCGCGTGGTCGGTGAGGCAGAGAACGAAGTTGCCGAAAAAGCCGCCGGTGGCTAGAAGTACGACCCAGCGGGCCCACTCCGCCGTGCGGGGAGCAACCATGCGGTTGAGGATGAGCAGAAAGCCGAGGCCGCAGTAGGCAAGCGGCGCGACGAACGGAGCCGCATACGTAAGACTTCGCAGCGTGCGCTCGGCGAAGAAGCTGCTTTGCAGGTGATAGAGCACGCCGGCCAGCCCGACCAGGACCGCCAGCCAACCCACCAGCAGTCCGAGGTCGCGCCACGCAGTATGGAAACGCCAGCGAACTTTGACCAGCAGACCGGCCAGCAGCAGTACCGGCGCACCCGCAGAAAAGTAGAGCGGAATATACTCGGCGGGCTTGCGGAACTGGTTCACCGAGTGGGCGAGCACGATGTCGGCGGCCAGCACGGCAAGGTTTGAGGCGACGAACAACTCCAGGAGCGGCTGACCGGCGAAGACCCAGGCGACGAGCGGCGAACGGAGTACACGGTGAAGGGGCCTATTGGTGAACGCCATGCGCCCTCCGCAACTCTTCGGCGTCGTGCCTCAACTGGACCGTCTTTTCGAGCAGGCCGAAGTTGCCGTGCCACTGCACAAAGTCGGCCCCGCCCATGAAGGCACCGTGTTTGCTGGTGCGGCCGTCGTAGTGCCACAGGTCGAAGTAGGTGAAGTCGATGGGGTTGGAGAAAGGCGGTCCCGAGAGCAGGCCGTCCTTGTGCAGGCTGTCGACAATGGCTTTGGCGGCCAGCACTTTGTCGTTGGTGCTGCCTACGGTCTGTTCGGCCTGCACGTAGACCCTGTCGATGATTGCCTGGGTGTGGCACTGCGAGCAGACCTGCTTCATGCTGGTTTGCGCGCGGAGGTAGTTGGGGCGCTTGGTGCTGACGGCGTCGGCCAGGTACCAGCCCAAGCGGTCGGAGGGGTCGTGGGTGACTTTGAGGCCGTTGATGCCGCTCATGTGGCAAGTGGCGCAGGTGGGCACGAACATGTCGCGGGTGCTCAGGGTCTTTGGGTCGGCGTTCAGGTTCATCAGCCGCTCCTGGGCCGCGAACATGACGCCGTGTTTTGACTCGTCGTAGATTTCGATCTGCGAGTGGTCAGGTCCCATGTGGCACTGGGCGCACGTAGATGGGCGGCGGGCGAGGGCGACGGAGCTGGTGTGGCGGGAGTGGCAGTTGGTGCAGGTACCGATGGTGCCGTCGTCGTTGGGCTTGCCGACGGCGTGGCACTGTTCGCAGCCAGAGGTCATCGCGGCTCCGCCCTCGGCGCTGACAAACGGATGCGGCGGCCGCTTGGTTCCGCCGGGCTGGTACTGCTCGCTGAAGGCGACCTGCTGGGGGCTCAGGCCCTTTTCGCCGTAGATGGCGGCCCAACTGGGCGCGGCGTGGCGGCTATGCAGAAACTCCTGGTAGATGGCCTCATGGCAACTGCGGCAGTTGCCGGCGGTGAGCTTGGTGCTGATCACGAAGCCGTGATGGTCCTTCTTTTGCTGGCCTTCGGCGGCCTGGTGGCAATCCAGGCAGTTCACGCCTTTTTTGGCGTGGACGCTCATCTCGTACTCGTGCACCACGGAGTATTGCAGCCGGGCGTGGCACTCGGCGCACTTGCCGCTGGCGCGGACAAAGTCCGCGGTGGGCTGCTCGGTTTCCACCTTGGGGCGGGCGCGATTGACCAGGAATGCGGCCAGAATCAGACTGAAGGCGACGGTGACTGCGATGAAAACAGAGCGAAAGGACATGGGGACCCCGGCGGAGTTGGGCTTGGCCAGCGTTTAGATACACCATCATCGACCCCACCGAGAGTAGCGCAGGCTGGAGGCTTTGGGAAGGTACTTTTGTCACTGCGGCGGGAAGGCTTGTCGTGCAGTCGGAGGGAAAGCCGGACCTGGGAAAACAAAAGGCAGACCCGATAGGCCTGCCTTTTGTTGAAAAATGGAATCCATTCGAACGCGGCGCTTGAGGTGTAGGCCGAGACTGGTCGCGAGGCGGTTACTTGCCGGACTTGGCGGGAGTCGAAACGGGTGCGGGCTTGGAGTTATCCAGCACCGAGTGCGAGCCGCTGGAACGGACATAGAGTGCCGTCAGGGCGATCGAGGTGACCATAAAGATGACCGCCGACCAAGTGGTGAGCCGGGTGAGCACGTTGGCCGCGGCGCGGGGGCCAAAGGCGGTCTGCGAACCCTGCCCGCCGAAGGCGCCTGCCAGATCAGCCGAGCGGCCCTGCTGCAGAAGCACAACTCCAATCAGAAACAGGCACACAATCACGTGCAGAACGACGACGAAGTAGAGAACAAAAGTCATCTTGGAAGCTGCTTTCCGAGCCTCGCCCGGTTGGCCCGGAAGAGGAGAATCTTTGGTGCGGAGGAGGGGACTTGAACCCCTACGCCTTGTGGGCGCCAGCACCTCAAGCTGGTGCGTCTGCCAATTTCGCCACCCCCGCACAGGTGGAACTCTATGAGTATACCAAAGACGCGGCGGTTCATGGAGCGCTGTTGTGCGGGAATGTGGCGGAGTTTGTTTCCTGGGCGCGTGCAGCGGTTCGGAGGAATGAAGTCCGTGCTCCGCGGCACGGTGCTGTCCTAACTTGGCCGCAAAAAGCAAGAACGCAGCGAGCGCCCTGCGATCTGCCAGCTTGCCCGGGCGCGGGATTGATGGAGGTGCTCAACTGGCGCTACAGGCCGGAGGCTGCGCCGGTGCTGGTACGAGCGGGAGGGTAAAGCGGAAGGCGGCGCCTGAGCCGAGCTCGCTTTCAGCCCAGATGCGGCCGCCATGGGCCTGGACAATGTGCTTGACGATAGCCAGGCCGAGGCCTGTTCCGCCGGATTCACGGGAACGGGCCTTGTCGACGCGATAGAAGCGTTCGAAAATGCGGCTGAGGTGTTCGGAGGGGATGCCCGGGCCGAAGTCCTGGACGGTGAACTCGACTTCGTGCGCGGTTTCCGGCTCGACGAGGCGAGCGCCGACGCGGATGCGCAGGCCGGATTTGCCGTATTTGAGGGCGTTCTCAATGAGGTTGCCGAAGACCTGGTTCATGGCATCAGGATCGGCAAGGACCAGGGAATCGGGGGCGCCAGCGGATTCCAGCTCGACGCCGGAGTCGGCAACGATGCCGCCGAGCGACTCGATGGCGTCCTTGAGCAGGGCGCTGGCGTGGGTCGGCTGGAGGGCCAGCTTGTAATCAGGGCTCTCGACGCCGGCGAGGGCGAGCAAGTCCTCGGTGATGCGGTTCATGCGGGTGGCGTTTTTGAGAATGACGCCCAGGAACTCGCGGGTGGTTTCCTTGCGTGTGTGCGGATCCTCGATCAGGGTTTCTACGTAGCCCTGGATGGAGGTGAGCGGGGTGCGGAGCTCGTGGCTGACGTTGGCAATGAAATCGCGACGGGACCTTTCCGCGGCTTCGATGCGGGTGACGTCATGAAGGACGGCGATGGCCCCGCCGGAGGGCAAGGGGGCGGCACTGATGTCGAAGATGCGGCCGGGGGCTAGCGAACTGGCGCGGCCCGTGCGCACCTCGCGCTGCTCCAGAGCCCCGCGGACGCAGGCCAGCAGTTCCGGGTCGCGCACGGAGTGAACCAGCGGGCGGCCAGCTCGGACCTGCGTTCCGGCAATGCGATCCATGACGGCATTGGACCAGCGAACCAACCCCTCGGGGGTAATGGCGACCACGGCTTCCTGCATGGAATCGAGCATTGCGGCCAGCTCCTGACGACGGCTCTCGATCTCGGCGAAACTCTGTCCCAGCCGCTCGGCGGTCTGGTTGAGCGCGTCCTCCATTGCAGAAACCTCGTCATTGCCGCGGTGAAGCAGGCGCGCGCCTAGGTCGCCGTCCGCGATGCGACGGGCGAAGGCGACCACCCGCTCAAGGCGTGCGGAGAGGACGCCGGCAGCCCATGCTGCCAGGGGCAGCGCCACGGCCAGCGCAATCAGGCCCGACAGCAGCGCCTCGCGGCCGGGCAGATGCAGTGCCTCGCCGGCCGCGTGCCTGACCAGGTTGACGGCGACAAGGCGGCTGAACACCAGGTCCATGACGACCGTGTAGAAGACCAGGAGCAGGACAAAGAGGGCGAGCAGCTTGGTGAAGAGTTTGCCAGTCAAATGAATCTACTCGCTCTTGGGAAGCTCGAATCGGTAGCCGGCGCCGCGCACGGTCTTGAGGTAGCGTGGGTTTTCCGGATCGATTTCGATCTTTTCACGGATGCGGCGCACGTAGACGTCGACGGATCGGGGTGTGACGAAGCGGGCATCGCCCCAGACAGCGTCCAGAAGGCGGTCGCGGCTGAAGACGCGGCCGGGATGGCGGGCCAGGTAGTCCAGCAGCCGGAACTCGGTGGCTGTGGTGGTGGTCAGTTCGCCGCGCACCGTCACCTGCATAGCGTTGGCGTCGATGATGACCTCTTCAAAGCTGATCACCGAGGGTGTGGTGGGCCGCTCAAAGCGGCGAAGCACAGCCTTGACCCTGGCCACCAGCTCGCGGGTGGCAAAGGGCTTGGTGATGTAGTCGTCGGCACCCATTTCGAGGCCGAGAACGCGGTCGTTTTCGCCCGCCCTCGCGGTGAGAAAGATGATGGGGATGGTGGAAAGCGCGGGATGCGCGCGCAGGCGGCGGCACACGTCCAGGCCATCGCCGCCGGGCACCATGATGTCCAGCAGAAACAGGACGGGCGCTTGGCGCTCGGCGTCGGGAATCAGGTTGGTGGGGGTGTGGAACAGGCGCGCCGCGAATCCGGCTGCTTCCAGATGATGCTGCACCAGCCGTGCGATATCGGTGTCGTCTTCCAGGACAAATACGGTTTGGCTCAAACGGTCAGCCCTCGCCCGGCGGCCGTTGAGTTGCAGATGCGGAGGCCGCACGGAACCATTAACAGAGTAATGCACTGGGGCAAATAGATTGCAAACGTTGTGTGAATTTGCCCGGGAAGGGCCGGTTGCGGGATTGCCTGGCCAACAACGTGCTCAACGCTGCGCAAGGGAATGGAATCGCCGGCCAGTGGCAGAAATGCGCGCTACTGCGCAATTTTTGCCAATTCTCCCGGAGGCTCAGTTTGCGATCCCGGCCCGTGCCGCTGGATGTGAGCGGCGCGCTTCTTGCGCATTTCGTCCACGGCGACCAGGATCAGCGCCGCGAAAGTCACGACCAGGAGAGCGGCAGCGGTCATGCCGTGGAGTCGTTCAATTTCGCCAGTGGATCCGGCATCGACATCCCCGTAAAGCAGGCCAAGACCGATAAAGACAAAGAAGACGTGGGCGCAGAAAACCCGCAGAGAGGCACGCCCCAGTGTCAGGAACGGTTCAATTGAGACCACGCGGAGGAGGTATTTTCGCAGCCAGTAGATGACGATGGTAAAGGTGATCAGATTGAGCACTCGCAGCGGCCCGATCTGCCACTTGTCCAGTTGAATTCCCAGCGCCTGCTGCGTGAGGTGCGGTCCCAGCCAGCCGTGCCGGACTCCGATGTAAAAGAGGCAAACCGCGGCCGAGACTCCCGCTATCCAGCCGGGAATTTTCTTGAGAGGGAGAGCATCGACGGCGGATTTGGCGCCCAGCCAGAGCCCCACGGTCCACACCGCCTGCCAGGCGAAAAGATTGAACGCGCCCGTTTCCTGCAGAGGGATTTGCAGATGGGTGAGGCGCACAATCCAGTTATGAACCAGGTCGCGGAGTCCGAATTGCGCAAGCAGCCAGATCAGCCCGCTGGCGAGGAGGATTTTTCTCCAGCCAAAGCGCACCGACGCCGACAGAAGCATGGGCGTGAAAAACAGAAACGTGACGTACATGGGCAGGATGTCGAGCAGCGGCGGGCAATAGAGCAGCAGCACCGAGCCGATGATGGCAACCGCCGGATGCGCAAGATAGAAGTTGAGAAGATTGCCGATGGCCGCCCGGTGCGTATGGACCGCGAAAGCCGCGGCAACGGTGAAGGCGAGCGCCAACATCAACAGGTGATAGCCATAGATTTTCAGCGAGCGTTTCCATAACTTCGCGCGCACACCCGGCGCGTCTTGAACTAAGTCGCGAATATAGAGCCGGCCCACCAGGAGGGCGGAGATAAAGACAAAGCCCTCGGCCGAAGACACGAAGCCGATGGGCTGGTTGACGAAGTCGCTGAAGCGCGTGGGCAGGTGCGTCAGCGTCATCCAGACGAGGAAGAGCCCGCGCAGGGCATCGAGTTCGGGACGCCGTTCCAGGTGGGGAAGCTTCATGCAAATGGGTACCCGTGCGCAGCGAACGGGAGACCGGGTGTTATCTGGTTAGACGCTTTCCATGGCCGTCGGTTGCTTCGAGGGGAGCGGTTGGGGCGCCTGTTTCCTCTTGACTTAGCCGCGCATCTTCTGCAAAACTCCGTGCGCGCGTCCTGCACATGGAACGGCTCCTCGTTCTTCTTGCCGTGGCTTTGTTTTTCTCCCCAAGGGCCATTGCAGCAAAAGGTTGCTGCGTGCGGGCGATGCGCGCAATGCGGGCTCTCGTGGATTCATCGACTCAACCAAAAAACAGGAGGGGCTATGAAGAAGTACTTCGCGGAACTTGTGGGCACATTCATTCTGGTGCTTTTTGGGTGCGGAACAGCGGTTGTGGCGGGCGAAAAGGTGGGCATTCTTGGCATTGCTTTCGCATTCGGCCTGGCGCTGATCGGCGCCGCCTATGGCATTGGGCCCATCTCCGGCTGCCACATCAATCCGGCGGTGAGCCTGGGCGTTTGGGTGGCCGGACGCATGACGGTGAAAGATCTGCTCGGCTACTGGGTCGGCCAGTTCTTGGGCGGCATTTTGGCAGCGTCGGTGCTTGCGGTCATCGTCAGCGGCGTGGCCGGAGGGTACAACATAGCGGCCAGCGGCCTGGGCCAGGACGGCTGGGGCGCGGGGTACCAAGGCGGCTACAACATGACGTCGGCCATCGTCTTTGAGTTTGTGGCCACGCTGATTTTCGTGATCGTCGTCCTCGGCTCGACGCAGAAGAGCGCGCCGGCGGGCTTTGCCGGCCTGGCGATTGGCATCACGCTGGTGGTGATTCACATCTTCGGCATTCATATCACAGGTGTGAGCGTGAACCCGGCTCGCAGCCTTGGACCTGCGCTGCTGGTGGGTGGCACGGCGCTGGCGCAGGTGTGGCTGTTCCTGCTGGTGCCGAGCCTCGGCGGGGCCGTGGCGGGGCTGTTGTTCCGCTCGAAATCGCTGGCGGCGGACTGAGAAACTGACTGTGACGAAGATGGCCGCGTAAAGCCGCTTTGAAGCGCGGCGGTATGCGGCAGGGCATGGTTTACGCTGGATCAACGGTCCGGCCTTCACACATCGCCGCGGCCTGCGGGAGGTTTGTGTGACCTGGACGATGCTGCTGGTTGGGGTGGTGGTGGGAATGGTTTCCGGCGTGGTGGGGATTGGCGGAGGCATCCTGTTTGTTCCCGCGCTGGTGTGGCTCGCGGGGATGGATCAGCACCGGGCGCAGGGCACGTCACTGGGTGCGCTGCTGGCGCCGGTGGGGATTCTGGCGTTTCTTGAGTACTACCGGAAGGGCAATGCGGATTTGCGCGTGGCGGCGCTGCTGGCGGCTGGGTTTCTGGTGGGCGGCTATTTCGGGGCCGTGGGCGCGCAGCATATTCCCGAAGTCTGGCTGCGGCGCATCTTCGCGCTGACCCTGATCGCGGTGGGCGGGCGGATGTTTTTCAGCCGTTGAGGCGGGAGCGGGTCAGACCGAGGCAATGAACCGCAGGCGGACGTAGTCAGCGATCCAGTTTCCGTCTTCGTCGCGGAGGGCGGGGGCCAACAGGGCAGTGGTTTCTTCGACGACGGTGTCCTGGAGTTGCTCGGGAAGCGTATCGAGGACGCCGCGGCGAAAGGTGCGCAGCCAGCCTTCCATGCCGCTCTCGGCGAGCGGGGTGGGGCGGGGGATGAACTCGATCCGCTGCACATGGAAGCCGTGGCGGGTGAGGCGGCGGGTGTAGGCGTCGGGCGACGGATAGTAGTTGACACCGTCTTCGCGGTCAACGTAGCCGTGGCGGGCAAGGACGGCGATGAGGGCGGTTCGAATGGCCGCAATGTTGCCGTGTCCACCCATTTCGGCGACAAATCGGCCGCCGGGGGCGAGGACGCGGCGGACCTGCATCATCATGGCGTCCTGGTCCTGGACCCAGTGAAGAGCGGCGTTGGAAAAGACAGCGTCGAAGGCGGCGTCGGGGCCGGGGAGCAACTCGGCGGCAGCCAGCTTGGCCGCAATGCCGCGTGCGCGGGCCGCTGCGACCATCTCCGGCGAGGCATCGACGCCCACGACGCTGGCGCCAGTGGAAGCGATACGCTGGGTCAGTTGGCCGTCGCCACAACCCAGGTCCAGAATGCGCTCGCCGGGCGCGGCGGCCAGCCACTCGAGCACTTCGCCGGCCAGGCCATGCACGAATGCGCCGTTTTGTCCGTAGGCTTGCGGGTCCCAGGTTTGGGTCATGAAGAACCTCTATGACCAGTGTGCGGGGCGGAGTTGGTATAAGGCAAAGTTATTCTGTTTTGGCCGGGGATAAGGGATTGTTATGGGGTGTGCTCGGGAAGATTCGCTCTCTTGCTCCAATAAACCACGTCGTGGCTGGGTGGGTGGAGGGCGATAAGGAACTGTAGCTATAGATATCCCACCTTAAGCGCGATAAGACCGCGCCGAAGGTGGGGCACCCGGCTTTAGTCGATGGGGCACCCGGCGGAGCATGGTCAATACGCGCGGAGGGCGACGATGGCTTTGAGGATGGTGTCGGGCTGGGGCAGGATGGCGTCCTCCAGAATGGGCTGGTAGGCGACGAAAGTGTCCATGGAGCCGATGCGGCGAACCGGGGCGTCCAAATCCTCAAAGAGCTCATCGCCGATGCGGGCGGCGATCTCAGCGCCGTAACCCCAACTGAGCATGTCCTCGTGAGCCATGATGACCCGGCTGGTCTTGCGCACCGAAGTGGCGATGGCTTCCCAGTCGTAGGGACTGAGAGTGCGCAGGTCGAGGACTTCGACATCGATGCCGTGCTTGCGCTGGGCCTGCTCGGCGGCCTGGAGGGCGCGGGGCACAAGAGCGCCGTAGGTGATGAGCGTGACGTCTGCGCCGGGGCGGACAATTTTGGCTTTGCCGAAGGGAATGGCAAAGTCCGGGCCGGGATAGGGCGCGCGGCCGTAGGTCTCGCGGTAGAGGCGTTTGTGCTCCAGAAACAGGACCGGGTCGTCGCAGCGGAGGGCGGTGCGAAGCAGTCCGTTGGCGTCGAGAGCGTTCGAGGGAAAGACGACGCGCAGGCCGGGAATGTGGGTAAAGATGCTTTCACCCGATTGCGAGTGGTAAATGGCGCCGCCCTTGAGGTAGCCGCCGATGGGGACGCGGATGACGGCGGGGCAGGCCCAGGCGCCGTTGGAGCGCCAACGGAGCAGGGCGAGCTCATTGCGGATCTGGTGCATTGCGGGCCAGATGTAGTCGAAGAACTGGATTTCGACCACCGGCTTGATGCCGCGTGTGGCGTAACCCACGGCGCGTCCGACGATGCTTGCTTCAGAGAGCGGCGAATTGAAAACGCGCTCGGAGCCGAACTCGGTTTGCAAGCCGGCAGTGAGCTTGAAGACGCCGCCCTTGCCTTTGACCTCGGCGAGCGCCTTTTCACGGCTGGCATCGGCCACGTCTTCGCCATAGACGAGGATGCGGGGATCGCGGCGCATCTCGTCGTGCAGGCAGGCGTTGATGAGATCGGCCATGGTGTGGGGAGCGCTGCCCTTGGAACTGGCGGATTTGCCGGGATTGGAGCCGGCCGGCTGCACCTGCTCGGTGGCAAAAGTTGAGCTGGTGGGGTCCAGGTCCTCGGAATAGACGTGCGCCTCAATGTCGGCCACCAGGGGAAGCGGCGCCTGGAGTGCGCGCTCAGCGGCCTCGGCGGCAATCTGGTCCTGCTGCTGCTCAAGGGCGTTGATCTGGCTCTCGGTCAGAATGCCCTCGCGTAGCAGGCGCATCTGCATTTTGGCCAGCGGGTCGCGCAACAGGTCGGCGTCGCGCTCGGCTTTCAATCGGTAGATGCGGTCGTCGTCGGATTCCGAGTGCGAGTACATGCGGACGCAGTGCCCGTGAACGAAGGCCGGTCCCAGGCCCGCGCGGCAGTGGGCGACAGCCCCTTCAAAGGCTCGCAGGCAGGCTTCCGGATCGGTGCCGTCCACCTCGGCGAAATAGAAGTTGGGAAAATTGGCGACCAGTTTGGAGATGTTGCCGCCCGGCGTGTTGACCTCGACGGGCACGCTGATGGCGTAGCCGTTGTCTTCAACGCAGAAGACGACCGGCAGTTTCTGGTTGGAGGCGGTGTTGAGCGCCTCCCAGAACTCACCCTGGGAGGTCGATCCCTCACCGAGCGCGGTGAAGACCACCTCGTCGCCGTGGAAGGTCACGTCGCGGAAGGCGCGGTAGTCGCCCTCGGCTTTCGCGGCGGCTTCGGGATGGCGGCTGAAGTAGCGTCCGGCTTCGGCGCAACCGACGGCGTGAAGCACTTGGGTTGCTGTCGAGGAGGAACTGCTGACGATGTTCAGCGGGCGGCTGCTCCAGTGGGTAGGCATCTGGCGGCCGCCGCTGGCCGGATCGGTGGCTGCGCCCACGGCCTGCAGGAACATGTCGGCGGGCGTGACGCCCAGGGTCAGGCAGAGTGCGCGATCGCGATAGTAAGGGAAAAACCAGTCGTAGCCGGGGCGCATGGCCAGGGCCGCACCCACCTGCAGCGCCTCATGGCCGGCGCCGGAGATCTGGAAGAAGACTTTCTGCTGGCGTTTGAGCAGGATTTCGCGGTCGTCCACGCGGCGGGAAAGGTACATCAGCCGGTAGATCTCGACCATCTGTTCCGAACTCAAGCCGCTGGAAGCTGCCGTCCCGGGTTCGCGAGCGCTGGGCGTTGCAAGTCCCATTCCCGTCACTCTCCAAAAAAGCGATTTCTGGACAAAACCAATCCTGATTGTAACAACCCGGGGCCCTGCTGTTGGGACGGCAGCCCATGATGCGGGATCGGGCAAATCGCGTCCGGAGCGGAAAAATGCTTGAGCGGCTATCGAACCACGGCAGGGAAAGGCATCCGGACTTCCGGCGCTCCCCGCACGGAGGTACTCATTTTTTCTTTGATGCTGTGCGCCAGTTTCTCGATATCAGCGATTTTACGCAGTTGGGTCGGGGTGAGCGCATCGGGTTTGGTGCGATCGATCTCGCTGTGCAATTCCTGGGCTAGGCTGAGCAGTTTGTTGGTTTCGGCAACCAGGGATTTTTGCCGCTCCGCATTGAGCGCGCGCAGACGTTTTTCCTGTTCGATGGGATCGACATTCCCGGCGTCGTCCATCGAACCTCCCACACGTTGGCCAACCGGTTGCACAAGCGGCCGCTCTGGCGGGAAGATCACGTTCTGCGCGCCACCTGGCAAGGCCAGCACCAGGGCCAGTCCCAACGCCTGGCGGGCAACGTGTCCCATCCTTGGGTCTGATGAGCTAGAGGGACCACCAGCCCGCACTGCACGCAGGCCAAACCACTCTCGAAACTGGCGTATCGCCCGGAGCACTGCCCGTCCCCTCAGCTTGCTCCCACTGTGAGTTTCATTTTTTCCTTCACGCTGCGGGCCAGGTGTTCAATTTCGTCGGCCTTGCGAATGACAGTGAGCGAAAGCGTATCCTTATTGGTCTTATCGACTTCGGCCTTCAGGTCAGTCGCCAGTTTGAGCAGCTTTGCGCTGTCGTCGGCAATCTGCTTTTTCCGTTCGGCGTTGGCTGTCTCGAAGCTCTGTTTTTTGGCCTGCTGGCTATTGATGTCGTTGACCTGGTTGTTATCCGGAATGCGGGTCATCTCGGGCGGAACATGAGGAAAGGTGCTCTGGAGCACGCCCTCGCCGGCTAGAGGTGCCAGCGCGACCGCGGCCAGGCCGGCGAAGACGCAAACCCAGAGCGTCCTTGCCCGCGGACGCGGGGTTCCGGCCGAGTGTGTTTGCGGGGATTTCATGGGACGACCTCCTTCGTTGTGCCAGGAGAGTGCCGGGGAAGTACGGATCAGTCAAATGACAGAGGCTCCGCGCAAAAGGCGTAGGCTCCGCGCCAAGGGCAGAGGCTCCACGGACTTTCCTGCGCACAGTCTAGTCTAGAAAGAGGAGTTTGGGATGCATCCTTTTTTGTTTGCCGCAAGAATGGGCTGGTTTGCCGAAGGACGTTTTCTGGGCCGCGTGCTGGATGAGTGGGCAGACGACGCCCAGGAGTTCATCCGCAGCAAGCTCCCCCACCTGCTTATGGTGGCGATGATTGCCTTCATTCTGAGCCGCTTGCTGCGCATCGCCACGGCCAGGATGATCCACGTTGCAGAACAGCACGCCGCCGGCCCGGCCCGAGTTGGCCAGGTGAGGACGCTGTCCGGAGTGATTCGCGCTACGGGACTGGCGATTATCGGCGTGATTGCCGGATTGCAGATTCTGGACACGGTGGGAGTAAATCTCGCGCCCCTGCTGGCCTCAGCCGGAGTTGCCGGAGTGGCCATCGGGCTAGCCGCGCAGAATATCGTGCGCGACATGCTGAACGGCGTGCTGATTTTGATTGAAGACCAGTTCAACGTGGGAGACACCGTGCGGCTTGCCGGGTTGGCCGGTACCGTGGAGCAGATGACCCTGCGCAAAACCACGGTTCGCGACGCCGATGGGACGCTTTACGTGATTCCCAATTCGCAGATCACCACCGTGGCCAACCTGAGCGTGGGGTACTCGGTGGCCACGGTGAACGTGAGCGTGGACTTTTCCGCCAATCCCGATCAGGTGCTGGAGCTTTTGAAGGGGATCGCGATGGAAATCCGCAACAGCGAGGATTTCCGTTCGGTGTTTGTGGCCGACCCGCAGATTCTGGGCGTGGATGCGATCAAAGGCTCGGAACTGATCTTCCCGGTGGTTTTCAAAACGCAGGCCACAAAGCAATACGGGCCGGTTCGGGAGTTTCGCCGCAGGGTACGGCTGGCACTGGAAGAGCACGAAATGCTGCCGGGCGATCCGAACCGCGTGTTCCACACGTTTGTTGAGACGGAGACGGACGGGCACAGCCGGCCAGCCACTCAGGCTGCGCCGGAGCACGACCCCACGGCGCTCAAGCCGCAGGAGGGGAACCCGTTCAGCGGGGAGTGAAAAGGGCAGGGATCAGGGAACAGGGACTAGGGAACAGGGAACAGAGACCCCGCGGCCGCTTCTTTATACAGCGTGGCCGGGTTGGGCGCCGACGTCGGCCAATTGCAGGATCATGCGATTGCGACCCTGGGCCTTGGCCGCGTACATGGCGTCATCGGCGATGGCAAGCAGGGATTCGACGCTTCCCGGCCCACAGGAGGGGTCGAATACGGTTGCGCCCATGCTGCATGCAATGGAAAAGTCAAATTCACTGGTTTGGATATTGAGGTTGGAGATGGAGCCATGGAGGATGGTCAGTCTTTGTTCGACTGATTCGCGGGGGACCTCAGTGAGAACCAGCAGGAACTCCTCACCACCATAACGGCCGGCATGGTCATAGGGACGGATGGCTGTCCCGACGGCGGCGGAGAACCAGCGCAGCGCCTCATCGCCGGCCATGTGGCCGTAGGCGTCGTTGACACGCTTGAAGTGGTCCAGGTCGACCAGGGCCACGACCACGGTGCGGTTCTCCCGGCGGGCGCGGTCCATCTCAGAAGACAGGGCGCGGAGGATGGCGGTGCGATTCAGCATTCCGGTGAGCCCGTCGTGGGTTGCCTGGATGCGCAGTTGCTCGCGGCTGGCCTCCAGTTCCCTGGTGCGCTCACGGACCATGCGTTCCAGTTGGCGGCTTGTCTTCTTCAAGTGCCGGGCGTAAAGCCAGCTTACGGCGGCCAGCAAAAGCAGGATGACCAGGCTGCTCAGGGCCAGGAACCAGCTACTTCGCCACCAGGGGGGAAGAATCCTCACCGACACTCTGACGATATTGGAATACGCGCTCAGGCTCGAATTATGGGCCATCGCATCGAAGGTGTAATCGCCCGGAGGCAGGGCTGAAAAAACCGCCAGTCCGTCCTGGCTTTCGATCCAATCCGGCTGCAGTTCCTCCATCCGATACTTGAAGAGCAGTTCGCTGCGGTTGCGCATGGCGGGCGAGGAGATTTGGATGCGCAAGGGAAGGGCGGACCAGGGCAGGGTGATCGGTTGAGCGGCGGAGTAGACATCGTCCCCGCGGCGGATGCTGGTAATTGAAGCGGCCAGGGGCGCCGGCTCGAACACTCGCTCGGGATGGAGGAGGTGCGACAGTCCGCCGCTGGTTCCAATCCACAGCGAGCCGTCCGCGCCGGTCAGCAAGGCTCCCTGATCGATGTCGCTCCAGATGAGGCCGCTTTCCTGCGATAGGTGCCGGTAGGCGCGGCCGTTCCAGACCACCAGGCCAAGGTCCGTTCCCAGCCAGACCCATCCACGAAGGTCGATAAGGATGGCCAGGGGAGTAAGAGAGCGCAATTCGGCGGGTAGCAGCAGTTCCCAGGCCTGCAACCGGTCGCTTCCCGGCGTCAATCTCCATGTGCCGGCCTGTTCTCCGGTAACCCAGACGGAACCATCCGGGGCGCAGGAAAGGTCAAGCAGCGAACCGCGCGTTCGCGGCAGTCCGTCCACAGGCGGCTGGGACCATTGGCCGTCTTTGAGGCGCAAAAGCCGATTGTTGGCCAGGAACCAGAGCACGCCGCCGGGAGCCTCGCAGCCTGCTTCGACCCGGTTTGGCTGGCCGAGCAGCGCATCGACGGCCGCGATCCGGTGGGGCACAGCGCTGGTCCCCGTATATCTTCTTTCCAACGACGACGACCTGTCGCCGGGGACCCCGGACTTCGATCCTACCGACGAAGGCTCCCCGCTGGGGGCTCCGGCATCCAGAACGTACATCCCTTGTTTGGTGGCGAAAAACACCCGCCCGGTCGAGTCCACCAGGGATTTCATGATGAACGCCGGCAGTTTTGCCACCTGTTGGGTGCGGCCGGTTTTGGGGTCAATACGCACGATGGCGCCGGAAAAGGTCCCAGCGTAGAGCAAGCCGCGGCGATCGAGGAACATGGTGGCCAACTGCCCATAGGTCCACCTGGCGCCTGCCGAAAGCGGACCGGCAGAGCCGCTGCCGGGGTCGACCCACGCTGGTCCGCCCTCGGTTCCGACAAATATGCGACCCTCCCGCGAGGGGACGATGGACCAGACGGTGGCCGACGGCAGTCCCTGCCGATCGCTCCATCCCTCCCAGTTTTCATAGCCGGCCCAGCCATAGACACCTTGTCCACGGCTTGCTATCCAGAGGTCGCCAGCCGTATCGATGGCCAAGCCGCAGATGTGGCTGGTACGCTCGAGCCCGTTGGCGCGGCCGATGATCCGCCAAGCCGCTCCGTCCCACCGGGCGATTCCGTCCTGAGCGGGCGCAAGGATCCGGCCCTCCCGGTCTTCGATCAGCGGGGCGTGGCCGGCAACATTCTCAGGGTCGGAGCCGGGGATGCTGCGATCCGCAAAGCGGGCCGAACCGCGCGGCAGAACGAAAACGCGACGTTGGCCCGCGGCCCACAGTGTGCCCGCGCCGTCCAGCAGCACACCTTCCCAGTTGTCTGCGGGCAGGCCCTTGTCCTTGCCCCATTCGCTCACGGAGCCGTCCCGCGGCTGGATGGGGCTGCCGGCCGGGCGATCGACGAAGGAATAGAGCTTTCTGCCGCCGCCGATCCAGATGCGCAGGCCATGGGGCGGCTCGGGGACGGCGCTAACGCTGAACACCTGGCCCAGGCCCGGTGTCGATGCCAACATGCCGTCGGAAATGACCGGCGCATAGGAGAGCAGACGGCCCGCTGCATCGTGCTCGAGCCGGTAAAGGCGGCTTCCGTCCACCACCAGCAGGTGGCTTGCGTCTTCGACCGCCATTCGCTGCGGTCCCAGTACATGAATGGGATTTTTCCCGATGGCGGAAAATCGCTGGCCGTCCCAACGGTAAACATTCTCCTCGGTACCCACCCAGACCGCGCCGCTGGGGTCCGCAACCAGGTCGCGGATGTCGACTTCGGCAATTCCCTGTTCCGGGCCAAAGCGCTGAAAGCTGGAGCCGAGAAAGCGGTAGACTCCGTTCTCGGTAGCTACCCACAGAAACCCGTTGCGGTCGGCGGCCATGCCGCTGACCGCAAGGTTCTTGAGCCCTTCTGCCTGCCGGTAAGCGCGAAACACATACTGCTGCGCGTGCAAAGCGGCGGACAAAGCCAGCCAAACGACTAGGGCCCGGATTGTGTTGGATTGCTTCACGTTGATGGTCCCGCGCAAGGCGGGCGGAAAACTCCGTACCTGCCTTATCGGCAGATGAGCCTGTAAATTGAGTCACTTCGTGGCAAAAGCGGACGAGGCGGGTTGAGACTGTTGAGCCTGTCAGGAAGAACTGGAGGAGAACGGGTTAGGAATTCACAGCCTGCGCAAAAACTCGGCCCGGAGAGAGGCGGGGTTTCAACCTCCACATAAAACCAACAGAATGAACGCTGGCTATATGGTCGCACGAATGCCGTCCATCCGCTTCACCCGAAATCTCAGGTTTCCCCCCGGCTTTCTTCCGCCTTCCATGGTTTCTCTCGCCCTCGCAGCTCTTCTGCAAAAAACGTGCAAAAGACCGGCGCGCAGACCGCGCATTGAAAGGCCGCATCAAGAGGGCGTTTGGCCGAGGGCTTCGAGCAGTGCCTCGGCTCCAGTGATGGGTGGCAGGCAGGTGCGTCCGCGGCAGACAAGGGCCCATGCGTCGGCGCCCTCGGGTTTGGGGACCTGAAGCAGGGCTTCGGCCAGCGCCTCGGGAATTTCCCCCTGGACGAGCCGGTCGGGGGCGATGCGGATTACCGTCTTGTTGACGCCGAAGCGGGCGACGGCCAGGGCTTCGAGCCGAGCAGCCTCGGGGCCCGAACCGACAACGACAACCTGGATCGGGTCGAGCAGCAGCCGTTCGAGCGCCAATCCGTAGCTGCCGGCATAGAGGCCGAGGTGCTCGACGATCCCGGAGAAGGAGTCGAGAGTGTCTTCGGCGATCTCGCGATAGTCCTGGCGTCCGCTCAGGGTCTCAAGGCGGAGCAGGGCGGAGGCTGCGGTGGGATTTCCGGCCGGGGTAGGCGAGTCTTGCAGAGGTTTGCGCCGGGCGGTCAGAGCACCCAGGGGGGATGCGCCGACGGGTGCGGCAGCGTCGAAGAACGCGCCTGCGGTCCGGTCGTAGAAGCGGTCGATCATGGCGTCGGCCAGCTTGACGGCGGTCCGGTAGAAGCTCATATCGCCGCCGGAATGCCAAGCGTCGATGCAGGCGTGGACCGTGAAGGCGTAGTCGTCGAGTGTACCCGGGACCTTCTCCGGCGTTTCGGCTCCATGGCTGTGCCGCGTGCCATAGGCGATGACGTGGGCAAGGGTCCGGTCTCCATCCCAGGCCTCTTTGAGCAGGCGGTTGAGCGTGAGCAGGGCGAAGTCCCGCGCGGAGTCCATGCGCAGGACGCGGGCCGTCTCCAGGTAGGCGGTGACCGCCATTGCGTTCCAGCCGGTATAAAGCGTGCGGTCGATGAACGGCGTGGGGCGCTCGCTGCGGGCCGCAAGCAGCTTTTGGCGGGCCGAGTCGAGCGGAGGGCGAAGCTGGTCGGCCCCGACGCCGGCCTGGGCCGCCAGTTCTTCAACGGTCTGCTTGATGTGGAGGACGTTCTTGGCCGGGTTGTGGTGCATGTCGCCCAGTTCGCCGATGTCCCAATACAGGAGAATCAGATCCAGCTCGGCCGGGGTGAAGCCGGCGGGGGCGAGCGCCTCGCGGGCTTCGGCGAGCGACCAGGTAAAGTAGTCGCCGTCGTCGTCCAGGTCGATGTCGGCGTCCTGCGAGGCATAGAACCCACCGCGCTCGCGGTCGTTCATGGTGGTGTCGAGCCAGTTCACAATCTCCAGCGCTGTCGAGCGGAAATCCTCGCGGGCAAAGCTCTGAAAGCCGTGCAGGTGGTTGCGCAACAGCTCGGTGTTGTCGTAGAGCATCTTCTCAAAGTGTGGAACGACCCAGCGTTCGTCCACGCTGTAGCGGTGGAAGCCGCCGGCCAGTTGGTCGTAGACGCCGCCGCGCGCCATCTTTTCAAGCGTGGCGCAGAAGGCCTGGCCGGCCTCTTCATTGCGGCGGTTCATGGCCACTTCCAGCAGCAGGTCCAGGGCTCCGGGGTGGGGAAACTTGGGCTGCGAGCCGAAGCCGCCATTGCGCGGGTCGAATTGCGCAAGGATGGAGGCGGCGATCTTGTCTACCAGCGACAGGGTCAGTTCGCCTCCGCGGCCGGAAAAACTCTCATTGTGCTCGATGGCGGCCATCACGCTGCCGGCTGACTCGAGGGCTTCCTCGCGCCGTTCGCGCCACACCTGCGCCATGGTCAGCAGCACACGCCCCAGGCCGGGCCGTCCAAAACGGTCGTCGCGGGGGAAATAGGTGCCTCCGAAGTAGGGCCGCCCGTCGGGAGTGAGAAACGCGGTGAGCGGCCATCCGCCCTGTCCGCTGATGGCCGAGACCGCTGCCTGGTAGCGCGCGTCCACGTCGGGCCGTTCGTCGCGATCCACCTTGACGGCTACAAAATGATCGTTGATGATGCGGGCCATCTCCGGGTCTTCGTAGGACTCGCGGTCCATCACGTGACACCAGTGGCACCAGACCGCGCCGATGTCGAGCAAAATGGGCTTGTCTTCGGCCTGGGCGCGGCGAAAGGCTTCTTCTCCCCATGGGCGCCACTGGACCGGCTGATGGCGCGCCGAACGCAGATAGGAGGAAGCTGCCTGTTCCAGCAGGTTGGTGTTGGCGACGGTGGGGGGAAGGTCCTCGCGCATGGGGTGAGGATACATGCATTGGCGGGCGGACTGCCATCCTTTCCGCACGGAACGCGGAAAGGATGGCAGCCCGCCCGCGAGTTATCGATGCGACTAACTGCTGGCTAACTCCGTTTCGATCGCCGCGGTCAAGGCAGGGGCGTCGGGTTCAGTATCAGGGGCGAAGCGGCGCACTACCTGGCCGGAGCGGCTGACGAGAAACTTCTCGAAGTTCCACAGCAGTTCGGGCTCGGGGTTGGGCGCGATGCCGTAGCCTTTGAGCTTTTCGCCCCACGGCACCTCGGAGACGCTGACGGCCTTGGGTTGCGCTTCAATCAATGCCTTAAACAGCGGATGCTTTTGAGCGCCGACGACGGTGATCTTGTCGAACATGGGGAAATCGACGCCGAAGTTGGTGGTGCAGAAGGACTGAATCTCCTCGTTTGTGCCCGGCTCCTGACTGGCAAAGTCGTTGGCCGGGAAGCCGACAACCACGAATCCCCGGTCGCGGTAGTGCTTGTAGAGGTTTTCCAGGCCCTCGTACTGCTTGGTGAGCCCGCATTTCGAGGCCACGTTGACCACCAGTAGGACCTTGCCTTTGAAGCCGGCAAGCGAAGAGTCCGCGCCTGCGATTGTGCGGACCGGAATGTCATAAATTGATGCGCTCATGATTGTTTCTCCCTCCAGTTTCTCCATAATATTCGGTCCCTCCCGGTCTGGCGCGGGCGCGGGGGAACGCCACTTCGTGGGACGAACCCAGGGGCCGTTCCCGCGACGCAGGGTCGGCATGTGAAAAAATGTACTCAAGGGGGGCGCATCCTAGACGCGTCCTTCCTGTGACCCGGGAACGTGCACAGCATCAAAGCTTCCCCGGCCAGAAGGGGACGACACGATGACCGGGATTGATCGCAATGAGCTGCTTCAGCAGTTCGCAAGCGACAACTACGCAGGCATTTGCAAGGAAGCATGGGACGCGACACTAGCCGCCAATGAAGGGCATGTGACCGCCTACGGAGACGACCCGTGGACCACCAGGGCTTCCGACGCATTCCGGGAATTGTTTGAGACCGACTGCGAGGTCTTCCTGGTTTTCAACGGGACAGCGGCCAATTCGCTGGCGCTGGCGTCTCTTTGCCAGTCTTACCACGGCGTAATCTGCTGCGACTCGGCGCACGTCGAGACCGACGAATGCGGTGCGCCGGAGTTTTTCTCCAACGGCTCCAAGCTGCTGGTGGCGCGAAGCGTGGACGGCAAGCTCACACCCGCGGCCATCCGGGATCTGGCCACCAAGCGCCAGGACATTCACTATCCCAAGCCGCGGGTGGTCACCATCACGCAATCCACTGAGACCGGGCGGGTGTATACGCTGGCCGAACTGGGCGCAATCCGCGAAGAATGCAGCGCCCGCGGGCTCAATCTGCACATGGATGGCGCGCGGTTTGCGAATGCCTGCGCAAGCCTGGGCTGCACGCCGGCCGAGGGCACATGGAAGACGGGCGTGGACGTGCTGTGCTTCGGCGGCACAAAGAACGGCATGGCGGTGGGCGATGCCGTGCTGTTTTTCGACAAGAAACTGGCCGCGGATTTCGATTACCGGTGCAAGCAGGCGGGGCAGTTGGCGTCAAAGATGCGCTTTCTCGCGGCGCCGTGGGTGGGCATGCTGGAGAGCGGCGCATGGCTGCGCAACGGCGCGCACGCCAACTTCTGCGCACGGCATTTTGCGGAGCAGGTGTCTGCAATTGGGGGGATTCGTGTGGTTGCCCCGGTGGAAGCCAACGCGGTTTTCCTGGAGGCGCCGGAGAGCATTCTGGGTCCGATCCGGGAGCGCGGGTGGAAGTTTTATACCTTCATCGGCGGCGCGGCGCGCTTCATGTTTTCCTGGGACGCGGATGTGGCGCGCATCGACGATCTTTGCCGCGATTTCAGGGAATGTGCGGCGCAGGTGCGGGAGACAGCCGGAAGCGCTGTGAAAGTATAGATGGGATGCGTAGCGTGCTTCAAATAGAGGAGAGGCCGCGTACCCGTGGTTCATCGGCTTCGCTGATACACGGGAAATGAAGCTGGCATAGCCCAATGTCGCCCGCTAACTCGCCAACTTGCCTATCCCGCGGTGCGGCGTTTCACTCGCCGCATTTGTCCCACCGAGCCGCTGCCTATTCGTGCGGGATTTCGAGGGCGCCAGTGAGCGAGGCAACCCGCTCGACGTTGTGGCGCTGGCACCAGGACTCGAGGCCGTGCGCGAGGCGTTCGACAGCGCGGGGATCGGCGTAACTGGCCGTGCCCACCTGGACGGCGGTAGCGCCGGCAAGCAGAAACTCGACCGTGCCCTCAGGAGTGACGATGCCGCCCATGCCGAGGATAGGGATGGTGACGGCGCGGGCTGTGTCGTAGACCATGCGCAGGGCGATGGGCTTGATGGCCGGTCCGGACAGGCCGCCCGTGATGTTCGAGAGCCGGGGGCGGCGGGTTTCGGTGTCGATGGACATGGCCAGAAACGTGTTGACCAGGCTGATGGCATCGGCGCCTGCGCCGGCGGCAATGCGGGCCATGTGGGCGATCGAAGTCACGTTGGGCGAGAGCTTGACGAACAGCGGCCTGGAGGTGGCGGAACGGGCGCGGCTGACCAGGTATTCGAGCGAACCGGGATCGGCGCCGAAGGCCATGCCGCCGGCGTGGACGTTGGGGCAGGAGACGTTCAGCTCATAGGCCGCGATGCCCTCGGCCTGGTTGAGGCGGTCGATGACGGCGACATACTCGCCCACCGTGTAGCCGAAGACGTTGACGATGACGTTGCAGCGAGGGTAGCGGCGCAGCGGCGGGAGCTTGCGCGCGATGTAGTCCTCGACGCCGACGTTCTGCAATCCGATGGCGTTCAACATGCCGGCTGCCGTCTGCACGATGCGCGGCGGGGGATGGCCGGTCATGGGGGTGAGGGAAATGCCCTTGGTTACGAATCCGCCGATGCGCTCCAGCGAGACGATCTCTTCAAACTCGATGCCGTAGCCAAAGGTGCCGCTGGCGGCGATCACCGGGCTGGAGAGCTCCAATCCAGCCAGGGACACTTTCATATCGGGTTTCACGCGCGGCAATCTTCCTTCACGATGGGATTTTTTGGGGTTCGCCGGCTGTGCCGGGTCGTTTCGGGTTGGCCGGTGCGGGGCAACCCACAAAGTGCCCAAGCCGGCGCCTGGCTCTGCCTGCTGCTATGCCTTCATGATACGCGTCCGGCTAAAAGGGCCTATGCGGGACTTGAATTCGCCAGCCCCCGCCGCGCATCCGCATGACGGCATCCTACCTTTGCAGGCGCTCCTCCCTCAACAGCCTGTGGTGAAAGTCCAAATTGCCGAAGAACATCCCTCAAGGGCTAAAGCCCATCGTTTGAAATCAATCATTTGCGGCACGACTAAAGTCGTGCCCTTTCAAAATCCGACTTTCGCCACGGGCTGTCAACTGCGCGTCCGTTTACAATCGCAACTACCGGTGAGGTCCCAGCAACGATGACGTCCAGAACGAAAGAGCAGGGTGCAGCCGAGCCGGCGGGCAACAACGGCTTCACCCTCATCTCCAACGAAAAACTGCTTCAGCTCTACATGACCATGCTGAAATGCCGCATGATCGAAGAACGGGCGCGCGCGCTCTTCAAGCAGGGCGGGGCCGCCGGCAACGGCTTCCTCTCCCCCGGACAGGAGGCAGCCGTCGTGGCCGTCGCCATTGACTTGCTGCCCAAAGACGTCATCGCTCCTTCGCACCGCGACTTTATGCTGCACTTCATCGAGGGAGAGCCGCTTCGAACGATCTTCGGCCGCCTGCTTGCCCGTCCGGACCGCCCGGTCGAAGGCATCGCCAGCCAGCTCGACATCGCAACGAAAGCGGCCCAGTCCAACAAAAAAAAGAAGAATGGCAAGATCGCGGTAGCCTTCTGCGGCGACAGCTCCGCTTCGCTCAGTTACTTGCCTAGCGCGCTCGACTTGGCCAGCGTCCAGCGGCTGCCCCTCCTCTTTATTTTTCAGAGCAACGGCTCGGTCTTCCAGAACGACCGCTCGCTCCAGCCGGCCAGCCTGGCTCGCCGTTCCCAAGCCCCGGACAGCGCCGCCCTGCTCCGCGTCCTCCCCTGGATCACCGTGGATGGCAATGATGTGGTGGCCGTCTATCGCGTGGCCACCGAGGCCGTCACCCAGGCCCGCAAGGGCAACGGCCCCACGCTCATCGAGTGCAAGCCCTACTCGCCGCAGAGCCGCGCCGGGACCGCCCCGGGAAAATCCCGCGCACCGGATCGGGTCCAGCGCTCAAGCCCTCGCGACCCCATCCGGAACATGGAAAACTACCTCACCGGCAAGGGCATCTTCAGCCCGAAAATCAAGCGTGAGGCCGTCACGGCTTTCAGCAGCGAACTGGACGCGGCTACCAAGTCATTGAATTATTAGTCCAATGCGCACGGAGTTTTTGTCCCCGGGCGCAGATCTTTCCTGCATCTAACCTGGGGAATCGAATGCTAAAGTGAGGGGTATGACTGTGAGCGACCGCAGGTCCCTGGCTGTTCTGTTCCAATGTGCAACCGTAATGGCAGGGCTTTTCTTCTTGACCGCGGGCCGACTTACGGCCGAACAGCCCGAAGACTCGAAGGTTGCCGCGCCCGAAGGCGCCGGGCAATGGAGCCGCAGTTCCGGCGGCGCCGTTCCGGCTTGCATGCCCGCCAAACTCGGGTCACCGTTTATTCCGGTCGATAGCTGGGTTTATCCGGCGGTGCTGCGGCTCTACTCGATGGGCTTTGTGGACGATGTCTTCCTCGGGCTTCGCCCCTGGACTCGGTCCAGCGTCAGCCACATGCTCGAAGCGGCCGGAGCCCGCATCGACGATGCCGATCCCGGGCCCGCCACCGACGAGGCCCAGGACATCTACGACGCGCTCATGTACGAACTCCGCTACGACATGGCCGGCCCCTGCCTGGTGCACCAGGGCAACTCCCGCATCGAGTCGGTCTACTCGGTGTTTCGCGGCATCGGCGGCACACCCCTGCGCGACAGCTTTCATCTCGGCTCGTCCATCATCAATAACTATGGCCGTCCCTACGAGAACGGATTCAACAACTACACCGGCGCCAGCGGCTATGCCGCCGCGGGAAGGTTCGTTTTCTATGCCCGCGGCGAGTTCGAGGCCGCCCCCTCGGCCACCGGCTACTCCCAGCCGCTGGCCCAGGCCCTCAGCAACGTCGACGGCACGATTTACACCGACCCAAGCACCAAAGTAACGACGTATTTCTTTCCACAGACCACCATCCCCATGGGACCGATCGGCACCACAACCCAGGGACGGGTCATCGAGGCGTTTGTCTCCGCCCACATCCTCAACCACGAGGTCTCCTTCGGCAAGCAGGACAACTGGCTCGGACCCGGGTTGGGCGGCGGCATGGCCTACTCCAACAACGCCGAGAACATCTACTCCTTCCGCATCAACCGCATCGAGCCGCTTCACGTTCCCGGGCTCTCCCGCGTGTTCGGACCCTTCCGCTACGACTTCATCATCGGGCCGCTCCAGGGACACAACTACATTCCGAATCCGGCGAATCCCGGCGGCACCAATCCCAATGCTCCCAACGTGATCGCTCCCGGCAACCCCTGGCTGCATATCGAGAAGATCAGCCTTCGGCCCACGGAGAATCTTGAATTCGGTTTCGAGCGCACCGTGATCTGGGGTGGCAAGGGGCACGAGCCCGTCACGATTCACAGCTTCCTGAGGAGCTTCTTCAGCGTGAATGCCGGCGTCGGGGCAATTAACAAGTACGGCCGCAACGATCCCGGCGCCCGCTTTGGCGCTTTTGACTTCTCCTACCGCCTGCCCTTCGTCCGCAACTGGCTCACGGTCTACACCGACTCGGAAGTCCACGACGACGTTAACCCCACCGATGCCCCCCGGCGCGCCGCCATCCGGCCCGGCCTCTATCTCTCCCATGTGCCGGGCATTCCCAAGCTTGATATGCGTGTCGAAGCCGCTTCCACCGACCCGCCCAACTCCACGGTAGGGACCCGTGAGTACGGCCGGTTCATGTACTGGGAAAACATCGAACGCCAGGGGTACACCAACCAGGGCCAGCTCTTGGGCGACTGGATTGGGCGCGAGGACAAGGGCGGCCAGGCCTGGGTCACCTATCACATCAGCGGAAACGAGTGGTTCCAGGTAGGCCTGCGCAATCAAAAGGCGACCAAGGACTTCATTCCCGGCTCAACGACCCAGACCTTCACCGGCCCGGGCTGCCCCGGTGGCGACTCTCCCTGCCTGACCCCTGGAGGCACCACCATCAACGACATCAACTTCCAGATCGTCAAGCGCGTCGGCAAGGACTTCGAAGTCAACGGCAATTTCGCCCTCGAACACTGGAAGGCTCCCATTTACCTTCCCGGCGAGCAGACCGTAACCACCACCACCATTCAGCTCACCTGGTTCCCAGGGCGCAAGGTCAGCTTCTAAAGCCAGCCGGTTCCAGCCTACCGCGCCCGCGGGTGCGTCCGGTCGTACACCTGCGTCAACTGGGCCGTCGTCAGTTGCGTATACCGCTGCGTCGTCGAAAGTCGCTCATGGCCCAGCAATTCCTGGATGGCGCGCAGGTCTGCGCCCTCCTCCAGAAGGTGCGTTCCGAAGGCGTGGCGCAGCGTGTGCGGGTGCACATCGGCTGAAAGCCCGCGCAGAATCGCAATCCGTTTGACGATGCGCCCCACGCTGCGGGTCGTCAAACGCGCCTCACCGCCGGGCTTGGCGAGTCCGCGCAATTGCAAATTCAGGAACAGCGCCGGGGTAGCAAACGCCTTGCCTTCACCCGTCGCCGCCAGCCGCGCCGACCGTTCCGTCAGGTAGGCCCGCACCGCCTGGGCTGCCGCGTCGCCCAGCGGCACATAACGCTGCTTCTGCCCCTTGCCCCGAATCAGAATCGCTTCGTTGGCCCAGTGAATGTCCTCAAGGTTGAGCCCCGTCAACTCCGCGTTGCGAATGCCGCAGCCGTAGAGCAGTTCCAGGATCGCCGTGTCCCGCGCCGGCCAACTGGCGGCATCTTCGCCCACCGACTCCACCACACGGTTCATCTGCTCAATGGATGGAACCCGCGGCAGGTGCTTCGGCAGCCGCGGCGTGGCCACCAGCCGGGCCACATTCTGCTCCACCAGGCCGGCCTTTGCCAGCCACTGGAACCAGCTTCGAATCGCCGCCAGCGCCCGCGCGGCTGAAGCTTTGGCCAGGCCCCGGTCATACAGAGTGCCCAGGTAAGCACGGATATGCGTGTGCTCAATGCCCTCCGGCCGCTGATCGCTGCCGTACTGCTTCGCAATCCAGGCCGCAAATCCATGCAACTCGCGCTCATAGGCGCGCAGCGTGTGTGCCGATGAGCCGCGCTCATTGGCCATCATGCGCAGATACTCGCTTACCAGAGAATCCAGGGAAGCGGCGGCCAATGGCGAGGATGAGGCGCTCATGCTGTTTCCTCACCCGGGCTGCCGTCCTCATTCAAACCCGTGCTGCCGGCCGGGACCAGGTGCAGACCGCGACGCCCAACCCCACCTTGCGATCGAACTGGAACCGCAACAACATCCGCTTCGTCTTCCACATGCAGCCGCGTGGCGCGCGGATGGTACTTGCGATGCACCGCCTTCAGCCGCCCCAACGCCAGGTGGGTATATACCTGCGTGGTCGAAATGTCCGCGTGGCCCAGCAGCAACTGCACGCTGCGCAGGTCGGCGCCGTGCTCCACCATGTGCGTTGCGCAACTGTGCCGCAGACGGTGCGGGCTGGCGTTGCTGTCGGCGGACTTTACCAGGTGCCACACCCATTGCCGCGTCAGCGGGCTGCCGCGCAACGAAAGAAACAGCCGCGAGGGATCCTGCCGCGCCGCGCCTTTGCGGGACGAGCTGATCCGCGCCAGATGTGGCCGACCCTCCCGCAAATAAGTCTCCAGAGCCTCAAGGGCGGTTCGGCCCAGGGGCACGATGCGCTCCTTGTCGCCCTTGCCGCGCACATGCACGCGCCCCAGGTCCAGGGCCAGGTCCTCAGTCTCGAGCGCCGTCACTTCCGAAACCCGCAGCCCCCCAGCATACAGCAGTTCCAAAATCGCCCGGTCCCGCAACTCCGTGCCCCGCGCCAGCGGATGCTCGGCGGCCATCCCGGCTCGCTCCAGCATCTCCACCACTTCCGGTTCGGCCAGGGATTTGGGCAGTACCTTCCACGCCTTGGGAGACTCGATGTTTATGGTCGGATCGTGATGGATGCGCCGGTCCAGCAGCAGCCACTTGTAAAAGCCCCGCAGGCAGCTCAGCTTGCGCGCCGACGAACGCGAGTCGATACCGTGCGCGCGCAAATGCTCAAGAAACGCCGCCACATCTTCCTGCACCGCCGTCAGCAGTACGCCGTGACGCCCTTCGAGGAACTCGGCAAACGTATTCAAATCGCTCGAATACGCCTCGCAGGTCAACGGCCGCAACCCCTTTTCCACGCGCAGATACTCCTGATAGCCCTGCAAGAGCGATAGATTGCGCGCGGTCTCCATATTTCCGATTATCCGCGCCTTCTCGCCCTCCCGCCGTCGCGCCGCACTGCCCCGAACCTCTTTCATCAAGGACTCAAACTCAGCAACACCGTTCCATTTTGAAAGAAGCAATCAACAGCCCGCGAAAGAGGCAAATTCAGCCCTTCTTATTGATCCGGTTCCTAAATACTGTCATGCCTTCCCACCCATTTCGCGATGAAACCTGCGAAATGGATGGGGCGCGGTACTTCTATTTCAGGGCCGGATCAATAACGGCGTTCCGTGGCTGGCCGGAGATCAAATGTCGTTTCTTAAGACCGCCAGGTGCAGAGTTCGCCGCGCGATGAAGCCGAGGCTCTGGTAGACGCTCATAGCCGAGGCGTTTTCCGAGAGGACGTGCAGAAACGGCGTTTCGCCCCGCTGGCTGATCTCGTCCATCACCCTGGCCATGAGAATGCGCGCGTAGCCCCGTCCGCGCGCTTCTGGATGGGTGCAAACTCCGCTGACCTCAGTGAATCCAGGCAGATGCAGGCGCTGCCCCGCCATGGCCAACAGCCGTCCGGAGTCGAAGATGCCGAAGAACGATCCCAGCTCGATGGTGCGCTGGCCAAACGGGCCCGGCTCGGTGAGCGCGGCCAGTTCGAGCATCGCTGGAACGTCGTCCAGTGTGAGCCTGCGAATGGTTGGCTCGTGCTCCGGCTGAGCGGACTCGCGGTTACGGGATGCCAGGCAGACCATTTGGTCGATGAGGCCGGTGCGGAGTATTGTCCAGCCGACCGGTGGAGTTGCCGGTTCGGTAAAGAAAAGGCCCACGATTCCCCCGGGACCGGCCAGCGCGCGCAAAGCCTCGTAACTGGCAGGGGACTGGTCAGGCACTCCGCAGAGCGGGCCGATCTCCGCGGGAAAGCGGCGGGCCAGCCCTTTGCCGACAGCCAGTGGGCTTTGCTCGGTCAAGAGCGCGTGCCAGATCGGATTGTCGAGGGGGTCAGGATCCAGCTCGGTCGCGACGAATTGGGATGAAGCAGACAAGGGGCGGGGTACCAAGGTCACTGGATGCAACGGGTGCACAGTTTGTAAGATGAAGAGGTTGAGGCGCTGGATGCGGAAATCCTCAACTGCTGGCCGGAGCGGGTCGCCGGGCGGCAGCAGCGTAGTCAATTTCCCCTTTGGCAGCGCGTTCCGGACGATCTGAACCTTATGATCGCGCCAGCCAGGGAGAAGTAGTCATTCATATCGTATTTGCCGCCTCAGAGTGTGTCCCGTTTGCCAAAACCGGAGGGTTAGCGGACGTCGTGGGGGCTTTACCCCCGGAACTGGTGAAGCTGGGCCACGAAGTAACCGTATACCTGCCACTCTATAAGGTTGCGCGCGAGCGTCTCCCGGAGGGTTGGAAGTACGCGGTCCGCTCCATCACCATCCCATTCGAGTATTACAACCGTTTCGTAGGCATCGTGGACGGCGGCAAGCGCGCCGGCGTGCAGTACTATTTTGTGGACTGCCCGGAGCTGTTTGGCCGACTCGAGCTCTATGGAACCAGGGACGGCGAATTTCCCAACAACTGGGAGCGGTTCGGCCTGTTTTCGAGGGCGGTTCTTGAGGCCACCAAGCTGCTTGGCGTGCCGGATGTTTTCCATGTGCACGACTGGCAGTCTGCGCCCATCCCCATCTACCTGCGCACCGTCTACAACGCTGACCCGGTGCTGGGCCGCGCGGGCGTGGTGTTGACTATCCACAACGGCGGCTACCAGGGATGGTTTCCGCCGGCGACGACTCAACGCCTCCTGCTCCCCTGGGACATTTTCACCATGGACAAGGTGGAGCATTTCAACACCTTCAACTTCCTCAAGGGCGGCCTGGTTTTCTCGGACATTGTGACCACGGTGAGCCGCAAATATGCCCGGGAAATTCAGACGCCGGAATTCGGCTACCGCCTCGACGGCGTGCTGCGCGGGCGCGCGGCTGACCTGCGCGGCATTCTGAATGGCGTGGACTATGCGCAATGGGACCCGGCCACGGACAGCAGGCTGGCGGCGCACTACACGTCGGAAAACCTGGCCGGGAAGCACCAGTGCCGCGCCGATCTTCTTCGTGAATTTGGACTGCACGGCGTGGAGGATTCGACGCCGGTGATCGGGATCGTGTCGCGGTTTGTTTCTCAAAAGGGCTTCGACCTGGTGGAGCAGATTGCGGCAAAACTGGCGGACAGGGATATGGCGGTGGTGGCGCTGGGCACAGGCGAGCCGGCATACGAGAAATTCTTCCGGTCCTGGGCGTTCTGGAACAAGGCCAATGTGGGCGTCGAGATTCGCTACGACAATGCGCTGGCGCACAAGATCGAGGCCGGGGCGGACATGTTCCTGATGCCGTCGCGCTACGAGCCCTGCGGGCTGAACCAGATTTACTCGCTTAAGTACGGCACGGTGCCCGTGGTGCACGCCACAGGCGGGTTGGACGACACCATCGAGGAGTGGAATCCGGCGCTGGGAACGGGAACCGGCTTCAAGTTCGCGGAGTACAAGGGAGACGCACTGCTGGCGGCCATCGACCGGGCGCTGGCGGCCTTCAAGGACAAGCAAGGCTGGACGAAATTGATGCGGAACGGGATGGCGCGGAACTATAGCTGGGAGCAGCCGGCTAAGGAGTACGGGAAAGTGTACGCGGAGGCGGCGCGGAGGCGGAAGTGAGGGGCTGCGAAGATAAGTTGAGAGGGCGCTCGCGGGTTGAGCGCCTTTTTTATTGGGAGTGACTTTCGTCCAAGGGGATTGAAGCCCCGTAGCGCCGCCGCACAAACCACAGCACGGGCAGGCCCAGCAGGATGAGTGCAGTGCCGAGCAGCGAGCCTTTCAGGTTGCCCAGATAGCTGGAGACAAGCACGGCGGCGGCGCAGACGACGAAGAGGGCGGGCAGTACCGGGTAACCCCAGACCTTGTAGGGACGGGCCAGGTCAGGACGCCGGCGGCGATAGACGAAGACCGTGGTCGCGGTGAGCATGTAAAAGAGCCACTCGGCAAAGACCGCCAGCTCGAAGTGCTGCTGGAATTGGCTGAGGAAAAGCAGCAGCAGGGTGGAGATGAGTCCCTGGACGGCGAGCGAGGTGGAAGGGGCCTGGAAACGCGCGCTGATGTGGGCGAACTGGCGGAAGAAAAGGCGATCGCGGGCGGCGGCAAAGGGGATGCGTGCGCCGGACATGATGGTTCCGTTGAGCGTGACGAAGATGGAGAGAGCCATGGCTGCGGCGACGAATCCCGCCCCGGCGGGGCCGGCGACGACGGTGAGTGCCGCGACGGCGGGCCGTTCGCTGGCGGCGATGCGGACGGCGGGCAGGATGTACTGGATAGCGGCATTGGTGGCCATGAAGAGTACGCCGACGATGAACAGGCCGCCGATGAGGGCGATGGGCAGGCTGCGTTCCGGGCGCTTCACCTCGCCGGCAACCATGGTGAGGTCGTTCCAGCCGTCGTAAGCCCAGAGGGTGGCGATCAGCGCGGCCATGAATCCGCCCAGGCCGCCCACGGCATGGGGCACGCCGGTGGAGAAGTTGGCCCAGGAGCCGCTGAGCGAGGCGAAACACAATCCTGCGACGATGAGGATCAGAATCCCCTTGAGCACCGTGAAGACAAGCTGAAAGTCTCCGGCTTTCTTTATCCCAAGACAGTTCAACCCGGTCATGAGCCAGGTGACGAGGATGGCGAAGACCTGCGACCAGAGCAGCGGCAGCGGTCCGCCGACGGCCAGGTCACCGAGGCGATGGAATGCGGGAAAGAACTCGAGGGTGCGGGCCAGGCCGATGGTGACGGCGGCGATCGAGGCCGGCTTGGCCACGGCGAACGAGGTCCACATATAAAGGAAAGCGGGAGTGTCGCCGTACGCGCCGCGCAGGTAGACATATTCGCCGCCGGCATAGGGCAGCATGGCGCCCAGTTCTGCATAGGTCATGGCGCCGAACAGCGAGAGCAGGCCGCCGACAATCCAGGCCAGGTAGACAAGCGCAGAAGAACCGACGTCCTGCATCATCTCCCTGGGAACCAGGAAGATGCCGCTGCCGATGATGGTGCCGACGACGATAGCCGTAGCTTGGCTGGCGCCCAGAACGCGAGGCAGGTCGGCCAGTGCCGGTTGTGTTTTGGTGGAGGTTGGCTGGCTCATGCGGTGATGTGAGGGTAGCACGCGAGAGCGGCGAGCTTGCCAAGAAACGGGACTCGAAGCCTGTTCATCCGGGAAACTCGCAAGCGGTTTATGGCTCCTGACGCGAGTCTCTGCGCACCGCGCACGGAACGCTATCTATTCCGGGTTTGCCGTCATAGAATGGTTGGTCAATGACTACCGCTCGTGAGCAAGATGTTCTTATGAGCGGTATATTCGCGGCTTTGGCGTGACAAGGATCGGATACAAGATCAAGGGGAGTGCAAATGAGCAGGACCGACGGCGCTCAAGTGCAAGGGACCTTGGAAACCGCCACTCTGTCTGCGCACGACGGGGGCAACGGGACGCGGCGCGTGGCTCTTGTGGGCGCCGGCTCCGTTGCGCCGTGGCACGCCAAGGGGATTCGATCGATCAGAAGCGTGGAACTGGCGGCCGTGTGCGACTGCATTGCCGGGCGCGCGCAGTCATTTGCCCGGGAATTCGGCGTGCCCCAGGCCTACGGGTCGCTGGAGGCCATGCTGGCTGCGGAGAAGCTCGATGCCGTGCATATTCTTGTGCCTCCCGACCTGCACTTCGACACCGCGCGCACGGCGCTTGAAGCGGGGTTGAACGTGTTCCTGGAACAGCCCATGTGCGAGACCGGGGACAGTTGCGATGCGCTGATCGAATTGGCGGCAGAGAAAGGCCTGCGCCTGGGCGTAGGGCACAACTTTCTGTTTGCCGAGCCTTACGAACGGTTGCGGAGCGACGTGTGCGCCGGGGCGCTGGGACGCATCGACGATGTGACGATCACCTGGCATCGCCCCCTGCAGCAGATCGTGGACGGACCTTTCGATTCCTGGCTGCTGCGAGATCCTCGGAACATCCTGTTGGAGATCGGGTCACACTCGGTCGCTCATCTTTTGGACTTGGTTGGAGAGCCGGAGGAGATGCAGGTGCAGCCGGACAACCCCGTCGAACTGCCTGCGGGCGGCCGGTTCTATCGCCGCTGGCAGGTGAGCGCGCGCAACGGGCAAACGGCGGTCGAACTGCGCTTCTCGTTCGTGCCAGGGTTTTCAGAGTACACGATTCACGTGCGCGGTTCGCTGGCCGCGGCCACGGTGGACCTGGAGCGCAATACCTACGCCCTGCACCGCCATCGTCCTGTGGGACCGGAATTCGATGCCTATGCCATGGCGTCAGGCGAGGCCACAAGCTTGAAGCGGCAGGCGCGGCGCAGCCTATTCCGTTCTGTGCTGTCGGCACTGCACCTGCGGGACCGTGGCAATCCCTACGGTGCGAGCATTGCCAGAGCTATGGATGCCTTTTATGGCGCACCGGATCAGCCTCTCGATGCGCGCGTGGACGGCCGGCTGGGTGCGCAGGCGGTCCTGTTGTGCGAACTGATGGGCAAGGTGGCCGTCTTTCCCGCGGCGGAGTTTGAGCGCACGGCCGTGGCTGCGCCTCCCGCGAAGCCGCGAACCGCGAAGAAACCGCGCATCCTGGTGCTTGGCGGGACCGGCTTCATCGGCAGGGAACTGGTGCGGCAACTGGGCGATGCGGGCCAGAAAGCACGCTTGCTGGCCCGCGATGCCGAGCTTCCCCAATCCGCGCTGAAGTCGTCGATGGAGTGCATTACCGGTGACCTGATGAACCGAGACGATCTGCGCCGCGCGATGGAGGGCGTGGACTGCGTTTTCCATCTGGCGCGGGCGAATGTGAAGAGTTGGGCCGAGTGCCAGGAATTCGAGATTGGAGCCACGCGGCAAGTGGCCGAGTGCGCCTTGGAAGCCGGCGTCAAGCGGCTCATCTACACGGGCACCATCGACAGCTACTATGCGGGCCGCTGGGCTGGAACCATCACCGAGGCGACGCCGCTCGACTCCCGCATCGAGCACAGAAGTCCGTATGCCCGCGCCAAGGCGGCCTCAGAAGAGATCTTGATGCGAATGCACCGCGAGCAGGGACTTCCGGTGGTGATTTTCCGGCCGGGAATTGTGATCGGCCGCGGGGTAAGCCCGTTCCATAGCGGCGTGGGCATGTGGTGGTATGACGCTGTTTGCCAGACATGGGGCAGGGGCACAAACAAGCTGCCGCTGGTGCTGGTGGACGACGTGGTCCGCGCCTTGCTGGCGGCGCTTGAAAAGCCCGAGCTGGACGGCCAGTCGTTCAACCTGGTGGGCGAACCGTGCCTCAGCGCGTGGGAGTATCTCGACGAACTCGACCGCTGTGGCGGAATGCGCATTGAGCGGCACGCGACGCCAATCTGGTTTTTTTATCTCACCGACCTGGCAAAATGGGCAATCAAAGCCGCGGTGCGCGACCCCGAGCGGCGCTTGCCTTCCTATCGCGACTGGGAGAGCCGCACGCAGCGGGCAAAGTTCGATTGCACAGCGGCCCGAACCGCGCTGGGATGGAAGCCGGAGCCGGATCGAGAAGAACTGGTGCGCCGGGGAATTGAAGAACCACTCATGGATTGGATGCGATAAGGAGAACTTGTGGCAAACAGCTTTGGCACCGACATTCTGATTCAGGCGCCGGACCCGAATGCGGCGGCAGCCTTCTACGTCAAACGTCTTGGTTTCGAGGTCACCGGCGAAGACCCGCACATGGTCAGTCTTCACGGCCCGCATATCAACCTGTTCATCGAGCGGGGGCCGGCGCTGGGACCAGTGCTGGAAGTCACGGTCGACAGCGTCCTGGCGGCGAAACTCGATCTCGAAAGAAACGGTTGCCAGGTCGTCAAGGATGAGCCGGACTTTCCGCGATGCTACATCAGGGATCCCTTCGGATTGATCTACAACCTGAAAGAATAGCGGCCCAGCGACAAATCAATAGAATTCGGTCCGGGTTGATCTTCAGGCGGGCTGTCCCGCCTGAAGCAGGATTGAAGAACCGCAAAACCACAAAGACAGGACCAGGAACGGTCTGTGGCTGCGAAGGGCGGGTGAGAGGACTAGAGTGGAGTGGGAGAGTTCGCCTGGCTCTTCCCGCAGCAACCGCAAGAGTTAGGATGTTTTAGAGCAGAACCAGAGTCTCTGTGTCCTGTTCAGTGAATGCGAGGTCGCCGCTCGCTTCACCCCACGGACGAAGACCTATCCGTGGGGACCCTGGCCCTGATGGTCGCGTCGACTTGGGTGTACTGCCTTTGGGATGCACCAACTCTGGTTCTGCTATCGACGCTCAAGAGCGTCAGAAACTCCGTTTGCGAAGATACGGAAGAAGACACGGAAAGAGTGGGGTAGAGCATTGCCCGATACAATCGATTGGCCGCAGTTGACACAGCCGCCGCGCCGCGGCCGCCGCAAGTTTCTTTTTCTTCTCGCCATCGTTGCCGTCATTGTTCTGTTTGGCCGCACCGTGCTGGGTTATTGGGTTGACCTGCTGTGGTTCCGGTCGCTCGGATACGAGGGCGTGTTCTGGAAGGCGCGCGGGCTGGAGTGGGGCATCTTTGCTGGCTTCGCCGTGGCCACCTTCCTCATTTTGTACGCGGCCTTTTCGCTTCTCAAGCGTGCCCATCAGGACGACTTGCCCAGCGATCACACAATTTACATCGCCGGCAAGCCGCTGACTCTTTCCATCAAGCCGGTGCTGCAGGTGGTGGCCATCGGCGGTTCGCTGGTCATTGCAGTTGTCACTGGCGGTGCCATGGCGGCCGAGTGGCAAACGCTGGCGTTGTGGTGGTACGCGCCGCGGACTGCGGGGGGCGCGGTTGATCCGATCTTCGGCAGGCCGCTGGACTTCTACCTGTTCACCCTGCCGGCCTGGCACCTGATTCTTGGCTGGCTGCTCACGCTCAGCGTGATCGCGTGCGTGGTTGCGGCCGTTTTCCTGCTCATCTCCGGCAGTTCGCGCGCGCTCACCGGGGGGCATGGCAGCTCCACCCCGCTGCCCTGGCGCGGGCTCTCTTTCACGATGGCGTTTCTGTTCGCGATCGTCGCGATGCATGTGTACGTTGGCCGCTTTGCACAGTTGTTCGATCACCACACGATCTTCGACGGCGTTACGTACACCGATGCGCACGTCACGCTCACTGGCCTGTTGGTGGTGTGTGTGGCGCTATTGCTGGGCGCGCTGATTGCCGCGCTGGGCGGCATATTTGCGCCGCGTGGACGCTGGCTGGCGCTTGCCGCACTTCCCTCCGTGGTGGTTTACGCCGTGGTGGCGCTGGTGGGCTGGTATGTCAGCAGCTTTCTGGTCAAGCCCAACGAACTGGTTCGGGAGCAGCCGTACATTGCCCATAACATTGAGATGACGCGGCAGGCTTACGGGCTGGACCGCTTCATGCAGCGCGAGTTTCCTGCCGAAACAACGGTCGAAGCGACGGACCCGGCCAACAATCAGCCCACTCTGCAGAATATTCGCCTGTGGGACTGGCACGCGCTCCAGGATACACTGCGCCAGATCCAGGAAATTCGCACCTACTACGACTTTCCCGACATCGACATCGATCGCTATACCATCGACGGCTCAATGCGCCAGGTGATGCTGGCCGCGCGCGAACTGAACGTGGAGAAGCTGCCCGAAAGCAGCCGCAAC
>Ga0181520_10000858_pt1 | contig 65652 bp, 50 predicted proteins | sample PEATcosm2014_Bin_29_FD_132451 | JGI IMG/M metagenome (GOLD analysis project Ga0181520, IMG submission 132451) | Peatland microbial communities from MTU Mesocosm Facility, Houghton, MI, USA - PEATcosm2014_Bin02_30_metaG | ecosystem: Environmental > Terrestrial > Soil > Wetlands > Peat | place...
CTTCACCAGCGTCGCTCCGCTCCGAACCTGCTCGCCGTCATCTCGGAACGACGTTCGACATCAGATCGGAACGCTGTCCGACATCAAATCGGAATGCTGTTCGACATCGTCGGAATAGCCAGATCGCTGAGGTAAAGGACATCGTGCCGGGCCGGGTCGGCCAGAAGCTGATCGCCAAGCAGCTACCCGATTTCCCTTTCCTCATGGACGCCCAGCTGCACAACCGGTTTATGAAGGCGTTCAAGGGCGAGTGGGATCTGTTCAAGGCAATCGACACCACTCATCTGCTGGCGATCGGAACTTTTGGAGTGTCCCCCAACGGCGTGGCCTCGCTCGAAGAACTCTCGGTCATTGTGGTGGACGAGCACTGGCTGCCCATTGAGTCGATGTTCGAAAAAGAACTTGTCGAGAAGCTTACGGACCAGAAGCGGTGTTTTCTTAAGGTTTTGCGTTACAACCTTGCTTCCGATATCCCCGTGGCAGCTGCGGTGCTCCTGGACACCAGGCCCAAAGGCGTTGCGATGTATATTATCCCTCCAGCGCTGGCTGACGATGAGGAGTACAAGAAGGGGCTCGAAGAACTAATTATGGCGAGTACGCTGGATGCGTGGGTATGGCTGCCCGGGCAGGGCGAAATGCCGCCGTTGCCGGGCCTCACGGAGGAGGAGCATGGCTCGAACCCCACGCTGCCAATGCCGGTCAAAACCCACAGTTCACCAGAGCCGTTTCCGGCCGATTCTTCCTCAACCGACGCAGCCGCGCCGATTCCTGCGGAAGCTGTGAGGGCGCCAGCCGCGGCCCCCATCGAGACTATTCCCCCAGTCCCGGAGGAGTCGATTCATGAGACTCCGACCCTCGACATGAGCGATTTGCCGTTCTGAGAACAGGCACCTGGATTCCGGCGGTGAACAAGTGGCTTGCCGCCGGCTCCGTGGCATGTGTTGCAAGTCGGACGCCGCCAAATAACTTACAAGGCTAGCCTAGAATATCTTCAGTTGGCTGGGAGGAACGCGGAATACACCCTTGATGCACTCGGGATTGCAGACGGCGATCTGGATGTGTGTCTTTCGATAGAATCCAGCTCCCGGATAGATGGCATCACCTTCGGTGAACACGCCTCTGACCGAATCCACAGGAGCCTCTCCCATCTCTTTCAAAATCGTATGTACGCGGCGAATCACGGCACAATCAAGATTTCTGCGCAAAAGGTCCTCGCTATTGGCTGGCAGCGGCAGGCTGGCAGCCTTGCTGACCTTCACGAGGCTATCGTAGGCCGTCTTCACGAGTTCGATTCCTGCTAAGGTTGTGAGATCCAAACAATGGCCGAGCTCAACTACGGCCCCGACCACTGTCGGAGTCTTTATACTGCCGCTCTTGCGGTGCGCGTACTCTCGCGCGAAATCCAATCCACGCCGAGGATTGGCCTCCCAAAAGTAGATGCCTGGGCCGAGCCAATCATAATCATTGTTGCTTTTCTTGAATGTTTCCCCGTCGATAAGCTTTTTGGCAATACTGGCGTCGCATCCGTGGTAGCCAAGAACGAAGGAGGAGGAAAGACTTTGCACTGTTCAGGCGCGTCCTCAGCTGTAGTTTTTCGAGAGGCGTCCTGATTTTGTGTATATGCCTTCAGAAACAAGGAGTTCCCGAGCGGTATCCGGCGTAGCTGTCGCTTTGTCCGTTAACTGCTTGGCAGCCCGGCGAAATTGGTCGACAATCCCCTGTGAGGAAAGATCGGCACGCGTCTTGGCCGGATTATCCACGCTCTTCTTCATACGAGAAGAATAACGCACTCCTGCCCCAGCCGTATACTTCTTTGTTGACCTGTCGGCACGTACTGTCTTCTTTAATTTCACGTTTTATTTGATTCGTCACCCCTCTCGTCGGATGTGGACAAACGCTGCCGCCCTCGCGCGAAGCGCCACCGCTTGTCCGACCCGCAGCCGCGCGAAGCGCGACGTCAGCCGAATACCGGCGCCCGGCCCCACCACTCACGGTAGTATCGGCGGAAGCGGACATTCGGTTGCGATGGCCCCGAGTGCGCCGGTGCGTCCCGCTCCGTGGAAAGGCTGATGAATTCGATACTCACCCATCGTGTCAATTATATTTAATAGAGCATTATTATTTGTATTTATGCTTTATAAGATATTCTTTACAAACATATTTGATATTCATTATAATATTTTACGGACAAGTTTATGCTTTATCAAATATGAGAGAGGCGAAGTTATGCGAATCAATCTCCCCTCCGACCTTCTGCAGGCGCTGCGGCTGCAAAGGCAACGCAAGGGCCTCTCCCAGTCCCAGCTCGGCCATATGCTCAAGACACCTCAGTCGCATTTAGCCCGCATCGAGACGGCGGCGACAGACGTTCGCCTTTCAACCCTCACGCAAGTGGCTCGTGCTCTCGATCTTGAGCCTATGCTCGTGCCGAAACACCTTGTCCCCGCGGTCAGGTACATGATCGAGTCGCCAGACCAGCGGTCGATGCCCGCTCCGAAACTCGTCGGCAACGAGCCGGAGGACATCGAAGAAGAACGCGAAAACAAAGGTGAGTATTAGGTCCAACCATGAATACGAAGATCAACCCGCTGAAGCGGCCGTCAGTGCTGGAAGTTTGGCTAAGAGACGTTCGTGTTGGAACTCTCACGAACCTGCCCTACGACCGGAATCTATTTGTCTTCGACGAGGCCTATGTTGCTGACACGAACCGGCCAACCCTAAGCCTGAGCTTTTCTGATCCGCAAGGAGGCCTGATCAGTAATCCCCAACAGGTCACGGCAAGGGTGCCGGCATTCTTCTCGAATCTCCTCCCTGAAGGTCGATTACGCGAGTATCTGGCTGAACGCGGTCGCGTCAATCAGGTTCGGGAATTCTTTCTGCTCTGGCTTCTAGGGGTAGATTTGCCTGGCGCCGTTACGGTTCAAGACGCCGAAGGGCGGCCACTCCCGCCACCAGACGCGTCGGCCAGAGATGACAAAGGTGTTCGGATCGACGAAGGAGTGTTTCGCTTCTCCCTTGCCGGAGTGCAACTCAAGTTCTCCGCCGTGGGGCAACCGGGCAAGCAGTTGGCAATACCGGTCGAAGGCCGCGGCGGACATTGGATTGTGAAGCTGCCCTCGCCACGATTCCCGCTCGTCCCAGAGAACGAGTTTTCCATGATGAAGCTCGCGGCCGAGATTGGGATCGAGGTCGCAGAAGTTGGACTCGTCCCGACGAATGAAATCGAAAACCTGCCCGAAGAACTCGCCAATGAGAAATCGAATTCGCTTTACGTCAAGCGCTTCGACAGAACTTCAGACGGTGGGCGGATTCACATTGAGGATTTCAACCAAGTCTACGCCCAGTTCCCGGAAGCAAAGTATAAGCGGTTCAGCTACGGCAATATGGCAGGGGACATCTGGCGCGTCCTCGGCGAGAAAGGCCTCACGGAGTTTATTCGCCGTCTCATCTTCAACGCCGCAATTGGCAACGCGGACATGCACCTTAAGAATTGGTCCTTGATCTACACGGACCCCAGGTCGCCACAGCTGGCTCCAGGCTATGATTTTGTATCCACCATTCGCTATATCGATGACCCAGCTATGGCATTGTCGATCGCCCGAGAGAAGGACACTAAAAAGCTCGATGTCGATTTGCTGGAGCGATTTGCCATGAAGGCTGGCGTTCCGACTCGGATGATTCTCGACACCGCCCTGGAGACGGCAGAGAAGTTTGTCACCGTTTGGCGGCGGATGGCGGCGGATCTTCCTCTCGATATGGAGATGCGCCAACGAATTAACGACAGAATTACGTACATCCCTCTGACGCGTCAGTTTGGGACGGGCAGCGTTACCGTTGCGCGCACGGCGGAGCAGCGCCGCCAAAGAGGCCGGCCGCCCAAGCAAATGAGAGCGGATCGTCCTCGATAACAGGAATCTGGATTCCGGCGGTAAACAGGTTGCTTGCCGCCGGCTCCGTGGCATGTGTGTCGAGCCGGATGCCGAATATACGCTGCCGCGCGAAGCGCCACCGCTTGTCCGACCCGCAGCCGCGCGAAGCGCGACGTCAGCCGAATACCGGCGCCCGGCCCCACCACTCACGGCAATATCGGCGGAAGCGGACATTCGGTTGCGATGGCCCCGAGTGCGCCGGCTAGCCTCGCTCTGTGGAAAGGCCGATGCCCCTGATACTCAGCCGTTGACTTCAAGTATTGGTTTAATCTTTCCCTGCACTTCTTTGTAGTTCATATACCTCGTAGCACCAAGTGAACGGACCGATGAACACCGCCCTGACTCGCGAGCACATGGCAATGGTCGAACCGGTCTTGACGAAGGTTATTGTGTTCCGGCGTTCACTTCAGAAACACTGCCGGAGAGATACTCAAGCAGTACGCCCGCGGAACTCGATGGCTCCAAGGTCTCGGCCACACTACTGGTGGGCAAAAAGGTCCGGGCGCGGGCCGCGCTTAGGGCACGGCCTTGATCCCAGGAAGAAGGCTTTAGGCAGTTTGCAGCAAGGATTTGATAAGGTCGTTTATCAAATTGAGCCCCGCTTCCCCTGTCCATACCACCCTCACATTGGTGCTGTTTGGTATTTGGGGAGGCGCGTTAAACGTGAAGGAAAGTTTGTTTTCGTTGGCGGCCTTGAACTCATAAACCTTAGCCGTTTCCTGATCATTGAGTTGATTTAGCTGAACCTCTCCGCTGACATTCACCATGTTGTAACCTTTCGGCGGAAGCATAGCACGTTGACGAATGGCCGTATCTGAAAAACGGCTTGTACTACGCCAAGTTCATCCCGCCCCCACAACCGATGGCAGAAACCCCCACCCCCCCCAAGAAAATACCAATTTTTATGAACAAGCTCATTTACGAAATCGACACCATGCTCGACGCCCTGAACGACTTGATGCTGCCGGCCTCGCTCGCGGATTGTTTCGAAGCGTATCGCGGAGATCTGCTGAAGAAGGCCTGTAGACGGCAGCTTAACGACAACCATCGATCCTGGTTCTTGCGCGAAATCAGCCTCCTAAGGGGCGAGCCGATTACATCCCTCGCACAGGCCTTCGATCCATATCTCCACATTTCCTCCGGTTGCGACACACTTCCCCCGGGAACGGCAATCAGCCTTCCTCCGCTCCCCATCGCAATCGTTGACACGATCCGCGACTGCGGCGAGCTTAATGGCTTGGCAACTGAGGAAATCGACCGTCTTGGATCACGGCTCAGCATGTATGCCCAGGACGAGGTCCAGAATCTTGGGCAACTCGCCCTGGCCGGCTATGTGTCCGACCTCGCTTTGCCGACTCGGGATAGCATGGTTCGCTTCATCGCCGTAAATGCCAGCGCGGCGATCGAGAAATACCTGCTCGACAACCCGCTCTTGTGGAGTGCCGTTCCCAGACGTCACATCCAGTTCCCAGACATGGTTGCGCTTCGTCACAAGCAACTGGCCGAGGAGTTCGCCCTGAAAACCAACGGGCCGCTCTGCCCAAACCGACAAACGTGTTACACCGACGAGGAGATCGGCATCATCGCCAACGATATTCGAGTAGCTGTCTTCCTGCCGAAGCCCCGCCATTTAGCAACATGCCGAAGCTGTCTGCGCCGGATCTTGCAACGCCAGGCCGTAGTCAAGAAATACAACGAGGTCGGGGAAAGGAAGTTTAACGACCGACCTAACTGAGAGCCATACGACAAGGAACACAACCATGAGCTCATTATTCATTATTGGCTACGCGCCCCGCGGCAGCTCCGCACCTCGTATTTGGAAAGGAAAGGGGCGTTACCGGTACTACGCCAGCCACGATGCTGCCGAGCAAAAGGCCATCGCACTGCGAGTTCGCCACGCCCGATCGTGGTTCTCGGTAATAGAACTGGAACCGACCAATACCGAGGCAGCCGTTCAGCCGGCCACAGAAGCCGCTGAGGGTAATATCGCCAGCCTCCAGAGGAAGTTTGCCCAGCGTCGCGCCAAAATCGACACCCTCAACATTGGCAACGAGTGGCCAGTCCCCCAAAAACCCGCGCAGTTTATCGCAGTCGAATACGACGGCGATGGCGATGCAATTTGGGCGTATCTCGCTAAAGGCCTGCCGGAACTCGCCAGAGCCATCGAGAACAGCGACACCGAGAAGGTTTCGTGCGCAAGGGCCTACGATTTGGACAGCGGGCGGGCCTGGTTCGCAATCACGCGGTTAGTCGAATGGCGCGCAGAGCTTCAGGCATAGACGCCCCACGTCGTGCCCAGCTCAATAACCGGCCGCACCATGGTCCTCGCCGCACGGCCCCTTTAACACCAGTCCCGAGCCCAGCAAGCACAACCGTTTTCTTATCTCCTCTCTCATTGCACTCCAAGGACACATGCCATGAAAGCATCTTCCATTTCAGCGGCCCTCCAGTCGCTGATCACCGCACATCAACCGGTTTTCATCTGGGGGTCGCCGGGCGTTGGCAAATCATCTGTCGTCGCCGAACTCGCCCGATCCCTGAACTACAAACTCCAAGACGTTAGAGCCCTCCTTCTGGACGCCGTCGATGTCAGGGGACTGCCGCATCTGGGGCCCGACGGCCGCTCGACCTGGGCGACCCCGGATTTTCTTCCTACGGAAGGCCGCGGTCTTCTATTCCTCGACGAGCTCAACGCCGCTCCGAGCATGGTTCAAGCCGCTTTTTACCAACTCGTATTGGATCGCCGGCTCGGAGAATACGTCTTACCTGATGAGTGGGTCATCGTTGCGGCCGGCAATCGCGACTCCGATCGCGCTCACACCTCACGCATGCCCACGCCGTTGCGAAACCGCTTCGTTCATTTGGAGTTTGAAACCGATCCTGGCGAATGGTGCAACTGGGCGATCAGCGCGAATATTCGCCCTGAGGTAATTGCGTTCATTCGTTTTCGTCCGGAACTGCTCAGCCAGTTTGACCGGGATGTTAACGCCTTCCCTTCTCCCCGTTCCTGGCAGTTCGTATCGCGCATTCTCGACAGCGCGCCCGACGCCAGCATCGAACACGAAATGTTCGCCGGCGCCGTGGGCAGTGGCGCCGCAACCGAGTTTTCCGGGTTCTTGAGGATGTTCCGCGAGCTTCCGAACATCGATGCAATCCTGCTTAGCCCGACCACCGAGATGGTTCCAGAAGAGCCGGCCGCGCAATACGCCGTCGCCTCCGCTCTAGCCAGGCGTGCCTCGGACCTTAACTTTGATCGCATCTGCCTGTATCTGGACCGTATGCCGACAGAGTTTCGCGTGCTGTGTGTCCGGGATGCGATGCTGCGCGAGCCAAGCGTGAAGACCACCTCCGGCTTCACAAAATGGGCCGTTCAGAATCACCACGTTTTGGCATAACCACCACACCCTCAATCCCTAGCAAAGCGGTTCACGCTTACAAAAGCGTGAATCGCCGTAGAAGGAGATCCACACTCCATGACTTGCCCCCCTATTCTGATTCCTGTTTCCGAACCCAGTATCTCAGCGCGTGCCATGCTCTGCGATCTGTCGATTTCGATTTGGTCCGCGGCAACTTACGACAGCGAAGTTTCGCAGGAAGTCGCTGTCCGCCACGGCGCCCAGGCAAATGTCGGGCGCTACCGCAAGCTTCTTCTGCCCAAGGAAGCCCTGGCCGAAATTCGCAAGATTGCCAGCGAGGCGCGCCGTGACCATGAGTTCATGACCCTGCCCTGGGACGACGCCGGCTATCGTGTCTTAGCGGGCGCTCTCTATATCGATCACGTCGCGAAGATGCGTGAGCATCAGCAGCACTTTAACCAAGCCGTAAGCAGGTTTATTGCCCTATTTCAGGTTGCTGGGCTGTCAGAAAAGGGCAATGGCGAACCCCTTCCTGGCGCCGAACTGCTTTCCCAATATCGCTCCCAGTTGGGCAGCCTCTTCCGTTCCGAGGACTACCCCAGCGTTGAGGAGCTGAAGGCGAAGTTCGGCTTCGAGACCAAAGTCATGCCCCTGCCGGATGCGAACGATTTCCGCGTCAACATGGGAGATGAAGAACGGGATCGCATCAGACGACAGATCACCGCTTCCGTCGAAGCATCCCTCACGGTGGCGACGCGCGAAATCTGGCAGCGCACCTACGACGCGGTTTCCCACTTGGCCGACAAGCTGCGGACCTACAAGGCGGAAGAGGGCCGCAAAGACCGCTTCCACGATTCCACCGTTACCAACCTCGTCAAGCTGGTCGATGTGATGCCCAAGCTCAACATCGCCCACGATCCTGAACTGGATCGTCTCACAGCCGAAATTCGCTCTTCCCTGCTGGTCAATCCGGAATCGCTTCGCAAGTCGGAATCGGTTCGAACGGAAACCGCTCGGGCCGCGGCACGTATCGCCGAACAGATGGCCGGCTACATGGGAGGGGAGTTCACCCCTTCCCTTGGAATGACTGCCTAACCTACCCCGGCCGCAAGGCCGGGGACTTCCCTGGAGTTCCCGATGCGGCACCTAAATCTCGAAGAAAAGCTCTCGCGGGCTCGAACCCAACTCCTGCTGAATTCCCCGTTTTTCGGCACCCTGTGCTTGCGCCTCAAACTCGTCTGCACGGCCCAGTTCCCGACGATGGCGACCAACGGCCGGCTTCTGGCCTACAACCCGGCCTTTGTCGAGAGCCTCACCCCAGCCGAATTGGAAGGAACATTCGCCCACGAGGTCATGCACTGCGCACTCGGTCATCACTGCCGGCGCGGCAATCGCGATCCGCGGTTGTGGAATGAAGCCTGTGACCACGCGATTAACCCACTCCTGCTCAATAACGGAATGGTGCTTCCGAGCGGAGCTTTGGTCAACCCCGCCTTCACCAACTTGAGTGCGGAGGAGATTTACGCCAAGTTGCTCCAACAGCCGCAGCAGGCCCAAAACCAATCTCAGTCATCGCAATCATCGACCAGCCCAACCGGCGCCAGCGGCAACGGCGGCACATCCCAACCGCATCAGAATGCGGCGCCGCCGGGTACGCAACCCGGAGGACAGCCACAAAATGGGTCCTCCGACGCGGCTGGATCGCCATTCCCTGCCCGGCCAGGCGGCTTCGGCGAGGTCCTGGATGCAACGTCGGAGGACGGCAAGCCGGCCTCACAGGCAGAAGTCAGCCGCCAGGTGCACGAATGGGGCATTGCCGCCGAACAGGCCATGCGATCGGCCAAACTCTGTGGTTGCCTGCCTGGCGGCATTGACCGTCTGCTGGAAACAGCCCGGCAATCGACCCAGGATTGGCGGTCCATTCTCCGTGACTTCATCGCGGCAACCACACCCTCGGATTACCGTTGGACCCCGCCAAATCGTCGTTTTGTCGCGTCAGGCCTCTACCTGCCGTCGGTAGAACGAATCGGCGTGGGCGAGCTTGTGATCGCGGTGGACACATCGGGTTCCATCGGGACGGCGGAACTGGAACAGTTCGCAGGCGAGATTACGGCAATTGCCGATGAGATGCAGCCGGAACGCATCCACGTCGTTTATTGCGATACCGCCGTGCAGGCCGTTGAGGAATTTGGCGCATCTGAAGCAATTCGGCTGACGCCCAAAGGCGGGGGAGGAACGGATTTCGTCCCGCCCTTCCGCTGGGTAGCAGAGCAAGGATTCCTGCCCAAGGCATTCCTTTACCTCACCGATCTGTGCTGTCATTCATTTCCCGAGCCTCCGGATTATCCGGTACTGTGGGTAACCGATTCGGCCCGAACGGCCCCCTTCGGGGAGACGCTGCGAATCACTGTCGATTGACAACTGTTAGCCACCATAGCAGGGCCTCCCCAGCAATTGTAGGGAGGTCCTGCGCCTCCTGCCTGCGCCAAACAAAGCCTCGCCAACACCTCAAAAAGGGCTGGTCCTACCTGTACATCTTTGGTATATTGTGGATATCCTTTATATCCATGATCGACGCGCACCGACATACCGAAAGACCTGAAGCAAACAGGGCCACTATTGCTACAGGCAATGCTTATGTTTCCGATGCTGCCAATGACGCCCATGTCGTCATTGCATTGGCTCGCGGTCGCTGCGTTCGTTCTGGGTGGTTAGTTTGGCATGGTTCCAATCAGCCTGCTGAGAGTCTCCGGGGGGCGCTGATGAAACATGCCATTAATCCGACCGAGGAGGCAGCCAGTGGCAGTTCACCCGATCAGTGTCACATCCCCTATTCTTCCAACAGTTCAAGATGTACCCGCACCCGACCCACGACGGACAGTTCTCATTGTTGAGGATTACCCCGCCTTCCGGATGATCCTCAGCGCTATGGTGAGTAGCCTCGGATACAGCCCTCTTGCCGCCGCCGACGGTGAGGCCGCCTTGGCTGTGGCCGCCTCCACCGGCGTTGATGTGCTTCTAACCGATGCAAACCTTCCCCATATGCACGGCATCGAGCTAGCCCGGCTTTTCAGCAATCGGTACCCGGACACCGAGCTGTTGCTGATGACCGGCTACAGCCGTGATGATCTGGTCCGTCGTTTCACAACTATCCCGCCAGATCTTGCCATCCTGTTTAAGCCCTTCGGCGTGGCGGCGCTCCAGGCGGCGCTTGCACAATGCACACGGCGTTCACATTTCAATGAACAGCCACCACGCCCCCCGTTACGGCCCTGAGCTCGGCAAGGAAGGAGAGCTCCGACACCGTTAAACCAATTGCCCAGCTTTTCATCAACGATATTTCCTCTTTGGAGGTTGCATCATGGCGGCCCAAGCCCAGCCCATAATTGCACAAACACACTCGCTTTTAGAGATCGATCAAGAACTGGATGCCCTGTTCGATGCGATGCAAGAAGAGCTTGAACTTTCCGGTGCGATCAGCGACGAAAGCAAAGAACGCTTCATCGAGTTCGTCGCCGCCTTCGGCGACAAGGTGGACCGGATTGGCAGGTTTCTGAGAATTCAGGAAGCCATTGCCGACTACGCCAAAAAAGAATCGGAACGCTTGGCCGTCCGCGCGCGGATTGCGACGCGCAAGGTTGAGCAAACAAAAGACATGCTGCTCTACTTCATGAACGTACGCGGTCTGAAAAAGATCGAGGGACGCTCCTTTACCCTGCGCCAGCAGAAGAACGGCCAGGACTCGGTACGCATACTCAACGAGGAAGCTATTCCGATCGCGTTCAAGCGCGTCGATGCCCGAATTGATGGCACCCTCTGGGAATTGTTGGTTACGCTTGTTCCTGACGAGCAACGGCCGACGCTTCTCGAAAGCGCCAAAGGGCTCACCGTCGTCAATGAAGCGATCAAGCAGGCGGTAAGCGACCAAACGGCTGTGCCCGGGGCGGAAGTATACCGCGGTAGTCACATCCGCATAGCCTAACCGCGTGGGGTTGGGCGCCATTGCTTTCCGGGCCGGCCTTCTCCCGGCTCCAACTCAAGAAACAAAGAAAGGGCTTAAGAATCCTATGGCAAGAGGAAATTGGGACGATTTCAGCGACAAATACGGCTTCAGCGAAGGAGCGCGCGCCGATGATACGGACTTCCAAGCCCGTAAGCACCTGTGCGGGTTACTCAACAAGCGGCCAGAATTCCAGGCAGCCAAGGTCCGTGCCATTGAATTCAACCGGCCGGGCATGCACAATCCGTGCCTGATTGTCCTGTTGCCGGCGCTCAGCGACAAGAACGACGCAGAACTCCTCCAGATGTTTCACGCGGGTGAGATTAAGGCCAAAGCGCCTCTGCCAGATATCGAGGATGCCGAGATGGAGCGGATGATCGCAGAGGCATATGCTCTGGCGGTGGACAAGCTGGCATCTCGCATTTCAGAAGATATCCGGATGGCCCTGGGGGAGATCAACCGGGCAATCAAGATGGTGCGCCACAAGTTTGACGACCGTGCCCCCAACACCTTCGCCGGCAAACTGGATTCACGCCTTGATGCCGCCCGCGTCAAGCTGCTAAGCGCGCTGGCGGCGTAACCCTGACACGCCACAACGCATCTACCGCCTCGGATGCCAGAACTCAAAGATCATTTCCGGGTGGCCGACAGTACGGCCAGAGCGACCTTCCGTTTCCATGAAACTTTGTTGCGGGTGATCGAAATGGACTCGGCGAGCTATCATTGGGTGGAGAATCTTCTCCGGTCGGCATCTCACATGACGAATACCCGATTGCCTAGAGCTCTGTGCGCAGTCGTCGCTGATGTACTGCGCGGATCACACGCAACTCTCAATATACTCTTCGAGACAGCCGGAGCACCGGGACCGCCGCCTGACCTCTCGCACGGAACCAAATGGAAGGAATGGCTTTTTCGCGCAGGAAACGACCCAAGCGTCGACAGCCTGTCGGTTTTGGGTAACATCTTGGAAGCGTTCATGGATATTGGTCCGACGGAGGGTGCGGAAGGTTTTGCAGAGTGGAAAACTAACCGGGATCGAGTGGCTCAGGCGTTGGAGGAGAATGGATTTCGATATTATCGTGGCGGAAGGGTCTTACCCACGGGTCAACGGGAAGAAGAAGAACACCCGTCACCCGTCGCATTAAACCATCGCGGCCAAATGAAACCCGCGGATATTGACGAACTGTTGGAAATCCTTTTAAAGGGTCTTCGGCGAGCTATGCACCCGCTTACACATAGGCGGAAAGGAGCGCAGACGCTTTCCTTCTCTACGGAGTACGATGTTCAGGACATGCTCCACGCGCTCCTACGGCCCTGGGTTGCCGATATCAGACCTGAAGAATTCACGCCCAGCTATGCCGGTTCCAGCACTCGAATGGATTTTCTGCTTGCCAAGCACAGAGTTGTGATCGAGTTGAAATTTGTGCGTGATCGCAACCATGCCAAGAGGATCGGTGACGAGCTAATCGTGGACATTGACCACTACCGCCGGCATCCAGACTGCGTTCATTTGTGGTGCGGCATCTTCGATCAAGATCATTTGCTAACAAACGCAGAAGGATTGAAGACGGACTTGGAGGGCGAGAGGTCGACAAAAGATGGCAAGGTTCAAGTAAAAGTCCGCGTCCTTTAGTCGCCATATGGTGCCGCGGTGCGCCGACCTGCGGATCAGCATCGCTGCAAGGACCGGCAAAACGGCCGGATTCCCAGGTCTCGCCTCTTGCACGGTCGTGCATCTTCGGGTACGTACTAGCTAACCGCCGACGCGGCTGTTTCAGTATCCACTGCGTGACCGGCGGGCCAATCCCGAACGAGCTGAGAGCCGGCTGCTGATATGCCCTCAAACCGATACGCTCGGAATCGAATGACGCCATCGTAGTTCATGCATCGCAACTTCAAAAGTAAGAGGCGATAAAAGCCGACGTCACTAGTTGAGAGGACAAATTGCCGATCATTGTCCGCCGCAAGTGACCGTATGCAATCGATGAACCCATTAGCATTGAAATCGTCCATGTTCTGCACCGGATCGTCCAAAAGGAGAGGAATGAATCTGGACCATCTTTGCTGGAGACTATGACTCAGGAAAATGCTAAGCGCTAAGACGTTAAGCTGCGCCTCGCTGAAGTATCTGGTTGGCGCCAATGCACCGCTTACACTGTCCTTGGCAATCGCAGGGAGCCCCGACAACGTGATCCGTACAGACTGAGCTGCTGCATCAACCAGAACACGGATCTCCTTAAAGAGAGGGTGGGTATTCAAGCGTTGATATAGGAGGTTGATTGTTGGCCCATACCTGTCGAGCTGCAAATTCTCTACCGCTGCCTTGACGTCCATAAGGGCCACATACAGCCCGGACAGGTGGCTATGCCAGGCTTGGAGCCGTTCAGAATCTGAGACCAGCCCCTCTTTCGCGGCCATAATTTCGTCCAGCTTTGAGTTAAGTACTTGGATCTCTTGCCGGGCAATTAACCAGCTGCCAATTTGGCCCAGCTGCCTAAGGGCTACACGCGCCTGCTCAAGCGCAGCGATACGTGCCCTATAAGAAGCCGCCCTGCGCTCAATTTCGTCTCTGGAACTCGCCGGATCCAGTTGGGCCTGGGAAATTGTCTCTTCGGCGCGCTTTAGAGACTGCTGCAGAAGCAACAGGCTAGCGGACTGATCGTCACGTGTTCTAGTCAGGGAGTCCATCGACAACGTTGCCTGTTCGAGTGCCGCATCCACAGCAGAGCATTCCGATAAGAGCGATGACCGTTTCACGTCACCCGACTGAACCTCGCGTTGCGCCTCCTCGATCTTGAGGTCGACTACACTGTCGTCGGCCAGAGCGTCCACGCCTGCGTCCGACAATTGTTCCGCCAAGTTATTTAGCTTTCGCTCTGTTTCGGCAAGGCGCGCCGCCATACGCTGGCCAACCTCTTCTCTTCTTGACCTTTCGGCCTCATTCATGGTGAGTTCGTCCTTGAGGCCTCTGATCTGGCTCTCAAACGCCACGTCTTCAGCCGACATTGCTGCTAATTCAGCGCTCCTTTGTGCCTTGAGCTGCGCCAACCCGAAGCCAATCTCCACCGAATTTTGAGAAGCTGTGGCACGCAGCAGCAGCTCTCGCATTTGTCTTTCCTGGTCATCGATCTGCTGAATCCGTCCTTCCGTCTCTGTTCTCACAGCGGCTAATCGCGCTAGTTCTCCCTCCGCATATTTGAGTCCGGCCTCTGTTGCAGTTATCCGTTCAAGCAGTTGAGCTATCTGTGCGTCTACTTCTTTGACTCTTGGCGACGCCCAGTTCGTTCTCTCGCTTGCCACTCTCTTTAATTGCTCGAGCGATTCCCACGCGTGCCCACATAACGGACACTCCGGCGAGGTTATGAACTGCTGTAGCTCCAGCACTAAGGATCCTAACCTCTCTAATTGCTCCAAGTGCGTGGCTCGCTCGGCAGATAGGTTGGAAAGTTCCTGCCGAAGCGCCACTATGCGAACTTCCAATTCTGATTTCTTTCCGTGCTGCTCCGTCGTATCACTCAGACATTTACGCAGCTGCTGCGTCAGGCTGGGTTTGTCGAGTGCAAGCTGCGCATAGCTGGCCGAAAGTGCCTCCACAGCATCCAGTGCATGAACCTGTTGTCGAAGTCTCGTCAGCTCGGCTGCAACGCTCTGCCGTTTGGCCGTCGCTGCCGTGAGCAGCTCGACCATCGACTCTCTCTGCTCAGTATGTGTTCTCAATTCTCGGTCGAGGGCTCCGGCTTGCTCCTCTTGCTCCTTTGCAAGTCGCTTCAGGCCCTTCATTTGTCCCAGAATGACCAGCGCCTCGCGAAGCCGCCCCAGCCTCGCTTTCGAGTCAGTAGCGGTCACAGTAACTTGGTTGAGCTCCAGCCGTTTGCGTGCCTGCTCTTCCCGACGCCTGGAAACGTGCTCCTGTGCGACTTGGGCCTTTGACTGTATATCTGCAATCTGACCTTCGAGTTCTGCAATTGCTCGAAGTAGTTCTGAACGGCGCCCCGATGCTTCAAGAGCCACCGTTGTCGCGTCCAGTGCCAATTGGCTTTGCCTGCTTTCCTTATCAGCCCAGTCCGAGGCGACAGCAACGGACGACTGAAGTTCGTGAAAGCCCTGGGAACTCGGAAATATCGTCGCATACGGGCTTTGCGCGGCAGTAAGCGCCTGAACGGCTGTATGACGCCTCGCCGTCAATACACTATCCAACTCTCGGGTCTCCGGTGAGCCAGAGAGCAGCGACTCTCGACCTCGAAGATGGGCTCGAATTGATTCTGCTTCCGCATCCTTGTTCTGCAAGGCGTCAGATAGGCTAGCGACGCGTTTGTCGCTCTCTTTTCGAAGTTCGTCGAGTTTATCGAGGACCCTGATATAGTCCTGCGTTCCCAACAGATGAGCTAATGACGAGTAACGCTGACGTGGATCATCGATAAGAAACTGCTTAACGCTTGACTGCGAAAGAAAAGATGTCGCACGCACAAGCCGCCGAAGGACCCGGATGTCTAACTTGGCCGACTGTTGACCTACGATTGTATTCAATAATTGGCGATCGTCGCCGGATTCGCTTTGATCGACGAAAAGATTAACGGAGCCGTTTATATCGCACGCGCGTTTTATAGAAACGCTCGCGTCCCCAACTTTAAGCATGAGCTCAACGGTCGCCGCGTTAGAGGAAAACAGATTAACATAGGGCGATCGCCCGCTAAGATCATCCTTTGATTCTGTATCCAGCCTTTCAACGCCACCCAGGAGCGCCCACTCAATGGCGTCGAAAACTGACGTTTTCCCGGTCCCGTTCTGACCGTAGATGACTGTGATATTAGCTGACAAGTCGATATCAGCCGATTGCAGACCGCGAAAATGTTTCGCGGCGACGCTTTGTAATCGACTAACCTGAGCGCCCACGGACGAAGTGGCATCGAATGGCAAGTCGACCGCGCGCACATGAGGGATGTTAGGAGGTGGCGACACCGGCAAAAGCTGCCCGAGCATGCGTTCGATGCTGGCACGATCCGAGAGGATGTCGAGTATCTCGCGCGGATATCCACGTTCCTCGAATGCGCTGAAAACCTGCGAGATGCCAGGAGCTGGCCGGGCACTACCTGCCCCAAGCTTCATGAACGGGAGTGATTCTAGCGATGCGGCAAGTTCATTGGGATCTGCAAGCAGGACAATTTTCCGGCAGATCATGATATCGCGAGTAATGGTCTGCAGAATCTCGAGGTCCTGCGGAGGGGTCGTGTCGAGAAGGAAAAGCGTAAGGTAGAGATCCCGCGGGATTTCTTTCTGCTCTGCTTTGTAACGGGCAATAGCATCTTGAGCCCGCCGCCAAGTTGCCTCAAGCGCCACAAAGCTGTCAACCAACTTGAAGAAGGCAAGAAAGCATGGGGTTCCAACAGTCACATCGATATCCGCTACGGGCTGGATTGACGCTAATTGACCACTGAAGCCAAGATCAGCAAGCCCGGAGCGTAGGCGATCACGACACGCGTTCAGGTTCAAGTGCCCCCCTCAGGAAAGTCTGCGCGTCTTTGAGTGTCGGGCGAGACTGCGCGTTGCGTAGCGCTGCGGCGGAGATCCAATAAAAGCGTTGCTCCACGTTGAGGATGCTCTCACTTTGGGGCTGAATGGCGGATGGCAGGCTCGCGAGTTCAGCAGGCGATGGTTCTGTAAACACTGTATCAACGGGCACAATGTGTTTACTACAAGGCATGGAGGCCGCCCTGGTGATCAGTAAGAGGGTTGTCTTGCCGATTGTTTCTCCCCACGAGAATCTCCCAAGCCAGCCACTGTATACATCCCAAATATGAAAGGAATGCCGAACGTTATTACCGTCCAATATCGTTATCAGTACATCTTCGAACTTGCAGGTATGTGAGTGGTCACAGTGCTCGAAATCGATAGGAGACAAGATGGTTAAGAGGGCACAAGTTGAAGCCATCTCCAGAAGGGCCTGGCCGCGAGGATCGGTGATCCAATTGGAGTGTTGGGCCTGCCATGTGTCCGGGTTGAAACCGCCTGGTCGAGCAGGTGAAACATATGGCGCCAGTAGCAGTGTTACTGCCTCCTCCAGTCGGTCAGTGCTGCACGTCGTCAACGAAAGGACGACCTTAGAAAGCGATTGTCGAAGGTGGCCTTCGAGTTCGCGATGCGAGCACACAAATCGCTGATCAGCCTGAGCAGTCCCGATCATAAGCCAGTCTGAAATCACCTTTGTAAGGGCAGAAACAATCTGCGGGGTATCAGTTGTTCCGTCTACAAGCACTCGCTGCATCCGGGCTTCGTCAATCGGGAATTTCGTAGCTCCTGCATGTGATCCTATGAGGGCAGGAATGAAATACGTAAAAATGTGAAGGGCAGGTCCATCTTCCCGGAAACGGACTCTTAGGAGCGTATTCCCGATAGTCTCCATTGCGAACGTGGACGGAACCAGAGTCAGAGGTCCAGATTCGCCGCAAGGGGTCCAGTTGCCGCGCCTAACATAACAAAGGCTTGAGCGACCAAAGTGCTCGACCGCAGCTCGGCCGTGTTCGGAGTGGGCCGAGTTTACGAATCCAACAGCTGCAGCAAGCCCGGTGCTGAGAGCAGGTACACCGGGTGTCAGAAGCCGCTCGGCGAAAGAAATGAATTCCGTGTTTTCAGGGTGTTCGTTGTGCTCAAGCACAAGGGTGAGATGGAGATTTTGGCTTTGGCCTGCCTCGACGTTATTGGTGAGAGCGGAAGTGAAGTGCTCAAAGTCCAAGCTAATACAGTCGAAGCAAAGGAGGCAGCAAAACGTCAGGACATCACTATGAAAAAGATACACCGTCTCGCCCTTGTACATTCCCTGAGTAGCTTGTTCTGGCCGGCTCGGCTTCAGCTTTGGCTGGTATACCTTGTTCACTTTGCCCTGCGCGTTCTTGATCCAAACGCAACAGCAATTCACAAATTCGGTTTCGTTTTCCGGTATGGCCTCCCTGTTCCCAGCATTAGTGGGCACTGCAATCAGACGATTGAAGTCGCTCGGGGACATGGGTGCAATGCCTGAGACGAAAATGGAGTTGGACGGCCACGCAGCCGCCGCCATAGCTGCATCCGTTTCGGCAATCATGTCCAGAGGCATGCTGAACTCGGGAAACGCACAGAAGTTGACGTGAGATGCCGTGAACCTTTCGTAAACGAAGCGGAAAAGATGTCTTTGACGCTCAGCACATGGGGTTGTCAAACAAAACGCCTTCCCTTTGCCCTCTAATTCAAGAAGGGGCTGTCCCCAAAGCATTTGGAGGCTTTGGGCCGGAGTGAACTGCACTCCAGTGACAATTGGCGTTGTGCTCAGCATTTGTGGGTATTCTGCGCTGTTAAGCGGGCCTCTCGCAAGCAGAATTCACGGAAAACCGTTTAGCCGCAATCGTGTCGATGGGTGCTGAAGGCATATGCAGACGGGACAAGTTCTCTAATTCACCGAACGTAACCGCATCGACCAGGCGATTGCCGCCCTCGAAGCACTACACAACGCTGCGAGCCATGAATGGAATAGCCGCCAAACGGGCCGGCCTCGGGACAAGCACCCTAATCCGGCCGTGAAGGTCACCTAAAAACCGGCCATGGGGGTGACCACCGGCCCTGAGCCCGGAAGAGCGGCCTTCTACGGGCCGGCACAGAGTGCCTGCGCGGGCCGCACCGGGAGGCGATCAAGCTATGCCTATCCCTAGGTCGCAACGCCACGGCGATCTGGCAGGACCTGGTTGACCAGAATGGCTTTGCCGGTCGGGCTACCAAAGAGTGAAGCGTCTTATCCACCGGTTGCGCGGTCTCAAACCGAAATCATGTTCGGAATGCAAGTTGAACCTGCAACGCCGGTAAAGGCGCCCGCCATGGCCGACTGACGATCCGAGGTCCTTACAAGTTCACACCGGAGCATCAATTTCCATGAAATTACGTCGAAATGAATTCTGTCCGATCCACAGATCACGCTTCTGCTGCGGCCGGGAGCAGGCTCGGAAGGAACGCAGAATCCAGCTTGCCGTTCAGCGCATCGAAGATCCGCACCACCCCAGGGGTTATCGCGAACTCCGCTCGCCGGCAGAGATGCGCAAATTGCTGGAACGGAAAATCAACGAGCAAGATGGGAAATGCGGAATCTGTAAACAATCGTTTACCGACTGCAGGGATGTTGTCCCCGACCACAGGGAGCCCAAAGGCATGGGAGCGGCCTGGAGAGATGACCACCCGGACAATATTCAGGCGGCACATCGGTGGTGCAACCTCGAGAAGGGGTCAAAAAGATTGCATTCCGATCAAGTCGCCTGATTCATCGATCACACCCCACCATCTGCCTGCGTTCGGCCACCCGGGAGAAGAACACCGCAATTCCAAAGCCGGCGTTCATTGCCTTTGCAAACGCACCCACATCCGGCGACCGTCGGCTGGAGGGCGTTTCAATCTTTTCTCGAATTGCACCGACGACTTCCCTCAACTGAAACACACCGGCCGCACACAATTTGTGTCGGGGAAGGAGACTGTACCGTGAATTTCCTGCTTCTGGTCCTTGTGGATCTGGCGAGATCCGATGAAAGCTCTCCATGCATAACCGTGGCCCGACAGCCGCTTGAGGCCTTGATCGAGGATTGGCTGCGCCGGGGAGAAGAGATCAACTCGTTGCGTTTTGGCGCCTGCGAAAAGTATTCCACCCCTGCTAACCAGAAATGACCCGCCCTTCCAAGCTTGTGGGGAACCCCGCCCCGAACCGAACTGGTTGGTTGCCGATGCTCACAGGCACCGCTACAACCAGGTGCGATGGCAAAGTTCACAGGTCGGATCGGTGGTCAAAACACGGACAATATCAAGCGCACCCCGCCTGTCGTCGGCCATTTGAAAAAATATAGTTTTGGTCTTTCGCCGGAGTCTGAATTAGGCCGGGCAAATGAGCCTAAGGATGCGCTTATCGGAAATAGGGGAATTCCGCCAGTGCACGACGCCACTGGCGCACCCAGCTGCCATCGTTCTGGCGCTCTTCCATGAATAGCGGGGGCGCTGCTGCCTCAACCTTTGCCCAGTTGTCGTCAGCCGTCCGGATTAGCTCTTCGGCCGAGACTGCTCCCGTACTGAGCCGATATTCTGTCTCAGCAAACCAATACATGAATTGGCGCCAACCCAGAGCGAGCCACCGTTTCTTGTCGGGGATCCCGCTCAATATCGGGTCCTTGTAGGGATTGGCTTTAGAAGCGTCACTCAGTAGTTCCCGGGCTTGAATTCGCAGCAGATCCGACTGTCGCAGAAACGCCAGCAGCGACTCCTCTGCCCAGTATTCCAACTGCCCACCGCCGCCACCGGGTTCATCGAAGCGTGACAGCGTGAAACGTCGCAGGTTGAAAAATTTTCCAGTCGCGCAATTTGTTGCGCCGGCGGCCTTCCAGAGAATCATATCCGATGAGGAAAATCCAACTGTTACGTGCTGGCCGCCACCTTCAAGTGTGGCAATCAGGCGCATCACACCTTTAAGTTCCTCCGGATCAGCCAGCTCCCGGCGAGGTTCGGCCGTGCTTACCATAACCAGTAGACAATCCTGTGTTCGGCAACGGGACACAATCGAGGCAATCGACATCACCCGATCCAAGGCCGACAGCTCCGGCAGATTTACGACCACCGTCAGCATGGGGCTTACCTGGGTGCCTCGTAGTGCAGCTTCAAGACGATTGCCATTATTTACAAGGTCTAAATAGAAGTCTTCCGAGAATACCTTTGGGACAATCGCTGGCGAGCACACGGCGGTGGGACCAACGTCGACTGCTGACGCCGCGACGGCATCAACCAATCCAGCCCACCAAGTGCCAGACCCCAGGTCAGCGGTATCCACATCCTTCGGATAGTAGCTCCACGACGGCAGGCAGAGACGATCACTCTGCGGTCGATAAAGATGCGGGTCCAAGACCGTCACAAAACCAAGGCGATCCTTCAATCGCACAACCTGTGCTTTTACTTCTTCCGGGGTGTAATTCAGCGGGCTGAGAATCGCCCCGCCAAATCGTGCGAGTTCCGCTTCGAAAAGGAGGTTCTCAGAGTCATGACCAATCTGATGGAATGCTGGCATTACTTTTTCTCCCTTTGTTGCTGCCACATACTAAGCAGGGCTTCTGGAGTGCGCACGCGCTCTGCTGGCCACGCAGCTATCATCCTCTCGATCACCGAAAGCTTCGCTTTGGCACACGCCTCCCGGAATCGAGCTGCAGGGCCCTTTCGGCCAGCGACTCGAGCGATGACCTGCGCCACGTTCTCCCCGGGTTCCTCGTAGGGATGGAACCCAAACCTTGCTACTGAAAGTGTGACCCCCACCGCGAACTGGTCGGTTCGCCAATCGATCAATGCCTTTTCATTGTTCAATTGCTCGGGCGAGGCAAAAAAAGGAGTTCCCGGCCCCATGCCCAAATAACTCTTCGTGATAGAAGTTTTCTGTAGATCCCGAACAATTCCAAAGTCCACCACGACTGCGGGCGCCTCTGGGGCAGGAAACATGACATTTGCGGGTTTGAAATCCCTATGAACCAATCCTTGCGCCGCGATGTGGACGACCGCACCGATCAAGGCGTCACCCAACGCCAATGTGTCGGCATCATCCAATAGCCCGCTACGAAGTCGGTCCTCCAGCGTGCCGCCTGCCAAGAATGCCTCGACAAGATAGCCATACGTAACGCTGGCGTGCTCGATCGCAGACAATTCCAGGAACGAGCCAATGTTCGGATGGGAGCACCGCTTCATCGCGTCGATCTCGCGGTCGGTGCGTTCTGGCGAGCAGCCTGCCTTTAGCACCTTTACGGCCAGCGTTACGCCGTCAGGTCGTGTGGCCAAATAAGTCTCTTTGAAGGAACCTTCAGCGATTCCCCCACCAAAATCATATCCCGCGCGAGCACAGATTGCGCGGGCAACCGGCTCCAGAGCGTAGTTGGGCATACAGGCAACCGCCTCGATGCTATTAGTAACATTGCTGCACCTGGGAAAGGGCCTGAGATGCCAGCCAAGGTTCCAGCGGCGGGGCCAGCGGAGATCGTATAAGCACTACGATACCAACGCCATCAACATAACAAAGCCCGACGCCGCGCTTTTCGAATTCGCCGACGCAGCGAATTGCGTTGAGCGCCGCCTTCTTTGGCAACAGAACATACGAACCGTGGGCAAAGCAGGTGTTGCGATAGGCTTGGTCGAGGGCCGTGCGCCAATCCCGAAGCTTTGCCTCAAACGCGATTAAGGTGCCTTCTTCAGCGACAGCTATCACATCCGTTCGGCCGCGAGCATAGAAAAACTCACGTCCGACTCGGACGCTTCCCCACGGCGTCGCCGCACTCTCCAAAAGGCAAACAAAACTGTCCACCAAGTGCTGTTCAGTTGTAAACATCGGCTCCTCGGTTGGACAACTATTTGAACTGCCACTGTAACGCTCAGGATTAACCGAAATCAACCTTTCTCCTCTGCCTCTTTTGATTCCCCACCAGCGACGGACGACGCAAAGAGGGTGCCCGAGTCATCCCAAATAGAAGAGAATCGCTTTTAAGCTGCGGTTTCCCGCCATTGCTGTTCCGATTTGGCCGCCCGATTTGGGCTCACATCGGACTCGATGCGGTAATGCCCTAAAATTGCAACACCTTGGTTTCTGCAAACGCGTGATTGAAGTCGCTGGTGTTAGAGCTGCTACAGGAGGTAATGTTGTCGTTGGGAGCAGCTGAATTCATCTGAACGATCCAGCTTCCGGAAGACCCGCAATCAACATTTAACCCACGGCCATTTGCTCGCCCCCGTGCCACTTGCATGTTACGCGTCTCTTTGGCTTGTTAGCTAGCAGGAATCTTGCCAGCAGGAATCTTGCCAACACTGCTGTAATTCCCGTGCGCAACAAGAACGGGTTTGAGGCTGGCGGCGTGCTCTGAGTTAGCCGGAGGCACGCGTCCAATTCGCCAACGGAAACGCGGGCATATCATGGCCGCCTTCCGGCCGGCCTGCGCCCGCCGCCCTTGGGGCGATTGGGGCGAAAACGGGGTATCAGCGCAGCCCCAAAGAGGCTATAATCAGCCACTTACACCTTGTAAACTGGAGTCCAATCGTGGCTTCTTCACCCGCTCGACCAGCTTCGCTGCCTTCGATTTTCGATCTTTGCAAACCACGGGCTGATGTGCTCAAGGGCGTCACCGACGCTGACTTTGCCGCCGATCTGGCCAAGGTTATCCGCGGTGATGCCTCGGAGGAATACCGAAATGCGGAGAAGTTTTTCGCAAACACCTACCCGACGCGCGGCTTGCAGAACCTGTTGTCGAATATCTGCGCCCGGCTAAGCGGGACTGGAAATGAGGCCGCAGCCATCTTCCGACTGGATACCAGCTACGGTGGTGGTAAAACTCATGGCCTCATTGCATTGGTGCATGCGGCAAATGGAATGCAAGGCGTGCCAAACATCGCCGAGTTCATCAATCCAATGCTTGTGCCCAAGGGGAAAGTGCGCGTAGCCGCGTTTGACGGTGAGAATGCTGATCCCGCGAATGGGCGCTCGATGGGCGACGGCGTCTTCGCCCACACCCCGTGGGGAGAGATTGCTTATGGCCTGGCCGGCAAGACCGGATTTGATCGGATCCGCCGAAGTGATGAGCAGATGGTGGCTCCCGGCGCCGAAACCATCGCGGAACTGTTCGGAAACGAACCGACCCTGATCCTGCTTGACGAACTTTCGGTATATTTGCGCAAGGCCATGAAGGCGGCTCCCGGTGCCGGGGACCAACTAACAGCATTCCTTACGTCCTTATTTAAGGCAATTGAAAGCTCAAACCGCGCGGCCCTTGTTTACACCCTGGCTATTGGCAAGGACGGTCAACCGGTCGACGCCTACGCCTCTGAGAACCAGTACATTGCCGACCGTATGGCCGAGGCGGAGAGCGTTTCCGCCCGTAAGGCAACACTGCTGAATCCGACCGAGGACGACGAAACCGTCAAGGTCCTCCGGCGCAGGCTGTTTGAGAAGGTGGACGAAAAGGGGGCCAGCGAGGTAATCAATGCCTACCATGCCTTGTGGTCAGCGAACAGAGAAGGACTGGCACCGGAAGCCGGTCACCCGGAAACGATCGAGGAGTTTCAGGTCAGCTACCCGATCCACCCTGAAGTCCTAGACGTGCTGACCTCAAAAACCGCAACCCTGTCAAATTTCCAACGGGTCCGCGGTATGCTGCGTATCCTGGCCCGAACCATCTCTCAGATGTGGAACATCAGCAGACCCCAGGATGCTACTGCAATTCACCTGCACCACATCGATCCGGGTTACGCTCACATCATGCAGGAGATCGTCACTCGCCTCCAGCAGTCAGCATTCGTGCCGGCCATCCGCAGCGACATTGCCGGAGCAGAACCGGCCAAAGCCCTGGCGCAAGAAATTGATGATGCGAATTATAAAGGCCTGCCGCCTTACGGAACCTATGTTGCACGCACGATCTTCCTGAATTCGCTGGCCTTCAATGAACCGCTGAAGGGCGTTACTCCCGAGCGGTTGCGGTACTCGATTCTCGGGCCGAACACGGACGTCGGTTTTATCGAGGACGCCCGCAAGAAATTCATTTCCTCGTCTGCGTACCTTGATGATCGGCCGACGGCACCTATGCGCTTCATGGCGGAAGCCAATCTGACGCAGATCATCCGTCGCCAAGAGCAGCATGTCGATAAGGCCCAGGCTCGCGCGGATCTGAACGACGAAATCAGGCGCATCTTTATGCCGGGCAAATTCCAAATGATCCCGTTCCCTGCGGGCCCCTACGACGTTCCGGATGAGATCGGTGATGGACGTCCGCTGCTGGTGCTGATGTCCTACGATGGCCTGACCGTTGGCGGATCGGTCGATTCAGTTCCGGAGCTTATAGGTAAGATCTTCGATCGCAAGGGCGCTGCTGGGACCGATTTCCGTAGCTTCCGCAACAACCTGGTCTTTCTTGTCGCGGACGAGTCGCGAAAGGAAGACATGCGTACAAAGATGGTTCGCCGCCTTGCGCTCATCGAGATGAAGAATCCGGAGCGCCAGAAGGAGCTCGCTGAGCACCAACAAAGCAAGGTCAGGGAGTTGGAATCGAAGTCTCTGACCGAGTTGGCGATCTCAATTCAGCAGTGTTATCGCCACACTTTTTATCCTTCACGTAATCGCATTGGCACCAGCGAAGTTGACCTTGCTCACACGGCACTCGACGTCCACGCTACCGGCAATCATCCGGGCGAAGGTCAGCGCGCGCTTACCCTGGCACTCCAGGACCTCAACAAGTTGCGTCTTCCGGGTAATGAGCCTGATTCGCCGACGTACATCCGCGACCGGACCCCGCTGCGAAAAGGACAGATCACGGTTGCGGCCTTGCGTGACGAGTTTCGTCGCGATCCCGCTCTGCCCATCTTGATTGAGGACGATACCTTCCGTAAGGCGATCTACCGGGGTGTCGAGCAGGGCGAGTATATCTATCGCAGAGGCGATCTGTTGTTCGGCAAGGGCGATCCCATGGCGATCATCATCGTGGACGAACAGTCTGTAATCTTTACCAGCGGGTACGCACAACAACATGGCATCTGGCCTCGTCAGCCGCAGCCGCAACCTGGCACTGGCCCTGTCATTGGGCCGGTGCCGCCGAGAGGCGGCGGCCTGTTTGGACCCGGTGCCGGGCTGGCCACGCCGGCCGGCGGAGGAACGGGCCTGTCGACTGGCGGTTCGCCAGTGCCGGGCCAAAAGCAGTTCACCGTCCAAGGCGTACTGCGAGAGGCACTGATCAAACTCTGGGAGCAGGCTCGCGCGGCGAAGGTGGCGAAGCTCGGAAGCATCGAGATCCAAATGTACGAGGCTGGCGATGCATTCAAGTTGCTCGGAATCGTCGGCGCGGTAAGCAACACAGCTAAGAAAGTGACATTTACCGGCGGATACGGGACCAATGACGAAGGCTTATTCGAGTTTCGGTTTGAGGGTTCGGTCGAGGACGCCAAACCGGTCAAGGAGTTCCTTGACGCCCAATTCCGAGCAGCCAAGGAGCAAGACTTGAAGACTACCTACCTGCTGAGCTTCGAGCAGGGACTTGAATTGGCCGGTGATGCCGCCGAAAAGCTCACGGAGAAGTTGGTAAAGTTCGCCAGCGGTGCGGCCTACGTCACGGCCGTTGCGGAGGTGCAGCAATGAGCAGCGTCAGCACTCGGATTCCACGGCTACGCCTGATCGAGACACCGAAGTCTGCGCCCCAGTACGAAGTACGCGTGCGGAACCACGGACTCGGCGACACAGAGATCGAAGTATGGGAGATGCCTTCCCCGGCCAGTCCACACCTTACCTCCGCTGTGCGCATTGCTGGTTTGCGGGGACGAAATCTGGAACTCATAGAACATCGGGTGCTGAGGCGATTGAACCAGGGAGGCATGCGCCTGCCGCGTACGACAGATAAAGTGCGTGGTTACAACATTACTGAGGAATTGGCGCTACGCCTTGGGCTGCTATTCCGTGCTCTGGCGCCCATGCGCAGCCGTGATCGTATGCGATCCGTGGCTGAAGGCATCGAGGCCATGGGCCGCGAGGAAGCAGCATACTGGCTTGGGATGGCGATGCACCGCAAAAATCCGCGCCGCGTACTGACGGCGCTTCGTTACCTATTGACCGAACCGACACACAAGAACTGAAAGAGCCTGGATGTCTTCTGATACGCGTTTGATCGAGCAATGGCTGCCCATCGCCGCGCTTGGCATGGAGAGCTTACGTGAACGTACGCCAATGACGCCGTTCCCGGCACCGAATCGTCTGCATGTGTGGTGGGCACGTCGTCCACTGATCGCGTCGCGTGCCGCCATTCTTGCATCGCTCTTGCACTCTGATGTGGATCGGGACAGGTTTCTGCATGTGCTCGGGATACATGGAGATCCGGTCAATGCTCGGATGCTCATGGCTCGGGCAGTGCGGGGCGGAACTCGAGTGAAAGATCCGTACGGCTATCCCAGAGCATTTGCATATGCCCCTGACGACGATGATCGAGCATGGCTGCACGACAATCTAGTTTCCGAAGTCAGCAATGTTCTTGACCCGACTGCTGGCGGCGGAAGCATCCCATTCGAATCGGCTCGCCTTGGGATGCCAACGTTGGCGAACGATTTAAATCCGGTCGCCAGCACAATATTGGCTGCGACAGTGCAATGGCCTACACAATATGGGCGCGAGCTTTTAGCAGAATTTGAATCTCTTTCGGAACGGTTTCGCGCTGATTTGAATTCACGTTTGCATGACTTGTTTCCACAAGTCGACGCTCCGATGCAGATAGACACGACTTATCTTGTCGCTCGCACAATCACCTGTCCATATTGTGAAGGGCTGGTGCCGCTTTCCCCAAACTGGAAACTGTGCAGTGATGGTACCGGAGTGAAAATTCACCCTCAAACGAAGGGTCGGCGCATTTGTGGGTTCGAGATCGTCACGAAGGCGACACAGCACTCGGTCGGCACAGTCGCGGATGGGGATGCACGCTGCTCGTACGCTGACTGTGAGCGCGTGATTGATGGAGACGAGATTAAGCGACAGGCCCAGGCCGGAGAAATGGGCGAACAGCTTTACGCGGTTGTGTATAAGCGGAAGGTCATCACCGGTTTCACTAAGGCTGGAAAAGAGAAGGTGAAGTGGGAGCGCGGCTTTCGTTCGCCACGACTGGAGGACGATAACTTCGAGCAGATTCGCCTGCGTTTAGCCGACAAACTGCCCGAATGGGAGGCGCTGGACTTGGTTCCGACTGAGGCCTTGCCGGAGCAAACGAATTATGATCGTGGCCACAAGATGTACGGAGTATACAAATGGTCCGACATGTTTTCGCCACGACAGTTGTTATGTCACGGTACGAGTGTCGAGGTTTTCCGCGAGATGCTGGAGGTTGATAGAGCCGAGGGCGTTCTGACAGATTTGCGAAAAGCAGCGCATATATATCTGGCATTAGCCATAGACACGATGTTGAACTATGCTACGCGCAGCTGCCGGTGGGATGTAGTCACAGAGCGGGTTCGATCAATTTTTGACAAGCATAATTTCGCGTTCTGCTGGTCCTACTCGGAGATGGCTCCGCTAGTCGAGGGCCTCGGTTATGATTGGGCTTTGGATAAAACGGGTAAGTGCCTTGAGGAACTGTGCGACCTCGTGCGACCCGAGGAAAGAATCGGAAAGAACCCTCCAACACTGCCAGGACTAAAGCCGAAGAGCTCTTATGAGCCTCCCGCTACCATTGTCACCTGCAAGTCTGCCGATGCGTTGGACCATATCGAAGATGAGTCGGTGGATGTTGTCGTCATGGATCCGCCCTATTACGACAATGTGATGTATGCGGAGCTGTCGGACTTTTTCTACGTATGGCTGAAGCGGACCGCTGGATATGTCATGCCCGAATTATTCCGGCAAGCACTGACAGACAAGGAACATGAGGCAGTTGCCAACCTGGCGAAGTTTAAAGGGCAGAAGAACCCGAAGGTGCTTGCTGGCCGCGACTACCAGCAGCGGATGGCAGGTATCTTTGCTGAGTGCCGTCGCGTACTCAAGCCGAGCGGCATCATGACTTTGATGTTCACGCACAAGGCGACCGGAGCGTGGGACGCTCTGACCAAAGGATTGATGGATGCTCGCTTTTCAATCACCGCCTCGTGGCCTATCAACACCGAGGCCGAAGGAAGCATGCACATCAAGGACAAAGCGGCTGCCAATAGCACGATCTTCCTCGTTTGCCGTCCTCGTGCCGAGCAGTCGGCCGACGTTCCGGCCAGTTATTGGGAGGAGGTGGAGCCGCTGGTCGCGGAGGCTGTTCGCCTGCGCATCAAGGATTTCCAAGATGCTAGCATTAGCGGTGTGGATCTCTATCTCGCCTGCTTTGGCCCGGCGTTGCAGAAGTTTTCCGAGCATTGGCCGCTGCGCCGGGGCACGCCGCGTCCGCAGCCGGAAGTCCGCAAGCGCCGCAAGCAGGCTGAGATGTTCGAGGAAGAGTGGGACCCGTACGAAGTGACGCCAGAAGACGCGCTGGATGCCGCGCGTCGCGAAGTAAAGCGTTGGCGCCTGCAGCAGCTCACGCACATGAAGGCCCGCACTGACCTTGATCCGTTGACTTCCTTTTACGTGCTGGCATGGGACGCGTTCAAGGCGCCTCGGTTTGACTATGACGAAGCTCTGCGCTTGGCAAGGGCTGTCGGCGTGGATATGGAGAAAGATATCATAGGGCACTTAGCCGAGAAGAAGGCCAGCGAAATCATCCTTTGGGACAGCGCGAAGCGCGCCGCCAAAGGTGCGTTGGGGCCAATCGACGGATCACGTTCGTGGCTGGACACAATTCACCACGCCGCATACGCCGCCCGGAGCCGCAACCTTCAACATGCACGAGAGTTGCTGAGCAAGGCCCAGGTGGATGCGGAGTCCGGATTCTTCGCGGCGCTTGAGGCAGTATTGGAGGTCTTGCCGGTGTCGAAGGCCTTTTCCGGAATTGACTTGGAGGGCGAAGTTGCCGAATTTGGTAACGACTTCGAGGCGCTGGAGAACCTGCGCAAGCTGGCGTTCGCCTCTGATGTCGATGAGCCGGAGCAAATGAAACAGTACACGCTCGCATTTGAAGAAGTCGAAGCCGCAAAACCTTAGGCGCAACCCGAACAGATACTTGACAAGGTTCAGCGTCGGAACCCAATCATCAAGGCAAAATACGACGCATGGCAGTTGTTAATTTATTGAGCCAGCAGGTAAATCATGGGGCTGTTGGTTGATCGAAACTGGAAGCTGAAGTACACGCCGGATGACGGAGACTTGGTCCACCTTTTCTACGTCCCTGCGCTTGAGGCAGCGGTGCGTTATGACCGCTCGACCGGATATTTCGGCGCAACGGCGCTAACACTCGCAGCACGTGGCATCGAGGGTCTTGTCCGCAACAGTGGCCAAATGCGTCTTGTTGTGGGCTGCACGCTGGGGCCCAGCGAGGTCGAGGCGATTGAAAAGGGGCAGCAGCTACGGGAAGCCGTCGAGCAGCACTTGACTGCATTTCCGCTCTCGCCCGGAACCCAGGATTCCTCCGACGCCCTAGAGCTTCTGGCGTGGATGATTGGCAAGGGTATTCTTGACGTGAAAGTCGCCGTGCCCTGCGACCTGGACCACCGGCCGATTGCCGCGAACGGAATTTTTCACGAGAAGGTCGGGATCGTCGAAGACAAAGCCGGCTACCGAATTGCCTGGAACGGAAGCTTGAACGAGACCGAAGCCGGCTGGCTCCGCAATGCCGAGAGCTTTCATGTCTTTACGAGCTGGGGACCGGAACCAACTCGCGTCGACGAAGAGGAAACGCACTTCGCCAGGGTCTGGGCTAATAAGTCTCCGCGGATCATTACCATGGACGTTCCGTCAGCAGTCCGCGACGATCTGCTCCGGTTCCTCCCCAGCGACGACCGTCCGGCACGAATGAATAAGGAGCCACTACCGGAGTCAGAGTCCGCGTCCAAGCCAATCGAAGTCGTTTCACAACCACCGCTCTCAGCCAATGAATTGAGAAGACTCGTGTGGGGTTTCATCGGGCATGCCCCAGCAATGCCGAACGGTGGCGAACGAATTGGCGAGGCGACTGCGGCAATCGACCCGTGGCCCCACCAGGTCCGAGCGTTCCACCGCATGTACGACAACTGGCCGCCGAAACTGTTGATCGCCGACGAAGTCGGCCTCGGCAAAACAATCGAGGCTGGCCTGCTGCTTCGACAAGCATGGCTGGCCGGTAGAGCGAATCGAATCCTGATCCTGGCTCCTAAGGCTGTATTGAAGCAATGGCAGGTTGAATTGCGCGAGAAGTTCAACTTGAACTGGCCGGTGTATGACGGCCAAAAGCTATGTTGGTATCCGTCGCCCTCCATGCGTGGCCGCGATTGGCAGCCCGTTAAACCGGACGCTTGGCACATGCAACCGTTCGTGATTGCCTCAAGCCAATTGATGCGTCGCGAAAACCGGGCTGAAGAGTTGCTAAAGGCTGAACCGTGGGACATCGTGGTGCTCGACGAGGCACACCATGCCAGGCGACGAGCAGGTGGCGCCGGAACCGACGTCCGCCCGAACAAGCTGTTACGGCTCATGCGAGACCTGAGGCAGAACACACAGGGTCTGTTACTGCTGACAGCAACGCCGATGCAGGTGAATCCGATCGAGGTGTGGGACTTGCTCGCGCTGCTGGGCCTGCCCGCGCCCTGGACGGAGCTGGCGTTCTTGCGGTTCTTCCAACTGGTGGAGGAGCCGAATCCTTCGGCAGACTCGCTGGATGAGATGGCACGCTTGTTTCAAGCGGTGGAGAATCACTATGGGCCGTTGGAGCTTGACGAGGCATTGCGGTTCTGTGGGGGCAAGCGGCTGAGCGCGAATCGCATCCTCCGCGCGTTGCGAGATGCCGCCAGTGTGCCGCGCCGTCAGCTTGAGAGTAAAGATCGAACGGCGGCGATCGCGCTAATGCGCGCCAACACGCCAATCAGAAAGCTCGTCTCCCGGCACACTCGTGAGTTGCTGCGAAAGTACTACAAGGAAGGCAAGCTGAAGACTCCGATTGCGGACCGCAAGGTGGATGACGAATTCATCTCTATGTCGCCAGAGGAGCGCGCCCTTTACGACGAAGTTCAGAACTATATATCGAGCACATACAACTCCGTTTCAGCTAAGGAGCGCACTGCGACCGGGTTCGTGATGACGATATACAGCCGGCGCCTCGCCAGCAGCTTCTTCGCCTTAGAGCAAACCCTCAGTTCCCATTTGGAAGCAATCAAAGGGGGACAAGACCAACGGGCCGAGGCGTCCCTTGACGACGATGTGTTCGATAGCGAAGTTGACGACGAATTGCTGGACACCGACGAAGCTGCAGCCCTGGAACGCGACGTGCTGGCTTTCGAAGAACGCAGCACCGTGGAGGCGTTGCTACAGCGCATCCGCTGCCTTCCTCTGGACTCGAAACTGAGGAAATTGAAGACGGTACTAAATGAACTGCGCGCAGCCGGTTACAGCCAGCTCATGGTTTTTACCCAGTACACGGATACCATGGATTTTCTGCGGAAACACCTCGCGGCAGACGGCAACTTGAGGCTGATGTGTTATTCCGGGCGCGGCGGCGAGGTCCGTAACGCCGACGGAACCTGGCAGATGATCTCTCGTGATGTCGCGAAGCGCAGGTTCAGAGATGGGCAAGCCGATGTCTTGCTCTGCACAGATGCGGCGGCGGAAGGGCTGAACTTCCAGTTTTGCGGAGCCATGGTCAACTACGATATGCCGTGGAATCCGATGCGGGTGGAGCAGCGCATCGGCCGTATCGATCGCCTCGGGCAGCAGAATGCAGTTATTCGGATTGTTAACCTGCATTACGAGAACACGGTCGAATCTGACGTTTACTCGGCGCTGCGTAGCCGTATTGGGCTATTCGAGTCGGTTGTCGGCCGGCTGCAACCGATCTTGTCGCAGTTGCCGCAAAGAATCTCGGAGACTGTGTTGACCTCGAAGGATCGCGGACGGGTCGTGGCCGAAATTGAAGAGGCAGTGCAGCAGGCAGGCAGCGGCCTTGATCTTGACGCTATGACCGACGGCGGATTCGAAATCGTGGCGCGGCCGGATCCCCTCTATAACTTCGACGATCTGGATCGAGTTGTGACTTCAGAGTCGGCTCGGCCTCCCGGCATAGTCGTGGGCGGCCTCGGCAACCGGGAATATGCCTATTCGGCTCCCGGAATGAATGAGCCAGTGCGAATTACCACTGATCCGGAATATTACCAGGAACACACCGAAAGCATGGAGCTGTGGTCGCCCGGCAACCCAGTATTCCCGTCGCCAGAGGTGATCGCAGAGTCTGAGGAATTACCGACATGTTGCTCGATTGATCAACTGCTGGACGGAGTCGCAGCAGCAGCAAAGGCCTGATTCGCCGCAGCGAGTACTAGGATACTCATAGATTGGATGGCACTCGGGATTCGCCTGCCAACATCGGCGTTCGGAGCCAGGGCAACCTCGCTATTTCCCATATTCATTTGACCGAATTTTCAGAGATACCGACCGCAATATGCGCACAGTCTTGGTAACTCGCACCCACAACCAGCCAGAACCTGACTAGTTAACACCTATTTTTGTGACCGATATTGGTCGTCCAGACCACTGCCGACCGAGGACTCGATCCAGGGGAGAGCGGAGGTGTCGAGCTCGCGGAGAATCCGAAAAATGGCGCCAGCTACTTCGGGCTTCGTCCATTCTAGCCATTGCTCATGATTGCCAGTATCCGACCTTGCGGCCTCTGAAGGTCGCGCTCTAGCTGCGGTGTAATCGGAACCAATCCACGCATAGTCAGAATTGGGTCGGAGGCCGACGTGGCAACTTCGGTGGCTTATTCGGTAGGCTTAGGTACATTGAAGAATCCTCCATTCGCGTGCGCCGCTCTCGGGCCACACGAAATTTCGCTGAATTGTAGGGAACACGATTTCTTCGTTCCTGATCTGCTTCGGCAGGTTGATCATGCTCATATGTGTCCCTCTGCGTTAAAAGGCCCCGCCGGGTAAGATTGCCCCCCCTCACCGGCAGCAGCCGGAAATAACGATACCAACCGTGGCTTCTCAGTTCACAGGCATAACAAGGGCGTGAACGGAGTCGCCAACCTTCTTAGCCCTTACGCGTACCCGGCGTGCCTTCAGCCGCCCGCCATCACTGCTCTCCCAGGCCGCAAGATCTTCGATTGCTTCGTCATGTTGCGCTGCTTCGAAAACGCGATGTATAATCGATGACTTGGGTACTCGCCAGTTCGGGATCATCGTTAACCCGGCTTCCCGGGCGCGGGTGTTCGCGCTGACGTGAACAGCCCGTAGCTTCATTGCAGGGATCAGCTTGAACGAAAACGACTCTTGATTGCCGGATTGTTCCCCCTTCTTATGTGCCAGTGCGGCTTCCACCCAAATGCAGGGGACGGGCCAAATCTTCGAGAGGTTGAGGATTGCCGAGTATATGCTCGCCTCGGGACAGTGTTCGCAGCGAATCGCCTCGATCTTCTCAAATGAGATCTCACCTTTCATAAACGGCCTCAACATCGGCTCGTAAAAAGAGAAGTCCCCAGCGATAACATCAACGATCGATTCTTCTGCGCTCTTTGGGTGAGCCGGGTCATGGGTCCTGCGGAACGCAAGACGACCCTGATCCGTCAAGATGAACAGATGCCCGAGCTCGTGCCATTTCGTGTGGTACTTCCGCTGCGCCTTCCGCCCTCTGCAATCAATCACCGAGACATAGGGCTGTTCCCAATCGTTCCGGTGCTGACGTTTGAGCGTCACCCCGTACACTTCGCCGGCCAGTTCATCCTCCAAATTCACGAATCCCCTTTCGCCGCGGTCCAGATAATCGCGACGAATATCGCCCAGGTCGCCATCGCTGTGGATTTCAACCAAGACTGTGCCGAGTTTATTAGCAGCAAAGTCGGCCAACTGTGCGGGAGTACTGCACTCCGGAAAGTCACGCAGAAACGACTTCATCTTGCGGCGGCAGTAGTTCACTATTGCTTCTACCGGTGCGCCGGACGACCGTAAGCCGAGATCCGCCGCCAGTTTGTGAATGATCAGCTTGTTGTTTAACGTCGGTGCCATTTCATCCAAAGACCTTCTTGATCGCTTCGTGCAGTTTCATCCAGTCCTGAACGCCGAAATCCTTGGTTTCCTTGTTGCTGCGCCGGGCTACCACCGAGCGGTGTGCGTCCAGCAACTCAATCGTCTGCGTAAACGTCAGCTTCAGCCGCTCTGCCGCTTCGGATAATTCTGGGGGGATCACAACCGGTGCCTTTGCAGCCTCTGGTGCCGCCACGTCGCCCTTCAACAGATAGTCAACGGAGGCGCCAAGCGCATTCGCTATGCGCAAGAGGTATTCAGAACTGACATTTCGGTTCCCATTTTCCAGATCGCTGATGAACCCCTTGCTCATTCGTGTCTTTTCGGCCAGTTGGTCCTGGGTAAGTTTTCTTGCCTGGCGGATCTCGCGGACTCTGTCGCCAACTGTCGGCATTGCTCCTCCAAACCTCTTCTCTCCATGCCAGTCTAAACCCAAATGACATAAAGCAAAAGCGGAAATATGAACCTATTGACAAATACGCATGTGTTCGCTATCATGTACTATGTTTAGCATCTAGCGAACACGAGCCTAGGCGGAACTTTTGCCTGGTCCACGGAGAAGCAATGGCGAATGCAAGAGGTCACATGCTGATTTCGGGTGTAGCTGGCGTGGCTGCATACGCTGTCTATTGTCACTACAAGCAGCGGGAGTTCAAGCTTTTTAACGCGCTCGGCAGCGGGGCCATTGCCGTCCTCGGTGGACTTGCTCCGGATGTGATCGAGCCTGCGCTGCACCCTAATCACCGTAGCCTGTTTCACAGCGTTTCTGGCGGTGCTGCATTGGTTCGTGGTGCAGCAGGAGCTTGGGGGAGCGCAAACCTGTCCGATGAAACGAAATCTGTTCTGGTTCTGTTTGTTATTGGTTATGTTTCGCACCTGCTCGCCGATGCGAGCACGCCAAAGGGCCTTCCCCTTTTGAGCTAGTCGTTTTGACGAAAACAGTACACTCAGGAGCTGACGAGGAATGACAACTCACCGATTAAACTTTTTTCCGCTTGGCAACGCAGATTGCTGCCGGATCGACCTGGAAAACGGGCGTCAGCTTCTCCTTGATTACGCTGCCATGCGCGACCCAAAGGACAAGGGCGATCTTCGCTGCGATCTCCCGAAGGAACTGCGCGATGATCTCGACGCCCGCCACCGCGATTATTACGATGTCGTGGGAGTCACGCATCTTGACGCCGACCATATCAACGGATCTTCCGAGTTCTTCTACCTTGATCATGCCCAGAAATACCAAGGGAAGGGGCGCATCGTTATCCGTGAGCTGTGGGTGCCGGCGGCAGCAATTATTGAGGAGGGATGCGAGGACGAAAGCCGCGTGATCCGGCAGGAAGCCCGATATCGACTCAAGCAAGGAAAAGGAGTACGGGTATTCTCGCGACCGGATCAACTCAAGGATTGGCTGGCGGGAGAGGGCCTCTCCCTCGCCGAACGCCAGGATTTGATTACTGACGCCGGCCAAACTGTGCCAGGCTGGACTCTGGATGCGGACGGCGTCGAATTCTTTGTGCATTCTCCATTTGCGAGTCGGCTTGACGATGGGGCGATGGTGGAGCGAAACAATGATTCACTAGTGCTTCACGCTACTTTCATGGCGGATAACAACAATACTCGTGTGTTTTTCGGTGCTGACGCGGAACACGAAGCACTTGCTGATATTGTGCGCATCACTCGGGCGAAAAAAAGAGAAGAGAGACTCGACTCGGATGTAATCAAAATACCGCACCACTCCAGCTATCGCTCACTTGGCCCGGACAAAGGCAAGGAGAAGACCCCGCCCACAGAAGAAATTGCTTATTTTTACGAAAAGAAGCTGCAATCGCGCGCCATGCTGGTTTCGACGAGCAAGCTCATTCCCGCCGATGACAGTGACGATCAGCCTCCGCATCGTCAGGCTGCAAACTACTATAAGGAACAAGCCCAAGAGCAGGGTGGCGAATACGTCGTCACGATGGAGCAGCCGAAAGAGTCGGCACCAGAGACCCTGGTAATAGAGATTACAGGGTCTAAAGCCAAGCGCAAGAAATCGTACCTGGGCGGCATAGGGATAGCGGTAAGCCGTCCGGCTCCTCGGGCAGGACACCGTGGCTGACACTTATTTGCCGTCGCCGGGCCAGCCGGCCGCTCTGGCGGCCCTCACGATACCGAAGGCACGACAACTGGCGGAACATCTTAAGGCCGAAACTCATCCGTGGGCGCGGCTCGTTGAAACCACTCGTACTCAAGACACCGACGATGTCAACACAGTGGTTTTTGACGTTGACGTTGAAGTCAGCCAGGAGCGCATCAATGATATCCACGACGTAGAACGGGTCGCGGTGTCTTTCCGTGCCTCCGACGCAAATTGGCCACAGGTATTGGCATTGCGCGCAGATTTTCCGTTCGTGCCACATCTTTTCTTGCGCGAAGATGAATTCCCTCGAAGCCTCTGCCTGTATGAAGACAGTTATGCCGAGCAGAAGATGCGGTGGACCGCTATCAGTATTATCGAGCGAGTGCGGGAGTGGTTGCGAGATACGGCAGCAGGCACGTTGCATGCAGGTGACCAACCACTTGAGCCGATTTTTCTGGGGCTCCGCGCCGTTCTGATTTTGCCGCATGATACGTTTTCAGTGGATGCCGCGGTTCCCCCACGTTTAAACATAGTGCGTTTCGAGCCCGGAGAATGTGGCGAAGTATTTGTCGCGGCACGTCCAACGACCGCATCCGGCGATCGAGAAGCAGGGTTCATTGCGATCACCCTACTCTGTCCACCCATCGTCCACGGCGCGATCCGCGTCGTGCCAAAAAGCCTGCTTGAACTTCATCGCTTTTCCGTCCAAGCGGGTCTTGATCTTTTTGACGAATTGCGACAGCACATGCGGGAATGGCTAGGCGACACCAGCGCCATGAATTGCCGCCTCTTGATTGTGCTTGGCTTCCCTAAGGTGCGTCGCACGGGAAGCTCCGTTGAGACGACCGACGTGTGGGGGTTCGTGACCAACGATGTAGTGACGCGGATTGGCGAGACGCTTGGTTTGTGGCAGATGCAAGGCGCTGTGCCCGGGGTATTGCTGGGTGGAAGGCCAGACGAAGACTTGGCGAGTACAGTTGGTCTATTACCGCTTAACTCTATGTTTACGCTGTCACGCGCGATGGCAGCGGCAGTGAATGGGTTCGAACCAGAGTGCAGAAGGATCACTGCTGTCGGCTTGGGAGCACTCGGGTCGCAATTGACGGCAACGCTGGTTCGCGCAGGGTACGGCCGCTGGACGTTTCTCGATGGCGATTTGCTGTTGCCCCATAACGTAGCACGACACGAGTTGTACCACATGGCGGTCGGCCGACCGAAGGCGGCCGTAATGAAGATGGCCGCTGATGGCATTTTGGCGGAATCTTCTGTGGACGGCTTTGCAATAGTCGACGTGCTTAACCCGGGCAACCAAGCGGAAACGGTTGCGACCAGCTTTGCGCAGGCAGACGCGATCACTGATTTCTCTGCATCGCTGGCAGTCTCACGTCATTTGGCACGGGACGTACCATCGCCGGCACGACGACTGGCGGCTTTCCTGAACCCCCGAGGTTCCGATCTCGTCGTTTTCGCTGAGGACGCTGGGCGCAAGATAACGCTCGACTGCCTTGAAATGCAGTACTACAGAGAAATACTCGTCAATCCCGACCTCGCCGACCATTTGAAGCCACCGGATGGGCGTGTTCGGTACGCGCGATCTTGCCGCGATGTGTCGAGCACCGTGCCCGAGGACCAAGTTGCGATGCATGCTGCGATCGGGGCCCGAGCCGTACGGACGGCCCTTGCGCGAGATGCAGCAGGAATCGACATTTGGACGAGTACGCCCGACCTAAGCACTAAGCGCGTGCACATTCAGCCTGTGGGTATTGTTACCTGTCAACTTGGCGAATTCGACCTAGTTACCGATGAGCGCTTTACCGCTATGGTGCGGCAGCTTAGAGGCGAAAAGCTGCCAAGAGAAACTGGTGGCGTGCTGCTTGGCTGCTGGGACTTGACGCGCAAGCTCGTTTACGTGGTCCATACGATCATATCTCCGCCCGACAGCAAGGAGCGCAGCTGCCTGTATATTCGAGGCGTAGCGGGGTTGCGAGAGGCGGTGGAGCTTGCTAAGGCGAGAACCGGGCACATGCTGCAGTATTTGGGCGAATGGCACTCGCATCCGGACGGTTACGGCGCAGCACCAAGCAAGGATGACTACAATGTGTGGGCATGGGTTAAGGAAAAAACACAGGAAGATGGCTATCCTCCGGTAATGCTTATTGCAGGCGAGCGCGATCTGACTTGGTTTGTGGGCTCTGTGGCGAAGAGCACATCAGGAGTGGAAGACAGGAATGGCGGCGTCTAAAGGAAAATTCGACGCCTATACGCGGCGGGCGCGCTACATGCCGATGCTGATCGTGCTGGCGCCATGCAGTTTGCTTTCAACGGTCTTGGCCGCGAAGTTCTCACTCGCAATTGGCGTCTTAATCGGCCCTCTGATGGCGCTGGGCCTTCCTTACTGGCTGTCTCAGGCTGGCCGGGACCAAGGAAAGCGGAAAGAAACTGATCTGTTCAACCTCTGGGGAGGCAAACCAACCACCGTGAAGCTGCGCCATCGTGACCAAACCATAAACGTGCACACAAAAGCCAGGTACCACGCTGCTGGTCAAACACTAATGCCGACACTGCCGTTCCCGGTCGCCAAGGATGAAGCCGCTGATCCTCGTGCTGCCGACGCGATCTATGAGGCATTTGGCGACCTGCTTCGAGATCGAACGCGTGATGCAAAACAGTTCCCTCTCGTGTTCGAGGAACTCATGAACTATGGTTTCCGCCGCAATCTTTGGGGGTGGAAGCCTCTTGGGGTCGCATTATCAGCAATGGTGCTATTACTACTGGGCGGCCTTTTGTTCTTGGCGTTTAGCGGGGGAACCGCACCCACGTCACTGTTGATCGGCGCAATCGTTGTCGATGCGGGGTTCCTGGGGTTCTGGCTGGCATCGGTCAATCCTTCCTGGGTTCGAATCGCAGCTGATGCATACGCTGAGCGCCTGTTGGAATCATCCAGCAATCTTCTATAGGGCAAATGGCAATCCCAGTGAGGCGCTTTCGGCTGGATGGCCGGGAAGAGAACTCCCAAAGTGACCGCAAGCGAACGCAGCCTTTAGGAGGCGGCCTGGGATTTACTCGCGCTCACGCCCCTTATCCTTTCTGGTTCGCACCCGCCTACGCGAACGCCCATAGTTGTAACCTGCATGCTACTATCCGCCATAAGGAGCACGCATGGACACTAGCAAGATTCTCTCTGAACTCCGCACCGAACGCGACCGCATCATTCAGGCACTCGCCGCCCTTGAAGCGTTAGACACGAACACCTTCGCCGGTGGCCGCCCTGCAGTCACCCCAGCCAGGCCCGGCGCAAAGAAAAGTGGACGCCACATCAGTCCCGCAGGTCGAGCACGGATCGCCGCTGCAGCCAGAGCAAGATGGGCGAAGCTGAGAAAATCAAAGGCGGCTCCCGCGGGTCGCCACATGAGCGAAGCCGGGCGGAAGCGAATTGCTGCGGCGGCGAAGAAGATGTGGGCAGAGCGCAGGAAGAAAGCCAAAGCGCCTAGCGCCCGTCACATGAGCCCGGCGGCACGCAAACGGCTGTCTGATTTAGCCAAGGCACGTTGGGCGAAGCAGAAAAAAGAGGGCAAGGCGAGGCTGTAGCAGTTGGCGCCGAGACCCTGCGTTTGCTTACAACCGGCCATGTTCTCGATTTCGGGCTAACGTGATATAGAATCCAAACGATCTCCGGAGAATTCATTCCGAGACGCCCAGGAGGATGTCTTAATGGCAGCAACCATGACGAAGACCCAGTTGGTTCGCCTTCTCGCCGAAGAGGTTGAACTCACCAACAAGCAGGCGGCAGCGTTATTGGAGAAGTTGGCCGAAGTGGCGTTAAGCCAGACAAAAAAGAATGGCCTGTTCGTGCTCCCCGGACTTGGCCGCCTGAAGAAGGTGCAGCGGAAGGCCCGCATCGGCCGGAATCCACGGACCGGTGAAGCAATCAAGAACAAGGCAAAGACGGCGGCGAAGTTCTACCTCGCAAAGGCCGCCAAGGACGCTATCGCTCCGCCGAAGAAGTAACCGATTGGGTTCCAGGTTTCCCATAAGGGCTGGCGACAACGCCGGCCTTTTGCTTTTGGCCCCAAACGATTGGCATGTTGTGGATAGGCCAGCCGTTTGTTTGGAAATCGGAAAACGATTGCTCGACGCCATGTTATTGGCTGTGCCAAGATAAGGGTCATAAAAAGAGCCGGCACAACTGCTGCGGGCGGAAACTCGCAGAATCCTCGATCGGGTTGGCCCGCCGCGCGGGAGGGGAGCATACTCCATGCCCGGCCGTGAGGGACCGCATACGATAGCGCGCGGTGATGGAGCTTCCACCCGAAGAGCAACGCCGGCTGACCTCGTATTTGACGATCACGATGGACTTTCTAAAGGGGGTAGCCCTTGGACTGGATCAAGCTAATCATAGAGCGGTCGCGCCTTTCCGGTATCCTCCGAGTTGATGAACTGGCTCAAGAGTTCAATTACCACATAAGTTCGGTCAGATACGAACTTCATCGGCAAGAAGAACGCGGCTTGGTCGAGCATTTTGGGAAGAAGATCTTCATTAACCTGGTGACACCCAATTTCTCAGGGCGAGAGCTGATCAACATGCTGAGACCTGAGGCTTACCTTTCGCTTGACAGTGTTTTGCGGGACTCAGGGGTGTCGACGCAGAGTCCAACCGTCCTCACCTGCGTTACTCCTGGACCTTCGGCAGAGTTTCATGCGAAGTCAGTGTCCATAAGGTTCCGGCGGTTATCGCGGAAGCTCTTCTGGGGCTTCAAGGAAAGGCACACGCGATACGGCAAGTACAACGTGGCCGATCCAGAGAAAGCACTCTTGGATTGGATCTACTGGCGGCACCAGATGGGCGGCACTGTTCATGCCGACGAGTTGGACTTGCAGCGGCTTGACCGGGGCAAGCTCCTTGAGTATGCGGAAGATTTCCCACTCCCGGTCAAGCAACAGATTCTGGAAGCCGTGGCCAACTTCGACATTGTGCAACCTGGCGCATAGAAGAAGAGGGTGCTTGGTGCGGCCGGGTAATTTGCCCGCACGGTCGTGATAAGTCCTGGGTTCGATTGGCGCGGAACGGCAGTTCTCCGCGTTATTCACAACCAGAGATGTTGGCATCTCATAACGCACTTCCCCTCCCCCTTCCTGTTTTGCATCCCCTCCGGTTACCGCAGTAACCCTGCCTCCATCTTCGTTGTAAATAATCATATTTGATCTATTGTGGATATCCTGTATATTGCTCTACGAAGAGCGGAGCCTACGCCTGCGCTCCCCCCAACAAGGAGGATCGGCGATTCCCTCCCCGCTTGGACATCCGCGAAGGAGAACTGATGCGAAGCTTGGCGAGATTATGCGTCGTGCTCATGTTTGTTTCTGTATCACCGTTTGCGCTGGCCAACATATGGAACGGCTTCACGCCGGCGCCATCGTTTTCAACCGACACCGACCCGCAGGCCATTGCCGTGGGGGATTTTAACGGGGACGGAATCCAGGACCTGGCCGTGGCAAATTACAACAGCAACGGCACGATTGACATCTTTGTGGGCAACGGAGATGGAACGTTCACGCTGAACTCTTCGTTCACGACCGGCAGTTATCCGAATGCGATTGCAGTCGGCGATTTCAATGGAGACGGCAAGCTCGACCTCGCCATATCGGATCTCAGTAGCAATACGTTAACCATTTTGTTGGGCAATGGCGATGGCACCTTCACGCAATCGTATTCACACGCCACCGGCAGCTATCCCATTTCGATTGCAGTGGGAGATTTCAACGGAGACGGCATACCCGATTTGGCAGTTGCGAATTTCAGCAGCAACACGGTCTCCATCTTCCTGGGCAACGGAAATGGCACATTCACGCTGAAATCCTCACCCAGCACAGGTAGCCACCCTGATTTTGTCGTCGCTGGCGATTTTAACGGGGACGGCAAACTCGATCTGGCTGTGGCGAATGAGAGCAGCCGCACGCTTTCCATCTTGCTCGGTAATGGAGACGGAACGTTTGCCCTGAAGTCCTCGCCCTCCACAGGCTCTGTGGGAACCGCGCCACAAGCGATCACCGTCGGGGATTTCAACGGTGACGGCAAGCTCGACCTTGCCGTGGCTAATAACTACGGCAACACGGTTAACGTTTTTCTGGGCAACGGCGATGGAACCTTCGCGCTGAACTCTTCACTCGCCGTCGGTACCGCGCTACAAGCGATTGCCGCTGGCGATTTCAACGGAGACGGCAAGCTCGACCTCGCCGTGACGGATGCCAACAGCAACACCGTTTCCATCCTGCTGGGCAATGGAGATGGCACCTTCAACCTGAACTCGTCACCCGCGACGGGCGTCTTTCCGGCTCGGCTCGTAGTTGGAGATTTCAATGGCAACGGAATCTCGGACATCGCCGTAACCGATTCCAGCAGCAATACGGTTTCGATCCTTCTCGGGCAGGGGCAATGGGGCACGGTGACGGAGTTGGCCGTATCCCCCACAAGCGGGCCGGTGGGCGAGCAGTTCACTTTATCGGCACGAGTCGATACGCAAGGCAGCGCTACGGCGAGCAACGTCACCTTTTACGACGGCGCGACATCCCTTGGAGCGGCCTCCGTTTCGCAACTGACGACGACAAACCTGTTGTTATATTCAGAAGAACTTAACAACCCCGTTTGGGCAGGATATTCCCGGGGCGCCGGCAATACGACAATCACTCCCCAAGTGACGACAGCTCCTGATGGCTCATCGACATCCCTTCAAGTCAATCTACCGTCTGTTCCGAATGGCACCATGTCGGGCTGGGCAGAATTGGTGCCCGTAGTCGGCAGCGTAGCAAACCGAACTTTTACGTTTTCAATGTGGTTGCGATCCAACGCTCCGGTCACCCCGTGCATGGAGATTGAGAACCAGACGTACGCCTATGAGAATTGGGTGCCTGTGAATGTGACCTCCCAGTGGCAGAGATTTTCTGCGACGCTCACAGTCGGGGCCTCAACTTCCGACCACAACATGAGGGTGATGGTTACGGGTTGTGGTTCGCCGGCAATGACGCTGTACGCATGGGGCGCGCAGATGGAAGAGAGCGGCGCCGTTGGCCCCTACGTCAGCACCCTGAGCACGCCGGAGAAAGCCCAAGGAGCAGTTGCCACGCTGAACACCTCCTCATTGCTTGCGACGGGTGCGCACACTCTCACAGCTCAATACTGGGGCGATTCGAATTTAGTCGCAAGCACGAGTGGGATCGTTTCGGTCAACATAAGCCAAGCATCATCCACAACGACAATTGCTGGCCCAGGCTCTGTTTCTTACGGGCAGACATATCCAATCTCGATTACGGCTTCCCCGGGCAACGGCTCGTCAGCAACTCCTACCGGCAGCGTCAATTGTAGCGACGGCGGCACGAATATCGGCACCACCACGCTTTCCGGCGGAATTGGAACGCTGAACGTACCCAACCTTGCAGTAGGCGCGCATTCCATTGTCTGCACGTATGCCGGCGATTCTTCCTTTACCGGCAGTACTTCCAACACCATTGCACCCGTCGTCACGCAAACGTCCTCGTCGGTGTCGTTGGGAACATCCGGTACGCCTTCAACCTATGGAATGGCGATAACGTTCACGGCATCGGTTGCGCCCAGCAACGCTACGGGAACAATTCAGTTCAAAGACGGCAGTTCGGTCATCGGCACAGCAACGTTGAGTTCTGGTACCGCAGTATTCACGATTCTCACGCTCACGGTTGGCACCCACACGATCACCGCAGTTTACAGCGGCGACGCGAATTACACCGGCTCAACATCGGCCAGTCTCACGCAAACCGTCAACAAGGCCGGGTCTTCGATCAGCGTGGTTTCGGGCACCAACCCATCCACCTACGGCACCTCGGTCACCTTCACAGCAACCATAACGCCAGGGGCAACGGGAACCGTTACTTTCAAGGATGGCGGCGCAACCCTGGGCACAGGCACCCTGAGCGGCGGATCGACTTCCTACACCACGTCGGCATTGGCGGTCGGCAGCCACTCCGTTACCGCCGTCTACAGCGGGGATTCCAATTTCAACGGTTCCACCTCTGCCGTGCTTTCCCAAACCGTCAACAAGACCGCCTCGGCAACATCGCTGTCGTCGAGTCTGAATCCTTCGCCCTACGGCACCTACGTCACCTTTACGGTCAACGTAACGGCTGGGGCCACAGGAACCGTAACGCTAATGGACGGGGCCAACACCCTGGACACCCTCACGCTCAGTTCCGGGTCCGCTATCGCTCTTATTTCTTCTCTTACCGTAGGCACCCACTCCATTACGGCCGTCTACGGTGGCGACGCCAATTTCAACAGCTCCACCTCCGCTGTGCTCACCCAAATTGTCAATAAGGCCACCCTGACCGTTTCGCTCTCCTCGAGCATCAACCCGTCAACCTACGATGGCTCCGTCAGCTTCACTGCCAGCGTGCACGGCCTGAATGGCGAACTCGTCACGTTCTACGACGGCTCCACGACTTTGGGCACCGCCACCCTCAGTTTCTGGTCCGCAAAGTTAACGATTTCTTCGCTCACCGTGGGCAGCCATTCCATCACGGCCGTCTACGCCGGGGATGTCGATTACAACAGCTCCACATCGGCTGTGCTCACCCAAATCGTCAACCAAGCCGCCTCCACCACTTCGCTGGCCTCAAGTGTGAACCCCTCGACCTACGGCACGTCGGTCACCTTCACAGCAACCGTGACGTCCGGTGCGACAGGGACCGTCACCTTCATGGACGGCAGCACCACCCTGGGCACCGGAACCCTTGCTTCCGGGGCTACCATATTCACAACTTCCGCCTTGGTGGCGGGCAGCCATTCCATTACCGCCGTGTACGGCGGCGACTCCAACTTTAACGGTTCAACCTCCGGCGTTCTCACCCAAACCGTCAATAAGGCCACGCCTACAATTTATCTGTACTCGTCCAAAAACCCGTCAGCCTATGGCACTTCTATTCTTCTCAGGGCAGCAGTGTCCTGCATTGGTGCGGTTGGCGAATCTGTCACCTTCAAGGACGGCTCGACCGCCCTAATAAGCAGCTCGATCAATAACGGCGGAAATGCCACATTTACAACCTCCACGCTCGCCGCCGGCAGCCACTCCCTTACCGCCATCTATGGTGGGGATTCCAATTGCAACGGCGCAACCTCTGCTCCGCTCACCCAGACCGTTAATCAGGACGCCTCGACCACCTTTCTGGCGTCGAATTCCAATCCCTCGACGTACGGCGCCTCGGTCATTTTCACGGCGACCGTGACGCCTGGGGCCACGGGAACCGTTACGTTTGAGGACGGTAGTACTACCATCGGCACCGGCTCCGTAAATTCCGGGTCTGCGGTATTCACTATTTCCACCCTCGCTGTAGGAAGCCATTCCATTACGGCCGTTTACGGCGGGGATACCAATTACACCGGTTCCACATCGGCCGTGCTCACCCAGACCGTCAACCAGGCCGCCTCCGCAACGTCGCTGGTCTCAAACCCAAACCCCTCGACCTACGGCACCTCCGTCACCTTTACGGCTAATGTGACGCCTGGGGCGACAGGCGCCGTCACGTTTAAGGATGGCTCCACCACCCTCGGCACCGGCACCCTCAGTAACGGATCGGCCACCTTTACGACTTCCACCCTGGCCGGCGGAAACCACTCGATCACCGCCGCCTACGGCGGGGATACCAATTTCACCGGTTCGACCTCGGCCGTGCTAGCCCAGACCGTCAGCAAGACCGCCTCGACTATTTCGCTGGCCTCAAGCGCTAACCCCTCGACCTACGGTGCGTTGGTCACCTTTACAGCAACTGTGACGCCCGGGGCAACGGGAACCGTCACCTTCCTCGATAGCGGCGCCACCCTCGGCACCGGCACCCTCAGTTCCGGGACCACCACCTTCACGACTTCCGCCTTAGCCGGCGGCATCCACTCCATTACCGCCGTCTACGGCGGCGACTCCAACTTCAACGGTTCCACTTCAGCCGTGCTAACCCAGACCGTCAACCATGCCGCCTCGACCACTTCCCTGGCCTCAAGCACGAATCCCTCGACCTACCCCACATCGGTCAGCTTCACAGCAACCGTGACGTCTGGGGCGACAGGAACCGTCACGTTCAAGGATGGCGGCACCACCCTGGGCACCGGTACTCTAACGTCCGGAACCACCACCTTCACGACTTCCGCCTTGGCGGCAGGCAGCCACGCCATTACCGCCGTTTACGGCGGCGACACCAATTACAACGGTTCCACCTCAGCCGTGCTAACCCAAACCGTCAACCAAGCCGCCACGACCACTTCCCTGGCCTCCAGTGCGAACCCCTCGACCTACGGCGAATCCGTCACATTCACTGCCACCGTAACGCCTGGGGCGGCGATGGGAACCGTTACATTCATGGACGGCGCCACCACCCTGGGCATCGGCACCCTCAGTTCCGGGACCGCCACATTCACGACTTCCACCCTTGCCGGCGGTACCCATTCCATTACCGCCGTCTACGGCGGAGGCGGCAATTACGCGGGCTCGACCTCGGCCATGCTGAGCCAGACCGTAAGCAAGGCCTCCTCGACCACGTCGCTGTCGTCGAACGCCAACCCATCAGGCTTTGGGCAAAGCGTAACCTTTACGGCCACGGTCACGGGCGGCAGCAATGGCGACACGGTTACGTTTTACGACGGCGGCGCCTCCCTGGGCACCGGTGCCCTCAGTAGCGGATCGGCGTCCTACACCAGCTCGGCACTGGCACTCGGCAGCCACTCCATCACCGCCGTCTACGACGGCGACGCCAATTACGGCACTTCCGTATCCGCGGTGCTCACCCAGAACGTCAACAAGAGCAACCTCACGATTTCGCTGGCGTCGAGCAGCAACCCGTCGACGTACAGCGCACCGGTCACCTTGACGGTGACCCTCACGGGGCCTCCCAACGGTGAACTCGTCACCTTCATGGACGGCAGCACTATTCTGGGCACTGGCACCCTCGGGAGCGGATCGGCGTCCTACACCACCTCGACACTGGCGGTCGGTACCCACTCCATTACCGCCGTCTATAGCGGCGACAGCAACTACAACGGCAACACATCGGCCGTGCTCACTCAGACCGTTAACAAAGCAACTCCCACCATTTCGCTAGTATCGAGCAGTAACCCGTCGCTGTGTGGTGCGCCAGTCACGTTCACCGCTACGATGCCGACTGCGGCGACCGGAGGCGTCGTCTTTTATGATGGCAGCACTCTCCTGGGATTTGGCACCCTCAGCAACGGATCGGCGTCTTTCGCCACGTCGGCATTGTCCAGCGGCAACAACTCCATTACCGTAGTCTATGGTGGGAATAGCAACTTTAATGGGGCTACGTCTGCTGTCCTTACCCAGACGACGTCCCTTACGGTCACGACGCTTTCTGTATCTTCGAATACCAACCCGTCTCTTTTTGGCAGCGCCGTCACATTTACTATAACGGTCACTCCATCCGCCGCTACTGGGCAGGTGTACTTGGTAGATATTAGCGGAGGCGACTATTACGCAGGCATTAGCGGTTACTTAACACTCACTAATGGCACGGCGACAGTAACGACGTCGACGCTTGCCGGTGGCACACACACGCTAAAGGCATATTTTTACGGCACGCCAGGCTTCAACGCGGCAACCGCCACGTTCTCGCAGACTGTGAATAATGGGCCAACGGTGACCGAGTTGGCGGCCAGCAGCACCACCATCGCACAAGGCGCCAGTGTGTCCCTGAGCAGCCTGATTGACGGCGGCAGTAGTTACTCCGAAATGAGCGGCACGGTGAACTACTTTGACGGCGCAACCAGCTTGGGAACCGCCCCTCTTGATCAAGTACCGGTCACCAATTACTTCCCGGAGTCGGAACAGTGGTCAGATCCGGAAGGCTGGTTCGGGGCCTACTATGACTGCTACGGGCAGCCCGACTCCATCACCGACAATGCGGCTATAGCGCCGAACGGTACTATGACCGCTTCGCGGCTTTACTTGGCGCCACCTGCAGGCAACACCTGTGCCTATGCTTCCTGGGGCCAAGATACCGGAACGACGTTCGACGGTCCTAACGATGGCGTCAACTACACGTTTACCTTCTCGGTTTGGTTGAGGGCTGATTCGCCGGTACCAGTCAGCTTATATATGCAGCCGGAGGGTCAGACCGGCGGGAGCGATCCAGTGCCGGCCTCCGAGCAGGTTGCGTGTAATGTGACCACCGAATGGCAGCGCTGTTCCCTTACCACGAGCGAGCCACTTGATGGCGATAACTTTATGGTTCCCGCGGTCATGGTTTCTGCAGCCCCAGGACCGCCACGCTCGGTTTATGTGTGGGGCGGTCAACTTGAGGCCGCCGACGCTCCTGGACCTTATGTTCAGAATATGTATTCACCCGATGGCCGTACCGGATACGGCGGCACAGCCTCCTTTGATACGACCACGCTCAGCACGGGAAGCCACTCCATTACCGCCGTCTACAGCGGCAACGGAACATTTAGCGGCAGTACCTCCCAGAGCATTACAGTCAAGGTCTTGGGGACATCGTCCACCACGATCGCAAGCTCTGCAAATCCATCGTTTTTTGGCCAAACCGTGACCTTTACGGCTGCAGTCACGGGCGGCAGTAATGGCGAAGCGGTTACGTTTTTCGACGGCGGCACAACTCTGGGCACCGGCTCCCTGAGCGGCGGAGTGGCCACCTACGCCACCTCGGCCCTGGCGCTCGGCGGCCACTCGATTACGGCCGGTTATGGCGGAGACGCAAACTATAGCGGTTCGACCTCTGCCGTGTTAACCCAGACCGTCAACCAGAGCGCTTCGACAACATCGTTATCCTCGAACTTAAACCCCTCGACGTATGGTTCGGCCGTCACCTTCACGGCCACGGTCGCCGGCGGCGGCGACGGCGAGATCGTCACTTTCAAGGACGGCTCAAGCACCCTGGGTACCGGTGCCCTAAGTTCCGGATCCACTTCATTCACGACTTCCGCTTTAGCCGCGAGCAGCCACTCCATTACCGGCGTCTACGGCGGGGATATCGACCACAGCGGCTCGACCTCGCTTCCGTTGAGCCAGACCATCAACCAGGCCGCTACAACCACTTCCGTGTCGTCGAACAACGATCCTTCCACCCACGGCGCCGCGGTAACCTTTACGGCCACCGTCACAGGCGGCGTCACCGGCGAAACCGTGACGTTTAGAGACAGCGCAACGACCTTGGGCACCGGCACCCTCGCGAGCGGCTCGGCATCCTACACCACCTCGGCCCTAGCGATCGGCAGCCACATCATTACCGCCATCTACGGCGGGGATACGAACCACGGCGCTTCCACCTCCGCAGCGCTCACCCAAACGGTCAACAAACCCACCCTAACCGTCTCGCTTTCGTCGAGCATCAACCCGTCAACGTACTCCGAGATGACCCCCTTTATTGCCACAGTCACCGGCAGCAGCAATGGTGATACCGTTACCTTTTATGACGGCGCCAATCGCTATGGCACCTACACTATTGAATCCGGCGTCGCCTCGTTCCACGAATCCACTCTGACGGCCGGTACACACTACATCACCGCGGTATATAACGGAAATTCAACTTATGGTCTCTCGACCTCGAACACGGTTGTCCAAGTTGTCAACGTAGCCACCACAACCGTTTCGGTGACGTCGAACAATAATCCCTCTCTCGCTGGCGATACCGTTGGCTTTTATGCCCGCGTAACGCCCCCAGGAGCCACAGGCTCGGTAATATTTATGGATGGCGCAACCGTTCTAGGCACCGGCACCCTCAGCGGCGGCCCGGCGAGCCTGGGCATCTCCGTTCTCGCGGTCGGCAGCCACAGCATCACCGCCGTTTACGGCGGGGACGCCAACTGTACAGGGAGCACATCTGCTGCCCTCGTACAGAACGTATTGGCCAACTCCTACGCGATTTCCGCGTCTTCCGGCCTCAATCCCTCTCCCTTCGGGAGCGCCGTGACGTTCACGGCAACGGTTACCCCGCCCCCATCAACAGGCTACGTGAGTTTCTTCAATGGCACGAGCGAGGTGGCCTGGGGAGTCCCACTGACCAATGGCACTGCCACATATACGACCTCCGATTGGCCCCAGGCCGATGCTTGGTCCTGCTGTACGCCACCGCTCGCCACTGGCGCCTACACGATCACCGCGTCCTATCAGCTTCCTGACGGCTTCGTAGCCGCCGCGTCGGCTCCCCTCGTACAAACAGTGAATAATGGGCCAACGATAACCGAGGCGGCGGCAAGCAGCACAAGCATCACGGTCGGCGGCACCGTGTCTCTAAGTAGCGTCATTAGCGACAGCGGTGCTTCCGGGATGAGCGGCATGGCAACGTATTACGATGGCGCCATTCCATTAGGGAACGCGTCTCTCGCCCAGGTTCCGATCACGAATTACTTTATCGAGTCGGAGCGCTGGACGGATCCCGATGACAATGTCGGCATGAGCCCCCAATATGGATGCGCTGCCTGGCCCGCTGTCACCGACGCCGTGGCACTCGCGCCTAACAACACCATGACCGCTTCGCAGATCATTGTGACCGACACGGGGAACGATCCCGGCGCATGTGACTACTACGCCTCATGGGGCCAATGGGACCAGTTTTCGCAGGTCGCCGGTCTGGCATTTGTCTTTTCGGTCTGGCTCAGGGCCGATTTACCGGTATCGGCGAGTTTGTACTTAGAAAGCGACTACGACCAGAGCAACGCCATAGCGCCTGCGCAGGTTGCATGTCCTGTGAGCACGATATGGCAGCGCTGTTCCGTCACCATTACCGAGCCGCTTGACGTTCCCTCCTGGTCGAACATGATCCCGTCGCTCATGATCCATTCTGCGCCGGATGGCATCCAGGTGTGGGGTGGTCAACTCGAGCAGGCATCGATTGCGGGTCCTTATGTCCAAAACATCATGTCCAGCACTTCACAGAGCGGATACGGCAGCACGGCGAACTTCAGTACGGCAGCGCTCACCGTGGGCAGCCATTCCATCACGGCCGTTTACGGCGGCAGCGGTGATGGAATATTTAATAGCAGCACTTCTCAAAGCATCACGATCAATGTTGCGACCGGTTCCTCGGTATCGTCCACCACCGTCGCAAGTTCGGCAAATCCGTCCAGCTATGGGCAGAGCGTAACCTTCCTGGCCATTATCACGCCAAGCAGCGCCACTGGTTCAGTCACCTTCATGGACGGCGCCACCCCCCTGGGCACAGGTATGCTCAGCAACGGATCAGCCACTTATAACACGTCGGCCCTGGCGATCGGCAGCCACTCCATTACCGCCGTCTACAGCGGAGATGCCACCTACGCCGGGTCTACTTCAGGCGTGTTGACCCAGTTCGTTGACCCGATCACCGCAACCATTTCGGTGGCATCGAACAATAACCCGTCAACCTACAGCAGTTCGGTTACATTCACGGCTGCCATCACCGGGCCTCCCAATGGCGAAAGCGTCGCCTTCAAGGACGGCGCGGCCACCTTGGGCACTGGTATTCTCGACAGCGGATCGACCCAATTTACGACATCCTCACTTGGCGTAGGCAGCCACTCCATCACCGCCGTCTACGGCGGCGACAGTACCTACAGCAGCGCTACCTCCGCCCCTCTCACGCAAACGGTTGGCAATAGCCCGGTATCGATAAACGTCATCTCGAGCGAAAACCCCTCCGTTTTTGGAGACACGATTACTCTGACGTTCACATTTATTGGCCCCGGCGCCATCCCAACCGGCACGGCGACGATATCGGATGGCGCTGCCCAATTGGCAACAACGCCACTCGACGTGAATGGCCAGATTACCTACACCACCTCGGCGTTCGTCGCCGGCAAGCATACCATCTACGTCATTTACAACGGCGATCCCAATTACTACTAAATTCATTCCCTGTCGTTTCCCGCCCAGCGGAAGCACAGCACTTTGACCCTTATTCAGTGCTGTGCTTCCGGAGATTGGTGACCATCGTAATCCTTCCGGCATTTTTTCATATGTCATATTGTGGATATCCCTGATATCCATATGGAGAACCGAGGTCGTTGGCATCCCCATCCCCGGAAAGGGGAGCTGTTGAAAAGGACATGACCGCTTGATGAAATCATGCCGCATTCTCGCCGTGCTGCTCAGCCTACTGCTCGCGCTTAACACCGGTTACGCGCAGCATTCAACCGCAAGCTATGTTCAGGTCGTGAACCAGGCCACCCCCGGACAGGGAGGGATTTCGGCCGTTACCGTTAGTTCGTCTGGATCCCCGAGCAACTACACCATCCCGGTGACCTTCACCGCGGCCGTTCCCTCCGGGGCCACCGGAACCATAACCTTCAAGGATGGCACAAACGCCCTTGGCACCGTGGCCATAACCGGGACCACCGCCACCCTCACAACTTCGACGTTAACCGTCGGGACGCATAGCATCACCGGCAGCTATAGTGGCGATTCCAACTTTGTTGCCGTCTCATCCGCTGCCATTTCCCAAGTCGTAAACACCGCGGATTCCGTTACCCGCCTTGCCATCAATTCGTCGCCGGCCATGCTGGGGACGCCTGTGACCTTTACCGCGCAGATTTCCACAGGCGGTATGGCCGCAACTGGTCTCAATATCAGCTTCTACGATGGAGCCACGTCAGTTGGCGCCGGCAGCGTGAGCCCAAGCAATACAACAAACCTGCTGCTGTACTCCAATAACCTCACCGCCGCATCCTGGAGCACGAATCAGGCCACCGTAGGCGCGACCGCGCAAGGCCCCACCACTAATACCCAGGCCAGCACTTTTACCAGCAATGGAGCTAACGGTTACATTGTCCAGACAGTTTCCGGTCTGACGGCAAGCGCCCCCATGACGTTCTCGGCTTGGATGCGGGTTCCATCCGGCACGCAGTCGGTTCCGCTGACGATTACGAACACAAGCAATACGCCGTTGGCGTCGCAGTCGTGCCCGGCGAGTTCCACATGGACGCGCTGCTCGGTTACGGCGACCACCGGCGCCGGGATGACGAGCGCAAAGGTCCTGATCGGTGGCGTCGGCAATGGCATTCAGGTCCAACTCTGGGGCGAGCAAGTTGAAGAAGCCGCTACCCCGGGTCCGTATGTGCAGACGGATGGCACTGCCCTCGCCGGGTCCGGTGCTACCGCATCGTTCACCACAAGCAACCTGCCAGCAGGCACTCACACAATCACCGCACAATACGCCGGCGATCCGTCCGTGGGCGCATCAACCTCTGAACCAGAAACCCTGATTATCACTGAGGACTCCAGTACCCACGTCACGTTGGCTTCTGGAACGAACCCCTCCACATACGGCCAAAGTGTCACCTTCACTGCCACGGTGACGCCTGTCAGCGCAATCACCCCGACCGGCTCCATCACGTTTAACGATGGAGCGACACCAATCGGCACCGGCACCCTGAGCAACGGAAGCGTGCAGTTCAGCACGAGCGCCCTTACGGCCGGCTCGCACTCGATCACCGCGGTGTATAGCGGCGATACCGACTACGACGATGCAACCAGCAGCCCGGTAAGCCAGACGGTGAACCAGGCAGCGGGCACACTTTCGGTTGCCTCCAGTGGCAGCCCGTCTGCGTTTGGCACGTCCGTTACATTCACTGCAACCGTCCCCAGCGACGCAACTGGAACCGTCACCTTCAAGGATGGCTCAACCACCATCGGAACCGGGACCATCACCGGCGGCGTCGCATCCCTGACAACGAACGCCCTTACGGCAGGAACGCATACCATCACCGCAAGCTGGCCGGGCGATAACAACTACAGTTCACCCGCTAACGCCACGGTTACCCAGATCGTTAATACGGTTATTGCAAATATGGCGATCTCGGGTATACCCAATCCGTCAACCTACGGCACCACCGTCACCATTACCGTCACCATGACCGGCGTCATCGGGATCACCCCCACCGGGACCGTTTCGATCTCGGATGGAGCCACCGTCCTGAATGCCGCCGTATCCATTGATGGCTCCGGCAACGCGACATTTACAACATCGGCTCTCGGAGCAGGGTCGCACAACATAATCGCCACTTATAGCGGCGACAACAACTATAACTAACCCCCTGGCGCTGCCGGATCCGGTATCCGGCAGCGCCTTGGTTTCGGAGTATCTATGGCTCGCATGTTAGGGATGATGCTTGTGCTCTCTGTCACGGCCTTGGCGGCAACCCGGAGCAGCACCTCTTACCAGCAGGTCGTAAACCAGCAGAACACCGCCGTATTCATTTCGACATCACCTGCCCCGGCAATATCATCGTCGCCGGTTACAGTAACGGCTCAAGTGACCGGCGCCAAAGCCGGCACAGATGCGCCGATCGGGACCCTCGATTTTGTAATCACGGATGCTGCACAGAACACGCAATCCCAGAGCGTTCCCTTGTCCAATGGCCTTGCCAGCATCACCGTCACTCTGCTGCCGGGAACCTATTCGATCGTTGCCACCTACGGCGGAAGCCAGAATTTTGCGTCTAATTCGGCGTCCACGACGTTGACCGTGGCGCCAGCTACAACCCCTGGGGCTCCAGACTTTGCTTTCAATTTGTCCACCTCAACCGGCTCGATTCCCCAAGGCTCCTCCCTGTTAAGCACAGCCACGGTTACCGGCATCAATGGCTTTGCTGGGCCGGTCAGCTTGAGTTGTGGCACTCTTCCTGCGCAAATGAACTGTGCCTTTTCGCCCGTGTCGGTGACTGTCGATGCCAAAGGCGCACAATCCACGCTAACCGTGGCTACGGTCGGAACAACCGTACAGACCGCCAGCCTAAGCTTCATTCTGTGCGGCCTAATCGCGATTCCCTTTCAAAGGCGGCTAAAACCTCGACTAAAGAAGTGCTTTCTCCAAGCCGGTCCGCTAATCGCAATATGCATGCTTTGCGCTTGCGGTAATGGGACGCGCTACGTGCAGTCGAATGGTACGCCCCCAGGCACCTATAAGATCGCCGTCACGGCGACGGCGGGCGCCATTTCTCACACCAACACCGTAACCGTCACTGTTCATTAGCGAAGGCGAGACATTAATGATTTCTGCCACACGTACAAGTATCGCCCCCGCTAGCACGCTGTTTGCCTACGCACAACAGGAGAAGGCGCCGCGGCGGATTGGCGTCTTCTTTACCAGTATTGCCGTTCAGACGGCGGCAATCGCCATCGCCATTTTTATCTCGCTGACCGCCCCTACAATCATCGAGCAGCAACGGCACTATTACACCGTCACTCCCCTGGTAATGCCATCGGCTGCTTCGGTCGCCAGCAGGCCCGCTCCTGCCATTCCTGTTGCGGCCTTACCGGCGGTCTCGCGATCCCTGACACTTAACACACCCCGCGAGCAGATAAGGGTTGCACCAGTACCGCCGGCGCCACCCGTTATCCAGCCGGTGCCCCAGGCAAAGGTACCCCTTCCCGATTTGCCTAAGCCGGTACCAGTGGCGCCACCAATGCCACGAAAAGTAGAGGCTACCGCCTTTTCTGATCATCTACCGATTCTACCAACGCCACCGGCAGCTCGCCCGGTGCAAAGCGTCGCCTTTGCAGTTTCCGAAAAGGCGACTCCGGCCGCCACCCCGCAAAATAAAACAGTCTCTGCGCTACAAGGTTTTGAGCAACCTACCCCTTCCCCTCGCCAGCCAGCTAACCACAATGCCGCAGTTGGTTCGGCAGGATTTGGAATGACTCAATCGCAGTCCTCACCGCGTAATAGCAGCAACGCCGCGACCGGCCAGCGTCTCAGCCCGGTCGTCGTTGAGACCACACCTAAGCCACTCTATACGGACGAGGCAAGGCGTCTGCACGTTGAAGGAGAGGTTCTCCTGCAGGTCGTCTTTCAATCCAGCGGCAAGGTGCACGTTCTCAGCGTTATCAAGGGACTTGGACACGGCCTCGATGAGGCGGCAATCCGGGCCGCGGAACGAATCCACTTCAACCCGGCACAAAGCGCCGGGCAGAGTGTGGACTCCACCGCCGTCGTACATATTGTTTTCGCACTTTCTTAGAATTCGGAGCAACCGACAATGGTCAAGAAGCTGTGCTTTGCATTCCTGATTGTCTCTCAGTTGGTCACCACCGCACTTGCCTCGAATCCGGTTGGCAAAGGCTCGGTCGAGGAAGCGGGGAATCGGGTCTTCCAGCGAGAAGCAGCTAACATGAAGACGTTTGGCAAGTACGCTCCTATGGTGGAGACCTATCTGCAAACCTTCCAGCCGGACAAGGAACTTGGCCAGATTCCCAGCAGCGATCACTACTTCCTGGGGCGAGTGTCGTTCAAAGGGGAGATCCATGACGATCAGTTCTTTTGGGATCCTCCCCGCAAGAAACAGCGGCTGTTCTCCACGTTATCTGACTTTGCGGTCCGTCATCACCCTGGCTGGCGGCCCGTTGGCTTTGCGCGGATGGCCATCATCGATCCCCACTTTGACCGCGACCACTATTCCCTCACCTTCCGGCGTAGGGAATTTGTGGGGGTTACGCGCTGCCTGGTTTTCGATGTTGTCCCCAAGGCAAAGCGATCCGGACCGGGCCGCTTCGAGGGCCGCATTTGGGTGGAGGAAGCCGGTTACAACATCGTTCGCTTCAATGGAACCTACCTCAACCCCAAAGCCCACACCGTGTATCTGCATTGCGATTCCTGGCGGGTTAAAGGCGCCCCGGCGCTGTGGCTGCCTGGCTTCATCTACTCCGAAGAGACAACTTTCCCGATCGAAAGGCACGCAACCGCCCTAAAAGCGCAAACCCGGATTTGGGGATATCGTGACAGCGAAGTAATGGCCAACCATCAGCAGAGCGAATTCACCGCTGTTTTCGTCGACCCAAAAGATGCAGTCAGTAACTCCTTGACCGGTGCGTTCTCGCCTGTCGCCAGTCAACGGGCTTGGCAGCGTCAAGCGGAAGACAACGTCATCGAGCGCCTGACGCGAGGGGAACTGCTATCCCCACCATCAGACGTCGATAAGATGATCGAGCAGGTAGTCACGAACCTTGAGGCGTCCTCGAATATCACCGTCGATCCGGAAGTGCGTTGCCGATTGCTCCTGACGACTCCGCTGGAGAGCTTCACGGTCGGCCATACGATCTTTATCAGCCGAGGACTGCTCGACGTGCTCCCCGATGAGGCCAGCCTCGCCGCGGTTCTGGCGCGCGAACTGGCCCACATCGTGCTTTCGCACGACAGCAGCACCAAATTTGCCTATAGCGACCGGCTGCTGTTTGCCGATCGCGAGACCCTGCTCCGCCTGGGCGTGAAGCGTCAGACTGGAGAAGAGGTGGATGCCGATAAAAAGGCGCTGGAACTGCTTCAGGCCACTTCCCTGTATAAGGATAAGCTGGCGTCGATTGGCCTGTTCATGAAGGAGTTAACCGCCGCCGAATCCTCTCTGCCCCACCTGACACACGGCCGGCTCGGGGAATCGTTTGTTACCACCGGAGCTGCGTCACGACTGACGGCTGCTATTGCTGGCATCCCGGAACTCAAGAAGACGGACCCGCAGCAGATCGCGGCTCTCCCCCTTGGATCGCGCATTGTCGTTGATCCCTATACCGCTTCGGTGGCGATGCGGAACGTGAGTGTCCAATTGCTAAATGCTCGGGAAAAGATGCCCTTCGAGGTGACTCCGTTCTTTCCCCAAATCACCACCGATCAACTCCCGTCCGGCAATCCGGACAGCGAGCCAGCAGCAACAACCGAGCAGCCTCAAACCTCAGGAGGTTCCCGATGAGCCGAGCAGTAACCCTTTGCGCAGCATGTTTGGTCCTGCTGTCGGCCGGTTACGCCGCTGGCCAGAATACGCAGCCCCCACTTACGCTGCCCGCCCTGCCTAATCAGATTTATCTCGGATACGAGCGCTCGCAAACCGACTATGCCCTCAAAACGTCCACCGGCGACGTGACCTCGGTTACGAGCGGTCTGAACCTCCAATACGGTTACAGAAAGGTTGACCACGTGTTGCTGCTGGGCACCCTCAGATATGGCTCAGGCGGGGTTCTCGGAGAACATTTAACCACTCTCGGAGTGGGCACCGGGTATGTTTTGTACCTTGGCCGCTACGAGCCCTTTGCCCAAGCGCTCGTTGGTTTGTCCCGCTTGTCGTCAAAAGACCATATGTACCTTGCTTCGGCGCCACACACGGGCTTTGCCACCCTCGCCGGAGCCGGCTTGGATGTTGCGCTTTGGGGCCGCTGGGGAGTCCGCCCAATTTACGTTGAGAACCAATATCTCCCGTTTGGCATCGCCGGCAAGAACTCCGTCTATTGGAACATCGGAGGCGGCGTTTTGTTTTATCCCGGACATCGTGGTCGCCACGACCAGCGGCGGTAGCTCAGAAGTAAACCACTTCGAGGAGGCGCAACCATGCTAAAAATACCCGTCAAGGTGCTGATCAACGACATCGTCATTAAGACCAGGATTCGAATGCAGTGCGAGAGGCACCGGCGGTACAACCCAGAAACTGATGGGCGCGACGGAATCCGAGGGGCCTGCCCCAAGTGTGAACAGATGTATGAAATCTACCGGCAATTTGCTGCCGCCCGGCTTCGCTTGGAGGAAGCCGCTCGAGACTTAAAGCGTTGCCTTGAGTCGTGCCAAATCGGTGACGCGGCCTCGATGAAAGATGCGAAGCCCCAAAACTCCAACTCCGCTATTGGCGTCAAACCCATCGCAACTCCTTCACAGTTGGGGGAGCCGGTTGGGAGGGAGACAGCACAATAGCGAAAGCGCGCGGCTTCCGTAACCCAGGGGAAAGGCACTTCGCGAAAAAATGAGGCTCCCACAATGCCGAAATCAACCACCCCATCGCACAACGACCCGTTCGCGAATGCGCGCCCGTGTTGGATGCATGACGAGTGCTCGCAGAGCAAGGCGATGCCGCAACTGGCCCGCACATTCGACCTTCTGCAAGCACGCATGCAGGACGCTACGCCACGACCGGTCGCACCAATGCAAAAACCACGGACGCCCCCCGGAGAATGAGCATCATCAGCGAGAGCGGATGGCGGAACATCCTCCACCATCCAACTCCGAAAGCGTAACCTTGTGAATACCCCCAACTGTTTTCTTCTTTTGTCTCGCGTATGTACTATTTAGGATATACGTTATATTGCTGTGGTTGACGCGGAATGGACTTGCACGGCCTTATCGGCGCCATCAACGGCATTAACTGTCACCATGATGCAGTGAAGGCTCCTACCGGTGGAGCTTGTTAGCAGTCTTACGGGATGGCAGAATCACTTTATGTAAAAGGGCCCATACTTTGACGTCACGCCGAATGCACTCCGCGTCTACTGTTCGCTTGACACTCTCGCTTAGCAATAACGCCGGGGCCGTCCAGCGACAAAAGCAAGTTCACCAGCAGTTTCGAGAAAGAGCAACCGTGGTTGATTCACGAGCGAGGTGCCTGTCGGCTCTACAGGGCCAGGCGGTTGGTCTGACGAAGCGGCAGCGGCACGTTCTCGCCGTGGCCATACAATTATTTCGTTCGTCCTCCATTAGCACAGTGCAACGGGCGGAACGACTCGTGCATCTTTTTTCTCCTCGATTCTACGCTTGAACGGGCGGAGGCGGAGCTCCGCTCCCCACACCACGCCCAACTTTTCCCCAGCCCGGCCAGGCCCGCGAGTAATCTTCTCGGTTCTGGCCTGGCCCGATCACTTTACATTTTTCACCGCTTAAGATATATGAAGTATATCTTGGCTATGGAGGATATGGGCTCTATGCCATTGAAGAAGTCCGCTACACGTAAAGCAGCAGGCGAACCAGAGGGTGCCATGTATCGCGCCTGCCTCACGCTGGATCAGGGCACTCTCGATATTATTGACGAGCTGCGGCGTAGTAAGCGCCTGGGGCGCAACTCAGCGGTGGTTCGATCCATCATCAATGCTGTGCTCGAAGGCGAGATCACCCAGAGCGAGTTGCGCCGGTTCTATAGCGACATCTGGGTTCTGGTCGCGTCCCGGCACGACAAGAAAGTCACGGCGCGCTTTAATTGGCCTCCCGCTCTGGACGATGCCCTGCACGCGCTGTCTATGGACATTCTTGAGACCGACAATAAGAGTGAGATCTTTCGGATTATTACAGCCTGTTACGCGGTAAAGGCCGGCATCGTTCGCGTGGTCTGGACAAAGGCCGCCGAGTTGGAGGTAAAGTCCTCGGCGCCAGCCTCGAAACGTGACCGACGCTAACCTTCCCTTTTGGCACGGATTCGGCGATCCTTCCCTGGATGAGCCTCAATGCGAGCAACCACTGAAGCAGCAACGAGATCGGGACTCGTTGCTGCTCCGCCCACAGCTCATTCTCAACTGTCCCCGCATGATCGCAACTACCTCTCCGGAGCAACGCCTGCACCATGGTCCTCCGAAGAGGCACTTTCCTTCCAGCGTTGCCCCATGCGAGATTTTCTATGCCGGTGCAGCCTCCGCTCCTGTTCCACTTTCGGAACACTTTCAGTTCAGTTAGACACACTATGCTCCCGCTGCCTTTGTGTAACCGCTTGCTGTGATTAGGGCCTGTTGAACTTGTTCTGATTACGGAACATCGGCATTACGAGGCTCAAACAACGATCTCTTTTGAGGTATTTTGGGGATAATGGGTGGTGTCATGACCCAAAACGAACCACAGGGGTTTATTTTGAAGTCAAAACAGAAGCACACCGAACGAGCCGACAACCAAACAGTTTTGCCGCGCACCAGCACTGAAGCTGGCATCCGCCGGGCGAACGCAACCGAAAAAGGACGGAAGCGGGCGAAATTTGTTGATCCCCTCGTACGGTGCCTTTCCACGATACCAGGTCAAGTTAAGAATCTGACTGAGCAGCAACGAGAAGCGCTTGGCGTGGCCGTTCAGTTATTTCGCGCGGTACCGAGCGACGCGATACGCCAGGCTCAGCGCCAAGCCTCAGTCCTTGGCAAATTCTATGAATGAGCAATAACCCGCGAGACGCTACGGTGCGCCTGTCCTTTTAGCAATACAAATGTGCGTGGCCATAAGAGCCTCGATGCCCCTGCTGCCAGCTGGGCTCCGTGGGATTGGCACCCCAGTCGCGCCAGCGGGAAGGTGATGCAGCGCGCGAGGGAGATCTATGAGCGCGCGAACGCCAGCAACGGGCCAACGTCGTGGTTGTCGGCGGTCTGCAGGGCCGCGATATAGCGCCGGCGCACGTCGCTGGCGTCGCACAGACTGACGCTTCCCCACGAAAACCGCTCTCCCCCGAGGCTCATCACGAGAAGATCCGCAATCAGGCGGGCGTGTTGGCAAGATGGTCCTCGCCCTCCCCAGAGCCAGTCCAAGGCTAAACGTCCGTCTAACGGAAATGGATCGACCTACGGCCAGCTTTCTCCTGAAACCGAAGCCGAGATCAAGCGGAGCGTCGTGCAATTCGAGCAAGAACTGCGGCGGTGCATCGCGGAGGTCGAGGAACTTGCGGAAAAACGGCGGCGGATGGCGGATTTCATTGTGGGCGTGGACCCATTTCTTTCTTAACAAACGGCGCAAAGCCCGATAGAATTCGGTCCGAACCCGTTTCGAGTAAATCCAATGAAACTAAAATTCTTATTTGTCTTGATGCTCGTTGCGTTCGGGCAGCTCTCGCTCTCCGCTCAAGCACCGCAAACTGCGCCCACGGAAGCTCAACAAGTTTCAGTCCAGGATGTCGTCGCGATGAAGCAGGCAGGCCTTTCCGACGACATCGTGATCGCGAGAATTCACCAGCACAATAAGCCGATCGATTTGAGTACGGACGACATGATCGGACTGAAGAAAGAAAAAGTGAGCGATGCCGTGATAAGGGCGCTCATCGATCCCCAGGCGCAACCCGCACCGGCGACGCCGATTGTCGTACAGAACCCGGCACTCGCCAGTATGCTGAACGTCAATCCATCCGGGGCGACTCCTGGGGTTGGGCAGACAGGAGTTGGGGACCCGAACGATCCCCTCACACCTCACGATTCCGGAATATACCTCTATGCCAAGGATCATTCCGGGAATGCCAAGATGACCATGCTCGAAAGAACCGCGTATCAAGGGGCAAAGACCGGCGGCGTCTTCGCTTCGGCGATGACCTACGGCATCGCCAAGATGAAGACCAAAGCGGTCATTCCAGGGAAAAAGGCCGTCTTCCGGGTTGCTGACGGCAAACCGGTTTTTTACTTCTATTTTGACGACAAGGCAGCCGGCCTTGGCCGCGGCGTCTTCAGTGGATCCAATGTTTCCAATCCCAACCAGTTCGCGCTGCTGCGCTTGAATATCGAGAAAAATGCCCGCACGACGGAGATCGGCCAGTTCAGCATGTGGGGCGGGTCTTCCGGATCCAACGAGAAATCGATGGTGGCATTCAAGTCGGAGCGTATTGGGTCGGGGCTCTACAAAATCGAAATTGCCAGCGAGTTGCCGGCCGGCGAGTACTGCTTCGTCGCCTCCTCGGGCATGGCCAGCGCCTACGGCGCCGGCACGACAACCGCCCACGACCTGTTCGACTTCGGCGTCGATAAGTAAAGGAACCTGAACTAGCAAGGCTGCCGGCGGATGGCGGCCCGAGACGGACCCGTTTCAGGCTGAAAATGCTGCACCGCAATTTAAGGAGAACGACATGCGACCGATCGCACTCTTGATTGTCACGGCGACGCTTGCCACAGCGGCTTTCGCCGCAAAGAAACCGGCTATCAGTGAAGCCAACCAAGCGGAATTGCAAACCGTTCGTACCGTCTTCATTGACGGAAACAGTGAAGCCGCCGACAAGCTACGCGAAAAAATGGAAATCTACACGTGCCTGAAGGTGGGGAACAACAAAGCGAAAGCCGATGCCGTGATGGCCGTGGACGAGTCGGCGCGCAATTCCGACAGCGCCTTGATGGGGCATGACAACAAGGTTTCGGCGTCGGTCGTAATCACCATGCCCAATGGAGATCAGGTGTGGAGCAAAAACAAATTGGGCGGTGAGGGTTTCGTGCATAGCGGTGCCGGTACCGCCGCCGTGAACCTGCTTCGCGCTTTGGCGAAAGACGCGTGTCCGGACTGGAAACTGCGAAACGAAGGCGGCCCTGGCACACCCTTTCACAAGGACTATGTGCGACCTGACGCGCAGAAATCGCCGGCGGCACCCACGGACAAGCAGTGAGGTCGAGGTGCAGACCGCAGGCCATCGACTGAGGGCACGATCGCGCAACTCGCGGCGAGGAATGGTATAACTTTAATTTGCAAATATAGCAATTTTTCTATACACTGGAGATCGTTAAGTGGGGGCAGACAAGAAAGCTCAAAATGCAGAAATTTCGTGGGAAGGAACCTCGTATGAAGTCCTAAAATCGTGGCCTAAGTCTATTCGGGTTGATTTCGGAAACTCTCTTAGAGAGATGCAGAACGGACGACCTGCGAGGTTGGACGTCAGACCCATGCAATCGATCGGGAAGGGCGTTTTCGAACTAAAAGATTCAGACGATAAGACTTGGTATCGCTTGATTTACCTGGCTCGAATCAACGATGTCATATATGTGCTGGATTGCTTTGAAAAGGACACTGCAAAGACCGAGAAAAAGGATTTGAAGAGAGCGAAGACACAGCTCTCAAACGTGAAGCGAAGGCTCATGGAGGAGCGAAAAAATGCCAAGCGCAAAACAAACCAGTAAGCCTGCGCACCTCACAAAGGGAGACATTTTCGATGACCTAGGGCTCACCCCTCAGGAAGCACTCGAAGCTAAGGTAAAAAATGATCTCTGGAGAGATCTTGTCGCGCATATTGAACATCGGGCGCTGAATCAGGCGGATCTAGCTCACAAACTGCGGATTCACCAGCCAGATGTAAGTAACTTATTGAGAGGCAAGCTCTCGAAATTCAGCACCGGCAAACTCATCCATTTTGCGGTTCGCTTGAATCTTGGAGTTAAGGTCAAGCTTGTCGAACCAAAGAGGCCAGTTGCAACACCTCATTCTAAAAAGGTTGTGAATACATCCGGAGGACTTGTTCGCGCATAAGAACTAGATCCAACCGCCAAACTGTTGCACCCGGCGAGGCTTCGTCGCCACCCAATGGCAGAGGACCCGCGAAAAAAGTGGCTTGTGCGTCTCATAATTCGAACCAGTTTCAAATCCTGACCCGCTCGAACTTCGTCCAGGCTCACGTCGTCCCCGCGGCGGTCATAGAGGCCCGTGGTGCGTGAGGACTCATGCGCGGCGATCTGCTGCGCGACCTCGAGCCGGCCACCGTTTTTCAGGTAGGCGGTAATGCCGGTGGCGCGGAAGGTGTGGCAGCCGATTTTCGTCTTGATGCAGGCGGCGGCCACCCGGCGCCCAATCATGCGGTACACGTCGGCCTGGCTCATTGCCCGGCGCGTGAGCGCGTCCGTCTTTCCTGCTCGGCCGTGCGGAACAGTGGCCCCTTGGCATCCGCCGCCAGCCCCGCGCCCGCGATGTACGCCTCAAGGTAGCCGTCCAGGTTGTGATTGGCAGGCACCTCGTGGCGCTTGCCGCCCTTCTCGTGCAGCCGTACCCATCCCCGCCGCCCCTGAACGTAGTAATCCTCAACCCGCATTCCGACCGTGGCGCCGACGCGCGCGAAGGTGAACTGGCTATTCCGACGATGTCGAACAGCATTCCGATTTGATGTCGGACAGCGTTCCGATCTGATGTCGAACGTCGTTCCGAGATGACGGCGAGCAGGTTCGGAGCGGAGCGACGCTGGTGAAG